>JAABUX010001936.1_pt1 | contig 30125 bp, 27 predicted proteins | sample 5561851 | NCBI WGS metagenome assembly JAABUX01 (sample SAMN10711883, study PRJNA513361) | rock metagenome | isolation source: Antarctica rocks | place: Antarctica: Victoria Land, Richard Nunatak red sandstone | collected 2016-01-03 | reverse complement strand
TCAAGGAGATGTTGACGCCTGATTTGACAAAGCTAGGCCCGTTCGATATCGACGATGTTCTCAATTTGATTGAATGGGCCGACGAGATTGGAACGACCGCTCAAGATAATCGACTCGATTCGGAGGTACCGATCCGGCTGAGCATCGGCGATCGGTTCATGGGCGATGATCATAAGACGGTCTCCGCAACCGAAGCGAGCGAAGGGGCGCTCTATGTGTTATTCTTGCTCACTCTTGTCGGGCATGATCGTTCGCCGAGAATGTTCGGCGTGGACAACTTCGACCAGGCGCTCCATCCCCGGCTTGCACGCGAGTTGACAAGTTTGATCTGCGATCAAATTCTTGGCGACGGCACGCGGCAGATGTTCGCAACCACTCATAATCCACTTGTGCTCGATGGCTTGGACCTGCTCGACGATCGCATTCGATTGTTTACCGTCGACCGCGATAAAAATGGTGCTTCAAAGGTCGAGCGCGTCGAGGTGACCGAAAAATTGCTCGAACTTGCCGACAAGGGAATGGGTTTGTCTCGGCTCTGGACGATGGGACGCCTTGGTGGGGTGCCGGAAAACTTTTGACATTCGAGATGACGCGATGCTGCGGGTTGGAATTGTCGCCGAGGGTGCGTGTGACTGGCTCGTCCTCAAAGCGATTATGCGACGGATTCACTCTGATATCGAGTTTGAGGATTTGCAGCCCGATCGAACACTGACATCGAGGCGAAGCCAAGGGTGGATTGGGGTCAAAGCTTGGTGCGAGGAGCTTGGTCCTCAACTTGAAAACTTCATGACCAGTTTGGTCGAACCATTGCATCTGCTGGTGATCCACCTCGACTGCTCGATGGCGCAGTGGGTTGGGGCCGAACGCCCTTGCCCGCCTTGCTCGGACACCTCGGACGCTTTGACCAAGTTGATCGAGGAAACCTGGCTCAAGCGGGTTCCGAGGCCGCCCTTCGTCGTCTTGGGATTGCCCTCCATGACCACCGATGCCTGGGTGGTCGCGACGCTTGACCCTCCTTATGCGAACCTGGCTGAGATAGAATGTGACAGAGCGGCGGAAGATCAGCTCACCAAATCAGTCTGGGGGCCGATCAAACGGCTGAGTTGGGACAAAGGCGAAGTGAAGAAACGGAGCAAAAGTTACGCTCCGTTTGCTGAGCGAGTGGGTCTCAACCTCGCTTTGGTCAGGGAGCGTTGCCCTCAAGCTCAAGCCTTTTGTGAAAACTTTGAGCAAGCCGTCGCCCGATTCGTACCGTGAGATCAGAGACCGTTCGCCCTCCCGTGAGGAGCCCGTCCGTGCCCGAAACGTTGTTTCAAAAAGTCTGGAACCGCCACGTCGTCAAGGTCACGGATGAGGCGACGCTCCTTTATATCGACCGACACTTGATTCATGAATTGACCAGCCCGCAGGCGTTCGACGGGCTGAGGCTGGCGGGGCGGAAGGTCCGGCGGCCGGATTTGACGGTGGCGACGGCGGACCATAACGTCCCGACCCATGACCAGCTTGGATATTCAGGAGCCGATGTCTCGGCGGCAGGTGGAGGCGGACCGGTGGCCAGGGTCGCCTGAGTCGGTCGCTTTCGTGGACAATGGCGCATCCTTCGGTGCTGGACCTGCCGAGGAAGTCTCCTTCGACACCGGCCCGGAGTCCGGGGTGGAGCGTCGCCGAGGATGACGAGCCTGTTGTCGCCGAAGGCGGCCATCCGGGAACGCCGGCGATCCTCCCGACCGACATGGCGGCCCGTCGTTGGGGAGACGACCCGAGCGGCGAGGTGTGGACCACCGGCGCGCCCGGATGGTCGCGAGGGGTCCACCGGCGGCGGGGGTGGGTCGATCCGCCCGGATCTCGACCGTCCGCGACGATCGACCCGCATCGCGTGGGGGACCTACGCCCATCATCGCCCGCGCGGTCACGAGTCCGGTGCGGGCGGTCGAGGATCGCCCCATTTGTCACCCCGGTGAAGGAGCGCGAGGTTGACCCGAAGTGCCCATCGCCTGCGCGCCGATCGTCCGTCCCGGACACAACCGGCGTGGGACTCGACCCCCGGATGACCCGATCCGTGCCGGCGAAATTGCGGTAACTTGATCAAAGCCGATGGGCGAGATTCGTCGCAAGTCTATTGCCGGCGGTGGGATTCGAACCCACACGGAGGTGACCCCCCGGAGGATTTTAAGTCCTCTGCGTCTGCCATTTCGCCACGCCGGCTGCGCGATCTCGATGCCAAGATAATCGTTGGAACGCGGTTGTTCAACCGAATGCCGAGCTTAGGTGGATCGCGTCGAGCTTGCGCACCCGAACGGGCGGACCGGAGGATTTCGCCCTTTTCGGCAAATCGACGGGTCGAAGTCTCGAAAAACAAGGATGATAAGAGGGTCGCTCCTCGTTTCGGCGACTCTCTTAAGTCCGTTGGTGAGCCAAGCATGCGACAACTCGTGGAATCAACCCTTCCGCCCCCAGTTCCGGCTTCGTCGAATGCCCATTCGGAAGAACAGGGGCGGACTCGGAGGGACCTGGGTTGGACGATGGTCTCGGCGGCCCTGCTCGCCTCGCATGCCTTCCTGATCTGGTCGGCGATGGGAGGTTGGCGCGACCTGACGAGCGACTGGCCTTTGCTCCAGGCGGATCACGGCTTTCATTACCATCACGGGATCATGACCCGAAGCTTTCTCCGGGCGACCGGGTTTTCCGCCGGATACGACCCGAGCTTCATGGCCGGGTTCCCGATGAGCGTGATCTCGGGGACGTCCTCGACGCTCTCGAACGTGGCGATCTTCTTGTTCGGCGGGACGCACCCGGCCGTCGCCTCGAAGTTTTGCACCCTGGCGAGCGTGGCGCTGGGGCCTCTGATGATCGGCTGGGCGAGCGTCCTTTTCGGCGCGAAGCCGAGCGGGGTGGCGGCGTCGATCGGCCTTTACCAGATTTATTTCTGGACCGACTTCCCGAAGAACTACGCGGGCTTCGGGATGACGAGCTTCTTGCCGGCCATCCCGCTCGGCCTGGTCGCGGTCGCCGCCCTCGCCCGATACCTCGAAGCGGGAGGTTGGTGGCGTTGGGTCGGGGCGGCGTCGGCCTGCTCGGCGGTCTTCTTCGTCCATGTGACCAGCCCAATGGCGGTCGGCCCGGCCGGGATGTTGGCCTACGTTTTGGCTTCGTTTCGTTCGCTGCGCGGGAAGCAAATCTTTTCGCCTTCCAGGCATGTGGGATTTTGGCTCTTGCCGGTGGTGATCCTGGTGGTCAATGCGTTCTGGATCTTGCCCGGGTTCTGGCTGCGGTCGACTTTGGGCGGGACGGACTTCGTGTTCGCCCACCCCGAGTCGGTGCTCGGTCGTCTCGGGGAGATATTCTGGAAGGAAGCGGTGATCGAGTCGGTCTTGATCGGCCTGGGGCTGGTCGGGTGCCTGGTGTTGGGTTCGTTTCGCCCGGTGGCGGGGTTTGGCCTGGCCGGGTTCGTCGCGGCGGGTTTGGGTTGGGGATACCTGGCGGGGGCGTTTCGAGGGCTCGACGGCCTCCAGCCCGGTCGGCAAACTTACGCGATGTATTCGGGGCTTTGCGTGGCCGCCGGTTATGCCTGGGGAGAACTTTCCGAATGGCTTCGATCCGCCCGACCTGGGCGACTCGACCGCTGGGTCACGCTTGGGTTCGTTTTGGCCGGGGTCCGAGTCTTCGGCCCCGCGATCGAGCCGGACATTCGGTTCGGCGTCTTCGCCCCGGTCCCGTTCTTGTCGAGCCGACCGCTGCCCCAAGTGGTCCGCTTGATCGCCGACATCAAGAAGCACGTCGAGCCAGGCGAGCGGTTGTTGTTTGAGGAGACCGGGTTTTCCTCGAAGGGCAACGAAGACCCGTTCTCCGGCCGCCACTTCAGCCCGATCTTGCCCGAGGCGACGGGGGTCGAGGTCCTCGGCGGGCCTTACCTGCACACGCCGGTTTCGACCAACTTCACCCAGTTCGGCGAGGGGAAGTTGTTCGGCGACAAGGATTGGGGGCGGGACCAGTTCGTCCGCTACGCCCGGCTCTATCGACCTTCGGCGATCGCTTGCTGGAGCCCGAAGGCCCGGGGGTTTTGCAAGGCGAACCCCGACCTGGTCGAGATCCTCGAAGACGACGGGACCTTGCTCCTGGGTCGGGTCGTCGGCTTCGAGGGGGCGACGATCCGAGGGTCCGCCAGGGTCGAAGCCGGGGCCAACCGGCTGGTCGTCCGCGACGCGGTGGCGGGCACCGACGGCCTGGTCGTCCTCCGGTACCACTCGACCCCTTGCCTGGCGGCCGACCCACCGACCCCGATCGAGCCGATCTACCTCGAAGCCGACCCGGTCCCATTCATCGGACTTCGGCCGAACCAAGCTGGGCCGATCACCCTCAAGATCGCGCTTCCCCCCATCGGCGGTTGGTTCACCGCGCCGGGGTTGGGGGGACGACCATGATCGTCGTCTTGGGGTCGTCCGGTTGCGAGCCGGACGACGGGGCTGGTACGCTCGGGGCCGCCAATCGGCGAGGACCGAGGCAGCCTCCGGTTCACGGCGGCCGGACAGAACGGATGGTCGAGCTTCGATGAATCGCTACCGGTCCCCTCGGATGTATTCGATCGCCAAGTTGCGGACGCACCTGTCGCAGCCTGGCGGTTGGAAGGCGTTGTACCTGGCGGTCCGCCGCAACCAGGTCGCCCGGATCTTGTTCCTGATGCTGTTCGTCTGGGTGGCGGGGGCGACGGCGATCCACTGGGTCGAGCGGGGCGACAACGCCGACTTCGAGCACTGGTTCGAGTCGTTTTGGAACGTCTGGGTCCTGATCTTCTCCGGGCCGGAAGTGCAACCGAAGACGACTGCCGGTCGGCTCCTGTCGATGCTCGTGCTTGGCCTGGGGGTCGGGCTGGCGGGGTTGTTCACCGGCTCGGTCGCCTCGATCCTCGTGACGCAAAACCTTCGGAGTCGGGACGTGTCGAATTTCGAGATGGAAGACCACCTGGTCCTGTGCAACTGGAGCGAGCGGGGGTTGCCCTGGATTCGAGAGGTCCACTCGAAGATCATCCAGGACAAGAGGCCGGTGGTGATCATCCACGACAAGCCCGAGATGATCGACCTGCCCGACAAGCAGGACGACGCGGCGTTCAACGACGTCTACATCGTCAAAGGCGACCCGTCCAACGAGGTGGTCCTCCGCCGGGCCAGGGTCAGCCGGGCGCACTCGGTGGTCGTCCTGGCCGACGACCGCCAGGGGGAGCACGCCGACGGCAAGACCATCCTCACCTGCATCGCCATCCGCAACATCTGCCAGAGCAACACGACCGTCAGCGTGGCGGTCGAATGCCGGAACGTCAACAACCAGCACCACTTGAAGAAAGCGGGCGCCGACGAGATCATCTCCTCCGACGAGTTAGGCTTGCGGCTCCTGGCCCGGACGGCGCTCTTCCACGGGATGACCCACATCTACCAAGAGTTGCTGACCGTCGGCCGCGACGCCAACGAGATCTACTCCGTCGCCCTCCCCGAGAGCCTGGTCGGCCGCGACTTCGTCGAGATCGCCGGGATGTTCGTCCGCTACCGAGACGACAAGCGCTCTTGCCTCCTCCTCGGAATCCAGCGCGGCGAGGAGATGATCTTGAACCCGCTCGGCAGCGACGCCGGCCCGCTCGGGGCCGACGACCAGTTGATCCTCCTGAGCCGGACCTTCCTCAACCAGGCCCAGAACTTGCCCACCGTCCCGGCGGTCTCCGGCGAACTCAAGTCGGATTCGGAGAAAACGCCCAAAAGCTAGTGTTGATCCACGGCTTCACGCCCCGATCGACGGCTTTCGGAGCGGCCAAATCCTTCCAGGGCGATTCGACGGCCGGGGAGTTGACAGGACGCGGACCCCGTCCGATATTGGATGCATTGGCCCCCCTTTCAAAATCCCATCTCCGACCCGACTTCCGGGCGAATCGCCCGGAACGGTCGAGCATACTTGGGCCGATCCGCCCTGCTCCGCTTGCTCTGCCCTAGGAGTTTCGTCGATGGCGAACGTCAGTCTTGGGTCGACCGACCGTGGCCGACGCGCGTGGTCGCTGGTCGGGTTCGCCGCCTATGTCGCGGCCTGCTTGACGTTCGCGCCGATGCCCTCCGGCTCGACCTTGTTCGCGCAAGACGCAACGAAACAAGCCCCGGCCCCCGCCGCCAACCCGGCCCCGGCGGAAGCCGCCCCTACCCCTGCCGCCGCCGGAGACTCGCAGTCGTCCGCGCCGCCGAAGCGGTCGCTCCTCAAGTGGGCGATCGACGCCTCCGGGCCGATCGGCTTCTTCCTGCTCTGCCTGTCGATCTACTTCACGGCGCTGGTGATCAAGCTGTTCATGGAGCTTCGGGTCAGCGAGGCCGTCCCGGCGGGCTTGGTCGAGAAGCTCGAACTGGCGATCAAGGACCGGAAGTTCCAGGAAGCCTACGACGTCTGCCGAGACAACGACTCGTTCCTGGCCCGGCTGGTCCGGAGCGGCGTGGCCAACCTCCCCAACGGCCGGGCCGAGGCCAAGGAGGCGATGAACGCCACCCAGGATGAGATCGTCACTTCGATGGAGGCTCGGATCAGCTACCTGGCGATCATCGGGACGCTCGGGCCGATGATCGGCCTGGTCGGGACGATCGCCGGGATGATCGCCAGCTTCCAGGAGATCGCCACCGCCGCCGGTGCCCAGCCCAAGCCCGAAAAAGTCGCCGAGGGGATCTCCACCGCGCTCTTCATCACCTTGGAAGGCGTCTCGCTGTCGGTCCCGGCGATCTTCTTCTTCGCCATGTTTAGGAACCGGATCGCCCTGATGGCGATGGAGAGCGCCAAGGTCGCCGACCGGACGATCGTCGCGCTCCTGGCCGCCGCCAAGCAGCCGAAGCAGCCCTCCACCACTTGATCTTCCCCTTCGACGAGAGGTGAGCCAGCCAATGTCCGCGTCGATGGGCAACGAGATCAAGGCCGAGCCGAACCTGACGCCGCTCCTGGACGTCGTGTTCCAGTTGATCACCTTCTTCATGCTGGTGATCAACTTCAGCCAGGACAATTTCGACTCCCGGATCAAGCTCCCCGTCGCCGGCTCGGCCCGCCCCCAGGACGACGCGACCAAGCTCGCCGAGGAACGCCTGGTCCTCAACGTCGACAGCCAAGGAAACCTCCTGTTCAATGGGCGAACCTTATCCGTCGAGCAAGCCGCGCGGACGATCAAGCTCGAAGCCCAGATCGCCCGCGCCAACCTCAAGGCGGTCAAGGGCAAGGTCGGGCCGAACCAGGAACTCCCGGCCAGGGTCGTGATCCGAGCCGACCGCGACACCCCGTTCTCGGCTCTTTTCGCGTTGATCGGGACCTGCCAGACCAACGGCTACCAGAAGTTCGACCTCAAGGCGATGAACGGACCCTGAAAAAGAAAGATTCTTAGCCACGGATGAAACACGGATAAGACCGATTTTATAAATTTCTGATCCGTGTTTCATCCGTGGCTAAGTATTCTTGATTGTTGCTTGGGAGCGGTTCCTTTGAAAAAGATGCGGAGCATGGAGATCGAGATCCCGGTGACGCCCATGCTCGACATGGCGTTCCAGTTGCTCACGTTCTTCATCTTGACCTACCGCCCCGCCCCGTCGGAGGGGCAGTTCTCGATGAATTTGCTCCCGGCGCAGCCGGCGACGGTCATTTCCAAGGAAGCCCCCAAGGACGAGTCGAAATCCGACGTCTTGCCCACCGAACTGCGGACGTTGCAAACCGTGCTCAGGGCCGGGGGCGACGGCCAGATTGGCCAGATCACCTTGTCGGACAACCCGATCGCCGGCCTCGACGCCTTGAAGACCGAACTGGAGTCGCTGGTCAACGACCCCAACCTCCAGTTCGAGCAAGCCCTGATCAAGGTCGACCCGGCCCTCAAGTATTCCGAGTTGATCAAGGTCGTGGACATCTACTCGTCGCTCAAGCCGAAGCCGCTGACCAAGATCAGCTTCGCCGAGCTGAACTCGGGCGACGGCGCGGAGCCTTCGCCTTGACCCGCCGCCCTTCGAGTTTGTTCCGAGGCTCGGAGTTCCCACGGCTCTTGCTCCTCGCCGCGATCGCCCTCGCCGGCTGGCCGCTGGTCGTCCTGTTCGCCCAGTCGAATAAGGACCCGAAGCCCACGCCCCCGCCACCGCTCCCGGCTTCGAAAGTGATGCCCGTCGAGGCCGATTCGGGGGTCGAGTTCCAGGCGATGGTGGACAAGGCGCCGATGCAAGGGCGGGAAAACGCCGCGTACGGGATGCTCCTCGAACGGGCCAGGCAGACCCCGCCCCGAGAACTGGCCGCTCGGAGTCGGCGAGACCTGCTCTACACCCACCTCTGGGAGCGTCCCGAGCGTTATCGAGGGGTCCCCGTCCATATCGAAGGGACCGCGCTCCGGGTCCTGTCCTACGAGGTCAACCCGGCGCTCGCGCCTTCGGGGCGGATCTACGAAGCCTGGGTCTACTCCGACGAGAACCGGGCCTTCCCTTATGTCCTGGCCTTCGACGAGCCGCCGCCAGGGCTGGTCGTCGGCCCCGACCTCTACCTCAAGGTCAACTTCGACGGCTACTTCTTGAAGCTCCTGGGGTATCGGGCGGGCGACAAGTGGCGGGCCGCCCCGATGCTCGTCGGTCGGGTCCAGATCAAGGCGGCCCAGGCCCCCGCCCCGGCCCCGATGGTCGAGTTCCGCGAGTTTTCGAGCCGAAACGGCTACCTAATCGTCTTCGTCCTCTTGTTCGGGTACATCTTGATCCGAGCCGCCGTCCAGATCCGCCGGGCCTTGGCCCCGACCCGGCGGTCGGTCCCGCTCCCGACCCGAAACCTCTCGCCGAGCGAGATTGCCCCCGAGGACCTGTCGAAGTGGCTCGCGTCGCTCCCCAATCAAGACTTCGACGAACCCGACCAGACGGACCATGACGACCAAGACCCGCACCCCCTTCGGACTTGAGCCAAAGGCCGGTTTGTCCCGGCGAGGCGAAGTCGCTAAACTCAACGGTCATCGGGCCTTGGTTCGATCCAGGGTTGGCGTCCAAACGGGTTTGGCAATCATCCCAGGGACTTTTGATGTATTCCAAATCGCAGATTGCAAATCGCAAAATAAGCAATCCTGAATGCTTTGCGATTTGCGATCTGCGATTTGGAATTTGCAATGAATTTCCGGAATCGATAGGAACGACAAGATCGGCATCCCATGAAATTATCGATCGCCCTGACCACCTACAACGGCGCGAAGTATCTGGGCGAGCAGCTCGACTCCTTCAAGGCCCAGACGCGGCAGCCCGATGAGCTGGTCGTCTGCGACGAGCAATCGAGCGACGCGACCGCCCAGATCCTCAGCGATTTCCAGGGGGCAAGCCCGTTCCCGGTCCGGGTCGTGATCAACGAGAGTCGGCTCGGGATCATCGCCAACTTCGAGAAGGCGATCGGCCTTTGCTCGGGCGACGTCATCTTCCTCTCCGACCAGGACGACTTCTGGCACCCGGACAAGCTCGCCCGCCACCAGGCGATCTACGAGGCCAACCCCGACGTCGGCCTGGTGTTCAGCGACGCGACCGTCGTCGACGGCGACCGGAAACCGCTCGGGATGAGGATGAACGAGCACCTGGGGATCACGCCCGATCGGCTCGCCCAACTCAACGGCCCTCGGGCCTTGCATCTGCTCGTCCGCAGGCCGTTCTTGCTCGGCTGCACGATCTCGTTCCGCGCCTCGCTCCGCCGGTTCCTGAACCCGTTCCCGGCGAACCAGCTCCACGACAACTGGATTCCGTTCGCCTTGTCGACCGTGACCCGGTTTCAGGGCGTGGCCGAGCCTCTGATCGACTACCGGAGGCACAACCAGCAGGTCGTCGGGGTCAACACCCTCCGCGACGACCTCCCGGCGAAGCCCGACCGGACCCGGGCCGAGGAGTTCGCCCATCAGGCAAACCTCCTGGACACGCTCGAACGCCACGTCGCCGGCTTCCGCGACCAGGTTAAAGTTGACGACTTCGACCGGGTGATCGCCGGCAAGCGAGCCTACCTCGGGCGGCGGAAGCGGAACCTCGCCGCCCCGGTGCCGCTCCGAGTGCTCGGCGTGGCCCGCGACCTGATCTCGGGGAGCTACTTCCGCCACGCGGGATATCCCAAAAGCGAGTTCCTCAACGACCTCCGAGGGCGTTGAGCGGACCAGGCCAACAAGCCGGTCAGTCGATCGCGTCGAGGTCGCACCACGGGCCTCGGCTCCGGAACCGGGGTTCGGGGAGTCGCTCGGCGACCCGGACCGCGTCGGCGGTGCTCAGGTCGTCGCGGCGGGTGCCGGACCCCCGGAACACCTTGAGGTGGCGGCTCCGGGCCAGGATCTCCCGCCTCGAACGCCCTTCGGGGGCGTCGGGCCAGGGTCCGGGCCGCTCCTCGAACTCGAAAAAGACCGGGAGGACTCGGACCATGTATTCCCAGTAGTCGGGGTTGTCGGTCTGAATCACGAATAACCCGCCCGGTCGCAACGCCCGGTGGACGTCGGCGAGGAATCGGGGGGTGACCAGCCGGAGGTGGCCCTGCCTTGGGTCGTGGTACGGCTGCGGGTGATACAGGTGGATCTCCGCCACCGAACCGATCCCAAGATAATCCCGAACCAGCGTCTGCGCGTCGCGGACCGCGAACCGGACGTTCGACAACCCTCGCTGGTTCGCCCGACGGGTCGCGTAGCGGATGACCACCGGGAGGATGTCGCTGGCGAAGTGGTCGAGGGTTGGCCGGGTCAGGCCGCTCAAGAGCGTATAGCGGCCGTTGCCGCACCCCAACTCGACCACCACCGGCGCGACCCGGCCGAACATGCCCTCGAAGTCGAGCGGACCCGGCGGCGGCAACCGCTTGATCGCCGTCCTGGCCCACTGGGATTCGGGCAAGATCGTCCCGGGGATCGGCACGCCAAACTCTTCTTCGATCATCAACCCATCCCCTCCAACCCGTCCGACCGTCGGCCAATTCTCGTCGTCGATCCTCTTGCAATCGACCGGCCATCGGGTTACGAATCATCCGGCACGTCTCGCCCCGCTGAACCCGAGCCAACCAGGATACCGCCGATGCGATCAAAATCCACTTGTCCGACGGCGGTTGTCGCCTGGTGCCTGACGTTGGGCTCGTCATTCCACGAGGTGGGCGCCCAGGTCACGAAACCCGACTCGACCCTGACCGTCGAAGGCGGCGACCGGGACCTCGGGGAAACGCCGGTCATCGTCGAGGTCGACGCCCAAGCGTTCCGCCCGGGTCGCTATCGCCTGGTCGACGTCGGGGTCGGGCCGACCCTCGGCGCCCTCGTGTTTCGCGATGGCGGCCAAACCTACCTCGGCGCGGTGCTCGATCCAATCGCGGCGCGGTCGACGACCCGATTCACCATCGCCCCGGACGAAGCTCCCCGCGACTCTAGCCGGGGGATCACGCTTGTCGAGCGAGGCAAGCGGATCGCGGTGGAGGTCGACGGCAAGCCCTGGACGACCTACGTCCCGGACGACGGACCCAAACCGTACTTCGACCCATTGATCGGGCCGTCGGAGGTCGCCTTGACTCGGGCCTGGCCGATGCGTGAAGTCGCCGGAGAGCCGCGCGACCACCCGCACCATCGGTCGCTCTGGTTCGGCCACCTCGACGTCAACAAGGTCGACACCTGGAGCGAAATGCCCGGCCACGGCCAGGTCCGGGAAACGTCGAGGCCCACCGTCGTCGGCGATGGCGGGCCGGTGGGGGTCCTCCGGACCCGAGACGATTGGCTCGACCGCTCGGGCCGCAAGGTCTGCGAAGACGAGCGAGTCGTTCGATTCTACGCCACGAAAACCGCCCGCGTCTTCGACTTCGACGTGACCTTGCGGGCGACGGACGGCCCCCTCAAGATCGCCGACAACAAGGACGGGGTCTTCGCCGTCCGGGTCGCGGCGCCGATGGCGTTGACCGCCAAGCAAGGGGGTCGGATCGTCAACTCCCGAGGCGTCACGGATCGAGCCGCCTGGGGGCAGCCCGCCGAGTGGGTCGACTATACCGGCCCCGTCGCCGGGTCGACGATGGGGATCGCGATCCTCAACCACCCGTCGAGCTTCCGATACCCGACCACCTGGCACGTCCGCGACTACGGCCTGTTCGCCGCCAACCCGTTCGGATACCACGACTTCGGCCAGGCCAGGTCCGGCGGCCACCGAATCGAACCGAAGGATTCGATCCGCTTCGCCTACCGGGTCGTCCTCCACAAAGGAGCGACCGAGTCGGCGGCGATCGACACCCTGTTCGAGGGCTACGCCAGGCCACCCAAGGTCACGGTGCGCTGAGGGTCGAACTGGAGGATGGCTTGGGGATCGGCCACGCCGAAGATCGGCCGGTCGTGCGATTCTCGGGGGACTTCGTCAACCCACTGTGGACCTTCGAAAGAAGATCGGCCCGCGTCACGCCTCGACGGGTCGAGGTGAAACACAGTCCGAAAAAACCCTCCACCGCAATGCCGTTGAGACGCTTTTGAGAACCCGCAGTTTAAGTGGGTGCCTTAGGCCGGGACGGACAAGCCGAATGACCTTGAATCGGCCCCCAACGGGTACTCATTGGTTCGCCAAAAGAACATCTCTATCGAACATGGCAGAGAATCTGCCCGACCGAGGCCGGACAAGGATCATCGTAGCTCAAGATCGCCGGGCCTTCAAGGCTCAAACATCGAAAAACGCCCCGATCACTTGGGCCGGGCCGGGTTCAGGTCGTTGGAAGCCGTGGCCCCTTTGAGCCGGCCGAGTTGGTCGCGGAGCCTCGCGGCCTCTTCGTAATCTTCGAGCGAGACGGCGAGCGTCAACTGCTGTTCGATCCGTTCGATCGGGCCGACCGGCCTCGACTTCTCGATCTCCCGGTGGAGGCGAATCAGCTTGTTGAGTTCCCGGCAGTTGATCGGGTCTTCGTCCTGCTCGTATTCGCGGAGGAACGAGCGAATCCCCTCGATCCCCTCGTCGAGGGCGGCGAGCGCGGCCTTGTGGTCGTCGCGGTTCATCGCCTCGGCGCTGAGGGCTCGGGAACGCATCATGGTCACATAGGGGCGATACTGGTCGAACTGGACCTGATCGCGGCGGTCGGCGGCATGACGCACCACGAAGGCGAACAGCCGGAGGTTCCGGGCGGTGTCTCGGGCCACCAGGTCGAACCGCTGGAGGTGGAACGCCGCGAGGTAGCGGTGGTAGTACTGCACCCCCTCGCGCATCAACGCCGCGCAGGCGTTGGAGTCGAGTTGGAACTCGTCCCCGCCGCGATTGCGTCGCGCCTTGGCCTCGAAGTCGTCGAGGAGCGACTCGGTCCCGAACGGGCGAAGGCCGTCGGGGCGGCCGTCGATTTCCATCTGGATCACGCCGAGGTCGACCCGCATCTGCAACTTGTCGCGCCCGTCGTCGCCCGCGACGATTCGGACCTGGAAGTCTTCGGGGTCGTGGTCCCAGCCGTTCAATAGGGAAGTGATATCTTTGCTCAAGGATCTCTCCGGACCTCAGGGACGCCGCTTGGCTGAAGACCCTTCTCTTCCTCTAAGTTTACCCCCGGGTCGTCATCCGACAATGGCAAAGCCGCGCGACCTTCTTCCCGGCTGGGAGAAAGTCGCGCGGCTTGTCGGAAAAACGCGCGTCGGGGACGAATCTCAAGCTCAGAGTTCGTTGCCGTCGTGGATCATCGGCTCGAGTTCTTTGGTGTTCCGCTCGACCGCGAGGACGATGGTCCGCTCCTCGACGCCGTCGGGGCTGGCGGCGACGGCGGGGATGATCTGCCTGGAGTCCGGCAGGCCGAACCGGACCGTGAAGGTCCCGTCGGGGCGAAGCTGCACCGGCTCGCCCTGCAAGGTCACCTTGGCGTTCGGCTCGGTGGTCCCGTAGACGATCAACTCGGCGTCGATCTCGAAGTGGAACCCGTTGGACAGGCCGTGGAGCGCCCCGGTCCCGAGGCTCTGGAGCGAAAGCCCGTGCATGGGGCGCCTCAGCCGCTCCTCGAACAACTCGCGGAGGTCCTGCGAGTTCGCCGAACCGTTGGGGCTCCCGGACTGGTGGTAGATTTTTTCGAACTGGTCCTGGACGCTGGCCCAGTTTTCGTCCAAAACATCCGAGACGCCCACGCGAGGGGTGGACACCACATTCGACCGGGCCAGCACGAAGAACTTGCCCCGACGCGCCAGATACCCGACGTCGATCCGGTACGATCGAGGGGGGTCGACGACGTCGATGTACCAGTTGCTCACACCGCCATGAATTTGGATGTCGCGGACGTGCCGCTCCGAGGCCGAGGTGGTGTCCTCGCTCGTCACGTCCACCAGGCGAAGGACCGGGCGGGCCGTGTGCCATTCTTGCCCGAGCGCCGCCTGGGCCCGGGCCAGGGTGGACCGGCTCAATTCCCAGTAGGCGTGCAACCAGTAGGGGTCGCGGACCATCGCGATGATTCGGTCCTTGACGCATGCATGGTCGAGCGCCCGGGGGGGGACGACCGTCGAGGGTTTCATGGAAGACGCCGCGGGCGTCGGCCGCTTGGGGGTCGACATCGACATCGACTTTTCGGGCGACGGCTTCAAGGCGTCTTTCTTCAAGGAGGTGATCGGCGGCGTCAATGCGCGGATCAGTTGATCCTTCCGCATCGCATGCCAGCCGACGATCCCTTGATCCTTGGCCATCCGCGCCAGAACTTTCTTGTTGCAGTCCTTGAGCGAATCGACGGTCATGCGGGTCCACTCCGTCTTCAACGCGATCGCGAAGGGATGTTCGCGCGGTCGAGACAAGGAACGCAAGGTTCATCCGTGAGTGGGCCAATCCGGGCCGCTCCATGCAGCCTGGATAGAAGGAAATGAAGAAAGGAGAGGACTTCGCCCTAGATCCGCTTCAGGGGGTCGACAAATGGCGAACTCGAGAGTAGGCCCGGGTGCCGTCGGGAGCGGACCAGGGAGGTTCGAACAATCGTCGGCTCCTGGCGCCGAAGGGAGAAATCCTCGGACTCTCGACGTGATTGAACGCCAAGGATCTTGTACCGGAATGGTAACTCCCCATGTGATAACAAGATGTCGCACGGTCGTCAACCGGATTTTTCCCGATCTCGTCCTTTCGGTCCAGTCCCATCGTCGAAATATAAGGCGTGTTGGCTTGATCAAATGGAGGCGAGCCTCTCGATCTCCTCTCGCCTCGCCATGATTGCGTGCATTTCGTCACGAAATCGACTTTGTGAAAAATTTCTCGAAAGGGATCTTGGTTGTTGACTTGGCCCTGCGCGCGGGTATAACTGGTTCCGTCGTCAAGTCGAAAACCCGGGTCATCAATCCGATTCGCCTTCACCGATGACTCAAATCGCTTCGCGGCGATGGGGAGTTTGCTTTGTTTTCACCCGGGGGTTGGTCGCCGATCGCGATCGGCTTCGAGTGGGCATCGCGGATCATGGTCGTGGGCGCGACGTTCGCCGTCCCGGCTTTGGCCGGCCACTGGGTGGATACGCGGGCGGGGTCGAAACCGATCGGGTTGTTGGTCGGGATGGTCCTGGGGTTCATCGTCGGGATGAGCCAACTCCTGCGAGTCGTCCGCGACTTATCGAAATCTTGACCACGGAATCCGGCTGGGACGCTTCGCGGCGGCTGAAGATTTCCGACCTCGAAAGTCGGTTTCTTGGAAATGATACGCAACCATGGCAGAACACAAGTTTAGCCCCCTCGACCACGTCGTGGACAACACGTTCCTGGAGCTTCCTTGGGGCAACTACCCTTTGCCCAAGCTCCACCTCGGATTGTTCGACTTCCAGTTCACCCGGTTCATGGTGATGGAGCTGGCCACAGCCGTCCTGATGATGGCGATCATGATCCCCCTGGCCCGCCACATCGCCCGCCGGCCGGTGACCCGAGGGGTGTTCCTCAACGCGATCGAAACCATGCTGCTTTACTTTCGAAACTCGGTGGTCCGCCCGACGATCGGCGGACACGGGGCCGACGATTATCTGCCCTACCTCTGGACGGTGTTTTTCTTCGTCCTGTTCAACAACCTGCTCGGGATGATCCCGGGCGGGGCATCGGCGACGGGCAACATCAGCGTCACGATGGTCTTGGCCGTCTCGACGTTCATCTTGGTCATGATCGCCGGGATGAAGGCTTCGGGACCGGTCGGGTTCTGGACGTCGCTCGTCCCCGCCATCGAGGTGTCACGGCCGCTCAAGTTGTTCCTCTGGCCGTTGTTGTTCCTGATCGAGGTGGCCGGCTTGCTGATCCGCCACTTCGTCCTGGCGATCCGGTTGTTCGCCAACATCCTGGCCGGCCACATCGTCCTGGCCGTGATCCTCGGGTTCATCCTCGGCGTCCAGGGAAGCAACATGGCTTATGTGGTCACTCCGGCCAGCGTGGGCGGGGTCGTCGCCTTGAGCCTCCTCGAGTTGTTCGTCGCCTTCCTCCAAGCGTATATCTTCACTTTCCTGTCCGCGCTGTTCATCGGCTCGGCGGTCCACCCTCACTGAATTTCGGGGTTGTTGGATCACCTGCCGGGCTTGAGGCCAAGCGAGCGGGTCGACGACTCCGCTTCGAGCGCCGAGGGTTCTCGATCCTCGAATGACGCGAAGGCGACGGCTCCGGGCCGACGTCCGCCAAAGGGTCAAGGGGACGTGTCCAGGTCCCTACCCCTTCTCCAACTGTCGATGCTTCTTGGGAGTTCAGGTTCCGATGAAACTCGTGAAGACCGCCGCTTTGTTCGTCGCGTTGTTCCTGGCCTCGACGGCCGACGTGTCGGCCCAAACGCCGAACACCGCCAACCCGGACGCCGGGATCATGGCCCGGTTCAACGGGATCGGCATTGGCCTGGTGATCCTCGGCGCGGGCCTGGGGATCGGTCGCCTGACCGCCTCGGGCGTCGAAGCCATGGCCCGTCAACCCGAGATGGCCGCGACCATCCAGACGGCCATCATCATCTCGGCCGCTTTGATCGAAGGTGTGGCGTTCTTCGCCATCATCGTGCTCGGCTTCATCATCTCGGGAAGTTGACCGCGTCGACATCTCAAGAGCGACCGCCCTTCGCAACCCTCATCCCGATCACGCCCGAACTTGATCCGGTTGCTTTGAATGGGTCGACCATTCGCCGGATCGGTCGGTTCCGGTCGAAGCCGGCGTTTCCCCGAATCCCCGATTCCGGTTCTCCAAGGATCTTCTCCAATGCTCCGGCCACCGACCTTGGCTCTCGGGCTGCTGGCCCTGACGCTCTTCATTGTCGCCCCCGCTCGGCTGGTCTCGGGGCAAGAGCCGACCAAAGGTCGCCCCATCACCGCCGCCGAGTCCGAAGAAGGCAAGTTCGCCGCCGCCGCCGAGCCAACCGAACCCGGCCACGAAGGGCAAGCCCAGAACGAACACAAGTCGCCTAATATCATGGAGGTCCAGGCCCCCCTGGCGATCTGGACCGTCGTGGTGTTCGGCCTCCTCCTGGTGATCCTGGGCCGGTTCGCCTGGCGACCGGTGATCCGGGCCATGCACGAGCGCGAGGCGCACCTCGAACAGGTGTTGCTCGACTCGGAGCGGGCCAGGAACGAGGCCGAGGCGATCGCCGCCAGCCACCGGAAGCAACTCGCCGGGGCCGCCGACGAGGTCCGCGCCCTGATCGAGCAGGCCCGGAAGGATGCCCTGGTTTCCGCCGACGCGATCATCAAGAAGGCCCAGGCCGAGGCCGAATCGTCCCGAGAACGCGCCGAGCGCGAGATCACCGGCGCCCGCGACCAGGCCCTCATGGAAATCTGGTCGAAGACCGCCGACCTGGCGGTCTCGGTCGCCGGTCGCGTCCTCGGGAAAGAATTGGGCGACTCCGACCATCGCCGCCTCGTCGAAGCCGCGCTCAACGAGTTGCCGTCCAACGGTCGAGAGAGGGGCCAGGCATGACCTCCGCCAACGGGAGTCGTTCCGGCTCGGTGTTCGACGACATCGCCCCCGAGTTGACCCGCAACTATGCCGAGGCGCTCCTGGGGGCCAGCGGCGATCAGGCCGAGGCGGCGGTGATCGAGCTTGAAGAGATCCATTCCGACCTCCTCGAACCATTCCCCCGGTTCTCCGAGATCCTCGCCTCGCCCTCGGTCTCGATCGCCGAGAAGGATCGGCTCCTGACCCAGACGTTCGAAGGGCGGACGCTCGAACCGGTGATCCGCTTCCTCCGGGTCCTCAACCGCCACGGCCGGCTCGGGATCTTGCCCTCGGTCGTCCGCCAGGCGAGGGCCACGCTCGACCGCCGGTTGAACCGGAAGGCCGTGACGGTCCGGTCGGCGACCCCGCTGGACGAAGCCCAGCAAGCGTCGCTCCGCGACCGGCTCTCGGCGATGATCCATGCCTCGCCCGTGATCACGCTCGAGGTCGACCCGTCGCTGATCGGCGGCCTGGTCGTCCAGGTCGGCGACGCCGTGTATGACGCCTCGGTCCGCAACCGCCTGGAGCGGCTCCGCGGTCGCCTCATCGAAAGAAAGACCCATGAAATTCAGAGCCGACGAGATCACTTCAGTTATCCAGCGTGAGATCGAGCAGTTCCAGTCCGAGGTGACGCGGACTGAGGTCGGCCGCGTCCTCGAAGTGGGCGACGGGATCGCGCAAATCCACGGCCTGTCCGGCGTCATGAACGGCGAGATGGTCACGTTCCAGGGCGGCGTCAAGGGGCTGGCCTTCAACCTCGAAGAGACGTCCGTCGGCGTCATCATCCTCGGCGAATACACCGAGATCCACGAAGGCGAGACCGTCACCGCCACCGGAGAGCTTCTGAGCGTCCCCGTCGGCGAGGCGATGGTCGGCCGGGTGGTCAACCCGCTCGGCGAGCCGATCGACAACAAGGGGCCGATCGCCGCGTCGGGCCTGAGGCTGGTCGAGTCCCCCGCCCCCGGGATCGCCGATCGTCAGCCGGTCGACGAGCCGATGCAGACCGGGATCAAGGCGATCGACGCCATGACCCCGATCGGCCGAGGGCAGCGCCAGTTGATCATCGGCGACCGGAAGACCGGCAAGACCGCCATCGCCATCGACGCCATCCTCAGCCAGAAGGGGACCGGCGTCATCTGCGTGTACGTCGCCATCGCCCAGAAGGAGTCGACCACGGCGAACCTCGTCGAGGTCCTCCGCAAGAACGGCGCGATGGACTACACCATCGTCGTCGCCGCCGGTGCCAGCGACCCCGCCTCGCTCCAGTACTTGGCCCCCTACGCGGGCGCCGCGATGGCCGAGTTCTTCATGTACGGCCAAGGCAAGGCGACCTTGTGCGTGTACGACGACCTGTCGAAGCAAGCCGTCGCCTACCGCGAGTTGTCCCTCCTCCTCCGCCGCCCGCCGGGCCGCGAAGCTTATCCGGGCGACGTGTTCTACGCCCACTCCCGGCTCCTCGAACGGTCGGCCAAGCTCGCCAACAAGTACGTCATCGTCGCCGAATCGACCTCCTCCGACGCCCAGATCGACGAGAAGTCGGGCGTCAACGGCAAGGTCTACCTCGGCGTCCCCGGCGAGGAAGAGGCCAAGCACGAGTTGGCCAACCACTCGGGCCACAAGATCGTCAAGACGACAACCTCGGGCGGGTCAATGACGGCGTTGCCGCTGATCGAGACCCAGGAAGGGGAGGTCTCGGCCTACATCCCCACCAACGTCATCTCGATCACCGACGGCCAGATCTACCTCCAACCCGACCTTTTCTTCGCCGGGGTCCGCCCGGCGGTCGACGTCGGGATCAGCGTGTCTCGGGTGGGCGGCAAGGCCCAGATCCCCGCGATGAAGAAGGTGGCCGGCGGACTTCGCCTCGACCTGGCCGCGTTCCGAGAGCTGGAAGCGTTCGCCCAGCTCGGGACCGAACTCGACAAGGCGACGCAGTCGCAGCTCGACCGAGGGTACCGGATGGTCGAATTGCTCAAGCAGCCGCAGTACCAGCCGCTCGACGTGGTCGACCAGGTCATGAGCATCTTCGCCGGGTCGGAAGGGTTCCTCGACGACGTGCCGATCAAGCAGGTTTCCGAGTGGGAATCGCGGTTCCTCGACTTCATCCGCGAGCGGAAGCCCGAGGTCCGGGCCATGCTTGCCAAGGAGCGGAAGCTGTCCGACGGCGTCGTGTCCGCCCTGAAAGATGCCCTCGGCGAGTTCAAGAAGCAGTACAAACCCCCGGAACCGGCCGTCAAACTCGGCGAGTCGCCCACCCTGGCGACCGCCTCAGCTTGATCGGCCCGATCGTCGCCCGAGACGAAGGGCGACGCCACCAACCCCGCAAGTCCATGATAGATTGCAAATTGCAGATTGCAGAAGGGAAACTCGAAGAGATTGCCGGTCTTTTGCAATTTGCAATCCTGCAATTTGTCATGCGGATGTATCTGACGAATCGTCTGATTTCAAGTCTCTAAGTACGAATCGAAACGCTTCGACGGCGAGAGAATCCACCGATGGCCAAGGCTCGAGCGATCGTCAAGCGCCGCAAGTCGGTGCAAAATATCCGCAAGATCACGCGGACGATGGAGTTGATCGCCACCGCCCGGTTCAAGAAGGCCCTCGATCGCGCCACCCAGGCCGAAGCGTACACCCGGAAGATCGCCGAGATCGTCGCCGACCTCGGCGATACCACGGGTGAGGTCTCGCACCCGCTCCTGGCGGTCCGACAGCCGGTCGCTCGGTCGCTCCTGCTCCTGCTCACGAGCAACCGAGGCTTGGCCGGCGGCTACAACGGCAACGTGATCCGGGTCGCCACCCGGACCTTGCAAGACCACGCCACCGAAGGCGCGACGACCCGGCTCGAAGTCTCCGGCAAGCGGGGCGTGGCGTTCTGCCGGTTCCGCCAGATCCCGGTCGACGCGACCTACCTCCAGTTCGAAGACCGGCCCCAGTTCGATCAGGTCGAGACCCTGGCCAACACCTTCATCGGGATGTTCCTCCGGGGCGAGATCGACCGGGTCGACGTGGCCTACACCCGATTCATCAACTCGGCCCGCCAAGAGGCGATCGTCGAGACCCTCCTGCCCATGACGACGGGCGACGCCAACGCCCCCGAGGCCAAGTCCCCGACGGCAGGCGACCCGAAGTCCAAGAAGACGCGAGTCCCCTACGAGTTCGTCCCCGACGCGATGAGCATCCTCGAAGAGATCGTCCCGGTCTCGTTCAAGATCCGCCTCTTCAAGTGCTTCCTCGACGCCGCCGTCAGCGAGCAGATCGCCCGGATGGTGGCGATGCGAGGGGCCACCGAGAACGCCGACGACATGGTCAAGTCCTTGACGATGCTCTACAACCGAGCCAGGCAAGCCCAGATCACCCGCGAACTGGCCGAGATCATCGGCGGGGCCGCGGCGCTCGAATGATCCACAAGTCCACGCACCAACATAACTTCCCACAAATCTCATCCCGGGGCTGATCCCCGAGGAGTCTCCGAATGGCCACCGCGACCGCCAACGGGCAGATTGTCCAGATCATCGGCTCGACGTTCGACGCCGAGTTCGAGGAAGACCACCTCCCCGAGATTTACAACGCCCTCACGATCACCGTCGAGCGAAAGGGCGTGACGATCCGACTGACCGGCGAAGTCCAACAGCACCTGGGAGGGAACCGCGTCCGGTGCGTCGCCCTGGGCTCGACCGACGGCCTGGTCCGAGGCATGGAGGTCGTCGACACCGGCGGCCCCGTCACCGTCCCGGTCGGCAAGGAGACGTTGGGCCGGGTGTTCAACCTGCTCGGCGAGCCGATCGACGGTCGAGGCGCGGTCGACGCGCAAGAACGCTGGCCGATCCACCGCGATCCGCCCGCGTTCGACCAGATCTCGCCGAAAACGGAAGTCTTGGAAACCGGGATCAAGGTCGTCGACCTCCTGACCCCGTTCGTCCGGGGGGGGAAGATCGGCCTCTTCGGCGGCGCCGGGCTGGGCAAGACCGTGATCTTGACCGAGTTGATCGCGCGAATCGCCCGGGTCCACAGCGGCTACTCGGTGTTCGCCGGGGTCGGCGAGCGGACCCGCGAGGGGAACGACCTCTGGCTCGAGATGCAGGAAACCAAGATCGGGTCGTCGGGCAAGAGCGTCATCGACAGCACCGTGATGTTCTTCGGCCAGATGAACGAACCCCCCGGCGCCCGCCTCCGTGTCGCGCTCTCGGCCCTGACCAACGCCGAGTGGTTCCGCGACACGACCGGCGCCGACACTTTGCTGTTCATCGACAACATCTTCCGGTTCAGCCAGGCCGGGGCCGAGGTCTCCGCCCTGCTCGGTCGGATGCCGTCGAACGTCGGCTACCAGCCCACGCTGGCCACCGAGATGGGCGGACTCCAGGAGCGGATCACCTCGACGACCAACGGCGCCATCACCTCGGTGCAGGCCGTGTACGTCCCCGCCGACGACTACACCGACCCCGCCCCAGCCACCACGTTCGGCTTCTTGGACGCCTTCATCGTCCTCCAACGGTCGATCGCCGAGAAGGGGATCTTCCCGGCGGTCGACCCGCTCGGCTCGTCGTCCCGAATCTTGGACCCGCAGTACGTCGGCCAGGAGCACTACGACGTCGCCCGACGGGTCCAGACGATCCTCCAGCGCTACAAGGAACTCAAGGACATCATCGCCATCCTCGGCGTCGACGAATTGAGCGAAGAAGACAAGTTGATCGTCCACCGCGCCCGCCGGATCGAGCGGTTCATGTCGCAGCCGTTCTTCGTCGCCGAGGTCTTCACCAACAAGGTCGGCCAGTACACCACCTTGCCCGACACGATCCGGTCGTTCCGCGAACTCTGCGACGGCAAGTGGGACCACCTCCCCGAAGGCGCCTTCCTCTACGTCGGCTCGATCGACCAGGCCGAAGAGCAAGCCAAGAAGATGGCCCGCTAATTTTATTAGCCACGGATGGAACACGGATGGAACACGGATAAGACGATTAAAAGATTTCTGATCCGTGTTCCATCCGTGGCTGTAATCTGATTTTTCTTCCTTCCGCGAGAAAGTGACCCGAGATGGCCACCGCCAGCACCACAGCCGCCGACTCGGATTTCGGGGTCGCCGGGAAGAAGCCGGGCGACCGGATTCAGTGCGTCGTCGTCACCCCCGAGCGCACTTTGTTCGACGAGTTGGTCGAGTCCGTCGTCCTGCCGCTTTTGGACGGCGAACTCGGCGTCCTGCCGGGCCGGTCCCCCTTGCTCGGCCGCCTCGGCTTCGGCGAACTCCGAACGAAGTCGTCGGGGAACTCGCGGCGTTACTTCGTCGACGGCGGTTTCGCCCAGGTCCGCGACAACGTCGTGACCGTGCTCACCAACCGCGCCATCCCCACCGACCAGCTTGATCTGGCCTCGGCGAAGACCGAACTCGAAGAAGCCAAGAATCAGCGATCGGGCAACGAACAAGAAACCGCCGACAAGGCCCGACAGATGGACCGCGCCCGCGCGATGATCCGCGTCGCCGGGCACCAGGCATGATTTGAGGATCACCATCGACTTTGGGAGTACTACCAGTCACCGGGAGTTCGCCATGATCCAGCCGGTCGTCTTCGCGGATGTCTTGGACGCGGTCGAACAGCTTGACATCGAGTCTCAAGCCGAGTTGGTCGCGATCTTGAGTCGCCGCCTTGCCGAGCGAGGACGCGACCGGGTGATAGAGAGCGTGGCCCAAGCTCGCCGCGAGTTCGCCAACGGTCAGTGTCAGGCGATGACTGCGGTGGAGTTGATCCGAGAGGCGGAAGCGTGAGTCGGACGCTGCTCCGCTCGCCCGCGTTCGCTCGCGACCTTCGGAATTGGTTGAAGTCGCACCCCGGGACGGCTGGAGCAGTCCAGGCGACGCTCGAACAACTTGCGACCAACGCCACGCTTCCATCGCTCCGAACCCACAAGCTGCGAGGGCCGCTTGCGGGGTGTTGGGCTTGCAGCGGAGGTTACGGCCTGCGAGTGGTCTTCGAGTACGTTCAGCACGAAGGATCGGAAATGATCTTGCTCCTTTCCCTCGGGACGCACGATCAGGTCTACTAATCCCACAGTACTCAAGTTCGAGTTCATTTTTTGGCTTTGAGCGGGTCGTGCCCCCAGTTCATCAGGGAATAGCGCCAGGGGGTTTCCTTGACGTCGCCGTCGGGCCGCTGGGCTTGGTGGCGGTGGATGTAGCCGACGACCTTGGCCATGTGCTTCGTGTCTTCGTCGGTGTAGTCGTCCTTCTTCTTGCCGAGGATCTCGATGATCCGCTGGCCGGAATGGTGGCCGACCGACTCTTTGTCGCCGTCGTTCTTGTAGCCGACTTCCTTGGATTCGTCGGTGTCGAGCCACTTCTTGAGCTGGGTCGCGGACATGTTGACGGCGGCCTTGAAGTCGGCGGCCGTCTTCTTCGGGTCGGTGCTCATCGTTTGGAAATTCCTCCCGGCGCTCGGGTAGGGCGGATCACCCAAGCTCCGAAGCCGGGTGATCCCGCGACTGGCATTCCAAACTTGCCGAAAACGGTCACATGGTCCGGTCGACGGCTTCGGCCACTCGGCGGCACTGGGCGATGAGCAGGGCGAAGGCGGCCGGGGTGATGGTTTGCGACCCGTCGCTCATGGCGTGCTCGGGGTCTTCGTGGACCTCGACGATCAGGCCGTCGGCCCCGGCGGCGACCGACGCTTTGGACATCGGGACGACCAGGCTGGCCTTGCCGGTGCCGTGCGACGGGTCGACGACGACGGGCAGGTGGCTTTTCTCCTGGAGATAGGGGACGGTCGCCAACGGGAGGGTGAACCGGGTGTGGTCTTCGTAGGTGCGGATGCCCCGCTCGCAGAGGATGACGTGCGGGTTCCCTCGGTCGAGGATGTATTCGGCGGCAAGCAGGAATTCGTCGATCGTCGAACTCATCCCCCGCTTGAGGAGGGCGGGCTTGCCCGAGTCGCCCACGGCCTGGAGCAACTGGTAGTTTTGCATGTTCCGGGCGCCGATCTGCAGGACGTCGGCGTATCGGGCGACCATCGGGACGTGCTCGGGGGCCATGACTTCGGTAACGATCGCCAGGCCGGTGGCCTCTCGGGCGGTGGCGAGCATCTTGAGGCCATCTTCCTTGTGACCCTGGAAGCTGTAGGGGCTGGTCCTCGGCTTGAACGCCCCGCCTCGGAGGCCGGTGGCTCCCAGGGCCTTGAGCGACCTGGCCAGCCCCACGATCTGCGCCTCGTTCTCGACCGAGCAAGGGCCGGCGATGACGGCGATCTTGGTCCCGCCAACTTCCAACCCTTGGGCCTTGACGACGGTCCGGTCGGTCGTGAGTTCGGACGACGCACGTTTATAAGGGGCGAGGATCGGCATCACCTTGTCCACCCCGTCGCCGGATTCCAAGGTTTCGGCCATCCCCTGCCGCTCGTCGCCGATGGCGGCGATCACGGTCCGCTTGGTCCCGACCAGGACTTGCGGCGTCATCCCCAATGACCGCAGGTGAGCGGCCATGTGGTCCACCTGCTCGGCCGTTGCGTCCGACTTCATCACGACGATCACGGTATCCCGCCCTCCAAAGTCCAGACTCATGATCGAGGCTGGGTGTTGATGTCATCCCGAGGATGTTAAGTAAAGATGGCACAAAAACCGGCAAAACGAAAAAAGCCCCGAAACCTTTTCAGGTCACGGGGCTTGTGTATGAATCTCTGGGAGATTTTAGGAGCACTAAAACCGACGCCCAGCCCGATGACCTTCCTGTTGGATTTTGGCGAAGTACCAAAACCAACCGGCAAAGTGACCGAAGCTCAAAGCGATCGATTGGAAGGCCAAGGAAACTCTCCCAAAGCAAATCAGTGAAGTGGAAGATCAAGGTGGAAACAGACCAGGCCCGACAGCCATCGAGCCTGGTCCAGGGGTCGTTTCCAACCCAGCGGAAGATGCGGCTGCCCGACGGGCAACCCGTCGGCTGCCGTTAGGCGAGCCGCCTCTGGTTATCACTACACACTCGATCACCTCCTATTCAATAGAGCCATCCCGGCCTTGCAGGAGTCCAGCCTCGAACAAAACGGGGCTTGATCTCGCCGTACCACGCTCGTACGACCCGTGTCGGTCGGAGGTGAGTCTCGACCGACAAACTCAATATAGAGAGGCCGAAGCGATGATTCAACCCTCTGGATCGGGAGATTCGCGATTTTCTCTCCCCAAGGCGATCACCCTTCGCAACTCGTCGCGGCAAGCTTCGGCCAGCCGCCGAGATCGGTCGTCGAGCGTCTCGCAAGCCTCAACCACGGCTTCATAGTACCAGAGGACCCGTCCCCGGTCGGCGCGGAAGAGGCTCCAGACTGGTCGGCCTTCCTGGAGGTCGACCCGGATGCTCATCAGGTTATGGAGCTTGTCGGCGAGGACCACCGCCCTGGCGGCCTCGGTCGCGGCCCGGAGCGCGGCGAGGTGGTCGCGCTTCCGGTCCTCCCAAGTCCGCTCGGCTCCCGAGTCGTCGCGCTTGACCTCGGAGCAGCCCGCGACCGTCTCGGCGATGGTATGCCCGAACTGATCTCGGATCGCCTCCAGCGTGACCGAAGTATCTTCCACCAGGTCATGCAAGAGCGCGGCGATGACCGTCAGCTCGTCGAACCCGGCGAATTCCACGATCCGGGCCACGGCGAACGGGTGCGCGACGTAGGGGACGCCGCTCCCCCGACGCTCCTGGCGGCGGTGCCCGACCGCCGCCAGACGCACCGCCTGCTCATACAGGTCGCTGATCAAGCGGAAACCAGCTCGTCGGCGATCTCGGCGTTGTCGAAGGTGTTCTGGACGTCCTCGTTTTCTTCGAGGATGTCGCGGAGCTTGAGCATCCGCTTGCTGAATTCCGGGTCGAGCTTCATGCTGTTGCCCGGAATATAAGTCGTCTCGGCGACCTCGGTGGCGATCTTCTCCTGCTCGAAGGTCTTGCGGACCGACTCGAACATTTTGGGGTCGCAAGTCACCTCGAAGTACTCGTCCACCCGCTTCAAATCATCGGCGCCCGCTTCGAGGACCACTTCCATGAGGCGATCCTCGGCGATGGTCTTCGCCTCGATCACGAACAACCCCTTGAAGTCGAACATGTAGCTGACGCAGCCCGAGGCGCCGAGGTTCCCGCCGCAAACCTCGAACGCCTTGCGGAGGTCGCCCGCCGTCCGGTTCCGGTTGTCGGTCAAGACCTCGCACAAGACCGCGACCCCGCCGGGTCCGTACCCCTCGTAGGTCACTTCCTCGTAGTTTTCGGCGCCGAGTTCGCCGGTGGCCTTTTTGACCGACCGCTCGATGTTATCCTTGGGGCAGCTCACCGACCGGGCCTTGTCGATCGCGTAGCGGAGGGGCAAGTTGGTGTCGGGGTCGCCGCCGCCGTTCTTGGCGGCGACGAAAATCTTGCGACAAAGCTTGCTGAACAGCTTGCCTCGCTTGGCGTCGACCGCCCCTTTGCGGTGCGCGATGTTGGCCGAATGGGAATGCCCTGCCATGATTCCACCCAGTTGATTTGGCGACGCGAACGGGTTCGCGAGGAGTAACGCGATCAGCTCGCCACTCGGCGAGCCGCGATAAAGCCCCTCAAGTCGAGCGCCGCCGGGGTCTCGGCGACTTCCGGCGGCTCCGACTTCAAGGGGTATTGTTCTTCGAGGGACGGGGCGACGGGTCGACCTGCTGGAGCGACTCGAGCTTCTTGCGGATCTCCGAGATCCGCTTGTCGGGCGGCCTCGCCTGCGTCGCCAGCTTCATCGCTCGTTCCCAGGCCGACTTCGCCTTGGACGGCTCTTGCAACTGGAAATAGACGTCGCCGAGGTGATCGTTCACCGTCGCGTCTTCGTTCCTCGGGTTGGCCGCGGCTTTTTCGAGCGGCTTTCGTGCTTCCTCGATCTTGCCTCGCTTGAAGAGGACCCAGCCAAGGCTGTCGAGGAACGCGCCGTTGTCGGGTTCTTCGGTCAGAGCCTTGCGGATCATCCCCTCGGCTTTTTCGAGGTTCTTACCTTGCTCGGCGTAAAGGTAGCCGAGGTCGTTGTTGACGGTGGGATCGTCGGGAATCCTCGCGAAGAGGATCTCGAGTTCCGCTTCGCCTTTGCCGTAGTCGCCGATGTTGGTGTAGATCGAAGAAAGGATGGACCGGGCGACCCGCAGCACGTCGTCGTTGTTCGGGTTCTTGTCGATCAGTTCCCGGAACAGGGCGATCGCCTCGTCGTTCTTGCCGGCCTGGGTCAGCAAGTTCCCGAGGATCGCGGTCAGCTCGGCGTTGTTCGGTTCGAGCTTCAGGCTCGCCTTGAGGGTTGCGATCGCCTCGTCCGACTTGCCCGACTGGTTCAGGAGGAGGGCGAGGAGCACGGTCGCTTCGCCGTCGTTGGGGTCTTGCTCGAGCGCCCCTCGGACGGTCGCGAGCGCCTCGGGGATCTTCTCGGCCCGCGCCTGGATTCGCCCGAGCATGACCAGATTCTTGGTGGACCGCTCGTCGCGGAATTTGTCGAACATCTCGCGGACGGTCGTTTCCGCCTCGGCCAACCGGTTCAGGTCGGAGAGGGTTTGGATCAACTCCCGGTAGACGATCGGGTTGGGAACCCGGTCGAGCGACCACCGGAGCAGGCTCACCTTCTTTTCGAGGCGATTGGCTTCGGTCGCCAGGTTGTAGAGGACGATCCAGCCGTCTTGCGGGTCGAACGGCGCCGGGTTGGCCGAGATCAGCTTGATCCCGGCGTCGAGGACCTCGTCGGTGTACGCGGCGTCGGCGGCCAACTCCTCGATCTGGGCGCGGATCGGGTCGAGCCGCCTGAGCCGACCGGTGGCTCGGACCAGGAGGGCGATCAACTCCTCGGTCTTCCGCTCCTTGACGAGCCTCGGGAAAGTCTCGGCGAACCCTTGGGTTTCCTTCTGCTCGTCGAGCAATGCGCCGTAGATCGCCTTGGCCTTGTCCAACTGCCCGGCGGCCTTGTAGCGCTCGGCCAGGGCGTACTGGAGCGGGACGTTCCGAGGGTCGAGTGCGCTGTATTTTTCGAGGCGAGGGATGATCTCGTTCTCTCGCTTGAGGCCGATGAGGATCTTCACGAGCGTGTCGTAGGTTTCCCGACCCCGAGGCTGTCGCTTGAGGAACTTCTCGACCGTCGTCAGGGCTTCCTCATTCCGGCCGGCTTCCTGGTAGGTTTGCGACAGGTAGAGCAGCAAGAGCGGTTCATCATTCTCGTAGACCAGCCCGCGGCGGAAGGCCCGGATCGCCAGGTCGTACTTCTTGGCCTGCTGGAACACCCGACCGAACCGGAGGTAGGCTTGCCCCTCGTCGGGACCGAGGAACCGCCGGAGTTCCGACGGGGCCAGGCGAGCGTTCGACTTCTCGTCGAGGGCGTCCATGATCTTGGCGAACGCCTGCGCGGCCTGATCGAACCGGGAGGTGCCTTCGTAGAGGTTCCCCAACTCGAATTCGACGTAAAGCGCCCCGGTGGAGGCTTTGTCGAGCTTGGGGTTCTTCAAGGTGTTCTTGAGGAACGTCTCGGCGGCGGGAGCATCGTCCTTATAATGGTCGACGAGGAGGGCCACGGTCTCGATGTCGCCCGGGTCGAGCGCGATCACGCGCCGGCAGTAGGCGATGGCTTCGACCTCGCGCCCGAGGGCGAAGTTGATCCGGCTCAGGCGCCGAAGGACCGGGACGGCCTCGGGGTCGGCCGCGAGCGATTTTTCGAGCGACCGGATCGCCTCGGGGTATCGCCTGAGATTTTCCAAAGCTCGGGCCGAGGCGTAGAACCGAAGCGACTCGACTCGCTTCTGGGCGGCGACCGATCGGGGCCTCGCGGGGACGAACTCTTTGGGAGGATCTTCGCCGGGCAAAGCGTACGCGCCTGGAGCGAGTCGCCCACCGACAACGCCGCCCGCTCGGGGTTTGCTCGGCGCGGGATCTTGGCCCGAGGCGGGCAGGACCCAGCCGAGCCAACAACCCCAGGCGACGAGGGGCAACAAGCGGTGGAACCGACCAACCATGATCGCGCCTCCTCAACCATGCATCCGGATCGAAAACCGACCGACCGCTCGCCGGTCATCCGCCCGACCATCGTTTCAGGCTTGAACAAGACGAGGGTTTGTCCGGGAAAGGGGACCGGCTTGTTCCCTCAACTTCATCCGACGATCCTAACATGACGAATCGGGTGCTGCCAAGGTCTGCCCTCCCTTAAGGACCCGAAGGGTGTGGCTTCCGGGTGTAGCTCTCGAATCTGGAGTTTTATCGGGTTCAAGAATTGCAAATTGCAGGATCGCAAATCGCAAAAGCTTGAAAGACCTTGGTTTCTGATTTTTTTGCGATCTGCGATCCTGCGAT
>JAABUX010001935.1_pt1 | contig 30125 bp, 29 predicted proteins | sample 5561851 | NCBI WGS metagenome assembly JAABUX01 (sample SAMN10711883, study PRJNA513361) | rock metagenome | isolation source: Antarctica rocks | place: Antarctica: Victoria Land, Richard Nunatak red sandstone | collected 2016-01-03 | reverse complement strand
TCGCGGACCGGGTCGGCTACCCCGTGGTGATCCGCCCGTCCTACGTGCTGGGCGGCCGGGCCATGGAGATCGTGCACGAGCGCGCCGGGCTGCACCGCTACATGCGCGAGGCGGTGCGGGTGTCCGGCGAGAACCCGGTGCTGATCGACCGTTATCTGAACGACGCCATCGAAGTCGACGTGGACTGCATCTCCGACGGCGAGACGGTGTACGTCGCCGGGGTGATGGAGCACATCGAGGAGGCCGGCATCCATTCCGGCGACAGCGCGTGCTCGCTGCCGCCGTACACGCTGTCGCCGGCCACGGTGACGGAGTTGAAGCTGCAGACCGAGGCGATGGCGCGGGCGCTGGGCGTGGTCGGGCTGATGAACGTGCAGTACGCGATCAAGGACGACGCGATCTACGTGCTGGAAGTGAACCCGCGGGCGTCGCGCACGGTACCGTTCGTGGCCAAGGCCACCGGGGTGCCGGTCGCCAAGATCGGCGCGCGGGTGATGGCGGGCGCCAAGCTGGCCGAGTTCAAGCTGGACGACCAGGCGATCGCGCCGCACGTGGCGGTGAAGGAGGCCGTGTTCCCGTTCGCCCGCTTCCCGAACGTTGACACCATCCTGGGACCGGAGATGAAATCCACCGGCGAGGTCATGGGGCTGGACGCGAGCTTCGAGCGGGCGTTCGCCAAGGCGCAGCTCGGGGCGGGCGTGAAGCTGCCGGCCGGGGGCACGGTGTTCCTGTCGGTGCGCGATTCCGACAAGGGCACGCTGGTGCAGATGGCCCGCCGCCTGATCGACATGGGGTTCGCGATCGTCGCCACCCGCGGCACCGCCGGGCGCATCCGCGAGGCGGGGCTTGCCGCACGGGTCGTGAATAAGGTGCTGGAGGGCCGCCCGCACTGCGTCGACGCGATCCGGTCGGGCGAGGTGCAGCTGGTGGTGAACACGGCAAGCGGCGCGCAGTCGGTGGCCGACAGCTTCGACATCCGGCGCAGCGCACTGACGCACGGGGTGCCGCACTACACGACCATCGCCGGGGCGCGGGCGGCCGTGCACGCGATCGCGGCGTTGAAGGCGGGGACGCTTGAAGTTGCGCCGCTGCAGTCCTACTTTCGCGGATCGTTCTGACCACCGCTGCGGCCTGGACCATTCCTGCCGCAGCATTTGCGTGTCGGCACATTCGAGGGGCATGACTTGCAAAAATTCCCGATGACCGGGCCTGGGCTCAAGCGGCTGGAAGACGAGTTGCGCGTGCTGAAGTCGCAGGAGCGTCCGGCGGTGATCCGTGCGATCGCGGAAGCGCGAAGCCATGGCGACCTTAGCGAGAATGCCGAGTACGACGCTGCGCGCGATCGGCAGAGCTTCATCGAAGGGCGTATCCTGGAGCTGGAAGATGTGATTGCCAGCGCCGAGGTGATCGACCCGGCGACGCTGTCGGGCGACCACGTGAAGTTTGGCGCCCACGTGAAGGTCGTCGACGAGGAAACCGACAAGGAAGCGACCTACCAGATCGTCGGCGTGCACGAGGCCGACATCAAGTTCGCCCGGCTGTCGATTTCGTCCCCGCTGGCGAAGTCGCTGATCGGCAAGAAGGTGGGGGACAGCATTTCCGTCCCGGCGCCCGGCGGTGATCGCACCTACGAGATCCTGAGCGTCACCTTCGGCTGACCGTCTGCCCGGAAAGGGGTCGGTGATGATCGGCTTGGCCGACGTGGAGGCCGCGGCAGCCCGGATCGCCGGGCGCGTGATGCGTACGCCGACGTTGCACTCGGACGCGATCAGCCGTGCTGTCGGCGCGCATGTGATGCTCAAGCTCGAAAGCTTGCAGGCCATTGGCAGCTTCAAGGAGCGTGGAGCGGCCAACAAGCTGGCGTTGCTGACGACGGTGGAGCGGGCGGCAGGCGTAATCGCAGTGTCTGCCGGGAACCACGCGCAGGCAGTCGCGCGACATGCCAGCTTGGCGGGGATCGCTGCCACGATCGTCATGCCACGGTTCACGCCGGCCACGAAGGTGTCGCGCACCGCGGCCTGGGGCGCGTTGGTGGTGCTGCACGGCGACACCTTGGCGGAGTCGTTCGCCCACGCCGCCCTGCTTTGCGCCGAGCAGGGCTTGGTGTTCATCCACCCTTTCGACGACCCGGCGGTGATGGCCGGCCAGGGCACGCTCGCGCTCGAGATGTTGCAGGACGCGCCGGATCTGGAGGTGCTGCTGGTGCCGGTAGGGGGCGGCGGCATGATCGCCGGATGCGCCGCCGTCGCTGCGGCGCTACGGCCGGGGCTGGAGGTGATTGGGGTCGAGGTGGCAGCCTATGCGTCCTTGGCGCAAACCTTGGCGGGCACGCCGGTGTCGGTCGGAGGTGCGACGATCGCGGAGGGCATTGCAGTGGCCGCAATCGGCGCGGCGCCGCTGGATGTGATTCGCGCCCACGTGCACGACGTGCTGGTCGTGCCGGAGCGGGTGGTGGAGGACGCGATTGCGTTGCTGGCCGAGGGTGCCAAGCTGGTGGCGGAGGGCGCGGGCGCGGCGGGGGTGGCGGCGCTTCTGGAATACCGGAGCCGCTTCGCCGGCCGCCAGGTTGGAACGGTGGTGTGTGGCGGCAACATCGATGCGCGCATCCTGGCCAACGTGCTGCTGCGCGGACTGCTGCGCGACGGTCGGCTGCTGCGTCTGCTGATGCAGATACCCGACCGTCCCGGCGTGCTGGCCGATATCGCGGGCCGTATCGGCGGGTGCGGCGGCAACATCATAGAAGTTTCGCACCAGCGCTTGTTCGCGGCTCCGAGCGTGCAGGCGGCGGAGCTGGAGGTCATGGTGGAGGCGCGCGACCCGGTGCATGCGGCGGAAATCACGGCGGCGCTGGAGGAAAGTTACGTGGTGAGGCTGGCGTAGAAAAATCCTGTGCATTCAGGTATTCAGCATCGTCATTGACGCTCAAGCTTGGTATTTGATGCTGGCTGCTGATACTTTGGATCGTTTGCTTTCAGGCACTGAAACGTAAACGTGTTGGTAGTGTCGGTTATTCCATAAAGCCCAGAGTTTTTGGTATCTATGGGCGATATTTCTTTACCCAAGGCTGTGCAGTGATCGGCCGCTTTATGAGCGCTCAACGCCGTTAGTTCAGCCGGGCTGACGACATAGACATGGGTCGCCGATTCCACCGTGAAGGTGTCTTGCCCATCGGAGCTACGTCGGTGGTGGACGTGCAAGCCGAAGGGATGAGGAGAGCAGCGACGGCGATCATGCGAATCATTTCTTAAGTGTATCGTATGGCGGTCGCCTTGTCCGTTTTAGTTTAGCTTCAGGCGACACATTGCTACGGGATTACCCGTCCTTGGATCGGCGGGCCGTAGCCATAGCCGGGCGGCGGGAGCGGTGGCGGGCAATGGCAGATGTAGCTGGCGGGCTTGGGACGGATGAGCGGGCAGACGATGCGGCGGATACGGTAGGGCGTGCGAAAACGAGCGTCGCAGCGATAGCCTGGCAGGGGCGGATAGGCGGGACCGTAGTACTGGGCGTTGGCAACTGAACCGAACATCAGCAAGGCGGCGGCAACGGCGATGGGTCGAAGGGGAGTCATGGAGCGTCCTCTTGTGGATGCGGCAACGCTTCCGGGATCAGGAAATCAGCGCCATCGGCGGTGCGACGTTCGAGATCATTCGCAACATCCCGACACCAACGCCGCGAACGCGCGGGCGCGGTGGCTGATGGCATGTTTCTGCGCGGGGTCCATTTCGCCATAGGTGAGCGACGCGCCGAGCGGGACGAAGATCGGGTCGTAGCCGAACCCGTGCTCGTCCCGCGGCGGCCAAGCGAGCGTACCCTCCGCGCGGCCAACAAAGGTATTGGTGTGGCCGTCGGGCCAGGCGAGGCAGAGCACGCAGGTGAACCAGGCGCGACGGTCCGCCCCCCGGCCAACCAGATCGTTGACCCGCGCCATTGCGGCCGCGAAGTCCTTCGCCGGGCCGGCCCACCGCGCCGACAGCACGCCGGGCGCGCCGCCGAGGGCAGCGACCGAGAAGCCGGAATCGTCGGCAAGGGCGACAGATCCCGAAGCGCGGGAAGCGGCCAGCGCCTTCAGGCGGGCGTTGCCGGTGAAATCCGGTTCAGTCTCCTCCGGCTCCGGCAGGCCGAGGTCGCCGGCGGACACGACGTCGATCCCGAGTGGGGTGAGCAGGGCGGCAATTTCGCGCAGCTTGCCTTGGTTGTGGCTCGCCAGCACCAGGCGCTCGCCGCGGGAGAGATGCCTTGCCATCAGCCGAGGGCGGCGCGCTGCAGGGCGTACAGCTGTTCCGTGCCGACCCTGGCGAGCCGCATCAGCTCGGCGAACTGGGCGTCGGTGAACGGCGCGCGCTCCGCGGTGCCCTGAATTTCGACGATGCCGCCGTCACCGACCAGGACGAAGTTGGCATCGGCGTCGGCGCTGGAATCCTCGGCGTAGTCGAGATCGAGCACGGCGGCTCCGGCGACCAGCCCGCACGACACGGCCGCCACCTGCTCCGTCAGCGGGGAACGGGCAATGACACGCGTGGCCTCCAGCGAGCGCAGCGCCAGGCTGAGCGCGACCCAGGCGCCAGTGATGGCGGCGCAGCGCGTGCCGCCATCGGCGTTCAGCACGTCGCAGTCGAGCGTGATCGTCATCTCGCCCAGGGCCTTGCGGTCCACGACGGCACGCAGGCTGCGGCCGATCAGGCGCTGGATCTCCTGGGTGCGGCCGGACTGCTTGCCGCGCGCCGCCTCGCGGTCGCCGCGGGTATGGGTGGCCCGGGGCAACATGCCATACTCGGCGGTCACCCAGCCCTCGCCCTTGCCGCGCAGGAACGGCGGCACGCGGCCTTCCACGCTCGCGGCGCACAGCACCTCGGTGCCGCCCATGCGGATCAAGCACGACCCTTCGGCATGATGGGAGAAGCCCGTGGTGAACGAAACGTCGCGGAGCGCGTCAGGAGCGCGGCCGGATGGGCGCATGGGGCGTGTCCTTGGTTGGGAGCGCGGCCTATATCGTACGCAGGGCGCGACGTCAGGACGGAGGCGGGCATGACGACAGGTTTGGGAATTATCGGCGCAGGCATCATGGGAGAGCGGCTGCTGCGGGCAGCGCGGGAGCACGCATCCGACCTTGTGCACGTCACCGGCGTGTGGGATCCGGCGAAGGCGGCGTGCGACCGGATTGCCGCCACGCTGCCCGGCACGGCCGTAGCGGACTCGGCGGAGGCGGTGATCGAAAGCGCCGAGTTGGTCTATGTCGCGTCACCGCCGGCTACCCATCTCGGCCATGCCGGAGCGGCCCTGGCGCGAGGGCGGGCGGTATTGTGCGAGAAGCCGCTGGCGGTCGACGTGGCCGAGGCGACCCGGTTCGTGGCAGAGCACCCGAGCGCGCGGGCGGCCGTGAACTTCCCGTTTGCGTCGTCCGGCGCGGTGGACCGCCTGGCCACATGGCTTCGCGAAGGGGCGATCGGAGCGCCGCAGTCGCTCGACATCGAGGTCGCGTTCGCGACGTGGCCGCGGGCATGGCAGCACGACGCAGCCGCGTGGCTGAACGGACCGAGGGAGGGCGGCTTCACGCGGGAGGTCGTGTCGCACTTCTTGTTCCTCGCCCGGCGGCTGCTAGGGGTTCTGGTGCTGACCGAGGCGCAGGCTGACTTCGGCTCCGATGGCGGCAGCGAACGTGCGCTGCGTGCGAGCCTGACCGTGGGTGGGATACGGGCCACGGTCCGAGGCGAGGTGGGGAGCACGGCAGCGGAGGAGCAGAACAGCTGGGTCCTTCGCGGCACCGGTGCGATCCGCTTGCGCGATTGGGGGTTTGCGGAACGCGAGCGGCCGGACGGCACATGGGCGCCCGATCCCGATGCCGTTCCACACGCCGACGCGCGGCCGTTGACGTTGCGGCGGCAGCTAGAAGGCGCCGTGCGCATGACGCGTGGCGAGACGCACCACCTTGCCACCCTGACGGAAGCGCTGGAGGTGCAGTTCGTGGTGGAGAAGATGCTGGCGCATTGATCCGGCTGCCCTTGGGTTTTTACCGTATAAGGATGCGATGAACGCACCCGGCATCCCGCTTCGGCCAGCGCTCCCGCCGGGTCTTGATCCTCGCTCGGCGGCGGTGCTTCGCGAGATCGTCGAGCAGTACGTCGAAACCGGTGAGCCGGTCGGCAGCCGCACGCTGTCGCGCCGCCTGCCGATGGCGTTGAGCCCGGCGACGATCCGCAACGTAATGGCCGACCTGACCGAGGCCGGGCTGCTGTTCGCGCCGCATACCTCCGCCGGGCGGCTGCCGACCGATCGCGGGCTGCGGCTGTTCGTCGATGGGCTGCTCCAATGCGGGGAGCTGACGGAGGACGAGCGTGAACACATCGGCGCAGCGTTGGAGTCGCGGGGGCGCAGCCTGCAGGACACGCTGATCGAGGCGTCGAGCATGCTGGCCGGGCTGTCGTCGGCGGCCGGGCTGGTGCTGGCGCCGAAGTCGGACGGGGTGGTCCGGCATATCGAGTTCGTGCCGCTCGGACCGGGCCGCGCCCTGGTGATCCTGGTGGGGGCCGACGGGCAAGTGGAGAACCGGGTGATCGAGACGCCGCCGGGCCTACCGCCGTCCGCGCTGACGCAGGCGTCGAACTACCTGAACGCGCGGCTGTCGGGCCGCAGCCTCGGCGAGTTGCGGGTGGCCGTGGGCGCCGACATGTCGGCCGACCGCTCGCAGCTGGACGAGCTGTCGAGCCTGGTGGTGGAGGCGGGGCTGGCGACCTGGACCGGCGAGGGCCGCGGCGGCAGCCTGATCGTGCGGGGTCAAGCGCGGCTGCTGGCCGACGTGACGCAGATCGAGCGGCTCGGCGCGATCCAGGTGCTGTTCGAGCGGTTGGAAACCCAGGAGACGATGCTGCGGCTATTGGAATTGGCCGAGACCAGCGACGGGGTTCGCATCTATATTGGCGCGGAAAGCGGGCTGTTCGGGGCGTCCGGCGTGTCGATGGTGGTGGCACCGGCGCGCAACGAGGCCGACCGGATCGTGGGCGCCATCGGGGTCATCGGGCCGACGCGGATCAATTACGGGCGGATCATCCCCGTGGTGGACTACACCGCGCGGGTGATCGGGCGATTGCTGGGATGAGATTGTTGCGCCTTTGGTTGCGCCTATGGGCCGGTCCGTTCTATGGCACGCTCGCATCCGATCAGATGAGGCTCCTTGTTCCGTCCTTTCCGTCGTCCTAATTCAGCGCCCATGAACACTGACCCAGTCTCCGGCTTCGAGGCCGATGTCCCATCACAGAATTCGCCTGAGCAGGCGCACCCTGAAACGGCGCCCGAAACGCCCGAGGAGGTGATGCAGGCGGCCGCAGCCCGTATTGCCGAGTTGGAAGCGGAGCGGGACGAGTTCCGCGACAAGTGGATGCGGGCGGAGGCCGAGATGGCCAATGTCCGCACGCGCGGCAAGCGCGATGCGGACGACGCGCGGCAGTACGCCGTGCAGAAGTTTGCCCGCGACGTGGTCGAAGCGGCCGACAATCTGCGGCGCGGCCTGTCCAGCTTGCCAACGGAAGCCGAGGGCGAGCCCGAGATCGTCACCAAGCTGCGGAACGGATTTGAGGGGGTGGAGCGGAGTTTCCTCTCGCTGCTGGAGCGGAACGGCATTGCGCGTGTCGATCCGACGGGGCAGGCGTTCGATGCGAATTTGCATCAGGCAATGGCCGAGCAGCCCTCGGCCGATCATGCGCCCGGGACGGTTATGCAGGCCTGGACGGCTGGCTGGACGCTGAATGGCCGGCTGCTGCGCCCGGCGATGGTGGTTGTGGCCCGCGCGCCCGAGGAAACCGCCGCTTAAAATTGTTCCGCGGGCTTGCTTCGGGCACGCCGGGTCAATACATCCGCGTTGTCATAAATCCTTAGGGTCTCGTGCGGTGCTTCGGGCCGCCCCAGGCCGCTGAAATGGAGTTCTGAATGAGCAAGGTCATCGGCATCGACCTCGGCACCACCAATTCATGCGTTGCGATCATGGAAGGGTCAGAGACCCGCGTGATCGAAAACAGCGAGGGCGCCCGCACCACGCCGTCCATGGTTGCGTTCAGCAACAGCGGCGAGCGGCTGGTCGGCCAGTCCGCCAAGCGGCAGGCGGTCACCAATCCGTCCGATACGCTGTATGCGGTGAAACGCCTGATCGGCCGGCGCTACGACGATCCGACGGTTGCCAAGGACAAGACCATGGTGCCGTTCAAGATCGTGAAAGGCGACAGCGGCGACGCCTGGGTCGAGGCGCGTAGCGAGAAGTATTCGCCGAGCCAGATCAGCGCGTTCATCCTGGGCAAGATGAAGGAGACCGCCGAGTCCTACCTCGGCGAGAAGGTGTCGCAGGCGGTCATCACCGTGCCGGCCTACTTCAACGACGCGCAGCGCCAGGCGACCAAGGACGCCGGCCGCATCGCCGGGCTCGAGGTGCTGCGCATCATTAACGAGCCGACCGCGGCTGCGCTCGCCTACGGCATGGACAAGAAGAACACCGGCACGATCGCGGTGTACGACCTCGGCGGCGGCACGTTCGACATTTCCGTGCTGGAGATCGGCGACGGCGTGTTCGAGGTGAAGTCCACCAACGGCGACACGTTCCTGGGCGGCGAGGACTTCGACAGCCGTGTCATCGACTACCTGGCGGACGAGTTCAAGCGCGACCAGGGCATCGACCTACGCCGCGACAAGCTGGCGTTGCAGCGGCTGAAGGAAGCCGCCGAGAAGGCCAAGATCGAGCTGTCTTCCTCCAAGGAGACCGAGATCAACCTGCCGTTCATCACCGCCGACGCTTCCGGGCCGAAGCACCTCGTGATGAAGCTGAGCCGCGCCAAGCTGGAAAGCCTGGTGGACGACCTGATCCAGCGGACGCTTGGGCCATGTGCGGCGGCGCTGAAGGATGCGGGCGTGACGGCCGGCGAGATCAACGACGTGATCCTGGTCGGCGGCATGACCCGCATGCCGAAGGTGATCGACGCGGTGAAGCAGTTCTTCGGCCGCGACCCGGCACGCAACGTGAACCCCGATGAGGTCGTGGCGATCGGCGCGGCGGTCCAGGGCGCCGTGCTGAAGGGCGACGTGAAGGATGTGCTGCTGCTGGACGTGACCCCGTTGTCGCTCGGCATCGAAACGCTGGGCGGCGTGTTCACCCGGTTGATCGACCGCAACACCACGATCCCGACCAAGAAGAGCCAGACGTTCTCGACCGCGGACGACAACCAGAACGCCGTGACCATCAAGGTCAGCCAGGGCGAGCGTGAGATGGCGGCGGACAACAAGATGCTCGGGCAGTTCGACCTGACCGACATCCCGCCAGCGCCGCGCGGCGTGCCGCAGATCGAGGTGACGTTCGACATCGACGCCAACGGCATCGTGTCGGTGCAGGCGAAGGACAAGGCGACCGGCAAGGAGCAGCAGATCCGCATCCAGGCCAGCGGCGGCCTATCGGACGCCGACATCCAGCGCATGGTGAAGGAGGCCGAGGCGAACGCCGAGGCGGACAAGGCCAAGCGCGAGGTGGTGGAGAATCGCAACCAGGCGGAAGCGATGGTCCACTCGGTCGAGAAGAACCTCAAGGAGCACGGCGACAAGCTGCCCGAGGCGGACAAGACCGAGGCCGAAGCGGCGGTTGCGGCCACCAAGATGGCCATGGAAGGTAATGATGCAGAGGCGTTGAAGGCCGCCTCCGAGCGGCTGACGCAGGCCGCGATGAAGATCGGCGAGGCCGTCTACAAGGCGCAACAGACTCCGCCAACGGCCGATGCGCCTGAGGCGAAGGTGGATGACAACGTGGTCGACGCCGAGTTCGAGGAAGTGAACGACAAGAAGAAGTCAGCCTAATCGGCCGGCTGAGTGACGTGGAGTATCGGCGCCCGCACTCGTTAGAGGGCGGGCGCCGTTCGCATTTTGGGCGCGACGCATCGGCGTGCGGCGCGAGCGGGGACTGAGTTGGCCAAGCAGGATTTCTACGCGACCTTGGAGGTCGCCCGGACCGCGAGCGCAGACGATTTGAAGAAGTCGTACCGGAAGCTCGCGATGAAGTTTCACCCCGATCGCAACCCTGGCAACAAGCAGGCGGAAGCGAAGTTCAAGGAAGTGAGTGAGGCGTACGACATCCTCAAGGATGACCAGAAGCGCGCCGCCTACGACCGGTATGGCCATGCGGCGTTCGAGAATGGCGGCGGGGCCCAACCCGGCGGGTTCGGGTTCCAGGCGGCCGAGGGCGGGCTGGGCGACATCTTCGACCAGATGTTCGGCGAGTTCATGGGCGGCCGGCGAGGGCCGGGCGGGCGGACTCGCGCGGGAGCGGATTTGCGCGCCCAGGTCGAGATTTCGCTTCCCGATGCGTTCACCGGCACCAAGGTGGAGTTGCGGGTGCCAACGCGCGTGGCGTGCGATGCGTGCGCGGGAACCGGGTCGGAGAACAAGCAGGCCGAGCGCGAGACTTGCGCCACGTGCGGCGGCGCGGGAAAGGTTCGGGCGCAGCAAGGGTTTTTCCTGGTGGAGCGGACTTGCCCGACCTGCGGCGGCATGGGCCGGATAGTGCGTAACCCATGCAAGGTCTGCAAGGGCGTGGGCACGGTCGCGCGGGAGCGGACCCTGTCGGTTGCCATCCCGGCGGGGGTGGAGGATGGCACACGCATCCGCTTGACGGGCGAGGGCGAGTCCGGCGCGGCCGGGGCGCCGGCGGGTGATCTTTATGTCCATGTCAGCCTGCAGCCACACGAGATATTCCAGCGCGACGGGGCCAACATCTACTGCCGGGTGCCGTTGCGGATGACGCAGGCGGCGTTGGGCGAGGAGATCGAAGTGCCGGTGATCGATGGCGGCCGGGCCAAGGTCAAGATACCGGCGGGCACGCAAACGGGTGAGCAGTTTCGCCTTCGCGGCAAGGGCTTTTCGGTGCTGCGGAGCGCGGCGCGGGGCGACATGTTCATCCAGGTTGCGGTGGAAACGCCAGCGCATCTGTCGCGTCGCCAGCGCGAGCTGCTGGAGGCGTTCGAGGGCGAGGCGGACGGGCACAAGAGCGCCAGTCCGGAGACCGAGGGTTTCTTCGCCAAGGTGGCGGCATTTTTCGAAGGCCGCAGCTAAGCGGATCACGGGATCGCATGCGCCGAAACCGCCCTCGGTATCGCGAGTATAGGGGATGTCCCAGCGCCTACCCCCGGTGCTGGCGACCGAGTGCCGGCGGTGCGGCGATCGTTCGACTCCCCGAACGGCCGCGCCGCCGACGTCGCAATCAGTTGCCTTCCACCATGAAGATGAGCGCCGTGGAACAGCCCTGCCGTATGGGGGCGATGGCCCGGTAGGCTGGCGAGTTCCAGAACGCCTGCGCTTGGGCCTTGGATGGGAATGCGAGTATCACGATGCGGCCGGCTGGCGACGCGCCTTCCAAGGTGGTGATGGCGCCGGCCCGCACGATGAAAGATCCCTCGAACGGGGCGAGGCATGCGGGAACCTGGGCGGTGTAGGTGCTGTAGGCTTCCGGGTCGGCGACATCGACTTCGGCCACGATGTAGGCTTGTGTCATCAGCTTGCTCCGGATGGTCCGCGAGGGAAATAAACGATGCGCATTGGAATCGCCGGCATCACCGGGCGAATGGGACAGATGCTGGTCGAGGAAGTGAGCCGGGCCAAGCAGGATCTTGCAGGTGGGGTGTCACGGTCCGGCGAGGGCTTGGCGGCATTGGCAGCCCGCAGTGACGTGGTGATCGACTTTACCCATGCGAGCACGATCATCGCACACGCGGCGGCCCTCGGCGAGGCGGGGACGGCGTGGGTGCTCGGGACATCAGGGCTGACGGAAGCCGACGAAAGGGCGGTGGCGGTGGCGGCGCGGCGGATTGCGGTGGTGCATGCGCCCAATTTTGCGCCGGGAGTGAACCTGGTCCTCGCCTTGGCGGAGCGGATGGCGAGGGCGTTGCCGGCGGAAGAATATGACGCCGAGATCGTGGAGATGCATCATCGGCAGAAGGTCGACGCCCCGTCCGGAACGGCGATCGGGCTTGGGCGGGCAGTGGCGGCGGGCCGTGAGGTCGATTTGGCATCGGTGCGGGAGAGCGGGCGAGACGGGCATGTCGGGCCGCGCAAGCCAGGCGCGATCGGGTTTTCATCGCTGCGGGGTGGGCAGGTAGTTGGCGACCACACGTTGTTGTTCGCCGCGGCGGACGAGCAGATTTCGTTGACCCATCGGGCGTTCGATCGCCGGGCGTTCGCAACGGGAGCGGTGCGGGCGGCACGGTGGGTGACAGGGCGTCCGGCGGGGCTGTACGACATGATGGATGTGCTAGGAATGCGCTAGGCTTGAATAAGCGAAGGCAAGTGGATGGACGTCCGACGATCTTTTCTAGGCTGCGAGCTATTCTCACTCCGGCCCTCTCCCGCCGGCGGTAGAGGGAGAAGGATCGCGCATGCCTGGTGAAGCACGGCGTCTGTCGGCGATGCCGCAGTTTCACGCCACCGTTTGCCCGCATGATTGCCCGTCCTGCTGTGCGCTGGAAGTGGAGGTGAACGGCAACCGGATCGGGGCGGTGCGAGGCGCCAGGGACAACACCTATACCGCCGGGGTGATCTGCGCGAAGGTGGCGCGGTATGCCGAGCGGGTGCACCACCCTGACCGCCTGACCCAGCCGCTGCTGCGCGTGGGACCGAAAGGGAGCGGGCAGTTTCGCGAGATCGGCTGGGACGAGGCGCTGGATCGCGTGGCGGCTGCACTCCTCGAGACGGCGGACCGGCATGGGGCCGAGGCGGTGTGGCCGTACTACTTCGCCGGAACGATGGGCTTGGTGCAGCGGGACGGGATCAACCGGCTACGGCACGTGATGCGGTACTCGCGGCAGAAGAACACCATTTGCTCGATCATCACCGATGCGGCTTGGAGGGCAGGGGTTGGCCGCATCACCGGGCCCGACCCGCGCGAGATGGCGCAAGCGGACCTGATCGTCGTGTGGGGCGGCAATCCGGTGGCTACCCAGGTCAACGTGATGACCCATATCGCCCGAGCGCGGAAGGAGCGTGGGGCGAAGCTGGTCGTGGTCGATCCGTACCGCACCGGTACGGCCGCTTCCGCCGACATGCACTTGGCCGTGCGGCCGGGCACGGACGGGGCGTTGGCGTGCGCGGTGATGCATGCGGCGTTTCGCGATGGGTTCGCCGACCGGGCGTACATGGCCCGGTATGCCGACCAGCCGGCCGAGCTGGAGGCGCATCTTGCCAGCCGCACGCCGGAATGGGCGTCGGCCATCACCGGGCTGCCGGTGGCTGACATCGAGGCGTTCGCGCGGCTGTACAACTCGACCGGGCGCAGTTTCATCCGGCTCGGCTACGGCTTCACCCGGGCGCGCAACGGGGCGGCGATGATGCATGCGGTGACCTGCCTGCCGACCGTGACGGGGGCCTGGCAGCGCGAGGGCGGCGGGGCATTCTGGAACAACCGGAGCATTTACGGGCTGGACCGGACGCTGATCGGCGGGCTGGACGCGCGGGATTTGAGCGTGCGCGAGCTGGACATGAGCCGCATTGCGAGCGTGCTGAACGGGGATCGTTCCGATCTCGGCGACGGCCCGGCGGTGCACGCGATGATCGTGCAGAACACCAACCCGATGGCGGTTGCCCCCGACAGCAACCGGGTGCGGCTCGGCTTCCTGCGCGACGACCTGTTCACCTGCGTGCACGAGCAGTTCATGACCGAAACCGCGCTGATGGCGGATGTCGTGCTGCCGGCAACGACGTTCCTGGAGCACGACGACATCTATGAGGGCGGCGGCCATAGCCACGTGCAGATCGGGCGGAAGCTGATCGAGCCGCCAGGGGAGGCACGGTCGAACCACGAGATGCTGCAAGGATTGGCATCGCGACTGAACGCCGAGCATCCGGGCTTTCGGATGACGGCGATGCAGATCGTGGATGCGACATTGGCCGCTTCGGATTACCCGTCGGCCGAGGCGTTGATCGCGACGCGCTGGATCGACAAGCAACCGGGATTCCGCGAATCGCACTTCCTGGACGGTTTCGGTCATTCCGACGGACGATTCCGGTTTGCACCTGACTGGGCGGCCATTGGCGCCGGGCACGCGTCAATGCCAAAATTGCCGGACCATATGGAGGTGTTCGACCAGGCGTCGGACACGCACCCGTTCCGGCTGGTGACGGCGCCGGCTCGGCAGTTCCTGAATACGAGCTTCACGGAGACGCCAACATCGCGAAAGCGCGAAGGTCGCCCCACGGTGCTGATGCACCCGGGCGATGTGGCGCAGGCGGGGATGCGCGATAGCGACCTGGTCCGGATTGGCAATACACGGGGAGAAGTGTTGGTCCACGTGCGCGTCGCAGGCGGGCAACAAAGCGGTGTCATCGTCGTGGAGAGCGTATGGCCTAACGCGGCCTATGTGGGTGGCATCGGCATCAACGCGCTGACGAGCGACGAGCCGGCATTCCCAAACGGCGGGGCGGTGTTCCACGACACCGCGGTGTGGGTGCGGGCGGAGTAGGATGGGTGGGCGACCTAGGCCCCCACCCATCCCGACCGACTACTTCTTCTTGGCGGTGCGCTCGGTGGACTTGCCGTGTGCCTTGGTCGAGTGCTCGTGCGCCGTGCTGGACGCCTTGTGAGCCTTGGTGGAATGCTCGTGGGCGGCGGCGTGGTCGTCCTTGCCGTGATGCTCGGCCGCGGCGTGGTGCGCCTTGGCGGCTGCTTCGTGGTGTTCGGCAGCCTGCTTGTGTGTCGCTGTTGCCATGTCGTCGTCTCCTGTTGGGACATACAATCGTGATGTCCTTCGAATGGAACGATTCAGCAAGAGATTAGTTGCATTTGGGCACCGTCCAAGCCAGGCTTTGCAGCGGATTAGTCACGCCCCATCTATCGCCTGATACGAAACAGGAGTTGAGGGACACGATGTTCGGTAGCGCCGCCAAGACTGAGGTTCATTTTCCCGTCGAGCACACCGATGCCGAATGGCAGGGGATGCTGACCCCGGAGCAGTACCGCGTGCTCCGCAAGCACGGGACGGAGCGCGCCGGAGCGAGCCCGCTGGATCGCGAGAAGCGGACGGGGACGTTCCTGTGCGCCGGTTGTGAGCAGCAACTGTTCGCCTCCGGCGACAAGTTCGACAGCGGCACCGGCTGGCCGAGCTTCGTGCGCCCACTGGAAGGCGCCGTGGACACGCAGGTCGATCGAAGCCTGTTCATGTCCCGGACCGAGGTTCACTGCAGCCGGTGCGGCGGCCATCTCGGCCACGTGTTCGAGGACGGGCCGCAGCCGACGGGTTTGCGCTATTGCATGAACGGCGCTGCCATGACGTTCGAGCAGGGCTAACCACACCACCCCTCCTGGAGCAGCCGGATGACACTCGAAGTGAAAGTCGGGCCGCCCCAGGTGGCGATCCATCAGGGTAGCGCCGTGCTGATCACCGAGTCGGATGGCCAGATCGTCTGGCCTACCGACAAGGGCCTGTATTTCCGCGATACGCGGTTGCTCAGTTCGTGGTCGCTGTATGCGAACGGGGTCGGCTGGGATTTGCTGAATAGCGGCACCCCGGCCTACTCCAGCGCCCGCATCTACCTGACCAATAGCGTCATCATGACCGAGACAGGTGAGATTGCGCCGCACACCCTCAGCCTCGTGCTCAGCCGCCGTATCGGCGAGGGCGTCCATGAAGATATCGACCTCACGAATCACGGGATGAAGCCCGTCGGGTTCAACCTCGAAATCACCCTGCGCAGCGATTTTGCCGATGTGTTCGAGGTGAAAAAGGGGCAGATCGTCCGGCGCGGCAGGATCACGACGGAATGGTCCGATACGACGCAATGCCTGACGAACATGTATGTCAACCAGGGTTTTCGCCGTGGCCTCGTGGTGACGGCGAAAGGCGACTGCCCAGCGGTTTATTCCAACGGCCGGCTGAGCTTCGGCGTTGAGATTGCACCCGGCGCGACCTGGCACACCTGCCTGCTGTACAATTTGGTGGATGGTGAAACGTGCCATCCAGCGCCGGAGCAGCATGCGAACGACGGACAGCCTGACACGAGCGGCCTCGCCTTGACTGCGTGGCACGAGCAGGTGCTTAAGATCGAAACCAGCAACATCGATTTTGCCCGGCTGTTCGCGCAGGCGATCGATGACATGGCGGCGTTGCGCCTGCCGTTGCGCACCTCGCCGCGACGTCCGGCCGACCATCTGGACATCATCCCGGCGGCCGGGCTGCCTTGGTTCGTGGCGCTGTTCGGGCGCGATAGCTTGATCGTTTCGTTGCAGAACTCGCTGGTGTATTCCAATTTCGCCCGCAGCTCACTTGAGGTGCTTGGACATTGGCAGGCCCAGGAACGCGAGGACTACCGCGATGCCGAGCCGGGAAAGATCCTGCACGAGTTGCGGCGGGGCGAGCTCGCGTATTTCAAGCTGATCCCGCACACGCCGTATTACGGCACGGCGGATGCGACCCCGCTGTATTTGATCACCTTGCACGTTGCCTGGCGATGCACCGGCGACATTACGCTGCTCGAACAGCACATCGAGACAGCGGAGGGCTGCCTGCGCTGGATCGACGACTGGGGCGACCGGGACGGCGACGGCTTTCAGGAGTACCAAACCCGCTCGTCGGCCGGCTATGCGAACATGGGCTGGAAGGATGCGGAAGACGCCGTGCTGAACCTGGACGGCTCGGCGGTGAAGGGGCCAAAAGCGCTGTGCGAATTGCAGGGCTATGTCTATGACGCTTGGCTGCGGATGGCCGAGGTGTTCGAGGCCCTTGGCAAGCCGGACCGAGCTGCGACCTTGCGGGCGAAGGCAGCCGAGCTCCATACGAAGTTCAACGCGGCATTCTGGGACGAGGTGGGCGGCTTCTACGCTTACGCGCTGGACGGCGACAAGAAGCCGGTCCTGACCGTAGCGTCCAACCCGGGCCATCTGCTCTGGAGCGGCATCGTGCCACCGGAGCGGGCCGAGCGGGTGATCGCGCGATTGATGCAGCCGGATATGTGGAGCGGTTGGGGAATACGGACACTGTCCAGCCAGCATGTCGCGTTCAATCCGTACTCGTACCAGAATGGATCGGTTTGGCCCCACGATAACGGGCTGATTGCGCAAGGCATGAAGCGCTACGGCTTCGCCGCGGAGGCGAACCGGGTGGCACAGGATGTGACGGGAGCGGCGAGCTTTTTCATGCTGAACCAATTGCCGGAACTTTATGCCGGGACACAGCGGGAGTCGGCTGATTTTCCGGTGCAGTATCTCGGCGCCAACGTCCCGCAAGCCTGGGCGGCGGGAACGGTGTTCTCGCTGCTGCAAGCGATGCTTGGGTTCGAGCCCGACGCACCGGCTGGAATGCTTTATCTAGACCCGGTGCTGCCAAATTGGTTGCCCGACCTGCTGGTGCGCGACCTACGGGTCGGCACGCATGAATTCGACATCAGGTTCGAGCGCGATGGTGAGCGGACGCGGTTCGAGGTGCTCCGGGGCGATCCGGCGGCCGTGAAGCGGCGGCCCATGCAGGTTACATTCCCGGCCGGCGCGTTGAGCTGAACGCCCCGGCCGGGACGGGTCTAGGACGATTCCGCCGTCACCCGGATAGGCTCGTTTTTGGTCGACTCATTCAGCATTTCCACCTGGCCGCTGACTTGGCCACCATCCTCGACCTGGAGACGGCGATAGCGAGCGGTGCCCAGCACTCGACCGGTGCCGCGCACGATGAGGTTGCCGCGGGCGGTCAATGTGCCGTCCATGGTGCCGGCGACTTCGGCATCCTCGATCTCGACCTCGCCCTTGAACACGCCGCCGGGTGAAATGCTGAGTTCGGTCGCGTGGATCATGCTGGCTTCGACCGTGCCTTCCACGACCAAGCGCTCGGCGTCCTGAACGGTGCCCTGAACGCTGATGCCGCGGCCGACCACGAGCGTACGACGCTCGGACGGGTCGCGCGCGGGGCGGGGCGTGCTCACGTTGGCCCGCGTCACTCCCATTGGGGGAGTGCTGGAAATACCAGGTTGAGCCGGCACCGGCGTTGCGGCTGGTGTAGGTGTGACCGGCGTGGGGTACAGGGAGCGACTCATGGGGACCTCCTTCGGCAAAGCGGGACGGTAAGGTGGCACGCCCAGCCCGGTATCGGGATTGGCGGTGGGGCGGGATGCCTCCGGCGAGCTTACGGCGTCTAGAGTCGGCGACCCGGCGTCGGCCACCGTTCCGTCCTCACTTTTTCGACGTTTGAACACGGGATCCACCTTATGGATTCAGCCGCCGAAGGTTCGACGACGGGACGTGACGGCCTAACACAATGGTGCTCCGCCGTTCAACCCAATCTAAACGAATTCGAAATCTTCTTCAACGTCGCGCGCCCATCAAGGCGGTGTTGAGGACGTGCACCATCACGGCAGTCCCAACGATAGGAACGAGCAGGTTCACGCCAGGGATCGACCCGGCGAACGCCATGAGCACGCCCTGCAGCAGCACGGGTCCGCGTAGGGCTGCATAGGCTGCGCGCGCCTGCAACAATCCCATCCGCCGCATGGCGACGGCGACGAACAGCCCGCGTCCGAATGCCCAGCCGCTGATCAGCCAGCCCAGCAACAAGCCGATGCCGGGGATGCCGAGTGCGAGCACGAGGGCGACGAGGTTGAGCAGCAACACCCGGCCTGCAAGCGCCAAGCCATCCCAGAGCTGGATACTGAGCGCCGCCCCGCTTGGCGGCGGCAATCCCGGATACCAACGCTGGTCGACGGCGCGGGCGATGCGCTCGATGTACAAGGTGGCGATCAGCATGGCGGTGGGAAGGAACAACCACAGTGCAAGCAGCGCGGTCCCGGTCGTGCTGAGCAGGCCGACCAGCCACCCGGTCCAGCCGGACGCATGCAGCAGCGTTTGCACGCCCCAGGCGCACGCCGCGCCGATCGCCACGAACGAGAGCAGCGCCAATCCCACGCTGCGCAGCAGGACGCCGGTGAACGCCGGGTCATCGAACTGTGCTAGCGCGCGCAGCAAAGGTGTCATGCAGTTGCTCCGGAAGTCTGGCGTTGGAAGTCTGGCGATGGTAGCGGCACGGCAGCATTCGAACCGAAGGTCCCATGAGCGCCAGTACGTCCATCTCGTTCGATATACTTGGAATTGGCAACGCCATCGTGGATGTGGTGGCGGCGAGCGATGACGCGTTCCTGTCCAAGCACGACATGCGGAAGGGCGGCATGGCGCTGGTCGATGCCGGCGCGGCGGAGGCGATCTATGCCGCGATGCCGCCGGGCCAGGAAAGCAGCGGCGGATCGGCGGCGAACACTTGCGCGGTGGCTGCTGCCCTTGGCGCCCGTGTCGCATATTTGGGCAAGGTTGCCGACGACACGCTGGGCGGCGTGTTCCGGCACGACATCACGGCGGCGGGGGTGCATTTTCCATCGACCGCGCTGGTGGATGGGGCGTCGACGGCGCGGTGCCTCATTCTGGTCACCCCGGACGGCCAGCGGACGATGAACACGTTCCTCGGCGCGTGCGTGACGTTCGGTGGCGGGGATGTCGACGAAACGTTGGTGGCGCAATCCGCGGTGTTGTACCTGGAGGGTTACCTGTTCGACCCGCCTACGGCGCAGGCTGCGTTCCGGCGCGCCGCCGCCGCGGCCCATGCAGCCGGGCGGAAAGTGGCTTTGTCGCTGTCGGATGCGTTCTGCGTCGACCGTCACCGGGCGGCTTTCCAAGCCTTGGTGAAGGAAGACGTGGATATCCTGTTTGCCAACGAGGCTGAAATTTGCAGCTTGTATCAGGCGAACACGTTCGAGGCGGCGGAAGCTGCAGTGCGCGACGAGGTCACCCTGGCGGCGCTCACCCGTAGCGAGGCGGGCAGCATCGTGCTGCGTGGGTCCGAGCGGCACGAGATCGTGGCGGCCCAGGCGCAGGTGATCGATACGACCGGGGCGGGAGACGCCTACGCGGCGGGGTTCTTGGCCGGGTTCTCCGCCGGACGGTCACTGCGAGCGTGCGGCAAGATGGGCAGCATCGTCGCCGCCGAGGTGATCGGGCATTACGGCGCGCGGCCGCTCGGCGACCTTCGTAGCTTGATCGCGAACGTTACCGATTAAGATGTTTCATCACAAAAACGTGAGAAATATGGAAAAGCAGCTGTTTCGAGTTGCTCCTGTCGACTGGACGATGTGCGCCGGTCGTGCGCGCCGCGACCTTGTCACAGGAGGTCATTCGACGCGCCGTCCGGTTTTGCTGTCCGCCGCCATCCTCGGCCTGACTGGCCGCACTGCTCCCGCCCGGGAAACGTCCGACACCAACGCGCCAGATACCACTTCGAATGCGCCGGCAATGGATGGCATGCCGATGACGCCGCACGCGCCGATGCGCCAATGACTCGATGCACAATAGCAGCGCGAAAGGCACTGGGCGCTACGACATGGCAACGACGACGGCGGCGATCGGGGCGGCGCTGCGGATGCCTGCCCGGTAGGCCCCGCCCTTGCCGGAGCAGGCTCCAGATTGAGACGGAATGCCCGCGGTGCCCGCAAGCGCACGGCGGGCATTCGCCTTTTCGGCTCGCATTCGCAGTCGTTGCCCCTTATGTGTGCGGCGCAACATCAAAATTAGCGGTGCCGTCACGGTGCCCGGACGGACGCACATGGACATCCGCAACATTGCCATCATCGCCCACGTCGACCACGGCAAGACCACGCTGGTCGACCAGTTGCTGCGGCAGTCCGGCGCGTTCCGTGAACACCAGGCGCTTGTCGAGCGAGCGCTGGACCGCAACGACCTGGAAAAGGAGCGTGGCATCACGATCCTGGCCAAGGTCGCCAGCGTCGAGTGGAAGGGCACGCGGATCAATATCGTCGATACGCCGGGCCACGCCGATTTCGGCGGCGAGGTCGAGCGCATCCTGAACATGGTGGATGGCGCTATCGTGCTGGTCGACGCCGCCGAAGGCGTGCTGCCGCAGACCAAGTTCGTGGTCGGCAAGGCGCTGGCCCAAGGCCTGAAGCCGATCGTGGTGGTGAACAAGGTCGATCGCCAGGACGCGCGGGCGGACGAGGTGCATACCGAGGTGTTCGACCTATTCGCCGCCCTGGGCGCCACCGACGAGCAGCTGGATTTCCCGATGCTGTACGCGTCGGGCCGGCAAGGCTGGGCGGATGAGGAGCTGAACGGCGCGCGGAAAGATCTCTCGCCCATGTTCGACCTGGTGTTGCGCCATGTGAAAGCGCCCGACCTGGATCGCAACGCGCCGTTCGCGATGGTGTCGTCCATTCTGGACTACGACAACTTCTTGGGCCGCGTGCTGACCGGGCGGGTGCTGCAGGGTGTCGCGCGGCTGAATATGCCGGTGAAGGTGCTGCGCCGGGATGGCTCGGTGGTCGAGACGGCGCGGTTGACCAAGCTGCTGTCGTTCCGCGGGCTGGAGCGGGTCCCGGTAGAGGAAGCGCTGGCCGGCGACATCATCGCCGTGGCGGGCCTGACGGACGCGACGATCCCGGACACGGTGGGCGTGCCGGAGCTGTCGGCGCCGCTGTTCGCAGCGCCGGTGGATCCGCCGACCTTAGCGATGACGTTCCGGGTGAATGACGGGCCGCTGGGCGGTCGCGAAGGCAAGAAGGTCACCTCTCGGCAAATCCGCGACCGGTTGCTGCGCGAGAGCGAGGGCAACGTTGCGATCGACATCACCGAAAGCCAGGAGAGCGAGGCGTTCGAGGTGGCGGGCCGGGGCGAGTTGCAGCTCGGCGTGCTGATCGAGACGATGCGGCGCGAAGGCTTCGAGTTAACCATCGGGCGTCCGCGCGTGTTGACCCGGCTGAACCCCGACACCGGCGCCCGCGAGGAGCCGATGGAAGAGGTGCTGGTCGACGTCGACGAACCGTTCTCCGGCGTGGTGGTCGAGAAACTCAGCCGACGCAAAGGCCAGCTGCAGGACATGCGCCCGTCTGGCGGCGGCAAGGTGCGGCTGACGTTCAATATCCCGAGCCGGGGATTGATCGGCTACCATGGTGAGTTCATGACCGACACGCGCGGGACCGGCATCATGAACCGGCTGTTCGCGGGCTACGGCGACTGGACGGGGCCGATGGAGGGCCGGCGGAACGGCTCGCTGATCTCCAGCGAGGGCGGCGAGGCCATCCATTACGCGCTGTTCTATTTGCAGGAGCGCGGGACGTTGTTCGTCAACCCGGGCGACAAGGTGTACGTCGGGCTGATCCTGGGAGAGCATAGCCGCGGGTCGGATTTGGACGTGAACCCGATCAAGGAGAAGAAGCTGACCAACGTCCGGGCGTCCGGCAAGGACGACGCGATGCTGCTGATCCCGCCGCGGCGCATGAGCCTTGAGCAGGCGATCAGCTACATCGAGGATGACGAGTTGGTCGAGGTGACGCCGAGCGCGATCCGGCTCCGCAAGCGGTACCTGGACCCGAACGAGCGCAAGCGGGCGGAACGCAAGGCGGACTCGGCGGCGGCTTGAGGGATAGGGGGCGGAGCGCGTGAACTCTTGCGTGCTCGCGCCGTTGCGGAGGTGAGACGGTGCCTGCCGTCTGCCGCATGTTTGCAATCCCGCTTCCGGAGTTCGTCATGACCAAGATGCTTCCAGTCGCTGCCGGTTTGCTCGCGACGATGGCGTTCGCGCCCGCCTTCGCACAATCGACCTCGCAGGAGGGCCACGACATAGGTCCCAGAAAAGGGGTGGAAGCGCCGGGTTCTGCAATGACCAGCGGCAACATGGGTGTGCCGACCGCGAGGACGCCTGCGGTGACGACGCCGGCTCCGGGTGGGACGGGTGAGATGGCGGGCGAGGTCGGCAGCCATGGCGCCGCTGCTGGCAGCGCGGCGGCTGGCACTCCCAAGGGCGGGGTCGGCAAGTAGTCTCCTGAACAGGCCCAAGCTCGCCGCTGATTGGCGCGCTGAAAGCTGAGGGTGGCGGTTCCTGCCCCGTCGTACCGCCGCGCCTTGGTCGCGATGACGGCGTTCGGCTTCGTCGCTGGGCTGCCGCTGCCGCTGACGGGCTTCACGCTTCGGCAGTGGATGAGCGAGAGCACGGTGTCGCTGGGGGCGATCGGGCTGACGGCCAACATCGGGCTTTCCTACAGCCTTAAATTTTTGTGGGCGCCGGCGCTGGATCGGCTTCGGCCGGGGATATTCACCGGCATGGGACGGCGCCGGGGTTGGTTGATGGCGATCCAGCCATTGCTTGCCCTTGCCTGTGCCGCGCTTGCGCTGTGTGACCCGGCGGGATCGCCAGCAACGCTCGTCGCCGTGGCGGCGACGGTGGCGTTCCTGTCCGCGACCCAAGACATCGGGATCGATGCCTGGCGGATCGAGACGTTTCCCGAGCGGCTGCAAGGGACGGCGCTTGCTGGTTATGTTTGGGGATATCGGGCGGCCCTGCTGGTCGCCGGCGCCAGCGCGATCGGGCTGGCGGGACGGCTGGGCTGGCGCGGCGCACTGCTCTGCGTCGCGGGCTTGGTGGCGCTTGGTCCATTGGTGACGCTGCTCGCACCCGAGCCAACTCCGCTCGCATCGACGGTCGTTGCCGCGCGCGGGATTGGAGCGGCGCTGCGCCGGGCGGTGTGGGAGCCGTTGCAGGAATTCCTGTCGCGGCCGGGTGCCGGGATCGTGCTGGCTTTCGTGATGCTGTTCAAGCTGGGTGAGGCGCTGGCGGGATCGATGGCACCGCCGTTCTATCGGGCAATGGGGTTCGACCGTGCTGCGGTCGCACTGGCGATCGGCCTGCCCGGATTGGCGGCAAGCCTGTCAGGGGCGGCGTTTGGCGGCTGGCTGGTCGCCCGGATGGGCGCGCGGAGGGCGCTGGTGCTGACGGGATTCGTGCAGATGGCGTCGATGGGACTGTACTTTGCCCTGGCGTATTCCGGCGGAAACCCGGTCATCCTGGTCGCGAAGGTCGTCTTGGAAAATTTCGCCGAAGCCATGGCAGATGCGGCGTTCCTCAGTTTCCTGTCCGGGCTTTGCGCGCCGGGCTACACTGCGACGCAGTACGCGCTACTATCGTCCTTGGCGGCGGTCGCGCTGCGAACCGTGGGCGGGTTATCCGGCTTCCTGGCGGAGGCCTTGGGGTGGGTGCCGTTCTACGGCCTGACGATTTTCGCCGCCGTGCCGGCCATGCTGCTGATGCTGGTGATCCTGCGCCGCTCCCGGATGTCAGGCGCTCGCTGATCCCCGGGATTGCGAGTTGACAGGAAGCCATATCGTGAAGGTGCTGCCGACCCCAAGCGTGCTCTCGATCAGGAGTTGCCCGCGGTGGCGGTTGACGATGTGCTTGACGATGGCGAGGCCTAGGCCGGTGCCGCCGACCGCGCGCGACCGGCCCTTGTCGATGCGATAGAATCGCTCCGTCAAGCGCGGCAGGTGTTCGCGTGCAATCCCCTGCCCGTCATCGGTCACGGCGACAACGACACCGGGCGCCGCTGGCCAGCGTGGATCGGCGGCGACCGATGCGGTCAAGCGGATGGCGCCGCCCTCGCGTCCGTACTTCAGCGCGTTCTCGAGCAGGTTCTGCAGCACCTGGGATAGTTGATCGGCGTCGCCCACGATGGGCGGCAAGTCGGCCACCGACACCACAAGGGTGTTGCCGCGGGACTGCACGCGAGGTTCGAACCCGGCGACGGCAACGCGCACGAGGTCAGCCAAGTCGATGCGGGCCGCAGGCTGTTGGTGCTCGACCAGTTCGACTCGCGACAAGCTCAGCAGGTCGTCGATCAGCCGGTTCATGCGGGCTGCCTGCTCCGCCATGATCTTGAGGAAGCGGGCCTGCGCGGGCGGATCATCGGCAGCAGGGCCGCGCAGGGTGTCGATGAAGCCGATCAGGCTGGCCAGGGGGGTCCGCAACTCGTGGCTGGCGTTAGCGACAAAATCGGCCCGCATGCGTTCGACCGCATGCTCCCGTGTCCGATCGGAAAGAACCGCGATGACCCGGCTGGCCGGCTCGGCATCTAGGTCCGCCATGGCCAGGACGGTCGCATTCACCTCCCGCGCCACTGGAACCGGCAGCGACAGATCAGCAGTTTGCGTCACGCGTTGCGACAGGGCCCGATCGATCGCCGTCCGCAAGCCGGGGTGGCGTAGGACGGCAGGTATCTCGTCGCCGAACGCGGCGCGCGCGGCGGCATTGGTGCGTTCCACGGTACGGTCTGACCGCACCACGATCAGCGGGTCCGGCAGGCGTTCGACGATGGCTTCTTCAGCTTGTCGAAGTCGCTCGGCCAAGGTCGCCCGGGCGGTCAGGACCCGGACCAGGCGGTCGATGTCCCGCTTCAAGGCGGCCGTGCTGGGGAGGCGCAATGCTCCCGCGTGCGGCCCCGTGGGTTCGTTCATGACGCCGGCATAGCGTATCTGGTCGTGCAGCACGGCGAGGTCGCGGGCTCGGATGGTGGCGATGATGGCGGAGGCCGTGGCGATGACCACGATGCCGGCGACGCCGGCAAGGGCCGATACTGCGCCGCTTGCGAGGAGAGCGGCCAACACCCCGATCGGGGTTGCCGCGATGACCGAAGTGCCGCGCAGGACGTGGCCGACCCGCACCCCGGCGCTCAGCTGCTCGACGGCTGCAGCGCGCTGGCGGCAGGGACGACGATACGCGGGCCTGCAGTGCCGATTTCGAAGATCGCCAGGCTCCGGCGCACGCGCCCGTCCGGCATCAGGGCGAATACGCCATCCACGCCCGCAAAGCCTTCGGGGCGGGTGAGCGATCCGCCTTGCACCATGAGGACCCGTGCGATGCTGGCGGCGTCGAACGCGAGATCGGCCAAGGCGGGCGGATTATGCCCGAATTTCGTGCTGAACGTTTGTTCGAATGGACCGCGAAGGGCTGGATCGGGTGCGGCATACCAGGCCCCGGCCAGTGCGCCGAGGTTGGAGGCATCACGCGCCCAGATGGTAGGACCGAGCACCCGCACATCGGGAGGCGCGATATCGTAGCCGGGAAGCAGCGGGCCCAGGCCGGGATCGGTGATCAACAGGGCGTCGAACGGCGCTGGCGCAACTGGCTCACGAGCGATGTCGGCGGCCTCGCGCCTTCCATCGGCGTCGCCGCGAGCCCGTGCCTCCTTGATCCTCGCATCGAGCCCGCCGCGGCGGTCGACGTAGTCGGACAGGTCGCGCAAGGCGGCGTTGGCATTGGCAAATCCCCCGGCGTAGCGGCGGATTGCGGGCGGCGCATTGCCGGCGTCGGTGGCGGCGCGGGTGAGTGCGTCGGCCAAGGCGGTGCCGAACGGGTTGTCTGGCAGGGCCGCGGCAAAATGCGACTTGCCCTGCGCCTGGGTCGCCTCGACCAGATGGCGGACTTGCTGGTCGGCGGTAATGCCCATGGTCCATACGCCGGGCCGGGCCTGGGTGAGGTCGGAGGTGAAAGCGAGCATGGGCGTGCCGTTGGCAACCGCCGCGGCAGCTGCGGTTTCGGCGCTGGTGAGCGGACCGATGATGACCTCGTCGCGTGCGGCGACAGCGGCCCTTGCGGCGTTGGCGGCGCCCTCCGGCGTGCTGCCGGTGTCGCGCGGATCGAGCGCCGGGCCATTGTCGCCCAGCGCGAGTTGGGCCGCCTTCAACAGATCCTGGCCAAGACCGGCATTCTGGCCCGTCAGCGGCAGCAGGATCGCAACCCGGCCGACGGCGCCGCCCTGGCCGCTTGGAAACGATTGAAACCCCGACGAGAGCGGCGGACGGCCGACGGTGCTGGGTCCGGCACAGGCGGCCAAGCTGCCCAGGGTGGCGAGGAGTGCGAATACCCGGCGGCGCATATACTATCCTCCGATGACCGACGTCCCAGGCAACGACGCACCTGTTCCCGGCCTTGTGCTGGTTTCCACGCCCATCGGCAACCTTGGGGATGTGACATCCCGCGCGTTGGCGACGTTGCGGGACGCGGACCTGGTGCTGTGCGAGGACACGCGGGTGACGGCGCGGCTGCTGTCTGCCAACGCGATCGGCGTCCGCACGCAGCCGCTGCACGATTACAACGAGGAACAACGGATCCCGGGCCTGCTGGACCTGCTGCGGGCCGGGAAGCGGGTGGCGCTGGTCTCGGATGCGGGGACGCCGCTGGTGTCGGATCCCGGCTTCCGGTTGGTGCGGGCAGCGCTTGCGGCCGGACTTCCGGTGGGGGCCGTGCCCGGCGCCAATGCGGCCGTGCTGGCGCTGGTTCTGTCCGGGTTGCCGCCACATCCCTTTCTGTTCCTGGGGTTCGCGCCTGCTAAAGCCTCGGCGCGGCAGGCAGATTTCGCCAAGCTGCGAGCGGCGGAGCGTGCCGGGCTGTCGGCGACGCTGATATGGTATGAAGCGCCGCACCGGCTGGCCGAGGCGTTGGCCGACATGCTGGCGGCCTTTGGCGACCGCCCGGCCGCTGTCGCACGAGAGTTGACGAAGCGGTTCGAAGAGGTGCGCCGGGCAACGCTGACTGGATTGGCCGAGCACTACGCGACCGAGGCCGCACGCGGCGAAGTGACGGTGCTGGTTGGCCCGTCGCCGGAGGAGACGACGGATACGGCGGACCTGGACGACTTGCTGGCAGCCGCGTTGCGCAGCCATAGCGTGAAGGATGCCGCCGCCATGGTGGCGACCGCGTCGGGGCTGCCGCGAAAGATGGTCTATGCGCGCGCACTGCTTTTAGTTAAGGCAATCCCATGAGCGACATCGAACTGGCTCGCGACAATTTGGAACGCCATGAGCACCTGGCGCACAATCCCAGCGACAACCATGCCCGGCTGGCATCCGTGCTCATCGGTGTGCTGGCGGCGGCGCTGGCGTTGGCGGACATGGCGGAACGCAGCTCGCAGAACGCCTATTTGTCGCACCACATAGCCGTGAGCGACGATTTTGCTTTCTACCAGGCACGCCAGACCCGGGCGCAGATCGTCGGGCAGACTGCGGACTTGTTGGAGTTGTCGGCCAACGCTGCGGATGAACGGGTGCAGAAAGCGCTGCTGGAAGCACGTGCCGAAGCTCGTCGCGTGTCGGAGGACAGCGACCGAGGCAACGGGCTGCACCAGTTGCAAGCCAAGGCAGACGCCCAAGCGAAGCTACGCGACCAGGCGCTGGAACGCTACGAGCTGTTCGAGTTCGTGACGAGCGGACTGCAGATCGCGATCGTGCTGGCGTCGGTATCGGTGGTGACGAAAATCCGCACGCTGCTGTGGGTGGCAATCGCGATGGGCCTGGCAGCCGGGTGCTATGCCGGGTTGGGCGTTGCGGGGCTGATCTGACACCGCGTCAGAGAACGAGCGCAGCCAGGAGCGAGTCGAGTCTGAGCCGGCCTTCCACGGTGGCGACGAGGCGGCCAGGCGGGCGCTCGATGTAGCCTTCGGCTTCGGCGTGGGCGAGCATGGATTGATCGAGGGCGTCGTCTAGTGCAATGCCGGTGCGGGCGGCGAAATGGGCAGCGCCGATGCCTTCCGAGAGGCGAAGCCCCATCAGCAGCATCTCGCGTGCGCGGTCGGCTGGGGCGATGTTTTCCTCGGCGGTGCTGCCGTGGCCGTGGCGTTCGACGCGCTCGGCCCAGGGCTCCGGCGCGCGGTGGCGGCGGGTGGCGACGAGACGGTCGCCGAGGGTGACGCGGCCGTGGGCGCCGGGTCCGATGCCCGCGTAGTCGGCATAATGCCAGTAGGCGAGATTGTGTCGGCTTTCCGCGCCGGGTCGCGCGTAGTTGGAAATTTCGTAGGGCAGCAGGCCGTAGCGGGATGCGGCTTCGGCGGTGGCGAGGTACAAGTCGGCGGCTGTGTCGGGATCGGGCAGCACGATCTCGCCCCGGCGGTGTAGAGCTTCGAACGCGGTGCCGGGTTCGATCGTAAGCTGGTAGAGCGATAGGTGGTCGGCGGCAAGGTCGAGCGCGCGGGCGAGTTCGTCTTGCCAGGCGGCGACGGTCTGCCCGGGGCGGGCGGTGATCAGGTCGAACGACACGCGCGGGAAGATGCGGCGGGCGAGTTCGAGGGCGGCAATGGCCTGCTCGGCGGAGTGCTGACGGCCGAGCATGCGCAGCGCTGCCGGGTCGAGGCTTTGGATGCCGAGGGAGACGCGGTTGACGCCGGCATCGCGGAACGCGGCGAGGCGGCCGGCTTCGACGCTGGTCGGGTTGGCTTCGAGCGTGATCTCGATGTCCGGGGCGGCGTCGAACAGCCGGCGCGCGTCGGCGATCAGCAGGCCGGCGGTGGCGGGGTCCATAAGGCTGGGCGTGCCACCGCCGAAAAAGATCGAACCAAGTGGACGTTGACCGAGACGGGCAGCCTCCCAGGCAAGTTCGGCGCGCAGGGCAGCGGCGAAGCGCGCCTGCGGGATGGCATCGCGGACGTGGCTGTTGAAGTCGCAGTAGGGGCACTTGGCCAGGCAGAACGGCCAGTGGATATAAAGTGCGAGCGGGCTCATGCTCGAGATATGGGTGATGGAGAGATAGAACACCGCTCAGATACCCAGTCACCCCGGTAGCAGCATTCCGGATGGGATATCGGTCTTGTCAAAGTCCTCTCCTTTGAACAGGAGTGGAACCTGAAGATTCCTGGCAGAGGCGTAGGCAAAGCAGTCGCCCAAGTTGAGTTGAGCTGGATGTCCTCGACCCTTGCCATAACGCGCCGCGGCATCTAACGCTGTTTCAACCTCTCTCGCGCTAATGCTGCTGATGTGGATGTCAGCGATGGATAGGAAGTCCAGCACGTCCCTTTGGCTTTCCGCCACACTTCCGTGCCGCTTGCGGCAAATGCCTAAAACGGCCTCGAACACGGCAATCGGCGACGTTACCAGGGATGAGGCAGTATCCACGGCGTGTATCAGGGCATCGGCCTCTGGCTCACGCGTCAGGATTGCAACGATGGCTGAAGCGTCGACGAACATCAAGGGTCGCCGCTGAGTTCGTCATGAAAGGCTTTATCTGCCTGAAGCCCAGTGGCCGGCCGAGACATCACCCGATCCTGCAACGGCCGGATACGATCCCTCAAAGGCGTTGCCTCGTCGACCCGGCGCAACTCATTCACCAACGCCAAACGCACCGCATCGCTTTTGCTGCTTCGGATACGAATGGCAAGGGTTTGAGCGAGGCGATTGACCTCCTCGTTGCGAATGTTGAGCGGCATTGTGGCTCCCGTGTTGACGCCAACACAATATCGTATTTACGCCAACACAGCAAACGAGAACGGCCGTGGAGCTTTCGCCCCACGGCCGTCACCTCGGCCTCCTTTGGTCTTGCTTA
>JAABUX010001933.1_pt1 | contig 30159 bp, 20 predicted proteins | sample 5561851 | NCBI WGS metagenome assembly JAABUX01 (sample SAMN10711883, study PRJNA513361) | rock metagenome | isolation source: Antarctica rocks | place: Antarctica: Victoria Land, Richard Nunatak red sandstone | collected 2016-01-03 | reverse complement strand
GCGTCTCGGAGAGGATGATGGTGGTCGGTTTGGGGCCACGCATGGCGACTCCCGGTGCCGGAGCTTTGGATCGGTCGGATTGCATCTCGTCATTCTACCAACAGACTTGGGCCAAGCTGCACTAGGCGATGCGAATTCGTCTGGATAGCTTGAGGATCGAAACTCCGCCGTCGTCGGAATGGTCGATTTGGGAAAAGGGGCTCAGGTACCGTCTTCGGACCGCAGGAAGACGGTACCTGAACCCCTTTTTCGACATTTTCCCGATTCTTCCTAAATAGGCGGTTTAGACCCCCTCCAGAAAGCGATAGTAATGGACGATGGGCGGTTCGACCCGTCCGCTCTCTCTTGCTTGACCTCTTTGTTTGAACGATCCAGGGGGAGATGATCATGGCCGCCAGTGCCGCTCGGACCGCCGCCAACCGCGACAACGCACGCAAGTCCACCGGGCCCAAGACCCCCGAGGGCAAGGCACGCTCCCGCGCCAACGCCGTCAAGCATGGACTCACCGGGGCCGGCGTCGCACTGCCCACCGAGAACGCCGCGATGGTCAAGCTCCGCTTCTTGGGCTTGCAGGAGGAGATGGCCCCTTCGAACCTCGCCGGGCGACTCCTGGTCCACAAGATCGCCCTGATGTCCGTCCGAGTCGAGCGCGCCAGCCGCCAGGAGGCCGCCGCGCTGAGCCTTCGGGTCCGCCACGCCGCCGAAGAGTTCGACCTGGACCGCCTCGCCGAGGTCGACCGGATCTTCGAGGCGATCGAGACCGACCCCGGCTCGCTCCGTCGCCGGCTCTTGACCAGCCCCGAGGGGGTCGACAAGCTCCTGGGGGCCGTCGGGGCGGTTAAGGACCAGCTCCTCTCGGGCTACTTCCGGAGTTGGGCGGGGGACACTCGGGCGCGGATCGAGGCGTTCTTCGGCGGGACCGGGTCGCTCTTCCCGCTGTCGAGGACCTATGCGCTGATGAAGGTGATGACCGGGGACTACCGCTGGGTCGGGCCGGGGGAGCTTGACGCGATCCCCGAACGGGCCGCCCGCCAGGACTGGGCACGCGACGAGATGCTCACGCTGGTCGACGCCGAGTTGGCCAAGCTGGCGACGATCCGAGGGTCGATCGACCCCGAGATGCTCAGGCTGGACCGGCTCGAAGCGGGCGAGCGTGCGCTGTTCGACCCGGGTCCCGACGCGGTGCTGGCTCGGAAGTACGAGGCGGCGGCGACCCGAGGGTTCTTCCGCGCCCTCCGCGACTTCCACCAAAACGAAGCCAACCTCGCCGAAGCCGAACCGATCGCCGACACGATCCCCTTCCCCTCGCCGCCAATGGGATCAAACGAACCCAACGACGATCGCGACGATACGCTCACGTCGTGCGAACAGATGAACGTCAGCGACGTTGGTGAAGCGGGCGATCCGCTTCAGACCAGCGTAAATCTTGGTCGAAACGAACCCAAGGCGGCGGCGAAGTCGATCGTGGCGGATCGCCAAAACGAACCCAACTCAGCTCGATCGGCCAACCCGACGCCGGCCCGCTTGTCCTCGGATCGGGATCGGTTCGGGGCTGGCTCGGACGGCCCAAGGTCGATCCCGTCCTTCCACAACTGAACCTAAATCTTCCCGACACCCGGAGAAACCCCTATTCTTCGCGGAAACCCTGATTTGAGGGCGATCGGGCAACCTCGGGTTCGACCACCGATGTTCAGGGCTTCTTCTCGGGTTCGAGGACGTCGCGTCCCAAGCCTTCGAGCAGCCCCCGGATCATGTCACGCTTCGGCCCGGCGGCTCCCGTTCCGGCACCGGCGGCGGCCCCGGCCTGCGCCTCGGGCAGCTTCGCGCCGGCGACTCGCTCGACCAGGCGGCTGGCCTCGTTCTGGAGACCTCGGCCGGCGACGGTCCGGATCGCGTCTCGGGTGGCGGCTTGCAAGCCTCGGCGGTCGATCATGGGTTTGGACAGGGTTCCTCCGATCGGGACGTTGACCTTCAGGCCGTTGAGCAGCTTTTCGAGCTCGGCGTCGCGACCGATCATCGCCGACGTGATCGGGACGGTCGCTTGGACCGCCAGGGTCTTGTCGAAGCCGACCGAGCCGGCGAACTCGACCTTGTTGCCCCCCCCGAGCGGGACCGACAACCCCGACTGCTGGACCCGACCATCGAGGATCGAGAACTGGACCGGCTCGGCGAACGCCAGCTTGGGGGCGGGCTTGCCGGTGATCGAGAAGACCTGGTCGGCCAGGGGGCCGGGGCGGAAGATGACGTCGTGGAAGTCGATGATCCCCTGGACTCGGGTCGTCCCCTTGGCCGCGATCGGGAATGCCGCTCCCCCGGGCGCCAGGACCACCGTGACCTTACCGTTGACCTCCGTCGCCCGGCTCAAGACCGGGGCGATGAACGCCAGGACCGACGACGACACCGCGTCGTTGATCGCCGCGTCGTTGATCCTCGACTCGCCGACCCGGAGCCACAACCCATCTTCGGCATCCAAGGCCAGGTCGGCTTGCAGGAGCGCGGGGCCGCCGTTGATCGTGGTGGCGATCGGATCGAACTTCGCCCGGCCATCGCCCAGCTTGAGGACGATCGGGAGCGGACCCGCCCGGACGCCGAAGGCCGACAGCGAGGCGACATCCAGCCCAAATTCCCCCGAGATCGCGGGCAGGATCGCGTCGAGCGATTCCCCCTGGAGCGCCCCTTCGAGGTGGAACGGCCGGGCCTTGGCCTCGATCCTCGCCCCAGGCTCGACCGAGTGCGCCAGGATCGGACCCAGGACCTCCCAGCGCGGGTCGATCGTCCCCGACCAGTCGAGGACCCGTCGGGTCGTCAACTCGCCCAAGGTCGCCTTGCTGCTGATCCCGGCATATTTCGAGTTGAGGTTGGCCGAGGCGAGTTCGAGCTTGTCGCCGTCGGGGCGATACGTCCCCAGGGTCGCCAGCGCGACCGGCCCTTGGTTGAGGAGGTCGTCGGCGGCGAACCGGGCATCGAACTCGGCTTGGCCGGCGGGGCTTCTCGCCCCGAGGAGCTTGAGCGACCAGGGGCCGGTCCAGCCCTTGGCCGGCTCGCCCGACCGAGCCGCGAGCCAGCGGTCGAGCGCGGCGAGGTCGCCGATCAGGCCGGTCTCGACCCGGATCGTGGCGTCGGACGCCTTCCAGCCCGACACTTTCAGGCCACCGGGGCCGAGCGCGACGGCCCCGGTGGCGACGTCGGGGATGGCTTCGAACGCGACGGCCCCCGCTTCGAGGTCCACCCGCCCTCGGACGGCCAGGGCCAGGGTGCTCGGGTCGGCCTGCTCGCCGGTCTTCGACCCCGAGGGCATCAGCCAGGCCCGGAACTCGTCGACGTCGACCCCTTGGTCCTTCCATCGGACCGCGACCTTGGTTTCGCCTCGCCCCAGGTTCGGGCCGGGCAGGTCGCCCGCCGCCAAGGCCCCGAGGCGGGTGGTCCCGTCGGGTTCCCGAGTCCCCGCGAGGTCGACCTGAAGGTCGCCCGCCTTGAGGTCGAGCTTGGCCGAGGTCCAACCGGTCGGCCTACCGTCTTCGAGCCGGGGGCCGGTCGCCGAGGCATCGAGCCGGGCCAGCGCCCGGTGGATCGGGGCCTCGGTCCAGCCGGCGAGGTCGAGGTCGCGGCATTCGGCGGCCACCCGAGCCTTGTACCCCGGGCCGATCTTCCGGTAATCCGCCGCCAACCGGGCATGGCCGGCGAGTCGGACGGCCCCGAGGTCGACCAGCTCTCGGATCTGGGAATCCAGGGCGTCCAGGTCGACCGTCCCCTTCAGGTTCACCCCCGAGTCGAGGTCGCCCGAGGCCGTCACATCCACCCCGCTCGCCTTGACTTCGAGCCGCTCGACGGCGACCTTGACCCCGGTTTTGACGGCAATCGCTTCGATCCGAGGGGCCTCGTGGATCACCACCGCCTGCCCCCCTCGGGTCGCGGCCAGGTCGAGCACCGAGGCGACCAGCTCGGCCCGGGCCGAGGTCGCCGACCCGGTCAAATTGGCGGTCAGGGTGGCCGTCCCCTTGTCGACGCTCAGGCCCTCGCGGATTCGGAGGGTGTGCGGGAGCATCCGGGTCAGGCCGACCAGATCGACCTGGCCTCGGAGCTTGGTGCTCGCCCCCTCGGTCGGCGGGACGACCCCCTCGGCATGGAGTTGGCCGATCGGGCAGGCCAGCTCGAACTTGCGGATCAGGGCACCGCCCCCTTCGGCGGTCTGCCCGAGGTCGGCGACCAGGGTCACGCGGTCGAACCGGGGGTGGTCGCCCTGGAAGATCGGGCCTTCGGCCTCGAAGCCGTCGAGGGCCGCGACGCTAGAGATCGACCAAAGCCCCTTGGCCCGCCTGGCGTCGAGGTTCCCGCCGAACCGACCGCGACCAAGCCCGCCGTCCCCCCGGAAGTTGAGCGGCCAATCCTTGCCGACCACCTGGATCGCCATGTCGGCAGGCTCGACTTTCGAGGTGCCCGGGGCGGTCTGCTCCACCGTCGCGTCGAGCTGGAGCGACCGTTCGCCGTCGAGCAAGGTCGCCGCCACGGTCGTCGGCTTGTCGGGGGCGATGGCGACGGTGGCGTTGATCTGCCCGGCGACCAAAGGTTCGGCCAACTCGGGGCTGACCACCCGGAGCGTCCCGTCCTTGATGACGACCTTGACCGCAAGCTTGGAGCTGGCCGCCGGGTTAGGCTCGGGGTTGCCCTGCTGGTTCGAGGGGGTCGGGGTGGGCTTGCCGGTCGAGGCGAGGGCGTCGAGGAGGTCAATCGTCCCATCCACCCGGCGCTCGATGTCGATCTTGGCCCGCTCGACGGTGATCGTCCCAAGGTAAGGCCGGGCCAGAATCAGCTCGAGCATTCCATAGTCGAACCGGACCTCCCTGGCCGCGATCACCTGCTTCCCCTTGGGGTCGACCAGAGCGATCCCGTCGATCCGGACCGGCGCGATCCACCCCAGGCTCCACCCTTCCACCACCACCGACCCCGGCGCGATCGCCGAGTTGATCCGCCCCACCACCATCGACCGGACCGGGCCGAGGTTCAACACCCAAGGCACCGCCGCGACCAGCGCGACCACCGCCACAACCAGGCCCACCAGCACTCTCCGCCACCGCCGTTTCCTCCGAAGGGGCGGGTTGACGACCGGGTCGAGGTTCGAGGTCATGAGGGGGTCCTTCCTTGGGAGCATCCGAGACGGGTCGACGGGCCGGGCGACGGAACACCGCGCCTCCTGTCTTGGTCGGAGAACGCAACGACCCGGCGTCAACATCCCCCAAAAACCGAGGTGATCAGGGTTGGCTCTCGGTTTCGGAGGTCGCCGACGGGTGGCAGGGGTCTACGGAGCCTCCGTAACCCCGGGCTTGGGCCGGACGAAGGCGAAATGTCCCGGGGTTACGGAGGCTCCGTAGACCCCTGCCACCCGACCGAGCAGCGTCCGTCTTGCCGAGAACTTTTGCGATGATCGCGATCCGAGAGACGATCGGGCCGGTTCGCGCCTCTTGGGTGGGGCGAGGGTCGAACGGAATCGAAACCAGCCGAACAGGGACGAGGCCAAGAGCCATGCCGAGGGCAAGCACCATCCACGACCTTTTCGACCGGGGGACCGTCGCCGCCCTCGACGACGGCCAGCTCCTGGGCCGGTTCGCCGACCGTCGCGACGAAGTCGCCTTTTCCGCCCTCGTCGCCCGCCACGGCCCGATGGTCCTGGCGACGGCCCGGGCGGTGGCCCGCAACGAGCAAGACGCCGAGGACGCCTTCCAAGCCACGTTCCTCACCCTAGCCCGCCGGGCCAACGCCGTCCGAGGCGGAGCGACCCTGGCGCCTTGGCTCCACCGGGTCGCCTACCGATCCGCCGTCGGGGCCAGGGTCGGCGCCGCCCGCCGACGCCGCCGGGACCTCGAAGCCCAGGCGTTCCGCCCCAGGAACCCGCCCGTCGAGGCCGACCTCCTCGCCACCGTCCGCGCCGAGGTCGAGCGCCTGCCCGCCCCTTACCGGCTGGCCGTGATCCTCTGCGACCTCGAAGGCTTGACCTACGCCGAGGCCGCCACCCGCCTCGAATGTACTGAGGCCTCGTTGAGGAACCGCCTCCACCGAGCACGAACCCGCCTCAAAACCAGCCTGGCCAAGGCGGGGTTCGCCGAGTCATCCCCCCTGCTCGCCATCCCCTCGACCGTCCCCGGACCCCTGATCCGGGCGACGACCGCCCTCGCCCTCGGCCGGACCACCGCCCCGGCTACTGTCCTATTGATCGTCCAAACCCTACGGAAAGGGATGCTCATGATCCAGATCAAGCTCGCCGCCCTGATCGTCGCCACCTCGGCCTTGGGATCGCTCGGAGCGATCACCATCACCCAGAACCCCGGCGACAACCCCACACCCCAGGCTGTCCCCACTCCATCCCCCGCCCCGGACCCGGCACCCGCGCCGGTCGCCGACGGTTCGGTCATCCGTGGGCGAGTGCTCGACCCGAGCGGTCAGCCCGTCGCCGAAGCTCGGGTCACTTTGGGCTCGGGATACCTCTATAATCGGGACAAGCCGACGACCAACTCGAAGGCGGACGGCCGGTTCGAGTTCGATCTGCCGGAGAAGGTCCGCAAGGCGATTCCCTCCCTCAAAGAATCCATGCTGGCCGCCACCGCCCCCGGCTTCGGCGTGGGCGGGACTCCGGGAAACGACGCGGGTGCCGAAATCGAGATTCGCCTGGTCGCCGAGGGGCCACCGCTCCAAGGACGAATCCTCGACGAGTTGGGCAAGCCGGTGGCGGGCGTGAAGGTCGTCACGCGAGGCATTACCGCCCCGCAACCTGGGTCGGACGGTTTGACTCGCCTCTTTGAGTCAGGGAAAGCCAAGGCATTTTGGACCGAGAGCTCATACTTCACGGTGGCTCTCGCCGCGACGACCGGCGAGGACGGTTGGTTCTCTCTCACCGGGGTGGGAGCCGAGCGAATCGCCGAGCTTGCCGTCTCCGGACCTACAATCGCCTCCACAACGATCCACGCCATGACCCGGGGCGGGACCGCCGTCAAGCTTGAACGGGATACGGTAATAGGGGAGGTCTTTGGGGAGACGATCCTGCCCAACCGGTTCGATCTGACTGTCAAACCGACCCGAATCCTCGAAGGGGTCGTCCGCGACGCCGAGTCGGGTCAACCTCTGGCCGAGTGGCTGATTGTCGGCAGCGCGGAGTCATTCCCGATCAAGACCAGGACCGACGCCGACGGGCGATACCGCCTGGCCGGGTTTCCCCTGTTCTGGCACTGCCAGGTCGAGTTCACCCCGCCGAGCGGGCAACCCTACCTTCACGCCGAAGTCAGCAAGTCGGTCAAGCTTGGCCCGGAGACGGTCACGCTCAACTGGTCCCCTCGCCGAAGCATTTTCCTGAGCGGTCGAGCGTCCGACAAGGTCACCGGCCAGCCCTTGGTCGGTCGAGTCGAAACCCTGCCCTACCCCGTCGAGGCTCGGGGAAAGAGCGAGCAGGATTTTGAGAGGACGGAGTCCGCCGAGCAGCCCACGGACGACCAGGGCCGGTACCGGATCGCCGCGCCCATCGGCAAGAGCGTCCTGGCGTTCCGGGCCTCCAACGGCGAACGTTACCGGACCGCGCAGGGGGCCGAGCGGTTGCCGTTTTATGAACCGGCCACTCGCGAGATCCGCCAAGCCATCACCCCAATCCATGCGACCGCCTACCACATCCTCCAGGAGGTCAACGTCGAGCCAACCGCCCGCGAGGCGACTATGGACCTTCAGGTCGACCCTGAGGGGACGATCGAGCTGACGATCCTCGACCCCGAGGGGAACCCTCTGGGCGGGACCGAGGTCATCGGCGTCGGCGACTCGTGGGGGTCCTACCAGCGGCAAGAGTCGAGCAAGGTGGTGCTGATGGGCTTCACCCCCAACGGTTCGAGGCAGGTTGTCGTCCACCACGAGGGGCGGAAGCTCGCCGGGGTGAAGATCGTCGAAGCCTCGCAAGGCCCGGCCCAGACGATCAAGCTGGCCCTATATGGCGAGGTCCGAGGCCGGATCATCGCCCCGGACGGGACGCCTCGGACCAACGTTCATCTTGGGGCGGGGCCGCATTTCTCCAAGAAGCCCAAGGTGGCGCCGTTCGATCACCTCCCCAGCTCGGGCGTAGCGACCGACGCCGAGGGGCGGTTCCGCGTCGACCGCCTCGTGCCGGGGTTGCACTACGGGGCCAGCGTGTCCGACCGCCAATTCGGCCTGCTCGGCGACCTGTTCGAAAACTTCACGGTCGAACCCGGCGAGGTCAAGGATCTGGGCGATGTGAAGGTCGAGAATGTGAATCCGTTTTATCGAGGCCCCAAATAACCCCAGGGGGATGGACGACGAGGGGCTTCCCATCGGGTCGCCCCAAGTTTCCGACTAAATTTCCGGAGGTTCCCCGATATTGTCAGAGGAGGCAGTTAGGTCGCCAAAACCGATCGACCCTCGAATTGAGCCTCGGATGGTGGACAAACCGGGTCGGGGCGCGATATGACAGGTGGTCCTGTCTGGTCGCGCCCTTGGACCTTTCCTGGTCGATCTCGAATCCACGAGGGCGGGGCTTTCGATGTCGAAAGGGAGGCCGTCGCGATGTCGCAGTCTCGGGTTCGCTGGGCGTTGGTGCTTGGCCTGGTCTGGGGGATGATGGCGCTTGGGGCGAGTCGGGGAGAAGATCGCCCCAAAGTCAATCCCGCCCACCTGTTCGACCGCGACAACCTCGTCGCCTGGTGCGTCGTCCCGTTTGACGGTAAGCATCGAGGGCCGGAAGCTCGGGCGGCGATGCTGGAGCGGCTGGGCTTTCGCCACTTCGCCTATGACTGGCGGGCCGAGCATATCCCATCTTTTGACGTCGAGGTCGACGCCCTGGCGAAGCATCGGGTCGGCCTCGACGCCTTCTGGGCACCCGGCGAGCTGAACGCCGAGTCTCGGTTGATCCTCGACCTCCTCGAACGTTGGGGGGTCCATGCCGAACTCTGGGTGATGCTCGGCCTGGGCAATGACATCGACGTGACGCCGGTGGAAGGCGCCAGGCGGGTCGAAGCGGCGAGCGACAAGCTCCGTCCGCTCGCCGAAGCGGCCGGGAAGGTTGGTTGCTCGCTGGCCCTTTACAACCACGGTGGCTGGTTCGGCGAGCCGGAAAATCAGGTGGCCATCATCGACAGCTTGCGGGGCAAAAGCGTCACCAATGTCGGGATGGTCTACAACCTCCACCACGCCCAGCACCAGGTGGGTCGGCTGGCGGCGACGCTCAAGCTGGCGATGCCTTACTTGAGGGCGATCAACCTCAACGGGGTCGATCGCGCCGGGGAACCGGGGGCGAGGAAGATCCTCCCGCTGGGTCAAGGGGCGATGGACCTCGACATCTTGCGGACGATCCGAGATTCCGGCTACGGCGGGCCGATCGGCATCCTCGGTCACACCGACGACGACGCCGAGGAACGCTTGCAAGACAACCTCGACGGGCTGGACTGGCTGGTTTCGCGGCTCGACGGCAAGCCGCCCGGCCCTCGGCCCGTCCCCAAGACTCGCTTCGCCCCGTTGCCCGAGTCGAAGACCGGCCAGCAGCCCTCCGCCACCGGCGACCCCGCCACCGTGGCCGCCTTGCTCGCCGACGCCCGAAGTTCGGGCGACATCACGCGAGGCGCGACCCTGTTCGCTTCGAGCAAGCTCGCCTGCGTCGGCTGCCACAAGGTCGCGGGTCAAGGGGGGGTCATCGGCCCCGACTTGTCGAGCGTCGGCGTTTGCGTCCCGCCCGAGGAGACGGTCGCGTCGGTCCTCTGGCCCAACCTCAAGGTCAAGGACGGGTACGAGGCGGTCACGCTCGCCCTCCACGACGGGACCGAGGTGAAGGGGTACGAGCGCCTCGGGTCGCCGACCGAGTGGGTCGTGCTCGACCCCGCCACCGCCATCTTGACCAGGGTGGCCCGAGACCGGGTCGAAGCCCGCCAGGTCGTCGGCAGCTTGATGCCCGAAGGGCTTTTGGCCGCCTTGCCCCCTTCGGACCGGCACGACCTGATCCGGTTCCTGCTCGAACTCGGCCGCCCCCGCTCCGATGCCGCCGAGATCCTCCGTCGGGCCTCGATCGCCGCGACCGCCGCCCCCTTCCCCCACGACCGATCGCCGATCCGCCCCGACCTCCGCCCCGGTTGGGAACTCGCCGTCAACCGCGACCGCGACTACGACTTCTACGCCAAGCAGGCCGACTTCTTCGTCCGACAAAACCCCGACCCCAACCTCTGCCCCACCCTCATGGCCACCTTCCCCGGCCTCGACGGCGGGGGGCAAGGGCACTGGGGGAACCAGAACGAGACCACCTGGGTCTCCGACCTCTGGAACGCCACCGAACTCGGCTCGGTGATGTCGGGCGTGTTCCGAGGCGCGGGCGTCACCGTCGCCAAGGCCGTTTGCGTCCGGCTCGGCCCTCCGGGCGAGTTGGCCGTCTGCTTCAACCCGCAAACCTTGAACTACGAAGCGGCCTGGACCGGCGGCTTCGTCCGGTTCGGCTCGGCTCGCCACGGCTTCATGGACGGGTTGATCCTCCAGGGGGTGCCCACCGCCAAACCGGAGCCGATCCCGCACCAGGGACCAACCACCTACCACGGGTTTTATCGCAACGGCTCGCAGGTTGTGTTCGCCTACCGGGTGGGCGATCGGGAGATCCTCGACGCCCCCACCTCCGAGAACGGCCGGTTCGTCCGAGTCGTCGGACCAATCGAAACCCACCCACTGCGCGAGTTGACTATGGGCGGAGGCCCGAAGCGATGGCCCGAGGGGATCGAAACCCGAGGGAAACTTGGCTCGGAGGAGAAGACCGCCTACGCCATCGACACGATCGAACCGCCGTTCGACAACCCCGCCAAATCCCCCATGTTCTTCGGAGGGCTGGACTTCGCGTCCGACGGCTCGGCCCTGCTTTGCACCATGCAAGGCGAGGTCTGGCGGGTTTCCGGCCTGGATGCTCGCCTCGATCACGTCCAGTGGCGACGGGTAGCATCCGGCCTGCACCAGGCGCTTGGTTTGGTCATTGATCGATCCAATGATGACGCCATTTACGTCCTGGGTCGCGACCAGATCACCCGGCTCCACGACCTTGACGGCGACGGCGAGGCGGATTTCCACGAGTGCGTCTCGAACGCCTACAAGACCTCGACCGCCGGGCACGACTTCATCGCCGGCCTGGAGCGCGACGCCTCGGGGCGATTCGTCACAGCCTCCGGGCCGGAAGGGGTGATCCGAATCTCAAGCGATGGCCGAACCGTCGAGACCCTCGCCACCGGCTTCCGGAACCCCGACGGCCTGGGGATGGGCCTCGACGGCTCGATCCTGGTCCCGAGTTCGGAGGGGGATTGGGTCCCGTCGTCGTCGCTCTCGCAGATCCGCCCCGGCGGTCATTACGGCTTCGGCGGGCCGAAGGGGGGGAAAATGGTTGACCTCCCGCTGATCCACTTCCCCAGAGGGGCGGACAACTCCTCGGGGGCGCCCGTGTTCGTCGACAACCGGAGGATGGGGGCCGTCGCCGGGCACTGGGTCCACCTGTCGTTCGGCGGCGGGACGGCTTCGATGGTGCTCCAGGACCCCGGCGAAGGGGTCCCTCAGGGGGCTTGGACCCCCTTGCCCGGCGAGTTCGCGTCGGGGGCGCACCGGGGGCGGGTCAACCCGGTCGACGGCCTGCTCTACGTCGCCGGGATGAACGGCTGGGGTTCCTACACGGCGCTCGACGGTTCGTTCCAGAGGGTCCGACCCACCGGGCAACCGACCCGGCTCCCGGTGGGGTATCGGGTCCACAACGACGGCGTGGTGGTGACTTTCGCCGAGCCGGTCGACCCGAGCTTCGCCTCGGACCCCGCCAACCACCTGGCCCAAGCCTGGAACTACCGCTACGGGCCCGGCTACGGCTCGCCCGAATACTCCGCCAAACACCCCGGGGTCGTTGGCCACGACCTGGCGCCGATCCGGTCGGTTCGCGTCCTCGAAGACGGTCGGAGCCTGTTCGTCGAGCTGCCCGACCTCCAGCCGGTCAACGTCCTCCAACTCCACTTGCGGGTCGACTCGGGGCCGGGCGTCGACCTGTTCGCCACCGTCCACCGCCTCGGCCCGCCGTTCTTGCCGACCTCCAAGCCCAAGGAGGCCGCCCCCCACCCGATCGTCGCCGACCTCCTGGCGTTGTCCGACCCCCCGGCGCCCACCCCCTGGGCCAAGTCGATCAAAGGGGCGAGGACCATCGCGGTCGAGGCGGGCAAGAACCTCAGTTTCAACCCCCGAACCCTCACCGCCCGCCCCGGCGAGGCGATCCGCCTCGAATTCTCCAACCCCGACGTCGTGCCGCACAACTGGGCCTTGATCCAGTCGGGGACGCTCAACCTCGTCGGAGAACTGGCCAACAAGATCATCACCCAGGCCGACGCCGGCCGCCTCGGCTACATCCCCAAGACCGACGCCATCCTCGCCTACACCGGCCTGACCGAGCCGGGCACGCAGGCGACGATCTTCTTCAAAGCCCCCACCAAACCCGGTCGCTACCCATTCTTATGCACCTTCCCCGGGCACTGGATGGTCATGAACGGAGAGCTGGTGGTCGAGTGATCGGCGGATTCGAGGAGCCGAGCCGACCGTCAAGTCTCGAAACGAACCGCCTCGGGCGTGGCGCCGTTCGGGGTCAGCGTCAAAGTCTTGGCTCGACCGTTGAACTTGGCCGTGAAGTGGTCGAGGAAGCCCGCATGACCCAGGATCGGTTTGGGACCCAAGTAAAAGCCGACGCGGGCCGACCACCTCGGTCCCCCTCCCGGCGTCAGAACCTCCAGGTTACCTGGGCGTACCGGATCGTCGTCGTTGATCTGCCAATTCCAAGGATGTCTTCTTTATCGTCGTCATGCAGTGAGATGCCGAGGAGGCTGGCGAACGCTGCGGGAATCAGAGTCGCATCGGCACCCGTATCGACAAGCCCAATCAAATCCCGCTGACCAGCCGGGCCGATCACCCGAATCGAGGCGATCGGTCGATAGATCAGCTCGGCCTGCTTGCCGGTGCGAGCGATGATCCGGGCGGTCTCGTAGGGGAACTGGATCATAAGCGGGTGACTTGGAGAACAGGCGGATCGACCCAATCGTAGATCGCCCCGGAGACACTCGCCTGCTGGACCTCACGATCGAGATCCGCGAGGCTCTCGGCCGAGGCGAGGATGCTCGTCCGGTCGGCCGACCATGCCACCCACTTCCCCTCATACTCAACCCTCAGCCGGGCCTCCGGGGGCAACTCGTCCCAGGTATAGAGCCGCCGCCCCGAAGGTCCATAGCGGATCGGCGATGGACCGAGCGAAGGTTCAGCGGCGGGGACTTCCACGACGTTCTCGACCGAGACTAGATCGGCCCGAACTTCTCCAGGAACGGCGGATTCGGTTTCGGGGTGTTCCATCATGGTCCAGCCTCCAGGGTCGTTGCGAGTCGTCGATCCTTGACGATACGTCCGTCGCCTCAGTTCCGCAAGCTCGATAGCGGGGCGGGGATTCGGCCGCCGTGGGCGACGAATTCGGCGCTCCCGCCGGCGGCGTGGACGGGGAGGATGATCATCTCGCCGAACAGGCCGCCGAAGACGGCGCGGTCCCCGGCGACCTTGCCGGGGACGGGGATGATCCGGGTGGCGGTGGTCTTGTGGTTGATCACCCCGATGGCCACCTCGTCGGCGATCAGGGCCGAGAGCGTGGCGGCGTCGGTGTCGCCGGGGATGGCGATCATGTCCAGGCCCACCGAGCAGACCGCCGTCATCGCTTCGAGCTTCGCCAAGGTCAGGTCGCCGGACTCCACCGCGTCGGCCAAGGCTTTGTCCTCGCTCACCGCGACGAACGCGCCCGAGAGGCCGCCGACCGAACTCGACGCGAAGCTCCCGCCCTTCTTCACCGCGTCGTTGAGCAAGGCCAAGGCGGCGGTCGAACCAGGCCCGCCGAGCCGCTTGACGCCCATCGCCTGCAAGATCTCGCCGACGCTGTCGCCCACCTGGGGGGTCGGCGCCAGGCTGAGGTCGACGATCCCGAAGGCGACGCCGAGCCTCGACGCGACCTCGCGGCCGATCAGCTCGCCGACGCGGGTGACTCGGAACGCGGTGCTCTTGATGATCTCGGCGATCTCGCCCAGGGTGGGGTTCGTACTTGACCGCTCGACCAGATCCGTCACCGCCGCCTTGACCACGCCGGGGCCGCTGACCCCGATGTTGATGACGCAGTCGGGCTCGCCGATGCCGTGGAACGCCCCGGCCATGAACGGGTTGTCGTTGACCGCGTTGCCGAAGATGATCAGCTTGGCGCAGCCGAAGCCGTCGTGATCGCGGGTCCGCTCGGCGGTGTCTAGGAGGATATGCCCCAGCGCCGCGATCGCGTCCATGTTGATCCCAGCCGCCGTCGACCCGACGTTGACCGACCCGCAGACCCGCTTCGTCGTCGAGAACACCTCGGGCATGACCTCGATCAACCGGCGGTCGCCGGCCGTCCACCCCTTCTGGACCATCGCCGAGAACCCGCCGACGAGGTCGACCCCCACCTCCTCGGCCACGGCGTCGAGGGTCCGGGCCACCGCCAGATACCCTTCCGCCGAGTGCGAAGCCGCCACCGCCGCGATCGGGCTGACGGCGATCCGACGGTTCACGATCGGGATGCCGTACCGCCCCTCCACCTCCAGGCAAACCGCCCTGAGCCGACCGGCGAAGTGGAGCAGACGCTCGCGGATCAGGCCGCAAAGCACCTTCAAATCCGGCGAGGCGCACGGCTGGAGGTCGACCCCCATCGTCACGGTCCTGACGTCGAGCTTATGCTGGCGGACCATCCCCAGGGTCGAAAGGACATCCTCGGTGCGATACAACGGCGGCTCCTCCAACCAGACTGATCCGATCGACAATGCGGCGGGCGATCAACCGCCCTTGGACGCGGAAACCCGACTCGACCCACGCCCGAAAGTCGGCGCGAATCGAGTCGGATCATCCTCCTACCTTAGCCAATCGCCGCCGCTTCGGCCACCAACACCAGCCGAGCCGGGGTGATTCCAAGCCGACCCGGCTCGCTGGGCATTCGAGGGGTGGACAAGTTCTTCGGGGTCCTGGATCTTGGACGAGCCGACGGGAGCGGGACCGAGCCCATTGAGAAAGGAATATTAACTGGTATAGGATGCCATGACTTGGTTTGGCACCGTCAAGCCTCGCCTGTTGGACAGGCGGCGAGATCCCCCGGAGCGTCGCGATGGGAACCCTGGCCTCTCCTCGACGTTGGCCCCTCGGGATTCCGTTGCGGATCAGCCTGCGGACGCTGATGCTGCTCATCCTCGTCGCGGGAGGGGGACTTGGCTGGTACGCGATTCGAAGGCAGCGGGAAGCTCGCTTCCAACGGGTGATCGCCACGATCCAGGCCTCAGGCTCGTCGGTGGACTTCGACGGCGTGGGCATCTCCCGGATTGTCTGGTTCGGTGGGAGCGCCAATCCCGCATCGCTCCCCCAAAGCCCGCTCACCCCCGAGCAAGTCGACGCTTTGGGATCGTGCGACCGTCTGAAAGAACTACTGATGGTCTCCAGCGTCATGATCGACGAAGGGCTGGCCGAGATCGCCCGAGATAGCCTGATCGAGAGGCTGTACCTCTTCAAGCCGAAGATCACCGACGCGGGCGTGAAGCACCTCGCCGGCCTCAAGAGCTTGAAGTGTCTGGAACTCTTGCGGGTGCCCGAGTTGACCGACGCATCGCTCGCGCACCTGTCGAGTCTCACCAACCTTGAAGAGATTAACCTCTCTCGCGCAAGTATCAACGGATCGGGCTTGGTTCACCTCGCCCGGATGGAAAGACTCGGGACGCTGATCATCCCAGGCTCCGCAGTCGACGATGCCGGGATGGTCAACCTCGGACGGCTCACCGGCCTCCGAAAGCTCTATATCGGCGGCGATTACACGGATGCCGGGCTGACGAGCCTGGCAGGCTTGAGCGGCCTGACGGAGCTTGGCATCGAGTCGTCGAGATGCACGGATTCGGGCCTCGCCGGCCTTGTGGGATTGACGAAGCTGGTCGCCTTGAGCGTCGACGGCCCGCAGGTAACGGACGCTTGGCTGGACCGCATGGCCGCGCTGAAATCTCTCCGCAACGTCCAAATCTGGAACGCCCAGGTGAGCGAGGAAGCAATCGCAAGGCTGCACCGGGCGCTGCCTGACATCCAGATCTTCGTGGACGGGCGACCAAGGTAGAGGTCGTCAAGCGGGTGCCCTCGCCTGGGGCCTCAAAAACCGTCAGTTCCCCGATCCGGTCGGGTCGGCTGGCCGCTTGGACAGGAGGTAGGCCATCAGGTGGCGGAAGTCGGTCGGGTCGATCCCCTCGGCGAGGTTGGCGGGCATGGCCGACATCGGCGTGACCTTGCGATCCTCGACCGTGGACTCGGGGACCCGGACCTCTTTCCCCTCGGCGTCGGCCAGGATCAGGACCTCGCCGTCCTGGCGGATCGCGAGGCCCGACAGGACCCGACCGTCCTTGAGGGCCAAGGTTGTGGTCCGGAACGCCTGGTCGACGTTGCGGTTGGGGTCCAAGGTGTCTTCGAGCAAGCGATCAAGCCCCCGGATGCCGATCCCGTCGAGCTGCGGGCCGACCCTGGCCCCCTGCCCTTCAATCTGGTGGCAGTTGGCGCAGTTCTTGGCGAACACCGAGGCCCCGGCTCCCGCGTCGCCACCGGAGGACTTGAGGTAGTCCCCTCTTCGGTCGTCGATCAGGGCGAGGACCCGGCCGTCGCTCGGGGGCGAGTCCTTGAGCAAGGCGTCGAGCCGAGGTTTCGCCTCGGGTAGGCTTGCCAGGAGCTTCACGGCGACCGAGCGCTCGCCGAGGGGTCGGCTCGACGCCTTGCCGGTCGCCACCGCGTCGAGGAGGGCTTCGGCCCCCGGGCGCGTCGAGGCCAGGGCGGCGGCGATCGTCGACTGGGTCCGGGCCGGGACCAGGTTCATCGCGGCCACCAGCGCGGACCTGGCCTCCGGTCGCCCCGAGCCGCCCAGGAGCTTCGCGGCTTGGTCACGGACTTCCGAAGGCTCCGAAGCGTCGACGAGCCACCTCGACAGGCCAGGGACCGACCCACTCGGGTCAAGCTCGGCCCAGGCCGCCATCGCCGCGCTTCGAGTCGCGGTCGGCTTCGAGCGGTCGCCCGCCACGATCGACAAGCGGTCGGCGAGCGCGGTCAACTTGATCGCCGAGGTCAAATCGACGCCCGACCGGACCAGGACAAGGTCGGGGGATTCGAGCCAGCCTGAGGCCAGTTCGCTCGCGAAGGCCCGCAGCCCGGCGTTCAACTCTTGGCCCCGCTCCTGGGTCCCGCCCGCGACCGCCTTCAAGAGAGCGGCCTGATCGAGCGGGCCGAATCGGTGGCCCCGGACGAACTCGACCAGGCTCGGTTGCGGGTCGCCCTCGCCGTGGCGAGCGACTTGGCGGACCATCCGGTCGCGGCGGTCGCCTCGGTCGGGGTGCTTGAGGAGGTAGCCGAGCAGGAACTTAGAAGAGCTCGCCGAAGGGACGCCCAAGGCCACGTCGGCGATGGCGGTTTCGTCCTCGGGCGAGAGCGAGACCTTGTCCCAGATCGAGTCGTCGCGGAGCGATTCCCGCAAGCTGATCCGGGCGGCATGGCGGAGGTGGTCGTCATCGCGGGGGGTCGAGGCCAGGAGGTCGAGCTGGAGGCGAATCGCGGCGATCCCCGGATGCCTGCCGAGCGATTCGACCGAGGCCCGCCGGACGTGCGGCGACGGGTCGCAGAGGCCCGACCAGAGCGCGACGATCCCCGCGTCCCCCAGGGCGGCGCGCTCCCCCCAGATCCGGGCGGCGTGGACCCGAACCGCCTCCTCGGCGTGTTCCGAGAAGCTGGCCAGCCGAAAGTCGTCCAGCGCCCCGAGCCGGTGCAAGACCCAGAGGCCGTGGGCGGTTTGCCATGCGGGCGCGCCGAAGATCGCTTCGATCAAGGGGGCCGCGACCGCCTCGCGCCCTCGGAGGACGAGCAACTCGGCGGCCCTCAGCCGGACGACGAGGTTGGGGTGGTCCAGATCGGCGATCAAGGCGGCGACGCTCGCGTTGGGGGCTTCGGGTCGGGGGTCGACCGGGGGCGGGTTCTTGCCGTCCACACCTCGATACACGACCCGCCAGATTCGGCCTCGCTCACGGTCTCGGCCGGGATGGTCGAGGGGGATCTCGTAGTGGCCGATGATCCGGTTGTAGAAGTCGGCGATGTACAACGCCCCGTCGGGGCCGACCTGGAGGGCGACCGGGTGGAACCAGGGGTCGTCGCTGGCCACGAGGTCGGGCTGGGTCTCGGCGCGGGGGGACGACCCCTGCCACCGGACCTTGTCGTGGTGGACCCGCCCGGTGACGACGTTGCCGATGAAGGCGGAGTCGCGATACGGTTCGGGGAAGTGGTCCGCGGCATAGTACGCGACCCCGCCGATCCCGGTCGAGCCGTGGTCGTGCTTGATCATCTCGGGGCCGAAGCCGAGGCCGTCGTCGGGCTTGCCGAAGCTGGGGTAATAGGCCCCCCGGAGGTTCTGGTAGATCGGCCTGCTGTGGCTGTCGCACGAATACAGGCGTCCCATCGGGTCGAACGTCAGGCCGAACGGGTTGACCTGGCCGTGGCTGAAGTACTCCGCATGCGACCCGTCGAGCTTGAACCGGTAGACGTTCCCCGAGTTCATCACCACCCGGGCGCCGTCGCTCCCGGACACGCTGGAATTGTTGGCGAAGCCGTGGCAGGCGTAGATCCAGCCGTCGAAGCCTCGGGTGAAGGCGTTGGTCATCCCGTGGGTGTCGACCGACCCGAATCGCTCGTAGGCCAGCTCCGACCGATCCGCCACCCCATCGCCGTCGGTGTCGGAATAACGGCGGATGCTCGGGATGGCGTGGACCAGGGCCGAGTCGCCCTGGCCGATCGGGAGGACACCGATCGGGATGTTCAACCCCTCGGCGAAGGTTTCGGCCTTGCGAGCATGGCCATCAGGGGCGAGGTCGCTGAGGATAATCACCCGGTCGCGCGGGGCCTTCCCCTCGGCGGCGGCGAACGGGTACTCGACGGTCGAGGTCACCCAGAGCCGCCCCCGGGCGTCGAAGGCCAGGTTCATCGGCTTGCCGATGGTCGGCTCGCTCGCCACCAGCTCGATGGCAAACCCCGGAGGGAGGCGGAAGCCCGCCCGTTCGGCCTTGGGGGTTCGCGCCTCGGTCTCGGCCACCGGCTTGGGGGCTTGCCCATTGGCGACGGAGAGCAGGAGGCTACACACGACGAGGCAACCGGCGAGCCGGGACAAGGTGAGCATCGGACGACGGCTCCGAAGTGATTTCATGATCGGCGATGCACTCATCATGATCCGTCCCCCGACCCGACGCAAGTCGGGCCTCGCCTCGACCTCCCCACGCGAAACCCCCGTTCGGGTGCTTGCTTCGAGGATGGCTCGCGATATGATTGGCCTAGACCCTTGCCGGCGAATCCAAGGGGGAGTGTCAGGACCGGCAAAATCGGTTGATCCTGGGCGTCCAGCCTCATGAGCCTCCAGTTCGAATGGGATGAGGACAAAGCACGATCCAACGCCCGGAAACATGGCGTCACCTTCGAGGAGGCATCTTCGGTATTCGCCGACTCGCTGACCGCCATCTTCACCGACGAAGCTCATTCCGTCGAGGAGGTCCGCGAGATCATGGTCGGGCACTCGGCAGAAGGTCGCCTCATCGTGGTCTCGTTCACCGAACGGAGCGAGGCAATTCGCGTTATCAGCGCCCGTCAAGCCACCAAGCGCGAGCGGAGAGACTATGAGCAACGCCCCCTCGGATGAGCAACCCGTCGACGAAGCGGACGAGTTGCTCGCCGAATACCACTTCGACTACGCCAAGGCGAAACCGAACCGCTTCCAGGCGTCCTGTCCGCCGGGTGGGCGAATGGTCGTCCTCGAAGCGGACATTGCCCAGGTGTTCACCACCGCCGAATCAGTCAACTCGGTGCTCCGAGCCTTGATCACGACCATGCCGCCGGCACCCTCTCGCTGATCCGCCTCGCGAGCGCCCCCAAAAACCGAACCGACCCGGGTCTTCCTTTTCGTCCTGAGACGAGATTGACAGCCCGGGACGATTCGTTAGATTTGCGAAACCAAATTTGGAGAACCAAACCTCAACGGCCAACGGAGGGCCAAAGCGATGGGGCGACCACCGGCGAAGGACTTGACGGAGCGGGAGTTGGAGGTGATGCACGCCTTCTGGTCGGGGGGGTCGGCGACGGCGGCCGAGGCCCGCGATCGGCTGGCGGGATCGGGGCTGGATCGGACGTATCCGACCATCGCCAACCTGGTCCGGGCGCTGTTGGAGAAGGGGTTCTTGCGGCAGGTCAACGCCGAGCGCCCTTTCGTGTATGAGCCGGTCCGATCTTACGAGGATGTGTCGGGGCGGCTGCTGGGCGACCTGGTCCGTCGGGTGTTCCGGGGGTCGAGGTCAGAGCTGCTTTGCCGACTCACGGAGCATCGCCAGCTTTCGAGCGAGGAGCGGGCGGTCCTCGAACAGATCCTCAAGGAGGCGGGGCGATGAACGACCTGGGATGGACCCTGGCCTGGTTGTCGCTCCAGGTCGGAGCTTTGCTCGTCCCGGCCCTGGGCTTGCAAGCCCTGGCGTCGAGGCGAGGCCCGGATTCGGGGTCGTGGGTGGCGACCTGGAGCCTCGGGCTGGTCGTGGCCCTGGGCGTCGCGGCCTTCTTGCCCGGACTGGGACCGCTCGCGGGGCCGACCCGATCGGTGGCCTCGACCCCTTCGGCAACCGTCGAGTCGCGGGTCGAGCCGGTCGCCTCGATCGGGCCAAGCGCCTCGGCCCGGACGGCCGACGTCGGTCGCCCGCTCCTGGGTCTGCGGATGATCTTGGACCGGCTGGGGCGTCGGGCGCTCGGGCCATCGGCGAGAGTCCACCCCTGGGGCTGGGCGTTCGCGGTCATGGTCCTCGGCGGAGCGGGCTTCGGCCTGATTCGCCTGATCCTCGGGCTCTGGGCGGTCGGCCTTTCCCGGAGGCGCGGTGCGGCGGTCGATGACGGCCCAATGCTCGGGCTGGTCGAGGAGTTGCGCGGGGCGATGGGGTGTCGCCCTCGGGTCGAGATCCGCGAAGTCCTCGACCTCGCCACGCCGGCCACGGCGGGCTGGCGACGACCGGTGCTCTTGCTCCCGAGCGACTGGCGGTCGTGGGACGACGCCGAGCGGAGGGCGGTGGTCGCGCACGAGCTGGCCCACGTCCTCCGGGGCGACTTCGCGGCGGGTTTGCTGGCGAGGGTCGCCGTGGTCCTGAACGCCCACAACCCGCTGGTCCACCGGATGGCCGGTCGGCTCCACCTGGAGCAAGAACTGGCCGCCGACGCCCTCGGCGCCCGATTCGCCGGGGGCCGAGCGGCCTACCTCGTGGCCCTCTCGGGCCTGGCCTTGAAGCAGGAGACCTGGTCCCCCAGTTGGCCGGCGAGGGCGTTCCTCCCGACCCGGGGGACCCTGATCAGGAGGATCGCGATGTTGCGGAACGAAACTCAAGCGAATGGATTAGCCTCGAACTCGATCTGGTCGCGACCGAAACGGCTGGCGACCGCCTTCGGCTTGATCGCCCTGACGGCCACGCTGGCCACCTGGAAAGCCCCGGCCCAAGCCGAGGACGATGCCCCCCCATCGACCCGTCCGACCGAGTCGAAGGTCGAAGCCCCCGACACTCAAGCCGCCCTGCCGCCCTTGGAGCCGATCTACGTCCCCGACACGATGTCCGGGGTCGTCGCCTTCCGCCCTGCGACGGCATTCCGGCATCCGGGGTTGAGCCGACTATTGCCTCTGGTCGAAACAAAGATCGCCGAAGACCTGGACGCCCTGGCCAAGACATTCCAAGTCGACCCCTCTCGATCGGGCTTCCGCAAGTTCGACCTGAAAGAGGTTGAGTCGGTGATCCTCCCGTTCAACGTCGGGAAGTTCAAGCCCGCCTCGTACGACCCCAAGGGGACGGGTCCGATCGACCCGCACACGCTCGAATTCAGTGGCATGACCGTGCGGATGGTCGCCCCGTTCGACTGGTTGGCGTTCCTCCGCCAGTGGAAAGTTGGGGTTGAAGAAGTCCAAGACGGTCGACGGGTTTACTACAACCTCAAGTTGCCCGTCCAAGCGGCGATGGTAGGCGCCATCAGTATCTACCTGCCCGATGACCGGACCCTCGTCGTCGACGAACGGCAAAAATGGGTCCAGGAAGTGGTCCGACGCGAGGTTCCGTCGGCCCCGGCTTACCTCCAAGGGGCCGATTGGCGCAAGGCCAGCCAGGGGATGCTGGCCATCGCCATCAACAACCAGGCGGACAAGTTCACCAAAGGGTACGACCTGGGGCGACCCGATGATGCGGTGGTCCTTCAGTGTTTCCAAGGGGTCGACCGCTGGGTGCTGGGCATGGCCGACGCCGACGCGCCCAGCCTTCGCGCCGAGGCAACGACCCGCGATCCGCAAACCGCCGAGGCAGTGGCGCGGACGATCGGCGGACTTGTGAAGTTGGGCCAAGCGGCGATTGACATAGACCCGCAGGCTCAAAAGGACAACCCGGACAACCGTGTGGCCAAACGGTTGCTCGCCAATCTCAAAGTCGAGATCGCAGGCCAGTCGGTCACCCTGTCCACCGGAGAATTCGGCACGTATGACGAGGTCATCGAGGCGATCGAGGCCAATGATACCCAGGTTGCGGGCGATGGAGCGGCGACGCCAAAAACCCAGGCGGCAGAGGCCAAAGCCAAGGCCGAGAAACGCTGATTGCTTTAAGGAATGAGCTGGTCCGCCGCCGTGGCCGGACAGGTTGACCCAGGGGACGGAACAAACAAGGCTCATCGCCGGAAGTTTGTTCAGTCCCCTGTGTGGTTTTAAGTCAACGAGGCGTTGTTTCGAAGGGGTCGGTTGCTTTCTCCGTCGCCGGTTTGCCGCCCTCGACCGACTTCGGCTTGGCTTCCTCGGTCGACTCGCTCAGAGCGGCGACGAAGGCGGCGACCCCGGCCTTGGCGACTTCGAGGTCTTGCTCCCCCGAGGCTCCCGCCACCCCGATGGCGCCGATGATCTGGCCGTCGACGACGATCGGCAGGCCGCCGAGGAGCGAGGTGATCTTGCCGCCGGAGTCGCTGGCGGCGGCCTGGAGGCCGAAGTTGAGGAGCATGTCGGGTTCCTTGCCGTTGCCGGGGGCCGGGCCGGTGGGGCTTCGGAAGGTGGCGGCGGAGATCGCCTTGGTCTGGCTGGTGCTGATGCTGGCGGGCCGGGCCCCGTCCATCCGGGCGAAGGCCAGGAGGAGGCCGCCGTCGTCGACCACGGTGATGTTGGATTTGAGCTTCAATTCGGTCGCCTTGGTCTCGGCCCCCGTGATCGCCTTGCGGGCGCCCGCCGAGGTCAAGCGAACTTGACCTCGGAGGACCAGCGGGGAGGCGCCGACGCTCGAACCGCCCTCGGACACGGCGACTTCGCGGGCGGCGTCGGGCCGGACCGAGGCCAGGGCATTGAACGCGGCCTGGACCCCTTTGACCAGTCCCTCGTCGGTGTCTCCTCGGCGAAATTCGGCGGTGAAGGCGTCTCGGATCGCGTGCAACCGGGGTCGGCCCAACTCGTCTCTGAGGCTTTTCGGCGACGCCAGGGCTTCGGCCTTCTTGTCCTGGCGGGCGATCAGGATGAAGATCCCCTTGTGGTTGAGCTGCTCGGCGCGTCGGATCGCGACCTCTTCGAGTTCCTGCCCCCGGAGCGAGTCGACGGTTTCCACCGTCACGGCCACCTTGTACGCCCGGTCGATCCGGGCCAGCGTGTCCTTGGCCTTGCGGGTCGCTTCCTTGGAGAACATCCCGGCGTCGTCGATGACCTCCGAGGTCGAGTCGGCCTCGGGGGCTCTGGCCGGGCGGCGACTCGCGGCGGTCGTCCCGAAACTCGCCTCCTGCCCCTCGGCGACCGGTGACAAGAAGATGGCGGGGACCACGAGCGCTAGCAAGGACGGGCGGATGGACGCGAACATGATGGATGCGTTCCTCGAAGTGACACGAATTGCGGAGATCACCCGGACCACTTCGAGACGTGCGAGCCAATCTTGGGCCGACTCGGGAAAATCCCTCGGGCCGGTCGGCTCATCATGACCTCAGTGGAGTGCGGTTTTCTTCATGACGCCGCCTTCAACGTCGGCCAAGGGGTAGACGACCAGGAACGCCGACGGGTCGACCTCGCGGGCGATCGCCTTGACCTTGCCGATTTCGAGCCGGGTGACGACGCAGAAGAGGATGTCTCGATCCACCCCCGACATCCCGCCTTGCCCCTTGTACACGGTGACGCCCCGCCCCAGCTCCTGCAAGATCCGCTGGCGGACCTCGGCGTTCCTGGCCGAGTTGATCACGACGGCGGTGTATTCTTCGATGCCGTTGATGAGGAACTGCAAGGTCTTCGAAGCCGAGATGTAGGTGAGGATCGAGTAGAGCGCCGACTCGACCCCGAGGACGAACGCGGCGGTCAGGAAGATCACGACATTTAGGGCCAGGATCACCTCGCCGACGCGGAACAGGTCGCTCCGCTTGCTGATCAGGAGCGCGGCGATCTCGGTGCCGTCGAGCACGGCGCCGCCTCGGATCGCCAGGCCGACCCCGGCGCCGAGGAAGAAGCCGCCGAAAACCGCCGTCAAGAGCTTGTCCGAGGTCACGTTGGGGAAGTGGACCAGCGCCAGGCAAGCCGACAACCCGAGGATCGCCAGGGCACTCCGGATCGCGAACGCCCGGCCCAGATGACGATACCCCAGGCCGATGAACGGCAGGTTGATCACCAACAGGAAGAACGCGAGCGGGGCGTCCACCACCTTCGCCAGGAGCATCGAGACCCCCGTCACCCCGCCGTCGATGAACCCGCTCGACGTCAAGAACCCATGCAGCCCGAACCCGGCGGAGAAGATCCCCAAGGTGATCGAAACCACGTTGCCAAGCTCGCGGATGATCCCGTCTTTCCTCATGGCCCACACCATAACCACCCGGAACGACCGACCGCAACCTTCCCTCTCACCCAAGGTTGCGATTCACCGATCGAACCAAGCTCAAGCCTCTACCCATCCGGGGAAAGAAGCTGGTTGAGGATTCCATCGAACTGACTTCCAAGATTAGTTGGATGAGGTATCGTTTCGGGGTAAGATGGGGGTAAGGCAAAATTGTACGATGCTTAGTAGAGCCTACCCGGTGAAGCAACTTGCTTCGATCATGATCCCCCTCGACGATTGTGGAGATGAGCTCAATGGCTAGCAAATTCAACGTCCAGTTCAGCGACCGCCAGAACCAAACCTTGAATGACATGGCTGAGGAGATGGGAACGACCAAAGCGGGAGTCTTGAAAACAGCCTTGGTCTTGCTCGAAGTCGCGCTACGCGAACGAAAAGAGGGCAACGGCCTTGGCGTGATTCGCGGCGAGAAGGTGGTCAAGGAAATCATCGGTATCGAGTAACGCGAACATGGTAACGCCTTCCTCGAACGAACCATCCAAGCCCGCGAAGATTGACCTCAAGCTGGAAGGGGAGCGGCCCCCTTGGACAAAAGATCCGATCTTGGGATTCGATCAGAAAGCTTCCTTGACCATCGCCCAGTGGATTCTCGCCCTGTTCGCAGGGGTCTACCTGCTTGGCTTCGTCGCCACTTTTGTGTTGTTGACCTGGAAAGATGCTTCATTCGATAAAGGGTCGGAGTTGATCAAGTTCATGATCCAACTTCCTTTGCCCTTGGTGACCTTGGCTGTCGGTTACTACCTGGGTGATCGCAATCGACAACTGACCACGAAGGGGAAGTAGGCTTCGAGCCATCGGCGCCGAGTTGCAGTTGACCGTCATCGGCGATTTTCTTAAATTTTGATTCATGTCCGCGTGAAGTTTGGACGGGATTAACGCAAGGCTTGGTGATGTCGGAAGAATCGGTTGACTCGCTGGAATCGGCCCGGTTGGAAAAGCTCCGGCGGATCGAGGCGATGGGCCTCGACCCTTGGGGACAGCGGTTCGACGACCATCAGGCCGTGGCCCAAGTTCGAGAAATCTTCTTGCCCGAGGTCAAGGAGGGCGAGGAGCCGGTCCGGCCGCAGGTCCGGATCGCGGGTCGGATCGTCCTCAAGCGGGGGCAAGGCAAGGTGGCGTTCCTCCAGGTCCGCGACTGGACCGGGACCATCCAGGTCATGCTCGGGAAGAATCAAGTCGGTGAAGACCCTTGGAAGCTCGTCGGCGAACTCGACCTCGGCGACCTGATCGGCGTCGACGGCGGGCTGGGCCTGACCAAGACCGGCGAGTTGACCGTGTTCGCGCAGAGCTTGACCTTCCTGAGCAAGAGCTTGCTGCCGCCTCCCGAGAAGTGGCACGGCCTGACCGACATCGAGAAGCGGTCGAGGCAGCGGTACGTCGACCTCGCGTTCAACCCCGAGAGCCTGCAAGCCTTCCTCGGCCGGTCGAAGGTGGTCGCGGCGTTCCGGAAGGTTTTGGCGGATCGAGGCTACGTCGAGGTCGAGACCCCGACCATGCAGAGCATCGCCGGAGGGGCGGCGGCCAAGCCGTTCGTGACGCACCACAACACCTTGGACCTCGACCTTTTCCTCCGGATTGCCCCCGAGTTGTACCTCAAACGGCTGCTGGTCGGCGGGATGGAGCGGGTTTTCGAGGTTGGTCGGGTCTACCGCAACGAGGGGATCAGCCCGAAGCACAACCCCGAGTTCACCATGCTCGAAGCCTACCAGGCTTACGGCGATTACCACACCATGATGGACCTGACCGAGGCCCTGATCGTCGGCGCCATCGAGGCCATCGACGGCGTGTACCACCGCCCCTGGGGTGAGCATACCGTCGACTTCACCCCGCCTTGGCCCCGGAAAGCCTACTTCGACCTGTTCCGCGAGCACTCCGGCGTCGAGCCGACCGACCCCGCCGCCGTCCTGGCCAAGGCCCAAAGCTTGGGGATCGCCACGGCGGGCAAGGCCCACGACGTGGTCATCAGCGAAGTCTTCGAGGCGACGGTCGAGGACGCCTTGCTCGGGCCAATGTTCGTGGTCGACTACCCGGCGGCGATCTGCCCGCTCACCAAGCGGAAGGCGAGCGACCCCGCCGTCGCCGAGCGATTCGAGCTGTTCGTCCACGGGATCGAGTTGGCCAACGCCTACACCGAACTCAACGACCCGAGCTTGCAGGAGAAGCTGTTCCAGGGGCAACTCGCCGGCCAGAAGGAAGAAGACTCGATGGCCAAGATGGACGCCGACTTCGTCCGGGCGCTGAAGCACGGGATGCCCCCGGCGGGCGGACTCGGCGTGGGGATCGATCGCCTGTGCATGCTCTTGCTCAACAAGGCGAGCATCCGCGACGTGATCTTGTTCCCGCTCCTTCGGCCCGAGAGCTGACCCGTTCTCAACCGTTTCGACCCTCCAAGGATGGAGTCTGGCATGTATAAGTATCTGCTTTGCTGGCGGTATCTCCGGACCCGGTACATCGCGCTGGCGAGCGTGATCAGCGTGATGCTGGGCGTGGCGACGATGATCGTGGTCAACTCGGTGATGGCCGGGTTCTCCGAGAAGATGCGCGACCGGCTCCACGGCGTTTTGGCCGACGTAATCGTCGAGTCGCGCGACATCGACGGCTTCCGAAACTTCGACGAGGTGATGGCCCGGATCAAGCAGGTCGGCGGCGACGACGTGGTGGCGATGGCCCCGACCATGGAAACCCCCGCGCTCCTGAAATTCAGCTTCCGGGGGATGCCCGTCACCCGCCCCGTCCTCCTGATCGGCATCCGCCCCACCGAGCGCGCCAAAACCGGCGACTTCGCCGAGTTCCTCATCGACGCCAAGGGGAACAAGGTCCCCCCCTCGTTCGAGGTCTCCAAGGAGATCCGGATGAACAACCCGCTCGGCCAGATGATCCTTGAGGAAGAAGACCCGGTGATCCGCAAAGCCCTAGAAGAACAGCTCCCGAAATATCAAGGCGACGACGGGATCATCCTCGGCTATTCGCTCGCCCACTCGCATGTTCAAGGCAAGGACTATTGCATCGCCCCGCCGGGGGCGCAGGTCAACCTCGTGTTCCCCCAAGCGGGAAATCCCCCTACGGCCACGTCGGACCGGGGGACGGTGATGGCTTACTTCAAGAGCGGGATGAGCGAGTACGACTCGTCGCACGTCTACATGCCGCTCGGGCAACTCCAGCGGATGAGGCTACTCGCAGGCGACCCGAAGAAGCAAACAGAGGGGGCGATCAACCAGATCCAGGTCAAGGCCAAAGCGGGGGCCGACCTTGACGACCTTGCCGGTCGGATCGAGCTGGCGCTGGAAGACCTGAGCGAGGCGCGGTTCATGGTCAACACCTGGGAGCGGAAGCAGGGGCCGCTCCTGGCGGCGGTGGCCGTCGAGCAAGGGATCTTGAACCTGCTCCTGTTCTTCATCATCGCCGTGGCGGGGTTCGGCATCCTGGCGATCTTCTCGATGATCGTGGTCGAGAAGACCCGGGATATCGGCGTGTTGAAGGCGCTGGGGGCGTCGACGGCGGGCGTCCGGGGGATCTTCCTCGGCTACGGGTTGTCGCTCGGGATCGTCGGCTCGGGGGTGGGGATGATCGGCGGATTGTTGTTCGTCCGCTACATCAACCCGATCGAGGACGCCTTGAGCAAGCTGACCGGGCGCAAGGTGTTCGACGACTCGATCTACTACTTCAGCGAGATCCCCACGAGGGTCGTGCCCGGCACGGTCGCCTGGATCGTCGGCGGCGCCCTGCTGATCGCGATCGTCGCCAGCGTCGTCCCAGCCCAGCGCGCCGCCCGGCTCCGCCCAGTGCAAGCCCTCCGGTTCGAGTGATCGGGGGCCGATATCGGAAATTCATTGCAAATCGCAAATTGCAGATCGTCAAGCAATTCAGATGAGTTCTTAGCGATCTGCAATCCTGCGATTTGCCATTCCTCCATTTCCTGGGAACCGGACAAGACAAGGATGGTTTTCCGATGGCGACTCAAGCTCAATCTCAAGTCCACCTGGCGGCGGTGGGGATCACCAAGTCGTACCGGCTGGGCAAGGTCCCGGTGCCGGTGCTCCACGGGGTCGACCTCGAAGTCGACCGAGGGGAGATGGTCGCCGTGGTCGGTTCGAGCGGGTCGGGCAAGAGCACCTTGCTCCACTGCCTGGGCCTGCTCGACACGCCCGATTACGGCGAGGTCCGGCTCGGAGGGAAGCGAATCGACAACGTCTCGCAGCACCGGCGCGACGTCTTGAGGAACCAGACCTTCGGGTTCATCTTCCAGTTCTATCACCTCCTGCCCGAGCTGACGGCGCTTGAGAACGTGATGCTCCCGCACATGATCCGCCACGGCATTTTGAGCTACTTCCCGCTCCGGAAGAAGATCCGAGGGGACGCCACCGCCTTGCTCGAACGGGTCGGCCTCGGCCACCGCTTGCACCACAAGCCGACCGAGCTTTCCGGCGGCGAGATGCAGCGGACGGCGATCGCCCGAGCTTTGGTAACGAACCCCGAAGTCCTCCTCGCCGACGAGCCGACGGGCAACCTCGACGCGGTCACCGGGCGGGGGGTCCTGGAACTCTTGCGCGACTTGAACCGAGAACGAGGGCTGACTATGATGATGGTCACCCACGACCTGGCCATCGCCGGTCAGGCCGACCGGGTGGTCCGGCTCGCCGAGGGGCGGATCGAGGAGTGGTCCCCCGTCTTGGCCTGATTTCCGCTTCTGGTTGTTCGATTCCGAGCCGCCGTCGGGTCCTCCACCGGAACCCGGGCGGCTTTCGCCTTTGCCCGCCCGGGAGATCGCATCGGATGAGCCTCAAGGTCAACATCGGCGGCAAGTACTTCGACAAGGCCGACGCCAAGATCAGCGTTTACGACCACGGCTTGCTCTACGGCGACGGCGTCTTCGAGGGCATCCGCTCCTACAACGGCCGGGTGTTCCGCCTCAAAGGCCACGTCGACCGCCTGTACGACTCGGCCAAGGCGATCCACCTGGTCATTCCGATCAGCCGCGAGGCGATGGCCGGGGTGGTCGTCGACACCTTGGCTCTCAACAAGCTCGAAGACGCCTACATCCGCCTGATCGTCACCCGAGGCGCGGGAAGCCTGGGCCTCGACCCCCGCAAGACGACCGACCCGCAGATCATCTGCATCACCGACTCGATCAGCCTCTACCCGACCGAGTTGTACGAGCACGGCCTCAAGATCGTCACCGCCGGGACGATCCGGA
>JAABUX010001930.1_pt1 | contig 30226 bp, 24 predicted proteins | sample 5561851 | NCBI WGS metagenome assembly JAABUX01 (sample SAMN10711883, study PRJNA513361) | rock metagenome | isolation source: Antarctica rocks | place: Antarctica: Victoria Land, Richard Nunatak red sandstone | collected 2016-01-03 | reverse complement strand
GAGCGGACGACACGTCTGATCCATATCTTTGTCACCTCCAATGACATCGATTCTTGTCAGGATCAGCCTACGTCATCCGCTCGTCCCTGTGTTTGATCGAAAATGAAATGGCCCTGCTCTCAGGGTTGGGCTAAGGCACTGGCCGATGCCCACGCCGGTACACTGGAGGCATGACTGCATGTGACGTTCGTCCAATCTCCGTCCACCTCGCGCGGTCTCTCCGCGCCGCGGTCCTACGGCCAGGGACTGCGCCTGAAGCGCTGATTTATCCAGATGACGACGAGCCTGATGCACTCCACGTGGGCGCCTTTAACGGAGACCAACTCGTGGGCGTCGCCTCGGTCTCGCACCGCGCGCGTCCGGGCGAGGACGATCCAGGAGCCTGGCAGTTGCGGGGCATGGCGACGACGCCGGATGTGCGCGGCGCGGGCTATGGCGTGGCGCTCGTGGACGCCTGTGTCGCTCACGTAAAGGCGCACGGGGGAACGCGCTTCTGGTGCAACGCCCGTATCTCAGCGCAGGGCTTCTACGCCAAGCTTGGCCTCGTGCGCTGCTCTGAGGAGTTCGTACCTCCGGACATCGATCTGCCCCACGTGGTCATGGCCGTGGATGTCTAAACAGGCGGCCGGAGACGTCCCCGTCGAGGAGGCATCTCCCCCTCACATGAAGAATGAGCATAGCGCAGCTTTCACGAGGATGGGGCGAGGGGTGTTGAACGGCTGTCACAGAGCCTTCTCGCCCTGCTAGTAGACAGTCAGGTTGTCTTGAGATTGTTCAGTAACTGGCCTCAGGCTCTACAATACGCTGCCGCGGTAAGAGCAGCACGTCGATAGGTCCCCATCTTCTCGACCAATTGGCTGGTTTTCAGGGTCGATATTGGCTGTTTTGGCTGCTGATTGGGTGGTCTACACTGTAGTCAAAACAAGAGGGATTATTCGTAGCGGTAGATCGCTATAAAGTGTTTATCGGCCGGCCCCGACCGCCGAGGGCGGCGTGGGGCCAGGCAACGGCGAGAACGCCCCTTGGGTAGTGGGCAAGGCGCCGCACGCCCCAAGGGGGACCGGCGCCGGATGATGTAGAGAGGGCTCAGGAGGTTCGAGGATGGGCGTACCGTGGGATGCCTTACTTGGCGACGCCGACCGGCGTCTGCGCGGTTCGGACATCCGCAATCTGTTGGCCGTCACCACGCGACCGGACATCATCTCTTTCGGCGGTGGTCTACCTGCCCCGGAGTTGTTTCCGATCGACGACCTGCGCACGGCGTTCGACGCCGCCCTACAAGAGGACGGAGGAACGGCCGTACAGTATGGTCCAACGGAAGGATACGCCCCTTTGCGCGCGTACCTGGCGGCGCGTCTCAAGCGCCGCGGCATCACGGCGGCGCCCGACGATATCTTGATCACGACCGGCTCTCAACAGGGGCTCGACCTCCTGGGTAAAGTCCTGCTCTCGCCGCGCGCGACCGTGATGGTCGAGGAGCCTAGCTACGTGGGCGCGCTCCAGGCCTTCTCTGCCTACGGACCACGCGTCGTCTCCGCGGCCATGGACGACGAGGGGCTGCGGGTAGACGACGTCGAGGCTAAGCTGGAGGCCCTCCACGATAAAGGGCCGACGACCCTCTACACGATCCCGACGTTTCAGAATCCCTCGGGCGTGACGATGAGCCTGCACCGCCGCCATGCGTTGATCGACCTCTGCCGCGCCAAGGGGCTGCCCCTCGTCGAAGACGATCCCTATGGTGAACTGCGCTACGCGGGCGACGACTTGCCGCCTCTGCGCGCGCTGCCCGGCGGCGAGGAGACGGTTTATCTGGGCACGTTTAGCAAGATACTCGCCCCTGGCCTACGCCTGGGCTGGGTCGTGGCGCCGCGTCCCTTGATGAAGCGGCTGGTGCTGGCCAAACAAGGCGCCGACCTGCATACGGACGCGCTGGCCCAGCGGGCCGTGCTGCACTATTGCACGCACGCGGACATCGACGGCCATATCGAAAGGCTGCGCCGTGTGTACGGTGAGCGTCGTGATGCGATGCTGGCGGCGTTGGTACGCTGCTTTCCGCCCGAGGCGCGCTGGACCATGCCAGATGGGGGGCTGTTCATCTGGGTGACGCTGCCCAAGGAGATAGACACGCGGCTGCTGCTGACCGCCGCGCTGGAGCGCGGCGTCGCCTTCGTGCCCGGCACGGCGTTCCACGCCTCATCGGGCGCCTCGTCGCTGCGCCTCAACTTCTCCCACCCCACGCCCGAGCGCATCGACGAGGGGTTGAAGCGGCTGGGCGAGGCGGTGACCGCCGCGCTCGCCCTGCCGTCGCTGGCATGAGGTTCCTACATAGGCCGCACCTGCTGGGTAGATCCACGCGCCTCTACGCTCCTCAGGGGTCGATAGGGAGACAGGGAGGGGCCAGCGGTGGCTAGAGGGATACGACCGGCCCCCGGCGCCCTGGCTCTGCCTGGGTTAGGGGAACGTACGCGCGGCAGCCAGCGGCCCCCTGTAACGGGTCACCTTCATCGTCTTCCGCTCGATCGCACGGCGGGAGCGCCGCCGCTCTACGCGCAGATCCGCGACGGCGTGCGGGCCGCCGTCCTGGCGGGAGCACTGGCCCCCGGCATGCGCCTGCCGCCCGAGCGTGAGCTGGCGACCAGCCTCGGCGTGAATCGCACCACGACGATGCGCGCCTACCACGAACTGGCGGACGACGGCGTGGTCGAAGCCCGCCCCGGTCGCGGCACGATCGTGCGACCGGGCGACGACCGTATGGACGGCGATGAGCCGCGCCGCTCCTTGTCCGCTGAATGGCTGCTCGGGCTAGGCGCTGTCGGCCAAGGGCTTGGTCCCGATCCGGGCCTGTTGCGCGAGATGATGGCCCAGAGCCAACGCGGCGACGTGATCTCGTTCGCGGGAGGTACGCCGACCGGGGAGATGTTGCCGCTCACGGACGTGAAGACGGCCATCGCGGACTCCTTAGACGCCGCGGGCGCCGATGGCCTTGGCTACGGGCCGGTGGAAGGGCTGGCGTCGCTACGCGGGGCGATTGGCTCACGGATGGCCCGGCGCGGGGCGCCGTTCGCGGAGGACGAGATCTTAGTCCTCTCCGGCGCCACGCAGGGTCTAGCTCTGGCCGCGCGCGCGCTGATCGAGCAGGGCGACGAGGTCGTCGTCGAGGCGCCCACCTACCTGGGCATCGTTCAGACCTTCATAGCGGCCGGCGCGCGTCTCATCGGCGTGCCAGTCGACGAGGGCGGCTTGCGCCTCGACGCCCTCACGGCCGTACTGGCGCGGCGAAGCGTGAGGCTGATCGTGGTCCAGCCGACCTTGCACAACCCAACAGGGGCCACGATGTCTCCAGCACGGCGTGAACGCCTCGTAGCCCTGGCGCGACGATATGGCGTGCCGATCCTCGAAGACGGGCCTTACGCGGAACTCTGGGCGGATGGACCCGAGCCGCCCCCGCTGGCGGCGTTCGATCGCGAGGGTCTGGTGCTTCACCTCGGTAGTTTCTCCAAGACGCTCGCCCCTGGACTACGCGTCGGCTGGCTGGCCGGCCCGGCGGCGGCGGTCGCGCGTCTTACCCTGGCCAAGCAGGTGGCCGATCTGAATACAGGGACGCTCTCGCAGTTGACGATAGAGCGACTCCTTAGCTCGGGAGCCTGCGACCGGCATCTCGCACGGGTGCGCCTGCTCTACGCGGAGCGCCGTGCCGCCCTCCAGACGGGGCTTCGTGACGTAGCGGGACTCGATCTTCCTCCCGACTCCGGCGGCGGTTTCTACCTATGGTGTCGTCTGCACCGGGGCAGAGGGCGTCTTCTAGCCGCCGAGGCCGGCAAGGCGGGCGTCGCGCTGTTGCCGGGTGAACCGTTCTATCCTCCCACGGTAGGCGGCGGCGAGAACGGCGCCGACCGTATCAGGCTGAGCGTCGCGGCCGTCACACAGCCCGCGATCGCCCTCGGGCTCGCACGGTTGCGGCCTCTTATCGAGAGGTCTCACGTGGGGCAGACCGGCGAACGCCCTACAGGTCTGCTCCCCCTGATTTAACGTCGTCCGTCATACAAGGAGAGAACCCATGACCAGAGACGCAATTACCACGGACGAGATTTTCGCTCCGGTTGGACCGTTCTCTCCGGCGGTGCGCGCCGGGGAACTTCTCTATCTGAGCGGGCAGGTGGCGCAAGACCCGACGACAGGGCTGCTCGTGGACGGGGATGCGGCGGCACAGTCCGCTCAGATTTTCGCCAACATTGAGGCCGTGTTGCGGGCGGCCGGCAAGACGTTCGCGGACGTGGTCAGGGTGGGAGTGTTCTTAACCGCTATGAGTGATTACGCCGCCATGAACGCCGTTTACGAGCGCCAGTTCACGCCGCCGTATCCCGCGCGCACCGCTGTCGCGGTGGCCGCGCTGCCGCTCGGCGCAAAGGTCGAGATTGAGGTTATCGCACGTTAGTCGAAGGAGAAGTCCATGTCTTACCAATTCATCATCGCCGACGTTTTCACCACGACGGCCTTCGGCGGCAATCAGCTAGCTATTTTCCCCGATGCGCGCGGTCTGTCCGACCGCGCGATGCAGGCGCTTACCCGTGAGTTCAACTTCGCCGAGAGCACGTTCGTGCTGCCGCCAAACGACCCACGCCACACCCACCGCCTGCGTATCTTCACGCCAGGGATGGAAGTTCCCTTTGCCGGCCACCCTACCGTGGGCACGGCGGCGGCGCTCGTGCATCTCGGCCTCGTGGAGGCGACGGACGGCGCCGCGACCGTGGTGTTCGAGGAGAACGTTGGGCCGATCGCCGTCGAGGTCCGGCTCGACGGAGACTCTACCAGGGCGCAGTTTACGTTGGAAACGCGGATCGAGGATCCTGGAGCAGGCCCCGACCTCGTCGACGCCGCTGCCGTGCTCTCGACGCCGCGCGCGGAGGTGCTAGACGCCTGGTTCGCCTCCGCGGGCATGCGCTTCTGCTTCGTCCGCTTGACCGATCGGGCCGCCGTGGACCGCGCCGTCCTCGATCGTGCCGTGTGGTCGGCGCACTTCGCCGGCGCATGGTCGCCGCACATCTACTTTTTCGCGGGCGACACCCGTTCGGATGGCGTCCTCTACGCGCGCATGTTCGCGCCGACCCTGGGTATAGCCGAGGACCCGGCGACAGGCTCCGCCTGCGCCGCGCTCGCGGGCGCGCTGGCCGATCGATTGCCGGAGCATGAAGGAGCGTTCGCGTGGCGGATCGAGCAGGGCGTGGCCATGGGACGGCCCAGCCTCATCGAGACAAAATCCGAGAAGCGCAACGGGAGAGCGGCGACGATCAAGGTCGGTGGGTCTACGGTGATCGTCGGCGAGGGCGCCATCACCATCCCACTTCCTTACTAAGTTCGATTGCCGGTAGAGCCGGGGGCGCTCGACGTTCGGATGTCATGAGACGCCGCGGTGAAGCGGAGCCTTAGTCGGCCTCGGTCAGCTAGAGAGCATGTCGAAAAAGACCAGCGTCGGACCCTTAGGGCGTCGAAGGTCGACGGCGACGCCGACATCGTTCTTGCTGTTGTCGGTGGTGTACTCGGTAAAGGTATAGTCAGCATGGGCGGAACGGCCTGTTCCCGTGGTGAAGTCTCTGGGCAACTGGGGCAGCGCAATGGGCAGAGACCCTTCGTCCGCGCGGTGGATCACGATGTTGAAGCGTCCGATGTCGCCGCCGTGGTGCGCGATGACGCGGCGGAAGTACGCGATCGTCGCGGCGGGCGTCATAGACACGCGATACAGCGCGACCGAGACGATCTGATTCGAGCCTAATTGCTGGGTCGTCTGGCTCTCCCAAAGTTTCTGAGCGCGCGGGGGCGGAGGAGGCAACGCCGGGGCGCCGCTTCCGCTGTCCGCGACCGCGTAGACCGCGCCGCCGACCACAAGCAGTCCCACGAAGGCGACGATGCCGATGGTGAAACGCCGGCTGGCTTTATCCTGCCGCGCCCGATCCTGCAAGGATATCCGGGCCGACTCGACCTGTTGCATAGCTCGACTCCTCTGGACAACGGCGCCGCGCTCACCTGTCGGCGACGCGCTGCACTCTACATAACTATAGAATAGCGAAGACAAACGAACACGAGAAGGGAAGGTCGACCTTTATGACGATCTCAGATGACCACTACTACGCGGAATTGAAGGCGATCGCCCAGGTATTGGGCGCGGCGGGGCGTGAGGCCGGGTTGCGGTTGACGCCCGCGCTGCGCGACGAGTCGCCCGACTGGCTGCTGGAGGGGCTCGACTCCGCTCTGCGTGCGATAACGACGGCCGCGACGGACATCGCGCGCTTCATCCAAGAAGACCGCGCGGAGCGAGGCACGACTTCGGCGCCTGGTGATAGGGAAGGCGCCTAGATAAGAGCTAAACCTCGCCGGGGACAGCGTGTCTCGTGGAGGGTGGGCTTCTAGTCTCAGTCGAGCGTGACGAACCGCAGGTCCAGGTCCGGCAGCACCCCCACGAAGGCGCGCAACACGGCGACCGCGTCCTCCAGGTCCCGCCGGTCGACCACCTCTACGGGGGAGTGCGTGTAGCGATTGCCGACCGAGAGGGCGGCGGTCGGCAGGCCGTGTCCCGCGAATTGGAGGGCGGCGGCGTCGGTTCCAATGCCCATCAGTATCTCGTGCTGGACCGTGACGCCGGCCTTTGCGGCGGCCGTCTCCAGTCCCCGTCGCACGGCGGGGTGGCTGATGTGCAGGCGGTCCATCACTTTGATCGCCGGGCCCTGTCCCAAGCAGAGGCGCTTCGTGCCGGTCTCGGGCGTGTCGTCGAGCGCGGTCATGTCGATGGCCAGGCCTACGTCGCCGCCGTAAGCGTCTCGCGCCGCCTGTGCGCCGCGCACCCCGATCTCCTCTTGAACCGTGAAGAGCACGGTGATGGTCACGGGAAGCGGCTCCTCGCGCAGCTCATGCAGGAGGGAGAGGGCGATGGCGCACCCCGCACGGTCGTCGATGGCGTGGCCGGCATAGCGTCCGCTGTCGTGGCCCAGCTCGGCTAGCTCTCCGACAAACCCAACGGGAGCCCCGATGAAGACGCCCATCGCCCGCGCCTCGTCTCGATCCCGCGCGCCGACGTCGATGTACTGCTCCGTGTGCGCGGGAACGCTCGTACGGTCGCTCTCACGCAGGAGATGGGCGCTGCGCGTGCCGATGACGCCCAGCACGCGCCGTTCCGCCGTCTGGACGTAGACACGTTGGGCCAGGAGGATGCGCGTATCGAAACCGCCGGCCAGCTCGAAGCGCAGGAAGCCGTCCGCGTCGATCGCCGTGACGCGCAGCCCGATCTCGTCGATGTGCGCGGCCAGCACGAGGTGGCGCGCGCTTGGGTCAGCGGCATGACGGGTGGCCGCGACCGTGCCCAGCACGTCGACCTCGACCGTATCGACAAGGGGACGCGCCAGCCGCGCGACCGCCCGCGCGACATCCTCTTCGGCTCCGCTCGTACCGGTCAGCCCCACCAACTCGCGCAAATACTCCAGCACCGTCACCGTCTATGCTCCTTACCGCCGCTTCAATTCGTGGACATGCCGCATCATCGCACGACACGAGCGCGCGCGGCGCCGCAGAGCCGAACGGGCAAATCCTTGGGGGCGTTACGTGCGCCCCTACCGTCCGCCGCCTCCCGCCGCCCTCCTACATCTGTCGCGGCTTTGGCGGAACCGGCCGCCGTGCCGTCCGGCTGGGGCTCGATCCTCCTTAGTCGATGTACTACTATACAGATCGGGCAGCGTCTCTTATTAGCGCAGGTCGAGCAGTTCGACGTCGAAGACGAGCGTGGCGTTTGGCGGAATGACGCCGCCGGCGCCCTGCGCGCCGTAGCCCAGATCAGGCGGGATGGTGAACGTGCGCTTGCCGCCCACCTTCATCGTGGCCACGCCCTCATCCCAGCCCTTGATAACTTGACCACGGCCCAGAACGAAGCTGAACGGCTCACCGCGGGTGACGCTCGAATCGAAGACCGACCCGTCGGTAAGACGACCCGTGTAGTGGACGACCGCGGTCTGACCCGCGCGCGGAGACGCACCCGCGCCCTCAAACGTATCCTCGTAAGCAAGCCCTGACGACGTGGTAGGCATCTTCCCCCCCCTTATATCGATAGTAGGCGCCCTCATCTCACTATAGAGCGTCACGTGCTTTGCAGTAACTGGGCTTCCATTGTGGATGCGCCCGTTCAGTCTACCATCGTCTGAGGGTGGGCACATCCCGGTATCCTAACAAGAGCACGCCGTCTAATCCAACGGACCGCGATCGATACGAGGACTATGACAGAGCAGACGAGGGGCGCCCCGGCCAGTTCACGCAACGGTCGCGGCGGTGGTACGAGTGGTAAGGGCGCCCCGACGCCTCAACGGCCCGACGCCCGCGCGGTCATAGGCGGGGACGGCGCCCGTCAAGGGGGCGCCGCGGCGCTGGGACGGGCCATGAAGTATCTCTACGCTCACCGCCGCGACGCGATTGGGGCTTTTCTCTCTCTCGTGATCGTCACGGTCGCCAACTTAATCGCGCCCCAGTTCATCCAGCGTGCGATCGACAACGGGTTGACGCCGCACGACGCCGGGCAGATCGAGTTGGCCGTCGCGGGGCTCGTGATCGTCGCGGTCGCGCGCGGCATCTTCACTTTTTTACAGGGCTTCCTGGCCGAGCGCGCCTCACAGGGCGTCGCCTTCGACCTGCGCGAGGTGTTGTTTACCAAGCTCGAACGATTGAGCTTCAGCTACTACGATAGGGTGCAGACGGGCCAGTTGTTGACCCGCGTGACCAACGATGTGGAGCAGGTGCGCACGTTCGCCGGCACGGGCGTGATCCAGCTCGTCGCCGCCGCCCTGACTTTAATCGGCTCGATCGTCATCATGCTGAGCATCGACTGGCGGCTCACCCTCGTATCGCTGACGATCGTGCCCTGCATCGCGGTGCTGCTCGCCAGCTTCATTCGCCGCATCGGCCCTTTGTTCGGGCAGGTGCAGCAGACGCTGGGCAAGCTGAACACGATCTTGCAAGAAGACCTCGCGGGGATGCGCGTGATCCGGTCTTTCGTGCGTGAGGCCGACGAGACCGCGCGCTACCGCGCGATCAACGACGATCTCTTGGACAAAAACGTGCGTACGATCCGCGCCTTCTCCAACAACTTTCCTTTTGTCGGCCTTTTCTCCAACCTGGGAACGTTCGCCATCATCTGGGTCGGTGGTCTCCAAGTGATGAACACGAGCCTGAGACTGGGCGAGCTGATCGCCTTCAACACCTACCTGGCCTTTCTCGTACAGCCCCTGCTGACCATCGGCTTCTTATCGGCGGCGATCACGCGCGCGGGGGCCTCGTCGCTGCGTCTGTTCGACATCATCGACGCGCCTCTGGAGATCGCGGACGCTCCGGACGCCGTCGTGCTTCCGCCGATCCAGGGCCACGTCGTCTTCGACGAGGTGTCGTTCCGCTATCCCGGCACGGAGCGCGATGTGCTCAGTAGAGTGTCGCTTGATGTCGCGCCCGGCCAGACCGTGGCTATCCTGGGCACGACCGGCTCGGGCAAGAGCACGGTGGTCAACTTGCTGCCGCGCTTCTACGACGTGACGACGGGCGGCGTCTCTATCGATGGGTATGACGTGCGTTCGGTCACGCTCTCCTCGTTGCGCTCGCAGATCGGCATCGTGTTGCAAGACGCCCTGCTGTTCAGCGGTCCCGTGCGCGACAACATTGCCTACGGACGCTCCGACGCCTCGCTGGAAGAGGTCGAGGAAGCGGCGCGGGCGGCGCAGGCCGACGCCTTTGTCCGCGACCTGCCGCAAGGCTACGACACGATCGTGGGTGAGCGCGGCGTGGGCCTCTCGGGAGGCCAGCGGCAGCGCATCGCCATCGCGCGGGCGTTGCTGGTCAATCCACGCCTGCTGATCCTGGACGACTCGACCTCGTCGGTCGACGCCGGGACCGAGGTGTTGATTCAGGAGGCGCTCGACCGCTTGATGCGCGACGGTCAGCGCACCGTTTTCGTCATCGCCCAACGCATCTCGACGGTGCGCGACGCCGATCTGATCGTGGTGCTCGATGGCGGACGCATCGCCGCGCGCGGCACGCACGAAGACCTCGTGCGCGAGAGCGAACTCTACAACGAGATTTTGGGCTCTCAATTACAACCGGATAGCGCGGGCCGCTACATGGCGGAGAGCAGCATCGCGACCCCTGATCTTATCGCGACGGATAAACCGACGGAGGCGCGGCCATGATGCGCCGTCCCGGCACGCTCTCCGACGCCCCGGTGGAGAAGGCGCGCGACCGTGCGCAGACGGCGCGGCGGTTGCTGAGCGAGTTTATCCCGTATCGCTCGAGTCTGCTCGTCGTCCTCGCGCTCATCGTCGTTAGCGCGCTGTCTCAGGCCGTCGGGCCGTGGTTGATCTCACAGGCCATCGATATCGACATATCGCACGGTGATCGGGGCGGCCTGGCGCGCACGATGCTGGCGCTGCTCGTCGTCTACGTGATCGGCGCCTTCGCCCAACGGGGACAGGTCTTCGGCATCGGCTCGGTCGGTCAACGCGTGCTGGCAGCGCTGCGCGAGCGTCTGTTCGTGCAGTTCCAGCGCCTCCCGCTAAGCTATTTCGACACCCACCCGGTAGGCGATCTGATGAGCCGCGTCCTCAACGACGTCGATACGATCAACCAGTTGGTCTCACAAGGGCTGGCGCAGGGACTCGGGTCGTTGTTCGCCCTCGTGGGCATCCTCGTGGCCATGCTGGTGCTCGACCCGCCGCTGGCGCTCGTCAGCTTCACCATCATCCCCGTCATGATCGTGACCACGGTCTTCTTCTCGCGGCGCGCGCGCGTGGCTTACCGGCTGACGCGCGAGACCGTGGGCGACGTGACGGCGGAGCTGCAAGAAGAACTCGTGGGCGTGCGACAGGCGCAGGCGTTCAACCGCACGGAGTCCAACATCGCGCGCTTCCGTCAGAGCAACCAAGCCAACCGCGACGCCAACGTCGCGGCGGTGGGCATTACGTCGGCCTTCGCGCCGACCATCGACGTCCTCTCCACGCTGGCCACGGCGCTCGTGATCGGCTTTGGTGGTTACCTCGTGTTTAACAGAGGGTTGAGCGTGGGCAAGTTAGCGGCGTTCCTCATCTATATCCAGCAGTTTTTCCGCCCCATCCAGCTTATCGCGCAGATCTACACACAGCTCCAATCGTCGCTGGCCGGCGGAGAACGCATCTTCGGCATTCTCGACCAAGCACAGGAGCCGCCCGACGCCGCCGAGGCGACGACCTTGCCGGCGGTGAAGGGCCAGATCACTTTCTCCAACGTCTCGTTCGGCTACGACCCCGCGCGGCCCGTGCTGCACGACGTGGACTTCACGATCGAGCCGGGACAGACGCTCGCCTTGGTGGGCCAGACGGGCGCGGGCAAGACGACGATCTCGAACCTGATCCCGCGCTTCTACGACGTGACCGCCGGGCAGGTGCTCGTGGACGGACACGACGTGCGCTCGGTCACGCGCGCGAGCCTGCGCGGACAGATCGCCATGGTCTTGCAAGAGCCATTTCTTTTTACCGGCACGGTGGCGGAGAACATCGGTTATGGCCGAGCTGATGCGACGCGTAGTGAGATCGAAGCGGCGGCGCGCGCGTCCGACGCGGACGGCTTTATCCAGGATCTGCCCGGCGGGTACGACTCGGTGCTGGGCGAGGGCGGCGTCACCTTGAGCCAGGGACAGCGGCAGTTGCTCTCCTTCGCCCGCGCCGTACTGGCCGATCCCCGCATCCTGATTCTGGACGAGGCTACGAGCAACATCGACACGCGCACCGAGGCCACGATCCAGAAGGCGCTGGCGACCCTGCTGGCCGGCAGGACGAGCGTGGTGATCGCGCACAGGCTTTCCACTATCCAGAACGCCGACGTCATCCTGGTGGTGCAAGCGGGCCGCATCGCCGAGCGCGGCACGCACCACGAGCTTCTGGCCAAGAGCGGCCTCTATGCCGACCTCTACCATCGCCAGTTCCGCGACACAGCAGTCACCCAGCCCGTCTAATAAAGAGAGGCATGCATGAGGCTTTGCCTCTGATGTTGACCAGCGTTGAGCTCACCGACGCCGCATCGGTAGAGCAGCTAAGGGCCGCGTATCTTCGCACCCTCGTCGCGCCGATGGACGGGATGTGGGAGGGTGCTTTCATCGCTCGTTCTGCTTTCTGGTTGGTACGAGACGGCGGCGTTCCTCTCGGCCATTACTGCATCGGGGCCGATAGTACGCTGCTGCGCTTTCATCTCGAGAACGCCCATCGGGCGAAGGCGGCGGAGGTCTTCCGTTGGGTCGTCTCGACGCACGACGTACGGCAAGCCGTCGCCTCCACGCTAGAACCGCCGTATTTCTCGCTCTGCCTCGACGTGCAGACGAGCCTGTCGATCCACAGCTATCTTTTTCGCGACAACACGCGCGGCGAGCTGTCGTTTGGCCTCGACACCGGCGTTTTGAGGAAGGCTAGCATAGAGGACTTAGAGGGCCTCGTGCGCTTCTACCATGCCAATATCGATGGGGCGGGCGAAGGGGTCGAGCCCTTTCTACGGGAGCGTCTCGCCCTCGAAGAGCTGTTCGTCTTGTACGATGGCCCGATCCTGGCCGCGACGGGAGAGTGCATCCGCAGCCGCAGCCAGCCGCCCTACGCCGATCTCGGTATGGTCGTCGCGCGATCGCACCGTGGTAGGGGGCTGGCCGGCTACATGCTCACTCAATTGAAGCAGTACTGTGCGCGAGAAAGCTGGACGCCGATCTGTTCCTGCGCGGCGGACAACATCGCCTCAAGGAAAGCAATCATCAAGGCCGGTTTCGTCGCCGAGCATCGTATGGTCACGATCACGTTCTCATAGGTCGTCGTCCACGGTCCTCGTCCCAGGGTCGTTATATAGACGCGTGACATTACGCCGTCCACTATATGACGTAGGGCAGCGGCATATGGACGAGGTTGTGCGTTGAAGCCGAAGACTTTTTAGGCCAAAAATAGGTCACATGAAAATACAAAGCGTTTTGACGACCCGAGCGATCGTCCCTTCATTGAAGGTTCATGTTGCCTTCGTACACTGATGGAAGTGATGATAACGCTTACGTTTCATACCTATTAGTCGATTGCTTCCTTCACTACGCTTCTTCCAAGGACCCGCAGCATGTCTTTTTTCGCCGTGTTCCCTTTCGCTAAAGCTTGCCCCCTTTTGTCTCGCGCCGCGGTCTCTACAGACGCGCGACACACGTGCGGCAGACTGCTTCAGCAGATTGGGTTCACCTTCTCTCCTACATGTACCAAACGAAACGTTCCTCGCGCCCGGACACGATGGGAGCGCCTCGGATGATCGACGCGACATTACCTTTTCTTGCCAGAGGGTCTCTGGCGGTCGCGCCTCGTAGGGCGCGGCCATCGATCGCACCGCTTCCAGCGTGGCCCGAAGCGGCGCCTGCTCCTGAGTTTCTCTGCCTCCACGATATCTTTACCGCGTCGGCTCAGCGTACGCCTCGCGCGCCCGCCGTCTTTTCGGAGGGCAAGGAGACGAGTTACGCCGACCTCGATCGGCGCTCCGACGTGCTGGCCCGCTGCCTGATCGCGCGCGGCGTGGGGCCAGGTGCCGCCGTAGGCGTTTTGATGGAGCGATCCGTCGAGGCTTATGCCGCTTTGCTCGCCGTTCTTAAAGCCGGCGCCGCTTATGTGGGGCTCGATCTGTCAACACCTACCGCGCGCGTCGCCACGATCGCCGAGGACTGCGCGATGGCTTTTGTCTTTATCGATAAGCACGGAGTTCTACCCTTGCCAGGGTCTGTCGAGCCGCTGCGGGTAGACAGCCTGGAGACCGAGACCGCGCGGGGGAGCCGCTTCGTCGATGCAAGCCCGCTCCCGACGCCCGCGCCGGACGACCTGTGCTACATCATTTACACCTCGGGTTCGACCGGGAAGCCCAAGGGCGTAGCGGTCGAGCACCGCGCCGCCGCACACTACGTTTGCGCGTCCGCGGGCGTCTACGGCGTCACGGCGTCCGACCGCGTGTGGCAGGGCTTCTCGCTGGCTTTCGACGCCTCGGTCGAGGAGATCTGGTCGGCTTTTGCCGCCGGTGCGTGCGTGGTCAGCGGCACACGCGAACAGGCAGCCTCCGGTCCGTTGCTGGCCGGCGTCCTGATTGACCACGAAGTGACTGTCTTCTCCTGCGTGCCCACCACACTCTCCCTACTCGAGCAGGACGTCCCGTCGGTACGGTTGCTGATCGTAGGCGGCGAGGCCTGTCCACCCGAACTCGTGACGCGCTGGGCGCGACCGTGGCGTCGTATGCTCAACACCTACGGGCCGACGGAGGCGACGGTGGTGACCACATGGACCGCGCTTATGCCGGGGCGTCCCGTCACCATCGGCCAGCCGCTGCCCGGCTACCATGTGCTGTTGCTCGACGACGCGTTGAACGAGACGGTCGCCGGCGCGACCGGCCAAATCTACATTGGCGGTCCCTGCCTGGCGCGTGGCTACGTCAACCTCCCAGCGCTGACGGTGGAACGCTTTATCGAGAACCCTTACGGCGGGCGTATGCCGGACGCACCGCGCCTGTATGCCACAGGCGACCTCGCAAGCGCCACGCCGGACGGCGACCTGATCTTCCATGGCCGCCAGGATGGTCAGGTGAAGATGCGCGGCTTCCGCATTGAGCTGGGTGAGATAGAGTCTGCTCTGCTGGCTCAGGCGGGCGTTAGCGCCGCCGCCGCCGCCGTCCACGAGCGCGCGACCGGCCAGCACGATTTGGTCGCCTATGTGGTCTTGCAGGAGGGCGCGGTTCTCGATCGTGCGGCGTTAGTGGTCGCGCTCCGCGCGCAGCTTCCGCCCTACATGCTGCCCACGTTTATCGAGGCCCTCGCGGCGCCGCCCGTCGGCGTCAGCGGCAAGATCGACCGCGCCCGCCTGGCCGCGCCGCGCGCGGAGTCCGCCGTGGCCGGATCGGACTTCGTCGCGCCCGAGGGGGCGCTCGAAGAAGCGGTGGCCGAGGCGTACGCACGCGTGCTTGGCCGTACACGTGCCTCGGCCAAAGACGATTTTTTCCTGGACCTTGGAGGGCATTCACTGACGGCGGCGCTCGTGGTTCGCGCGTTGCGTGTGGAGCAAGGGGCGCGGCTAGACGTGCCAGATCTCTACGCCCACCCGACCGTGCGCGGTCTGGCCGCGCTCATCATGGAGCGCATCGTCGACGAGGAAAAGATGGAGGACGCCGCCGTCCCCATCGACGCCCCGCCCACGTCGCGCCTCACGCGCACTTTTGGCGCCGCGGCGCAGGCGGTGAGTCTCTACCCGTTGTTCATGTTCAAGGCGCTCCCGCTGTTGCTGCCCTTCGTCGTTCTGTACGCGCTAAACCTGCCGTGGCCGTTGCTGATCGGCGCCCTCGTCGCGTTCGCCTTCGCGCTTGGCCCGTTGACCATGGGGCTGGCGCTCGCGGCCAAGTGGTTGCTTATCGGGCGCTATCGCGCGGGCGATCACCCGCTCTGGGGAAGCTACTATCTACGCTGGTGGCTTGTCCAGCAGGTCGAGGGCTTGGTCCCCCTGCACCTTTTCGCCGGCTCACCATTGCTGACGGCCTACGCCCGCTTGATGGGCGCACGCATCGGCCGCGGCGCCTACCTTGCTACGACCTCGCCGATAGCATGGGATTTGTTGGACATAGGCGAGGGCGCCAGCGTCGGCGACGATGCCTCAGCGTCCTGCTACGCCGTTTCCGAGGGACGCCTCTTTTTCGGCCCGGTACGCATCGGTCGCGGGGCCTACGTGGGCGCCCGCGCGTCGATCGCTCTGGGTGCGGTGGTGGAAGAGGGGGCGATGCTCGACGCGCACAGCCTGCTCGGCTCGGGCCAGACTATTCCGGCGGGACAACGCTGGGGAGGATCTCCCGCGCGACGTCTCGACGACGAGGACGCCGACCTGAGCGCGCTACGTGCGCTGCCGTCGCGGGGAGGCAACGACCCGCGCAAGCTGCCTTACGCACTAACAGCCGCCGCACTAAGTGCATTGCCCCTCGTCGCGGGACTGCCCGAACTGCCGTTGGTGTGGTGGGGCTACGAGAGACTGGGCGGCGTCGGCCTGCTGTTGGTCACTCCGCCGTCGGCTGTCTTGTTCGTCTTGACGCTTAGCCTACTGCTGGTCGCCGTGAAGCGACTGATGCCGCCGGTACGGCTCGGCGTCGCGGCCCTCGACTCACCTGTGCGCCTGCGCCACTGGGCGGTCGACCGTCTGCTGCTGATCGAGATGGAGAACGTGCCTACCTTGTTCGGCACGCTCTACGCCGCGCCATGGCTGCGATTGCTCGGCGCCCGCATCGGCCGTCGCAGCGAGGTGTCGACCGTGGCGCACTTCGCCCCGGACCTGGTCTCGGTCGGACCGGGCAGCTTTCTCGCCGACGACGTCCACATCCATACGGTCAAAGTCTGCGCCGGATATGCCGTCTACGCCGCGGTGAAGCTGGGTGCAAGTTCGTTCATCGGCAACAGCGCCTCCGTTTCTCTGGGCGCCGACCTGCCTGACGATTGCCTGGTTGGCGTGCTCTCGACCTCTCCGGTCGCCGCCACGCCTGGCAGTTCGTGGCTGGGTTCACCGTCGATCGCTCTGCCCCGGCGACAGATTTTCGACGGCTTCGACGAGACGCGTACGGTGACCCCGCCGCGCCGCCTTGTCGCGCTGCGGCTGGCCATCGAGGCTTGTCGCGTCCTGCTCCCCGCCATCATGGTGGGTCTGGCGGGCGCGGTGAGCTTCGACAGCCTCCTCGTCCTCTACGACCGCCTGGGCCTAGCGCCCGTCGTCGTCCTGGCGCCCGTCGTCGAGGCCGCGTGGGGCAGCGTGATGGCGCTGATCGTGGTCGGTCTCAAGTGGTTGTTGGTCGGGCGTTACCGTCCGCGCGTCGAACCGCTCTGGAGCCATTTTGTGTGGCGTTCCGAACTCGTGACCGGACTCTACGAGGCCGTGGCTATTCCCCTGCTGCTGGACTTGCTGGGCGGTACGCCGTTCGCCGCCCCTTACCTACGGCTGCTCGGAGCCAAGATCGGCAAGCGCATCTATTTTGAGACCCTCGACATGACGGAGTTCGACCTCATTGTTATCGGGGACGACGCCGCATTGGGTCACGAGGCCACGCTGCAAACGCACTTGTTCGAAGACCGCATCATGAAGATGGACGAGCTGACGATTGGACCCAGGTGTGTGGTTGGCGCCCGCTCCGTCGTGCTCTACGGTACGGAGATGCAGCGAGGAGCCGTTTTAGCGCCGTTCTCCCTGATGATGAAGGCCGAGCTGTTCGGCCCGGATACGCGGTGGGCCGGCATCCCGGCGCGCCAAGAAACCCGGAAACGTTAGCCGCTACGACCCGCGCGGGTAGAGCCTCGTCGTGTCGTCCTCGCCGCCACGCTGAAGCCGCCAGGGTCGTCGTTATGGTGGAGCGAGACAGGCGCCCCCTTTACTCCATACTCTCCTGGCGAACGACGACGCGAGAACAGCAGTCCTTTCGTCGCGTCGTCGGTACGCGCCAGTAGGGCCGCGTAATTCCGCGATCGTGAACTGTATCTTGAGGTAGGGGCGTCGCCACGATCTTGAGCGCTGGAAGCGCGGCGACTGACCTACGAATGAGATGATGGGAGAGGGTGAGAGGCGTGGGCAAGGGTGCGGTCAGCGTGGTCGTTTTCGTACTCGGGTGCGTGGCGTTGGGCGCCCCCGTACATGCCGGAACACAGTCTGGGCGTCGAATGGCGGCTCAAGCCTCACGGAACAAGGAGCGTAGCGCACTCCTCGCGACGGCCTTGCAGCATGCTCTTGAGAGCACACTGGCAGCGACACCGCAGTTTCCCGGTATGCTTTTGCACGTCGATGCACCCCGTCTGTCTTTTAGTTGGAGCGGTGCTGCCGGCCTTGCCGACCGCGCTACAGGTCGTCTGCTCACTCCGAACGATGAGGTGCGTATCGCCTCCGTGACAAAGACATTCACGGCCGCCGCCGCGTTACGGCTAGTCGAGCGCAACCAACTCTCGCTCGACACACCTATTACGCGTTACCTTCCTTCCACCTACGCCAAACTGCTTGTGAGCGGCGGCTACGATCCTGAGCGCATCACCGTGCGCCAATTGCTTCGGCAGACAAGCGGCCTTGCCGACTACGCCGATACGGATGCGTTCGACGACGCGGTGCGCGCCCATCCCTCCCACCGCTGGACGCGTCTGGAGCAAGTGCGCTTCGCCCTCGACCATGGGAAGCCGGTGGCGGCGCCCGGTCTGGTCTACCATTACTCGGACACCGGCTACATCTTGCTTGGGGAGGTTATCGAGCGCGTCAGCAGGCAGACGCTCGCGGCCGCCTACCACCAGACGCTGCGGTTTCGCGCGCTCGGCCTTGACCATACTTATCTGGAGACGCTCGAGCCAGAGCCGGCCAACCGGCCGCCGCGCGCCCACCAGTACTACGCGGGGTTGGATCTAAATCAGGTCGACGCCTCGTTCGACCTCTACGGTGGAGGTGGTCTGGTCTCAACCATGGACGATCTAAGCCGTTTTTATCGTGCGTTGCTGCGTGGTCACGTGTTCACGCGGCGGAGCACTCTGCGCAAGATGCTTAGCATCCCCGCAACCAACGTGGACGATGCGGACGACGCGAGTCCGGGCGATGGATACGGTATGGGCATCTACCAACTCACGGCGGAGGGCGTCGTCTGCTGGGGTCACGATGGCGCGTGGGGCACGTTTGCCTTCCACTGTCCCGCTCTGGACCTAACTATCGCGGGGTCTAACAATCAGGGCGACATCGACATCGACGAGCGCGCCTTTCTCGTCAAGATCATCCGACTGATCAAGGCTTCCGGAAAGAGTCAGTCTCGCCCTTAATCTATTGCGGGGGACGTCGCGTTCAGCATGGCGCCGCGTCTCTCCAGCCTCGGGAACGACCATCAGACTCGGAACGACGCCCCCGACCCTTTGAAGTACGGCGTAGCCCGGTGGAAGCGCCCGCCGCCCGGTAACAGCTAGAAGCAGATCCGTCGCTTGCCACGACGCTGCGCCAGGACGCCGACGAGGTCGGAGGAGCGCCCACGAGTTGGTCGCCGCTCACGACGAGCTTCCACCCCCGCGCGGCGCCTTGCCCCGAAATCAAGACAGTGAACGCCCTGACCACGCGGATGATCGGCCCGCTGATGGTTCCCGCGCCCTGGCCAGGTGCGTGGGGTCACGCGGGAGCGACAGGTTGACCGAGAGGGCGACGAAGAGAAGGCCGGTGAGCGCGGCAGCGCTGCTGGCGACCGCACCGAAGAACGTCTGCTAGTTCTCGGGGTGATAGGCGTCGTGCATAGCCCCAGTGTGCGCGCTGCAACGATCGCGGCTCCAGCGGTGTTTTATCTTTAGGAGGGACGATGGGCGAGGGAGGTTTGGTGAACGACGACGAACTCCGCGCGGCCCTCATTGCGAACGTAGATCGTGCGTTCGAGGCGCTGGTCCTGGCCTATCAGCGTCGTGTGTATGCTTTCGCGCTCTCGCTTTGTTCGTGTCACCACGACGCCGAGGAGGTCGCGCAGGATACGTTCGTGCGCGCCTACCGCGCCCTTAAGGGCTATCCCTACGAACAGGTGGACACGCTCGCGCTCAAACCCTGGCTTTTTCGCATCGCGGTCAACGTCTTGCGTAATCGCCTGCGCGTCCACCGGACGCCTACCGTGTCCCTCGACGCGATCGACGACGATGAGAAAGGGGCGATCGAGCCGAGCGACGACACGGAGGAACGTCCGGAGGCGGTGTTGGTCGTGGCCGAGCAGAGCAGCGACCTCGGCGCGATCGTGGCGACGCTGCCCCCCCGCTATCGAGAGCCGTTGGTGCTGCGGCACGTGCATGGGTTTACCTACGGTGAGATCGCTTTGATGACCGCTAGGCCGGAAGGAACGGTCAAGTCGGACGTGCATCGTGGGGTGCGGCTGTTGCGGACAGCACTGGAGCAACGTGGGTGGAACGGGATACACTCAGCATTGGAGGGGGCGCGATGACGACAAAAGCGAACGTTGCACGGACGGTGCTCGAAGAATTGCGCGCGCTAGAGCACGAACCGACCCCGCGAAGCCTCGTGCCGACGGTTATGATGCGCTGCGGACTAGGCGACCGCTATGCGCTGCTCCATACGCCGCTGGGTCCGGTCTACGTTGCGCAGAGCGAGATCGGCGTCTCGTTCGTGATGAAGTCGGCCGACGACGAGGCATTCGAGCATGTGTTCGAGGCGGAGACAGGACGCAGGGCGTATAAGGTCTCACGCGACGATCTGCCGTCGTCGGTCGTCGCCGCCGTGGAAGGGCAAGGACTGGCTTCTCAGGAGCACGCTCAGTCCACGCCCGTCGATCTACGCCAGCTCGGTCCGTTCGCCCGCGCCGTGTTGGAGAAGACGCGCCAGATACCGCGCGGCGAGGTACGTCCCTATGCCTGGATAGCGGCCGCGATCGGTCGGCCGGGCGCGGTCCGCGCGGTTGGTACGGCGCTGGCGCGCAACCCCGTGCCCCTGTTGATCCCCTGCCATCGCGTCGTACGCAGCGACAATCTCATTGGCGCGTACAGCCTGGGCGGACGCGAGGCCAAGCAGCGCGTGCTCGAGCACGAGGGCGTCGACGTGGCCGGTCTGGAACGCCTCGGCCGCGCGGGCGTGCGTTACGTCGCCGGCGACGACGATCTGTCGTTCTGTCTGCCGACCTGCGGCGCCGTCGGTCGCATCGAGATAGGAGCGCGCGAGACGTTTCGTACGATGGAGGAAGCGCGTGCGTCAGGGCGTCGACCGTGCGCCGATTGTATCCCGGTGATGGAGGAGGCCGTATGACTACGCTGACCGTACGCGGGGCTTGCCCGCACGACTGCCCCGATACCTGCGCCACTCTGACGACGGTGCGGGACGGCAAAGCCGTGGGGTTCGAGGCAGACCCTCACCATCCCTACACGCAGGGGTGGCTCTGCGCCAAGGTGCGGCCCTACCTCGACCACGTCTATCACCCCGAGCGCCTGCGCTGGCCCTTGCGCCGCGTAGGCCCGAAGGGGCGATCAGCGGAGCGGTGGGAGCGCATCGGCTGGGACGAGGCTATCGCCACGATCGCCGAGCGCTGGTCGGAGATCGTCGAGCGGCACGGCGCGGCGGCGATCCTGCCGTACTCGTACAGCGGCACGCTCGGTCTCGTGCAGCTTAGCGCCTGCAACACGCGGCTCTGGAACCGTATGGGCGCCAGCACGCTGCGCCGCTCGATCTGTGGGGCGGCAGCCGAGGCCGCCGTCACGGCGACGCTGGGAGGGCGATTTGCCCCCGATCCCGCGGATATGCTGGAGAGCAAGCTGATCATCCTCTGGGGCCACAACCCCGCCTCGACCGGTCCCCACGCCATGCCGCTGCTGCGCCGCGCCCAGCGCGCCGGAGCAAGGATCGTGGTGATCGACCCCAAGCGCACGACCACGGCGCGCTCCGCCGACGAGCACATCCAGCCGCGCCCCGCTACGGACGGCGCCCTGGCGCTCGGCCTGATGCACGTCTTGTTCGCGGAGGGCTTGCACGACGAACCCTGGCTGCGCGCGCACAGCGTGGGCTGGGAGGCGCTGCGCGCGCGCGCGGCTGAGTATCCTCCCGACCGCGTCGAGAGTATTACGGGGATACAGGCGGAGGTCATACGTGACCTCGCGCGCGCCTACGGGACGACGAAGCCCGCCCTCTTGAAGTTCGCGGACGGCGTGCAGCGCCACGGCAACGGGGGCCAGACGGCCCGCGCGCTGTCCTGCTTGCCGGCGGTCGTCGGCCAGATCGGCGTGCGCGGCGGCGGACTGTTCTACTCGACGAGCGACTACGTGAGGTGGGACGCCGCGGCGCTTGGGCACGCGCACGAGTGCGCGCCCTCGCCGCGCACGATCAATATGAACCGACTGGGCGCTGCTCTCCTAGGCGAGGTCGAGGGGCCGCCGATCCAGTCGCTCTACGTGTTCTGTGCTAACCCGGCGGCCTCGTCGCCCAACGCCGGTCTGATCGCGCGCGGCTTGGCGCGTGAGGACCTGTTCACGGTCGTCCACGAGCTGTTCATGACCGACACGGCGGCGCACGCGGACATCGTGCTGCCCGCGACGAGCCAACTGGAGCACGTCGACCTACACAAACCGTACGGCCAGCGCACGCTGCAATACAACAATCCCGCTATCGCGCCGCTCGACGAGGCCAAGAGCAATTGGGACGTGATGCGTCTGCTAGCGGAGGGCCTGGGCTACGAGGAGTCGTGGCTGCGCGAAGACGCTACGACCATTATCTCCACGGTGCTCGAGGCCACGCGCGCCACGCATCCGAGTCTACAGGAGGTGACGCTGGAGAAGCTCCAGCGCGACGGGACCGTCCAACTCTACGATCCGTCCGCCTATCAGGTTCCCTTTGCCGACGGGCGTTTCCCCACGCCGTCGGGCAAGGTTGAGTTGTGGTGCGACGCCATGGCCGCGCAGGGACTCGACCCGCTGCCCTCGTACGAAGCGCCGGCGGAGTTTCGCGGCGCGAGGACGTTTGCAAAGACAGAGAACTCGTTGGTGCTGCTCTCCAGTGCATCGCACCATTTCGTTTCATCCTCGCTGGCGAATCAGGTGAGCCTGCGCGCGAAAGAGGGGACGCCCTACATCGAGATGCACCCGCACGACGCCCGTACGCGTGGGATCGCGGAGGGCGACCTAGTCGTGGTGGAGAACGAACGGGGCGCGTGCGTGCTGCGGGCGGTGGTGACGGACGACGTGATGGCGGGCGTGGTCGTGGCGCCGAAAGGGCAGTGGGTGATGCATAGCCCCGATGGGCGCAACGTCAACTGGACGACGTCCGACGCCCTCGGCGACCTGGCTGGCCAGAGCACCTTCCACAGCAATCTCGTCGCCGTGCGATTAGCCTGATGCTTATGCACATAACCATCAGGACTATAGATTGAAGATATTGATTCTGGGTGGGACTGTCTTCTTGGGTCGTCATCTGGTCGAGGCGGCGCTCGAGCGCGGGCACGAAGTGACGCTGTTCAACCGTGGTCAGCACAATGCCGACCTTTATCCCACCGTCGAAAAGCTGCGCGGCGACCGGGACGGCGGGCTCGACGCGCTGCACGGACGGCGTTGGGACGCTGCTATCGACACCTCCGGTTACGTGCCGCGCCTCGTGCGCGCCTCGGCCGACGTGCTCAAGAACGCGGTCGACCGTTACGCCTTTATCTCCACCATCTCGGTCTATAGCGACCTGAGCGTTCTCGGCGCCGACAAGGACGCTCCCGTCGGCCTATTGGACGATGAGAAGATCGAGGAGATAGGGGGAGAGACATACGGCCCGCTCAAGGTGCTGTGCGAGCGCACGGCGGAGGAGGCCATGCCTGGCAGGGTCCTAACGATCCGGCCAGGGCTCATCGTCGGTCCCTATGATCCGACGGACCGCTTCACCTACTGGCCTCACCGTGCGCTCCAGGGAGGCGACATGCTGGCGCCCGCACCGGCGGACCGGCGTGTCCAGTTTATCGACGTGCGCGATCTCGCCACGTGGACGGTGCGTATGGTGGAGGACAGGGCGACGGGCACGTACAATGTGACGGGTTCCGACGAGTTCCTGAGCTTCGGCCGGCTGCTCGACGCGTGCATCGATGTGAGCGGCGCCGGCGCACGGCTCGTGTGGATCGACGAGACGTTCCTGCTGGAACACGAGGTTGGACCGTGGATAGAGATCCCGCTGTGGATGCCGCGGGCGGACGAAAGTATGCGGGGCCTTATGGCCGTCGATGTACGGAAAGCGATCGCGGCAGGCCTGACCCTCCGCCCGCTGGCCGACACGGTGCGTGACACGTTGTCGTGGGACGCCACGCGCCCGGTCGAGGCCGAGCGCACGGCGGGACTGCGCCCGGAACGCGAGGTCGCGGTGCTGCGTGCATGGGCGCAGCGCCGTAACGATAGGCAATAGAGTGCATGATGCGCGAGAAAACACGATGGCCGATGGAGATTCTCTATCATACGGCTGAGACCCGTGGGCGTTACGCCCCATCAACATAACAAAAGGAGAACTCGGATGCAGAGCCCAGCGCCTTTGCCTACTCAATCCATCGGCGGCGACGGGCCGCGCGTGACGCGGATCGCCCTGGGATGCATGGGGCTGACGGGCACGTGGAATCCAGCAGAGATGGGACCGGCGCACAAAAAGCGCGCTACCGCGGCCTTCGAAGCGGCGCTCGAGACCGGCATCACGCTTTTCGACCACGCCGATATCTACGGCGGCGGAACCTGTGAAGAGGTGTTCAAGGACTGCCTCGCGGCCGTGCCGGGTGCGCGCGAACGCATCACGATCGCGACCAAGGGCGGCATCGTGCTAGGTCGCGGCCACTATAACCTGACGGCGCCTTATCTCACGGAATGCGTGGAGCGTTCGTTGCGCCGCATGGGCATCGACTATATCGACCTCTACCAGCTTCACCGGCCCGACCCGCTGACCCATCCAGGGGAGACGGCCGGGGCGCTCAACGCGCTGTTGCGGCGCGGCGTGATCCGCGCGGTCGGCGTCAGCAACTACTACCCCGAACAGATCCGCGCCTTGCAGCGCTATCTCGACGCGCCCCTGCGCGGCAACCAGATCGAATTCAGCTTGAGCCATCTCGAGCCCCTTTATGAGGGACGGGATGGGGGCGACGGCACGCTCGACCAGTGCATGGCTCTAGGGATGACGCCATTGGCCTGGAGTCCGCTCGGCGGAGGTGCCTTAACGCGCCGCGCCGCGGAGAGCACGGAGACACTGCGTCTCCAGGGACTGCGCGCGGAGTTAGCCGTGCAGGCCGAGCGCTACGAGGCCACGCTCACGCAGGTCGCGCTGGCCTGGGTTCTGGCTCACCCCGCCGGAATTATCCCGCTCGTCGGCAGCGCCGATCCCGACCACATTCGCGAGGCCGCCGGCGCTGCACGGATCGTGTTGGAGCGGGAGGACTGGTATCGCCTCTGGACGGCGGCGGCGGGACACCCCGTTCCGTAAGCGGCGCCCTCCAGCAAGGGTAAACCTTCAAGCGACGTGAGAGTCAAGACCCCTTTTAGTCCTGTTACCCGTGCAACTCTATGCCGGCGATGGCAAAGGCGTCGTCGCGCGGCTCGTAGCCAAGCAGTTCACGGGCTGAGGTGAGGTCGACCCGCTTAAAGCGGTTATTGGAGATGCCCGCGACGATGGCGAACGCGATGTCGGGCGTCTCGATGCAGCGTACGAAGAGGTCGCCGATGTCGCGGGGCGAGATAAAGGCGCTGAGGTCGCGGGCCGATTTTCCGGGTAGTTCTTCGGGCTCGGCAAAGAAGCCGATGCGCACGGCGATCGACGAGAGACCCTCGGCGTCGGCGAAGCGCGACGCGAGAGCTTCGCCAAAGCACTTGGTCACGCCGTAGATGTTGCCCGGACGCACGCGCATATGCTCACTAGCCTGCACGTCAAGCTCGTAGCCCTCACTAGCCTGCACGCTGCTGGCATAGATGACGCGACGGCAACCCTGATCGGCGGCGGCGCGGAAGATGTTGTAGGTTCCCTTGATGTTGTTATCCAACAGCGATCCGTAGAAGTCGGCCTCCGGTGAGGGATCGGCTCCCAGGTGCAAGACGGCGCCGACGTCCGCGCAGGCACGTTGGCAGGCGTCGAGGTCGGCGAGGTCGAAGCCGACGACCTCGTCGTGGCTCTGTCTCACCGCACTAAGGCTGTCGATCGTTTTGTCGGCGAGTCGAAGTTGATAGCGGTCGCCGACGTAGTGGCGAAAAGCCCTCCCGATCCGTCCGGCCGCGCCGGTCACCAGGATGCGTCCGTAGTCGTATGATGTGGTCGTCATTGTCTTTTCTACCTTTTACGATGAACCATTGAAGGCTACTTTGACGGTCAGCATCATCGCGGACGCGTCTATTGGTGAGGGGCGATCGCTGGAGGTGCGTAGACCGCGACAGATCATACTAACGTCGTCCACGATCGATAGAAGCGACGCCCAAGACCAACACGGGCGCCCGCGTCAACGCGAATAGCCCTGGAGACCACGATCTCTTTCACGCTGTCGTGATGAGGTAAGCGACAAGTAGAATGGCTGTGACCATAAAACCTGCTGACAGCAAGAGAATCAATCCGAACGACGAACGATACGTGCCCGCGTCGATGGCGAGCCCCGCGTTGCGGTAGCGCAGCAGCGCCAGGAGGCTTAATAACCCTCCGCAGCCGACGAGCGCGACTCCAAAGCCTGTCGAGAGGGCGGACGGTGTCTGATGCACCGTGCGCGCGCCCAACTCTTTAACGATCAGACCAAAGCGGGCCACGACGAAACCAAGCGCGACGATGGCGATGCACGAGCGTATCCAGGCCAGAAACGTTCTTTCGTTGGCAAGATGATCGCGCGCGGCGTTGGGGTTGTCCGGCTTCGCCGGTCCGCTGTCGTGCTTACCACCGATCATGTGCATTGTTCCTCGTGTCGTCGTGCATCCCAAGCACGGCTGCAAGACGATGTCCTTACAAAAGCTACTGTACCGGACGATCTGACCTTGCGCCAACGATCCTATGCCTCCCACGACCGCGCTGTGTTACGCTCAACAGGATGTTTTCTTGCTCTTAATCGCCTTGTTGAGGTTGTGTTATGCATGTATTTTCGCCAAGCGGCGTCGCCCAGACGCTGTTCGCCCTGGCCGGACGGCCCTTCCGTCACCGCCGTTACCCGTGGGCGGAGCGCGACAGCGTATCGACCACCGAGTATTGGTGGACGGGGGACGATCGATGGAGTCCACATGATTTCCCTCCGCGCCACGGCAATAAACTCACGCCTCTCGTGGATGGTCAGGCCATCTTAAAGGAGATGTACGAGGCGATGGACGCCGCCGAGACCTCGATCTATCTCGTCATCTGGTTCTTGTCGCCGGAGTTCCACATGGTCCGCGACGGCGAGGACGACGACCGCTACGAGTTCTTATCGCTCGTGGCGCGTAAAGCCGAGACGATCGACGTGCGCGTCCTGCTCTGGCCGGGCAGCGTCGTCGGCAAGTGCGCGTCCAGCAAGGTTAAGAAGGCTCAACAAACACTGCTGAAGGCCAATCCCAAGATCAAGGTGCTCCTCGACAAACGCGAGCATCTAAGCCACTGCCATCACCAGAAGACTATCGTGGTAGACGAGCGCCTCGCCTACGTTGGAGGCATCGACCCCACCCTCTTCGACGTCGATCGATGGGATAAATCCGGCCACCCCTTTCGCTCCGGGCTTAACTGGCACGACGCGGACTGGCGCATCGAGGGGCCGTGCGTGGCCGATGTCGCGGCGAACTTCGCCCAACGCTGGAACGATTCAAGACCAAGCGATCCCGTCGTGCTTGGCCCGCCGCCCGAACCGCTGGCCAGCGGCATCGACGCCCAGGTACAACGGACGGTTCCCCACGGCATCTACTCGTTTGCCCCGCGCGGCGTCTTCGGCATCGCGCACGCTTACCGCAATGCCATCCGCCATGCACAGCATTTCATCTACCTGGAGAACCAGTACCTCTGGTCGCCGGATATGACGGAGGCGCTTTGTGATGCGATCGAGCGCGGCAAGAAAACGGGGCTGCGCATCGTGTTAGTTTTGCCCGCGCACCCTAACGTGGGCAAAGGCGACTCGGATCGACACGTCCAGGAGCTGATCGAGGCGGACGCGGGCGCTGGCGTTTTCCGCGCGTATACCCTGTACACCTCAGAATGGAATCAGAAGAAAGACCGCTACCAGTACCGACCGGTGTATGTCCACGCCAAAACGGCCGTGATCGACGATGAGTGGGCGACGGTCGGCTCGGCCAACCTCAACGGGCGCGGTATGGCCACGGACACGGAGATGAACGCATCCGTCGCCGATGGGGCGACGGCGCGAGCGCTGCGCTTGCGCCTCTGGAGCGAACATCTGTTTTGCACGGAAGACGAGTTGCGCGACATCGATCCGCTTGTCGTGCTCGACGGACACTGGCGTCAGGCAGCGGAGGCGCAACAACGCATCGTCAAACAGCGTTCAGGGAAGCTGACGGCAGCGCTCTATCCTTACCCGCTCGGCTCGGTCGAGGCCGACTTCGGACCCGGCGAGATCGAATCGGCGCTGCTCGATCGGTAGGAGTGCGAGCCGACGACCAGCATATGGTGCGCCGTCCGCTCATAGCAACCCCTCCTTTTTCAAGCCTGCCAGATGGGCGTCGTACAGGGCGTCCGCCCGCGGCACATACGCGTCGTACCAGTCTTGCCAATGGTCCGTCTTGTCGCCGCCCCGCAAGAGAATGGCCGCGCGACGCGGATCGAACGTGAACAGCCCGTGCAGGCTGACGAGGCGTGATGGACGAGCGCGTCGTCAGGCAGTTAGTTCCGCCTCCTGATGCAGAGCACAGAAAAGGGGGACGAGCGTGGGGTCCCACTGAGGTCCTTCGTTGGCCGCGATGATGGCTAGCGCCCGCGCGACCGGCATGCCGTCGCGGTACGGACGCGTGCTCGTCATGGCGTCGTAGGTGTCCGCGATGGCCAGCACGCGCGCTTCCAGCGGGATGTCCTCTCCAGCCAGGCCGTCGGGATAGCCCCGCCCGTCGTAGCGCTCGTGGTGGTGTCGGATGCCGGGCCGCAGTCGGCGCAACGAGTGCAACGGCCGGCAGATGTCGTCGCCGATTTCGGGATGTCGCTTAATCAAGGCGAACTCCTCGTCGGTCAGGCGACCGGGTTTGCCGAGCACGTAGTCGGGCACGCCGATTTTGCCGACATCGTGCAGGGGGCCGGCGCGAACGACTAGTTCGCGGATGTGTAGGGGCACGGCGGCGGCCTCGGCCAGAGCCACGGCGTAGCGTGTGACGCGCTCGGCGTGGCCTTGAGTATAGGGGTCTTTGGCCTCGACCGCCTTGGCCATACCGGCAATGATCGCCTCAGCTCCATCCAACTCGGCTATGAGGAGGGCGATGCGCACCGCGGCGGCGACCTGCGCCACGAGGAGGTTGACGATGCCGCGGTCGGTCGCGGCGTAGGCGCCGACGCGCGAGGAGCCGATCGTGAGCGCACCCAACAACCGCTCCTCCACTTGAAGCGGCAGCACGAGCAAGGATCCCTGGCCGCGATGTAGGGCGATGCCCCCGATCCCCGGCGGCAGGCGGCTCTCGTCCTGCAAGTCCGCGATGTCTAGGGCCGTGCGGTGACGCAGCGCCCAACCCACCAAGCCCTCCCTTAAAGGATACCGGGCGGCGGTCCCGTCCGAAGTGAGAGTGCGGTAGTACGCCCCGTCGTCGTCCAGGAGGCAGAGTGAGACGTGGGCGGCGGGCAACAGCCACTTGAGGCGTCGGCGGAGCACGGTGAGCAGGTCGGCCAGGCTCGGCGCGGCCGTCAGCGCCGCCCCGATCTCGGCCGCGATTGCCAGGTCCGGGTTGGTCGCCGTCGTCGTGTCCCCGACAGCGCTAGAGCGCATCGACGGGAACGCGGGCGAGGTCGGTGAAGGAATTGACGTAGCGGGACAGGTCGATCGCGGCGCATATTTCGGCCAATTCTTCCGGCGAGACGCCTTCCTCGTAGACGGCGGAGAGGTCGGCCTCCGTCACGGCCAGGGGACCCGCGTGCGCCGCCTTGTGAGCGAACATGATGATGGCCTGGACGCCCGGCGCCAGGCCCCCCACCTCATCCGCGCCAGCGGCGAGTGCGCTAAGCGTGCCCTCGGCCACGCCTTGGACGCCGAGCGAGTGCATATGGACCTTGAGGGCGTACTCGCTGTGGTTGGCGGCGGAGACGACGATGCCGATCATCTCCTTGACGATGCGGGGCAGTTCGCCCTCTAGGACGGTGGCGCGGAAGAGATCCCAGGTGGCGCGCAGGACGTTTGGCTGAATGGCCATGGCGCGGAAGAGGTTGGGCACGATGCCGAAGCCCAGTTCGCGCTCGATCTCGTCGAAGACGGCGCGGACGACGGGATTAGTGGCGGCGGCCGGGTCGATCAGAGGGAAACGGCAGGGGATAACGGGTGTGGCGACGCTCATGCGACAAGTTCTCCTTAATAAAAGGCTTTTCGAGCAGGACAGCAGCGCCCTACAAAGAACGCTGCCTAGACGGATGGTAGCCTTGGCCACAGGGCGTAGGCAATGCCCCAATGAGGCTAGGAGAGTTGTCGCTGAAGGTATCAGGCCGAAAAGTCGGGGATCAGGCGGCGACCGCGAGGAGCGACGCAGGCGGACGCACAGCCTGCTGCAGGATGAGGGCAGCGAGGGACGGCAGGCGCGCCGCACCGCAGAGGCGATCAT
>JAABUX010001922.1_pt1 | contig 30298 bp, 29 predicted proteins | sample 5561851 | NCBI WGS metagenome assembly JAABUX01 (sample SAMN10711883, study PRJNA513361) | rock metagenome | isolation source: Antarctica rocks | place: Antarctica: Victoria Land, Richard Nunatak red sandstone | collected 2016-01-03 | reverse complement strand
ATCCCGGATTTCGGAATGCAATGGCTGCATTCGTAGAGTCCGACGCAAGCTCCGAAGACCCGCTAGAAGGTGCGCCGATCGAAGGACACTTGGTCGACGGAGAATTCAGAGCGGCCGGTCCAGCGCAGAGCAAGATTCGTGAGCTTCTTGGTGCCTGATTGGGACGCTGACAGCCCCGAACTGCGTGCGAACCTCACTCGGGTCATCAACGAAGTTGCTCGCGCGTCAGGTCAACGTGAGAAGCCGACACTGGAAAGTGCAAGACGGTGGCAGCGTGACATCATCAGTGGGTTAGCGGTCCCGGACTCGCGTTATGTGGGGACGTTTCGTGGTGAATCAGGTCTCGAAAACCTTCAAGTTCGAGTCGGTTCGAACTATGGCACCCCGGCGGACGAAGTATCTGGAGAATTGACGCGCTTCGAAACCAAGCTTCAAGGGCTCGTTGCGGAGCTTGATTTATTGATCTCGACCGGCCAAGAACCGAATGCAGACCTGCTGGCTGCGATCGTTGACCTTTGCGCTTGGGTTCATGCTGAGTGGGTGCGCATTCATCCCTTCGCAAACGGGAATGGTCGTACAGCTCGCCTCTGGGCAAATAGCATTGTCATGAGGTATGGGCTGCCACCCTTCATCCGCTTACGCCCCAGACCAAACACTGGGTATGGAGAGGCCGGGGCTAAAGCAATGCAAGGGGATTGGAAGCCGACTGTCACGGTCTTCCGGCAACTGCTCAACGACTTCCTCGACCAGCTTTGATCTCAAGGTCACACCTATGTGATTCTGCTCGCCTCGCGCGAGAGGTCGCAGCGGCAATGAGATCTCACGTACCGCCATGGTCTTCATGTTCGCAACGAAGAAGCGCACGTAAGCGACGAGGCCGAGCTCTCAAGAACATATTCGACCACATGTCCGCGTATATGGAGGCGGCCGCCGCGGCAGCTTCTGAGGGATCGTGTCACTAGTCTAGCTGTGAAGTTTCAAGAGGTTGTTCATTCGATCGAGAACTGAAAAGCTGAGTTTACGAAGACTTGGCACATCAGGAGATCGAATGGACTATCACCAGAATGCCCGGTTGACGATTCATAGTCGAGAGCAGTTGGCTCGAGCCGTTGTGGTTGAGCGATGCACGTTGCAAGCTGCCGCAGGCCGTTTCCAGGTCAGCGCGAAGACGGCGGCCAAGTGCGTCAGGCGTTATCGGGACGGCGACCCGGAGGCTCTGTCGGACCGCGGCTCGCGCCCGCGCCGCTGCTATCGACCCACCTCATCCACTTTACTAGAAAAGGGTTCTTGCTCTTCGCCGGCTGCGCCACAACGGTTGGCGTATCGCCCGCGAGACCGGGCTCAGCCGAGCCACCATCAGCCGTATCGTCAGCCGGCCGGCATGAACCGGCTGCGTTCGCTCGATCCGCCGCCGCCGGTCGTGCGCTGTGAGCACAAGCACCCCCGCGATCTGATCCACTTCGACGTCAAGCGTCTGGCCCGCATCGTCAAGCCCGGCCATCGCGTCCACGGCGACCGCAGCAAGGAGGTGCGCGGCGCAGGTTGGGAGTACTCCTGGCTCCAGCCCCGCTCCGCCCTCAGATGTCGGAGCCGCCTCCCGAATTTGATACCGATGTCATTTGCCACCCTTTAAGCGTGGCGGTAGGATCGAGGGGCGATGTTGTGCATTAACAACATCGCGTGGTCGCGAACTCCGGTGTAGACCCTTCGAGTGCAGGGAGCCTTTACTCTGATTGAACACCCCTATCAGCACATTCTGTAATGGGTTATTTTGGTGGACCTGATCGGGATCGAACCGATGACCTCTTCCATGCCATGGAGTGCATCCACAGCTAAGTCGTAGACGGCACAGGGCTTATGAGTCGGCACAGTTGGCACAACCGGCACAATGGGCGGTATTTGCGGGCAAAATGCGGGCAAATCTAACAGCAAGTGGCCAAGTGGGCTGATCCGTGTGGGATCAGCCCGAAACACTTCGATGAGATCTCCGCGAGGTAACAGGAGGCGATTGCACACTCGCTGGGTAAACAAACCACTGCGCGAGATTTTGGAATGGATCCTGGGTTGTGATGCCAAAAGAGAAGCTAAATCGTCCCGATCCGGAGTACGCGGATGTTCGGGCCAGCATCGTCGAATTGCTCAGGGCGGCACGCGCTGCTTCGGCGCGAAGCGTCAACGCGGTCATGACTGCCACGTATTGGGAGATCGGGCGGCGCATTGTCGAGTTGGAGATGCGAGGAGAGAAGAGGGCCGATTACGGCGAGCGACTGGTTGAACGGCTTGCCATCGACCTGAGCCAGCAGTTTGGCCAGGGATTTGGCAAAATCAGTTTGTGGAGGATGCGTGCCTTCTTTCAGGGCGTGGCCTGATAAGCAGATTCTTTCAACACCGTTGAAAGAATCTGGCCCGTCTATGCCTCTCTATACTCCCGACGCGTCGTTTGGAAGCCTTCCCACTCTCTCCGCCAGTTTCCCCTTCCCTGGTCGGCCTACCTTCGCCTGCTTTCCGTCAGGAATCAAGACGCACGGAAGTTCTACGAGGCAGAAGCCATGCGAGCGGGGTGGTCGGTCCGACAGTTGGACCGTCAAATCGGAAGCCAGTTCTATGAGCGCATTGCTCTATCCAGGAACAAGGCAGCCATGCTTGAACGAGCAGAGGTGCCGGACGCCGCCGACATTATCACGCCGGAAGAGGCGATCAAAGATCCTTTCGTGCTGGAGTTCCTCAACCTTATAGACGAATACTCGGAGTCAGAGCTCGAAGAGGCTCTGATCAAGCATCTCGCGGAGTTCTTTCTGGAACTCGGTGACGATTTCGCTTTCCTTGGGCGTCAGCGGCCGCCTGCGTCTGGACGACACATGGTTCCGTATTGACCTCATCTTCTTCCATCGGCGCTTACGCTGTCTCGTCATCGTCGATCTGAAGGTAGGCCGGTTCGGATACGCTGATGCTGGTCAAATGCACCTCTTTCTGAACTACGCGAAGGAGCACTGGATGAAGCCGGGCGAGAATCCTCCAGTGGGCCTTATCCTCTGCACGGAAAAGGGAGTTGCGGAAGCGCATTACGCGCTCGACAATCTCGCAAACAAGGTTCTCGCCGCTGAATATCGGACCGTACTGCCCAATGAATCTTATCGCGGAAGAACTGGAACGCTCACAAGTGAAGCTCATTGAACGCGGATCGAGACTGAAGGCAGAGGGATGAGACCCTTAGGATTACCCAAAACGACAAGCCTCCTACAAGGAGGTTCGCTGGTCAAGCACCTTTATTTTGAAATGGCTTTGCACGGTTCCGAGCGACGGATCGAACCGCCGACGCTGGCCTTTTCAGGGCTGCCGGACAATGCAGCTAGATAGCATGTAATCAGCGGATGTGATTGAAGAAAAACAGGTTAGACCCATGTTCGTTTAGTACGGTTTGGAATGATTTAGGCCCATTTCGACCGTACGATTGTCGTGTATGGTCGTGCGAGGGCCTGAGTCTGGGCAATCGCCAGTAAGACCCTAACCTCAATGGGCTTCGACGACGTCTCATCATTCGATATGAAGCTGACACTGTCGTTTCAGAGAGTACAAGCGCTTCTACATGTCCACGCTTTGAGCCGTTCAGGGCATTTCCTCACCAAGAACGCGTCGGCCATCTACAATTTCTCTATGGGCAAGCGGCGGGCCGGCCAGATCGTAGTTCTTCTGCTGCTTGCCATCTTTCTGCTCGCCCCGGTTTATGAACATTTCGACCATTGGGATGGTTTTCCGAGGGGCGGAGACGACACAGTTCTGACCCTGATAGCGACCGTTACGTTCTGCGGCATGGTCCTGGTAGCCGGGCATTCTCTCTTGCGCGCTATTACACAAAAGCGTGTGGTGAAGATCGAGCGGTGGAATCCTCCTCCTCCGGTTCTCTTCGTTTTTCGCCCTTATAAGACCGCCGATGAGTCGCCGCCCCTTCCGCTTCGCCTCAGCCTGCGCGTTTAGACCTCAAACCTGACCGTTGACCGTGCGCCTTTGTGCGCTCCACGTCCTTGTGTCTTCGTTTGAGGTATCTGCATGACCATAATCGAATCTTTCCACTACGTTGCGCCCACCTCTTTGGGGCGCATGGCACGATATTTGCAGTGTGCAACAGCCTCGATCCTGCACCGCTTCGGACTCCGGCCACGGAAGCTCGCTTTTCACCGTCACCACCACTCCGGTGTCCCCATCGTCGCTTCCACAGTTCTTCTTACAACTGTCGGATTGCTATCGGGCTGTGCGCACTATAAATATCACCCTGCACCGCTCTCGCCCCCTGCGCTGTCCCAGGTCCTCGAAGCTCGCAGCCTCGATGATCCCGACCTGCGGGCCTGGATGGATCACAGTGCTGGGTTCAAGCCGTCCTCCTGGCCGATGCGTGAGTGGGATCTGAATTCGCTCACCCTGGCTGCCTTCTACTTCAACCCGGACCTCGATGTGGCGCGTGCGAATGCAGCAGCCGCCGACGCGGCCATTACCACCGCTGCGGCCAAGCCTAATCCTTCCGTGAGCTTCGCCCCTGGCTACCAGACTCCGAACCCGACGCAGTTCATCACGTCCTTCGACTTTTCCCTGCCGATTGAGACGGCGGGCAAGCGCGGCTATCGAATTGCCAATGCTACGCAGTTAAGCAAGGCAAGTCGTCTCCAGTTGGGCCAGACAGCATGGGTTGTGCGAAGCCGGGTGCGCGCTACCCTGGTGGACTACCTGTTTGCCGTCCAAGCAGCCGAGCTGCTGCGAAGAGAAGAAGGGCTACGAAACGCGTATGTGGAGCTGACGGAGCGACGGTTCCGCGCCGGCGAAATCCCGCTCCCAGATGTGACTGCTGCACGCATTGACCAGACGGCTCTTCGCCTTACGCTCCGCAATGCCGAAGGGCAGGTGCATACAACGCATGTCGCTCTGGCGGCGGCCATCGGTATCCCTGATTCCGGGCTGGCGGGCAAAAGCCTGATCTGGCCGGAGATCAATCGGCCTCCTGCGCCGGCATCTCTACCGGCTAGGAGCTTGCGGAGTGAGGCGATACAGAACCGCCTCGATGTGCAACGTGCGCTCGCTCAGTACGAGGCAGCGCAAGCCGCCCTACAGCTCGAAGTTGCGCGGCAATATCCAGATATCAATCTCGGTCCGGCTTACGCCTATGAAGAAGGCTCAAATTTCATCTCGCTCAGTTTGTCGGCAGTTCTACCTCTCCGCAACCGCAACGAAGGTCCGATTGCGGAAGCGGAAGCCCAGCGCAAAGTAGTCGGTGCGCAACTGCTTGCTATGCAAAGCACCGTAATCGCCGACACGGACAGATCCCTCGGGCAATATACAGCCGCGTACACCACGCTGGGGGAAGCAGAGCGGTCGGTCAATCAACTTCAAGAACAGCAACGAGCGGCGATCCGGATACTGCAGTCGGGCGAGACGGAACAGCTTACGGTCACAGCAGCTGAGCTTCAAACTACGGTTGCCGAACGCGCTCGTCTGGATGCCATTCACCAAGCTCAACTCTCTCTTGGCTTGGTGGAAGACGCGCTCCAGCGACCTATTAGCCCCGGAACAACACAGCCGCTCCCATCGGGCGCACCACGGTAACGAAGGAGCCCCATGAAATCGATCCTACGAATTGTCATCTTGTCTTTGGCGGTCTTCGTTGTTGCCGGAGGGCTCATCTGGGGTTTCATCGCCGGTCGTGGTGAGCAAGCAGCCGAAGCGGAGAGAGAGTCACCGGTCAAAGCTCCCTCCCGCGTGACATCGGAGAATGGTCAAACCGTCCTCGCCTTCGATGATGCAGCTCAGAAAGCAAACGGCATCAACACCACAACTTTGAGCCCAACCAGGCAGCAGGTACAGGAGCAGGCAACGGGGGTGGTGGTGCAGCTCCAGCCCCTTCTCGACCTGAAGGCCAGCTACAACACGCCGCGAACTGATCTCCTGCGAGCCCGGGCGAGCGCCAGGGCATCCTCTGCGGAGTACGAGCGGCTGCGCCAACTAAACCAAAATGGAAAGGATGCGTCGGACAAGGCGGTGGAAGCTGCGCGTGCTACGGCTGAAAGCGATGCCGCGCTTGTCGAAAATGCGCGGCAGGCAATCAGCGTTCTGAACGGGAGCGCCCTGCTGCACTGGGGGCCGGTCGTTGCGGGTTGGATGGAGGGAAACTCACCGCAATTCGATGCTTTGCTGATGCAACGGAAGTTCTTGCTGCAAGTGACGACCACGACAGCGAACCCATTCTCCGCTCCCAAGCGAGCCACCGTGCAGCTCGCGGATGGTACTCACACCCAAGCCGAACTGGTTTCTGTCGTTCCTCAGCTCGACCCGCGCCTGCAAGTACCGAGCCTTCTTTACATGATCGCAGCTCATCCCGGCCTCGTCCCGGGAGTCAACCTGAGCGTATTTCTGCCGTCGGGTTCACTGCAAAACGGTATCGTCATCCCGTCTTCCGCTGTGGTCTGGTCGCAAGGGATCGCGTGGTGTTACGTCGAGAAATCGCAGGGCAAGTTCATACGCACACCCGTCGAAACCTCCGACCCGGTCGCTAATGGTTGGTTCGCAGCAAAAGGGTTTGAACCTGGAATGCGTGTGGTTACTGCGGGTGCGCAGACGCTTCTTTCGGAAGAGTTCCGCTCCCAAATCCAAGCGGACAAGGACTAAGGGAGACCACTATGTTGAACGCTATTGTTGGCTTCTCCCTCCGCTTCCGAGGTGTCGTCCTGTCGCTGGCGGTTGCCCTGTTGGGCTATGGCCTTTATGCCCTCACGCAGGCCAAATACGACGTTTTTCCGGAGTTTGCACCACCTGTAGTCGGCATTCAGACCGAAGCGCCTGGGCTGTCTCCTGAGCAGGTGGAACTCCTGGTCACCCAGCCGCTCGAAAACTCCATCAACGGCGTCACTGGAATCGAAACTCTTCGGTCAAACTCGATCCAGGGTCTTTCCGTCATCAACGTGACCTTCCGAGGCGGCAGCGACATCTACCTCGACCGGCAGCTTGTGAATGAACGGCTCGCAAGTCTGGAGGGCCAGTTCCCGGTTGGGATTCATGCGCCCATCATGGAGCCGCTTACCCTTTCCACGAGCACAGTTCTTGTCCTGGGGCTTACCTCGGAGACCAAATCACTCATGGACCTCCGAACGGCGGCAGACTGGACATTGCGCCCTCGGCTCCTTGCCGTTCCGGGCGTAGCGAATGTCACCGTCTTTGGGGGGGAGATCAAACAGCTTCAAGTGCAATTTCTGCCGGAGAAGCTGGTGCAGTACGGCCTTTCCCTGAACGAAGTTGTCGCAGCCGCACAAAAGGCCACTGGGGTTCTGGGTGCGGGATTCATAGAGAACGGAAATCAGCGGCTCATCCTGCAATCGGAAGGTCAGGCCCTCACCCCAGCCCAAATTGCCGCTACCGTGCTCGTGCGCCAGAGCGGGGCGAACGTGACGTTAGGACAGGTCGCAACCGTTGTGGATGGGGCAGCTCCGCCATTTGGAGCCGCTTCTGTCGAGGGGAAGACGGGAGTCATTCTCGTTGTTTCGGGGCAGTATGGGTCGAATACAGCCGATGTAACGGTCCAGGTAGAGCAGGCGCTTCGGGAACTCAACCCCGCCCTCAAAGCACAAGGCATCAACCTACGTTCCGACCTGTTCCGGCCTGCGAACTTTATCAACGTCGCGGTGCACAATGTTCGGCACTCCCTCCTGCTCGGTGCGGTGTTCGTCGTCATTGTGCTCTTCCTCTTCCTCTTCGACCTCCGCACGGCGGCGATCTCCTGCACGGCGATTCCACTCTCTCTCTTGGTCGCTGTGACCGTGATGAACCGCATGGGTTTCACTCTGAACACTCTGACCCTGGGCGGTCTGGCTATTGCCATCGGTGAAGTGGTCGACGACGCGGTGATCGATGTCGAGAACATTCTTCGCAGGCTGCGGGGAAATGCGGCTGCAGGGCATCCGCGCTCCGTCTTTGCAGTTGTGCTCGATGCTTCTCTTGAGGTTCGCAGCGCCGTGGTCTATGCAACCTTCGCAGTGATCCTGGTCTTCATTCCCATCCTCACTCTTTCCGGCGTGGCGGGCAGGCTCTTCGCCCCTCTTGGAATTGCCTACATTCTTTCGGTTCTCGCGTCGCTTGTCGTGGCTCTTACCGTCACCCCCGCTCTTTCGATGCTGGTGCTGGGCCATCGCAAGATCAGAACAACGGAACCGCCCGTCGTGCGCTGGTTGAAACAGCGGTACTGCTCCGCACTCGCCAGAATTGAGCGCTCTCCTCGGGTCGTGATTGGGACAGTCGTCGTTCTGACACTCCTCGGTGTCGCCGCTCTACCCTTTTTCTCAGCTACCTTCCTGCCTGAACTCCGGGAAGGTCATTACATCGTGCACATGCAGTCTGTTCCTGGATCTTCGATCCAAGATTCCTTACGGGTTGGCCGGGAGGTGACAGCGGCGCTCACCCGCCTTCCGTTCGTAAGGTCCGTTGCGCAGAGGGTTGGGCGGGCCGAACAGTCGGAAGATACCTGGGGATCGAACTATAGCGAGATTGAGGTGGACCTCAAGCCAACCGGCGGCGAGGAAGAGGAGGCCGAACTCGGGACGATCCGACAAACATTGTCGCAGTTCTCCGGCCTCAGCTTCTCAGTCCTAACCTTCCTGACGGAACGCATCGAAGAGACGATCTCGGGTTACACCGCATCGACGGTGGTGAATATCTACGGAACGAACCTCGATCAACTCGACAGGGAGGCAGGCGAGATCACTCGCATTTTAAGCGGAATGCCTGGAGTCGCGGACCTTCAGATGCAGTCTCCTCCGGGCACCCCGGAGATCGCGGTCACGCTGCGCACGCCCGAACTGCTGCATTGGGGCTTCGATCCTGTCACGGTACTGCAGGACGTTCATACGGCCTATCAGGGCGAGCAGGTCGGGGATGTCTATGAGGGAAGCCGAGTCTTTCCGGTCTCGGTCATCTTGCCACCCGCATACCGGACCAGCGCAGAGTCTATTGCCGCCCTGCCCATCAGAAATCCAGATGGCATCTATGTTCCCCTGGGCAAACTCGCGAGTGTGTATCAGACAGCAGGTAGGTACAACATCCTGCACGACGGAGCGCGGCGGGTTCAAACGATCACCCTGAACGTGGCCGGGAACGGCACCGATGCCTTTGTCCAGAATGCCAAGGCCCGGATTGCCGCACAGGTGCATCTGGCCCCTGGCGATTATGTCCAGTTCACCGGAACTGCCGCTGCGCAGGCTCAGTCACGCCGCGATCTGATTGTTCACTCCCTCCTGGCTGCTTTGGGCGTTGTGCTCCTGCTTTCTGTCGTCTTGATGAATTGGCGCAACCTTGTCCTGGTGCTCGTCAATATTCCCTTCGCTCTCGTGGGAGGCGTGCTGGCCGTCTTCGCCGGCGGCGGCCAACTCTCGCTTGGAGCGATGGTTGGATTCGTCACTCTGTTCGGCATCACGCTGCGGAACTCGATCATGCTCATCTCGCACTACGAGCACCTTGTCGATGTGGAAGGAATGACCTGGGGCTACGAGACCGCAATCTACGGTGCATCCGAAAGGCTCGCCCCCATTCTTATGACCGCGCTCGTGACGGCATTGGGACTATTGCCGCTCGCCATCGGCAGCGGAGCGGCTGGGCAGGAGATCGAAGGCCCTCTGGCCATCGTCATTCTCGGCGGCCTAATTACCTCGACCGCGCTGAATCTGCTGGTTCTGCCCACACTGGCTCTGCGGTTCGGAAGATTTGAAAGACATTCGAAGGGAGCATGACGGGATGGACCTAATTGTCAAGGCTCAGGAACCGCGACAAGAAGTTTGAAAGATCCGGCGATGGCAGTGGGATGCTTTGGCGGGTTTGGGACTTGAGGAGTAGGAGCCGGAGGTGGACCGAGCTTCGCCGCTGACAGATAAACAATCCCGGTATTTGAGTCGACCGCCATCGTACGAGCACCGGATTCGGTGGGCAGATTCTGAATCACTTTATAGTGATCGGACTCATCGCTTCTGATAAGTGTGAGCGTTCCGTCGCCATTCGATGAGAACACGATGCCGATCGCAGAATCGAATGCCGCCGCGTCCGGACCGCGCCCGATTGGAAGCGTGGTCACGATCTTACCCGTGTCATAGTTCACCACCGCCAATAGCTTGTTGTCGCATGCAGCGAAAAGACGGTGCGATTTGCTATCGACAGCGAGGCCGGATGGAGACTCGCAAGGGCTGAGCGGCCAATGGGCTTTGATCTTGAGGGTTGTCGAATCGATTTGGACGATTTCGCTTTTGTCTTCGATGCTGACGTAGATGTTGCCTGCGCGGTCGGTCACCGGAAACTCCGGGACTCCACCTAGCTGAATTTTACCGATGATCCTGCCCGTGGCTGCATTAATGACCGTCGTGGACTTGCTGGGTTTGTGGCCGACAAAGAGCCTTTCCGTGATTTCGTCATAGACCATGCTGTTCGGGTTAGCATCTGTCTTGATCTGGCCAGTAACTGCGAACGTCTTCGGATCGAAGGTGACGACTTCGTTCTTTTGTCCGTCGCTCAAGAAGCCGGTGTTCAGTTTGTGAACGACAACAATCCCATGAATGAAGCCAAAGCCGCTGAGCGTTCCAATGCGCTTTTGCGAATCTAGGTCGAGGATAACCACCTCGCCGGAGTGCGAGACATAGAGGCGCCGTGCCTCTGTGTCAGCCGTCAAGTAATCCCATGCCCCGCTACCGCCCAGCGGAATCGGCGCGGCGAGCTTGTAATTCTGAGCGACGGCTGACGCGGAGAGCAGCAGGGCAGACGTCAAACAGAGCGACCGACGTCTCATGTTCTTAGCTGTCATGCCTCGATTGTATGCACCCCGCTTCACAGAGCATAGAAAATGCAACTCGCGTCGTACCGTGAGATTCACATGAGTCATATGCAGTAGCTCGCCGTAAAGCCGCCGCTACGTCCTCTTCACAAAAGCGAACCAGACCGTCAGTGGATAGGCCGCCAGTAGCATGCCGCCTGCGAGTCGGTCGATTCGCTTTCGCACAACTGCCAGAAAGACGACCACAGCGAATGAAGCCATCATCGCCGTCAATGGTCTGTGCAGGGAAGTTGTGTCCGTGAGAGCAAGGGGCCTGGCCAGAGCAGCAGCACCCATTGTCATAGTCATGTTGTAAGCAAATGACCCAACGACGCCCGCGATCACAATCTCCGGCGCGCCCCGTCGTGAGGCGGACCACGCAAGCACAACCAACTCAAAACCCGTGGCGAAGCCGACGATGGTCAAGCCAAGCAACGTCTGTGAAGATTCCGCGTGGGTCAAGCGGCGAGCAGCTTCAACGAGGGCTGTTGCTCCGATTGCCATCGCGACCAGACCTCCAAGAACCAGAGCGACATCCCGGAGCGGTCGTTCCTCACTTTTGCTGGCCTCGTCCAGCTCTCCTACCTCGCCCAAAGCCGGAGGCTGCTTCTCGATCAACCAAATGGCCGCGACGTACACGACATACAACAAGATCAAGACCGCACCCGCCGCTCGGCTGACCCTCCCATCCCAGGCGATGTAGGAGCCCATCGCCGCCAGCGGCAGTCCGAGCAGAGCATAACGGAGTGCGCTCCCTCGAAAGGGTAACGGGGCGATCACAGCTCCTACCCCGAGAGCAACCAGGCACATCGTGACGTTTGCCCCAATAACGTCTCCCAAAGCGATAGCTGGCGAACGCCTCAAGCTCGCCGTAACTGCGGTGACCAACTCTTCCGGTTCCGCCCCGGCGAGCAGAATTGCAAGGGCAACTGTGCTGGTGCCCAGATGTTTTGCGACCGGCCCAAGATGTTCCGCAAAGGCTTCGGCTCCCCAGACGATGGCGCCAACGCTGGCAAGAAGCAGCAGGATCAAGAGCGTTGTCGTCATCTCAGCAGGATACCTGCGCAGCTAAGCCGCCTAAACGATCGCGGTAGGGACACTCATTTCTGAGCGCCCCCCGCACAAATCCCGGCGGGCGCGATTCGCGCACCGGCTTCCACCTTGGGTGATTGACGACAAAACGCTCATGCGGCCAAGGATGAATTATTCGCACGGCCGGCAGAAATGCCGCCACGAGTTGCGCGGCACGGTCCCACGTTGTGCGATCCCTCTGACTGCTGTCGTCGGCGTAGCGCACGAGCACGACATTCCCGCGGGCATGGTGGCGTCGCCACTGGTCGGCCCACAGGTCGAAGGTGTAATGAAGATAGATATTAGCGAGCGTCGGAGAGACCACCGCCCCTGGCGGGGGACCCGATGTCGCTGGACGTCCACTCGTCACCGTCCATCACTCCAGCTTTCAGCCACTTGCAAATCAGGCGAATCATGCGTGGATCACCGATTCGATGTTCAACGAAACGGATGAGCCACTCGTGACTCATCGAATCGAAGAATGATCGGACAGCGGCATCTACGATCCAGCTCACCTTCGTGTACGTAATCCCGACCGCGAGGGCGTCCAGCGCATCATGCTGCCCGCGTTCCCGGTCGAAATCCGTATGAAAAGCCGAGAAAGTCTTGCTCGTAAATCGCATTGAGCACCTCCACCACGGCACGCTGGACGATTTTATCTTCCAGCGCAGCAATCCCAAGCGGCCTTTCTCGCCCATCCTCTTTCTGGATAAACTTACGCCGCGAGGGCAGCGCCCGATAGGCGCCGCGATGAACGCGTCCATGCAGATCCACAAGCTTGGCTTCCAGGTCTTGCCCGTACTCGCGCCACGTGGTGCCATCCACTCCCGGCGCCGCATCTCGCTTAAGCTTGAGATACGCCGTTCGCAGCAGATCGACCGTCACGTGATGAAGTAGAGCGGTGAACCGTTCCTTCTTCCCTTGCCTTGCTCGCTCTCGTACACGCTCAAGCCCCGGTGACACGCTCGCCCGGCTCCGTGTCCGGTGCGTGTGCGGCTCGCGCGTGTTCCCCTTGGCCCCTTCCCTTCGCTCCACTGACTCCGCCCCCAGTTGCCCGGTCTTGTTCGCCAGCTTCATCGCCAATATGGAAGGGTCTGACTTCTCCGGTTCGTTCATCATCGGCTACGGCTCCTCGCCTTCCCGACGCGGACCACTCCGTAAAAGCAAATGGTCAAACTGGAGATCTCCCGGTTCCCGTGCAAAGAGCTTCCGTGCATGCCAGGGTCTACGACCACGCAGGACCGTTCGGGCACTCGCGATAGTGCACCCGTTCGTTTTGCCTTCCGCAAACGTAACAACGTCGGCGTCCTGGATGAGAAATATTTCGTGGCTCAATGGCTGGCCTGCACGCTCCCCTGTCAACGCTTCGCCGCACACCTCACGGTATACTGCACATGACTCGGGGTCGGTGTGGTTCGCTACTCCTTCACCGTAATGGACTTGCACCATCTACTCCTTGCCGGTCTCCCGGCGCACTACGCAACTTTCCGTTCTTGAAGTGACTCCAGTTGACGTGGCACTCAGGATGGAGAAGCTGGCGGTTGGTTGCGCCATCGTGGCCGCCCAGCACCTTGGGGAGGACGTGATGGCTATGCCAGCCCGTCTCCTTTGTGATGGGCTCGCCGCAGCTTACGCACTTACCGCCTTGTGTCCGCCAAGGTAGAGCCGCATGGCACACCCAAACAATTTCTGGGTCATGTGCCTCCGCCCACACATGGGCAGAGGATAGCAGCGAGGGTCTTCTTGCATCCCGTGCAGAACAGGCAAGCGGGCCTGGTTGGTCGTGCCAGGCGTGGGAACCTGTGGACGTGGCTAGATATCCGTCGCCCAATTGACGATTGCGTTTAGTTCGTCCACCTGCCCAAACGCTTTATCGTTCGTCACCATGACCGCTCCCGTCACCACCGCGTGAGCCGCAATCATCATGTCCATGTTGCCAAGGCTCATCCCGCTTTTTTCGAGCTTGGCCCTTATGCGCCCGTAGGCTTCTGCTTCGTCCCGGCCCCAAGAGAGAACCTGGACGCTGGCGAGAAAGCCCTCCATGAGAGCTTTGAGGGCGGTGGCCTCGGGCTTCTTGGAGAGACCGTAGCGAATCTCCGCCTCGGTAATGGTCGAGACGCAAGCGACCTCATCCGCTTTCAGGGCCAACAATCGAGCACTCGCAATAAGGGAGCGCCCCCGGACGATATAGCTGATCATATTGGTGTCGAGCATGTAGCTGAAGATCACAGTTCGGGTCTTTCCTGTGGTCGTTCTTGTGCGTCGGCGCGTTCAGCAGGGGAGAGAAAGTCTTCTGGGATGCTCAACTTGTGGAGGGCGGCAAGGATTTCCTTCAAGCTGCCGGGACTTTGAGAGAGGATCACGTCACCGTTCTTTGCGTCGCGGCGGATGTAAACCTCGTTGCTTGCGAAGCGGAACTCAGCCGGGATGCGAACCGCCTGACTCCTTCCGCTCATAAAAACTTTGGCCTTCTCAAGCTGTGCCATCTCCGCACCTCTGTAATATATCATGCTGTATATCATGCTGTGCGGTCAAGCGTCTATAATAATGCGCTGTTATCCATATGGGTTAGCTTTGTCCCGCGTAACTCTATCCGACGCAACGCCGCCAACTTCTGGCGATCGATGGCAAAGAAACAGGGACTACGGTTGTAGTCCCTGCATGAATGAGGACAGCAGCTATTTTTCTGGAGCGGTGTGCTGCCCACTGGGAGCTTTAAACGGCTGGTAGTCCACAATGGCGTAATGCCGTGCAAGATCGCGGCGCATGGTTGTAATGTCCGCAGTTTGGCTATGCCACATCTGGTTGCAGAGGCTCATCAGATCGGGATGCAGCAGTTCCGAGCCGGTGATGCAATCGTTGAGTGGCCCGAGCAGAGTGTAGTGATGACGGCTAAACGTTTCGTAGAACTTCTTATCGAACTGGGTTCCTGTTGCAGCCGCTTCCAGCACATCGATGCCAGCCTCGCCGTCCGGAGTCAACTTTGGCTGGTACGAGATACCGTACCAATCCCGAAGAAACGACTGCAAGGTCAGGATCTGTTCTCGCTGCGTCCGATTGGCGCGCCGCGCGAGAGACTTTAGATCGTCCAGAGTCGCCTTTGCTTGTGTTGAACCGTATCCAGGCGTTTGCGCTACACCTTCGCTCGGAGAGATGGCGGACGATCGTTGAGGATCGGTTCCCACCGCCAGTTCTGTCATTCTGAGCGCAGAGAAGTGGTGATCGATCGTTGATTCGATGAACTGGATTTCGAAGTCCCTGGTTAGTCCGCGGCCAGGTCCGATATAGGCCCCATCGAGGGTGGCCGGGATCGAGGGAATCGGGAAGATAGGCTTTGGGCTCTGCGCCGTCGCGGTGCTGACTGTGAAAAGAACAGAGGCGAGGAAGCAGGTTGTAGGAAGGCAGACGCGTAAAAGGCTCTTGCGCGTGTCGGGTAGGGTGCAGAATCGCGTCATGGCAGCTCCTGGAGAATGTGTCGTTCTTAGTGAAGGGTTACGCGGCGGCGACCATCTTCTGACAGCTCTCGGCACATGTTCGGCAGGATTCGGCGCAGTGCTTCATCTGTTGGTCTTCGCCCATGCTCTCGCAACTGGTGGCGCAGGCCGTACAAATTTCGGCACAGATTCCGCAGGTTTTCGGGTGGAACTTCGATTCGCGGAGCATGAAATTGATGCATTCCTGGCAGCTCGCGGCGCAGTCGATCAACACCTGAATGTGATCTGCAGCAACGTGCTTACCACCCTGCTGAAGACAATAGGTGAGGGTGGTGACGCAACTCTTGTGACATTCGGTGCAGTTCGAGACGCAAGTTTGCATCTCGCCAGAGGACATAGCCATGGTGAGTACCCCTTCGTTGGTTGTCCCCCCGGACCTCGTGCGCTTACTCTGATTCCCTCTCTGGTTCGCTTGTTGCCCCATTTCGTCTCATTGAACGTCAAGGCGTTGAATGAAGGCTACAAACGTCGAAACGCGTAGAGGGGTAATATAGCTCTCATGCGGTTGCGGTCCGTTCTCGCGGGGTTGGTAGCAGTTCTTCTGCTCTCCATCTCCTGCGTGGCAAACGCATGTGAGACTTCCTGTGATCTGAAGGCGTTGGGATCTGGGTGCCATCATGTTTCGAAGGCGTCTGCGACGCCCGCGATGGCTGGGATGCCTGACTGTGGGATGGACAAGAGCCATCACTCCGCTCAGGTTCAGGCAAACGATCAGTGCAAGCACTCTGTCTGCGAGCAGCAGCCGCAAACCGGCACTCGCGATCTAACGGTGCTCCATGCCCGGTCACTCACAACGCTTCAGGTTTTGGTGACGGTCTTAGTCTTCCCTGTAAATACTCTGAAAGTCCGAATTGAGCCTGCGAATACTGCTTCTTCGCGCGTGCCTCTTCTCGTGGCTTTGCAGACGACCCTCCGCGTCTAGTCCTCTCGACCTTTCAGCCGACGTTCATCAAATGTCGCCGGCCGGAGTGTGTCGCTTTGACTCCACCCCCCTGGACCTCAGCTAGCATCCCGTGCCGGTGGCGCCAGTAATACACCCGTCGATAGCCGGGGTGTAAGGGTTCTAACCCACGCGCGTCTTCATCGCAACAAAGCTCGATCTAGAGAGCCATCAGCCCTGCTTGGCCTCAATGGTCACGGAAGGATCATCTCCCCATGCCGAATCGTAGAGATTTTCTACAGAGCACCGCAGCCTTGGGCGCGGGCCTGTTTGCAGCCAATAGCGCCACAGCCTCAATCACCACCTCTCACTCAGCCAGCTTCACAACCCAGGTGGCTAATACCGGTGGGTACCTCGGCGTCAGCAGCGGTTCGTTGTCGAAGGTCGATACCCGTTCCGAGCCAACCCACACCACACCCGTGGTGACACCCGATGTCGGTGACCTCCCTTATGAGATGGATGGCGACGTGAAGGTCTTCCGGCTCACAGCGCACGTTTTCAAGCAGCAGATCGCACCCCAGAAAACCATTGATGTCTGGGGATTCAATGGCAGCGCTCCCGGCCCGACGATTCAGGTGACACAGGGCGATAAGGTCCGCGTCATCTTCAAGAACGAGCTGCCGGAGTCGAGTTCCATTCACTGGCACGGCTTTGAAGACCAGATCGGCTACGACGGTATGCCCGGCATCAGCCAGGCTCCGGTCAAGCCGGGTGAGACCTTCGTCTACAACTTCAACATTCATCAGGAAGGAACGTACTTCTACCACTCGCACATGGCGATGCAGGAGATGGCTGGCATGTTGGGGGCCTTCATCATGCACCCGAAGGTGCCGTATCGCCCGCATTGCGATAAAGATTTCGCAATCAGTTTGCAGGCGTACTGGGTACTCCCGAACAGCACATCGCCGAACACGATGAACATGGAGTTCAACTGGCTCCTGCTGAATGGTAAAGCCGGTCCGGCAACCACGCCGCTCATCGTGCGTCAAGGCGATCGGGTGCGCATCCGGTTCGTGAACCTGAGTATGAATCACCATCCGATGCACCTCCATGGGCACACCTTCTATGTCACCGGGACTGAAGGTGGGCGCATACCGGAAACCGCGTGGTGGCCTGGAAACACCGTCCTCGTGGGCGTCGCCCAATCGCGGAACGTCGAATTCGTCGCGGATAACCCCGGCGACTGGATGGTGCACTGCCACCTGCCGCACCACATGATGAACAGCATGGCGAACCAGGCTGGTCCGATGACACGCATGGCCGGTTTTCCAGACGGAAAGGGACTGCGCGGCGATGACAGCCACGGCCATCTCATGGGGCCTGGTGAGCAGATGAGCATGGGGGACATGCAAGGCATGGATATGAAAAACATGGAGGGCATGGACATGGGCAAGATGCAGGGCATGAAGAAGGACACCTCCAAGACTCCGAACGCTTCTTCCGATCCGGCCATCCTTTCTGCTGCGCTCTCAGCGGGAGCACAGGCTACTTCTCCCGACGGTCCGCTGGCAAATACCGGCCTCGACGCCAGCATGGACGGCATGATGGCGGAGCAGATGGGTGGACGGCCTCGCCTGAGCGAGGAGCAGAAGCGGGACCTGAACGCCTTCGATATGGGTGATCAGAGCATGAAGGAGCAGATGACCGAAAGCTCTCCTCACGCCAACAACGTCCCGAACTTTCCGCAGGACGTGTACATGGAAGGTCCCATGATGAACATGGACAAGCTGGTCGAAAAGCCAGAGAACCTTGGATTGCGGCCGAGCTGGAGCCGCTTTATGCAGGGCATGATGACCTTCGTTCGCGTGCTGCCGCCGGAGCAATACGACCAGGTTGTGGCGGCCATGAAACAGGCGAATCGGGCTGGCGATCCATACGCTTCCCTCTACGTTGCTCCCAGTGGCCGGACCCGCGGATAACCGCGGGCCGCTGCTGCGGCCATGTACGCCGCTAATTCGGCGAAACGAAGCCAACCGATTCACGCGAATTTTGGAGAGAACACATGAAATCAGCAACTCTGGCGATCGGCCTTGCGCTCGGTGCCACCGCTTGCACCCTTGCGGCGCAGCAGTCCATGCCCGATATGCCTGGAATGAACATGCCGCAGCAGCAACCGAAAACCCCGGCCAAGCCGAAGCAAAAACAACAGCAGCAGCCCATGCCCGACATGCCCGGCATGGACATGGGACAGCACACGCAGACGAAGTCGCCGGCCAAGGTCGGTACGCCGAATCACAACCAAAAACCGCCCGAGACCATGCCGGAAGACATGAAGAGCATGGGAATGGACTCCGGCAACAAAAAAGCTCAGCAGAACTCCGCCAGCGAGCGGGATTCAGTCCGCCAGCAGGCCGGTCAGGTCGGCAAGAAGCCCGGCGATAAGAGCGATCAACAATCGATTCAGGTCCCGATTCAGGACCTCCAAGAGCCGGAGGCTCTCGAGTTTCGGACAGGCGGAGACATGCCTGCGCCTGAGTTGCTCGGTGACATCGTGAGTCGAGAACCGGTGACTTTGGAGCAATTTATCGCTCTTGCCGACAAGTCGAATCCCACCCTTCGGCAAGCTCAGCTCAACGTGGACCGCTCCAATCTACAGGCGAAGCAGGTGAGTCTGCCGCCTGACCCGATCGTGGGCTACAGCGGAGATCACATTCGCGGCGGCCAATACCATGGCGGCGAGCAAGGCGCATTCTTTACGCAAGAGTTCGTACTCGGGCACAAGCTCGCTTTGCGGCGCGACATCTACCGTGTGGAGGGACAGTCAAATGAGATGGCGCTGGAGGTGCAGCGGGCCCGCATCCACAACGATGTCGCCCGCGCCTTCTTCGACACGCTAGCTTCCCAGCAGACGGTCATCATCCGTGACCGGCTCCTGAAGGTTGCTCTCGACAATGACACCAATACCCACGAGCTCTCCCGTATCGGCCAAGTGGACGCTGCCGCGATTCTGACGGCGGAGGTGGAAGCGGAACAGGCACGCGTAGATTTTCTTTCTGCTCAACGCATGTTCCTGGCCCACTACGCTCAACTCGCAACCTTCGCCGGGCAGCACACCTTGGAAACTCATCCGCTCAAAGGATCGTTGGTGGAGCCTCCTGGCTTCGATCCAGAAGACTATGTGAAGCGAGATGTCGAAGAAAGCCCTCTTGTGAAGCGGGCGCAGGCGGACGAGGCACTCGGAGAGGCACGGCTGAAAGACGCTAAGCGTGAGCGTGTGCCGAATCTGAATCTCACAGCAGGGGAATGGTATTCGGGAGAAGAGGTGAACAGCGGTCGCAAGGCCGGCTGGGAGAGCTTCGCGCAGGCCGGAGTCCAGCTGCCGCTTTGGAATCACAATCAGGGCAACATCAAGGCATCGCAAGTTCTGCTCGATCGCGCACATAGGGATGTAGAGCGCACGAAGCTCTGGACGCACAACCAGACTGAGCCGCTTGCGCAGGAATACCAGACTGCCCACTTCACGGCGGAACGATACCGGACGGAGATGCTGCCGAGAGCTCGCCGCGCTTACGAGCTTCAAGTGACCAAATATCAGCAGATGTCGTTGGAGTACCCGCCCGTGCTCCAGGCACAGCATATGCTCTTCACGCTCCAACTCGGCTACACCGAGGCCCTAAATCAGGAGTGGCGAGCAGCAATTGCGCTGCAGAACTATGCCCTGATGAATGGCTTGGATGAACCCATCAGCACCGGCACGGATTCGACCACGATCAACCTGCCGACGGCTCCTGGACCTAATCAGTAAGGCGGTACGCAGGGAAACGCTCTTGAAATTGTTTCACGACAAAGTCGGCGAGGAGAACGAAATGAAGCAAAGGATAGTGAATGTCTGGGCCGCAATATCGTTCATTGGTATCGTGACCGTGGCTACCGTGGGTTTGGTGATGTGGAGCCACAGTTTCAACTCTCGTGCCAAGCCATCAGAGCTGGAGGCGAGCGTCGCCATGAAAGTCCATGACAGCTCCATCCCTGACCATTACGAGACGATGAAGAATCCGCTGGCAAACGGTGGGATAAATCTCATCGAAGCTGGAGGGCATTACGAGGAACACTGTGCCGCATGTCACGGGGACAATGGCAACGGCGAACCGAAGTTCCATGGGCTGATGTATCCACGGCCATCCAATCTCCTTTCAAAAGACACGCAGGAGATGTCGGATGGTGAGATCTATTTCATCATTAAACAGGGAATCCGCTACTCCGGTATGCCTGCCTTTGGCAAGCCCGGCGATGACGACGAACACGCCTGGAAGATGGTCGCGTATGTTCGACACCTCCCGCAACTGACGCCTGCCGAAGAGCAGCAGGTTCTTCAACAATCCCAGGAACCCATGAACCATGGGGACGCTCCTCACGAACATTCGCATTGAGGTACATCATGTTGACCACGGTCGCCTGGATCTCGCTGGGCATTGCTTTCACCTGCGCCATCGTCATCGCCATCGATGAGGCGCGCCACCCGCAGAAGATGTGGATCATGAACATTGTCTGGCCTGTGACCGCGCTTTACTTCAGTGTGTTCGCGCTGTGGGCCTACTTTGCCAAAGGCCGGCAGATGACCAAGGCAGCCATGCAGGGCATGTCGAAGCAGGAGATGGAGCAACAGAAGGAGCAAAAGAAGGAGCAGGCTCGCAAGAGCCCGACCTGGAGTCAGACGGCGCTCTCTGACAGCCATTGCGGTGCAGGCTGTGTCCTGGCTGACATTGTGACGGAGTTCACGGTCTTTGGCGTCGGCGCGACGTTCCTCGGGATGGAACTGTATGCAAATTTTCTCTGGGACTTTATCGCCGCCTGGTCGCTTGGGGTCGTCTTCCAATACTTCACCATCAAGCCGATGCGCAACCTGTCCGTGGGTGGAGGGATTTGGGCGGCGATCAAAGCCGACACTCTGTCCATCACCACCTTCCAGATCGGCATGTACGGCTTTATGGCGCTGGTTTACTTCAAGTTCTTTCCGTTCCCACACCTCCATGCGAACGAGCCTAGCTATTGGCTGATGATGCAGATCGCCATGATCTGCGGCTTTGTGACGGCGCTTCCGATCAACTGGCTGCTTGTAAAGATCGGCTGGAAGGAGGCAATGGGCTGATGCAGCGACCGCTGGCAACTCCAACAGATCGGGTACCCCGGCTGACTACACAGTTGCTTGAACAGCGGAGCGCCTTTCTGCGCTTTCTGGCGGCAAAGGTGGGGCCTGCGGCTGCTGAAGACATCCTGCAATCCTGCTACCTTAAGCTGATTGAGAAAGGGCCGCAGCTCCAGAAAGACGAGAGCGTTGTCTCCTGGTTTTACACCGTCCTGCGCCATGCGACGGTCGATTACTACCGGAGGAACGCAACGCGCGACCATGCCCACGAGCAGTTCGCGTCGGAGGCTCCGGTCAGCTATGAGACGGAGGTAAAGGCGAACATCTGCCAATGCCTGCCGGGTGTTCTCGAAACGCTCAAAACCGAGTACCGCGACGCCCTGCAAGCGGTAGATCTGGGTGGACAGTCTGTCGCTGAGTACGCGAACGCGGAAGGCACAACCCCCAACAATGCGGGTGTTCGCCTCCACCGAGCGCGGAAAGCTGCGGCGAAGCGGCTGACACAGGTCTGTGGTGCCTGCGCGGAACACAAATGCCTCGATTGCACCTGCCGAAGAGCGGCGGTGTAAGAGTTTCGGGCGGCCTGCGTCTTTAGGTTGGAAAAGGAGAACAAACTATGTGCAACTGTGGAACCAAGCCTCCAGTCGATGCAAAAGGTGCTGTCACCGATGTTGTCTGTGGAATGCAGGTCGATCCTGCCACCGCCGCAGGCGTAAGCGAATACCAGGGCAAGCGATATTTTTTCTGCGGTGCTGGCTGCAAGAGCAGCTTCGACGCCAATCCAGTGCAGTATGTCTGAGCTGAATGAGCTGAACGGAACACTGCCTTGGGCGCTCAGGTTACCTGAGCGCCCAACTTGTCCTTTGCACTTTATGAATCGAGCGAAATGACCCCACACGAGAGCCTGGCTGAAACATCCGCGAAAGTTATCGATCCGGTCTGCGGCATGAGCATCGTGCCGAGGAAAGCTGCGGGTGAGCAGGAGTTCGACGGGAAGACCTTCTACTTCTGCAGCAAGAGTTGCACGGAGAAGTTCAAGGCCGACCCCGCCAGCTACGCCACTCCAAAGCCCGCCACCGTGGCATCACCGGACGCCGTGGCAGAGCCGATGACCGATCCGGTCTGCGGCATGCAAGTAGATCCGGTTACGGCGGCAGGCATGGTCGAGCATGGAGGGGTACGGTATTTCTTTTGCAGTCAGGGATGTGTCACGAAGTTTCAAGCAGACCCCCGCAAGTATCTTCAGCCAAAAGCCGTTGAACGACCGGAGCAGTCTGCCTCCAGCCAGGATCAGCAGACCGAGTACATCTGTCCGATGGACCCGGAGGTCAGCAAGATGGGACCGGGCGCCTGCCCCAAGTGCGGCATGGCATTGGAACCAGCAACCGTCCAGGCACCGCCGACGCGGACCGAGTACACCTGCCCGATGCACCCGGAGATCGTGCGGCAGGAGCCCGGGAACTGCCCGATCTGCGGTATGGCGTTGGAGCCGCGCGACGTCACGGCGGCCGAGGAGGTGAACCCCGAACTGCGAGACATGACTCGCCGGTTCTGGATTAGCGTGGCGCTGGCCTTTCCCCTGCTCGCGCTGATGATCTCTGCCGCGTTTCCAACCATTCCGCGAGCCGCTGAAGCTCGCTCACGATCGTGCCGAACTTCTTGATCTGCGTGTGGGGTTCGTCCTTCGCGCCGCCGGTCATGACGCAAACCACGACGAACTTCTTGCCGACATCGATGCCGGCGCATCGCTCTAGAATCGCTTCGATCATCTACTCCTCCAATGCGGACAAGCAGCCGGCGGCGAGTTGGGCATATTGTTCTACGGGCTCAGAAGAGGCACCAGTCAGGTGTTCGTGAGCCGCCGGCGGGTCAGATTATCATTCGGGGTCGAACCACCAATAAGTCCGCGACCCTTTACCTGTTCGCACCTGAAGTCTTCACCACGCCGACGCTTCAGGTCAACGGAAACCCTTCTCGTCCTCAGGTGCGGCCGCACCGCGGCCGTCGATGATTATCATGCGTAGAAATTAGCCTCCCAACGTTCTAGCCCCATAGTCGCCTGAAGTATCAAGAAACCGTCGCTATTCATTTCACTGTAAACATTAAGTCGCATCCGTTTAATGCGGGAGTGATGAACTTGCGGAAAGACGCAAACATCTTTCTTTGGGGTCCCGTATGCTCTTGTTTCAGCGCTGCAGGCAGGTTGTCGCATTCGTAGCGTTCAGTGCGGTTGGAACCGTTCTCACCCAAGCTCAGATCAATACGTCTAGTCTCACCGGCCTCGTTAGGGACGCTTCGGGTGCGGACATCGCCCATGCGCACATCGTCGTTGGCAACAAGGCCACAGGCCTAACACGCCAGAGCGAGACGGACGGCGGTGGCTACTATAACTTCCCTGCGCTACCCATTGGCCTGTATACCGTCACGGTCGAGCAACCTGGCTTTTCGAAAACCGTCGAGGATGTACAGCTCGACGCAGCACAAAAGACCCGTCGCGACTTCACGCTCCAGCTGGGCGGGGTCGAGGACACGGTTACCGTCAGCGCAGATAACAACTCTTTGTCCCCCGACGATGCCTCCATCAGCACTGTCATTGCCAAGGAGACGATCGAAGGTACGCCCCTCTACCAACGTAACTGGGATGATCTGCTCCGTACCGTCGCCGGCGTGCAAATCGCACGCTTCACCCAGCAGGGCGGCGCCACCAGCTCCGGCCGCATCGGCTCCTTTAATGTGCATGGCGTTCACTCACTCCAGAACAATTTCATACTCGACGGCATCGACAACAACACCATCTCCGAGAACGTGCAGGAGCTCAGCACCCAGGCCGCGCATCCCTCGGTCGACACTATCCAGCAGTTCACCATCATCACCAGCCCCTACTCCGCGGAATATGGCCGCGCACCCGGAGCCGCCCTCTCCGTCAACACCATTAGCGGTACCAATCGCTTCCACGGTCTGGCCTTTGAATATCTACGCAATCAGTACTTCGACGCTACCGACTTCTTCACGAAGCGCAACCCCATCAGCACGCGCAAGCTAGAAAACAATCAGCACCAGTTCGGCGGCAACATCAGCGGCCCTATCCTGCACGATCGCTTGTTCTTTTTCTTCGATTACGAGGGCACCCGCATTAAGCAGGGTGTCACGCGCATCTCCACTGTGCCCCTCCCCAATGAGCGTATCGGCGACTTCAGCCCCGCCGCCATCGCCGCCTCGGGCGTCCCGGGGCTCAAGTACAACACCATCTACGACCCGCTTACCGGACTGCCCTTCGCCAACAATCAGATCCCCGCCGCCCGGCTCGACAGAGCAGTTAGCGCTCTCATCAACCTGTTCCCACTGCCGAACACGCCCGGGGCGCAGCTGAACAACTACATCCGTAGCCCGCTCATCACCGACAACAACGACTCCTACGACGGCCGAATTGATTGGACCGCCAGCAAGAAGGACAACCTCTTCGTCCGCTACGCCTACATTAATCGCTCGCGGTTCATCCCCGGCAACTACGGCGGAATCGCCGACGGCACCGGCTCCTCCTCGCAGGGTCGGCAGCAGCTCAAGGCCTACAGCGGCGTGCTCGGCTGGACCCATATCTTGTCGCCTACCATCCTGAACGACTTTCACTTCGGCTACATCCGCAATCTCTCGCTCGCCCAGCAGGACCCCTTCGGCCTCAACGCTGCCGACCAGTACGTTCCCGGCATCCCGAACAACCCCGCCACCGCCGGCGGTGTTCCGCAGACCCAGTTCGGCAGCCCGGCCAACACCTTCATTGGCTCGCCTGACTTCCTTCCTAAATCCCAGGCACCCCAGCAGTACCAGTTCATCGACGCGCTCTCGATCTCCCGCGGCCGTCACTCCATGAAGTTTGGCGCGACGCTCTACGCCCCCATGCGTAACATCTTCCAGGATGAGCCCAGCACCCGCGGCGACCTCGGCTTCTCCGGCATCTTCACCTGCCTGCGAGGCGGCGCGAGCGGCGGCTGCGTCAGCGGCGGTATCTCCTACGCCGACGGCCTGCTCGGCTACGCACAGCAGGTCCAGCTCTCGAACATTCACTTCGTCGACCAGCGCCTCTGGTTCCTCGCCGGCTTCGCGCAGGACGACTGGAAGGTCACCCCGAAGCTGACCCTCAACCTCGGCCTGCGCTACGAGTTCGCCACCCCGGCTCTCGAAGGCAAAAACCAGATGGCCAACTTCGACCCGACCGCAAATGGTGGCGCCGGAGGCCTGGTCTTTGCCGCGAGCGGCGGTCTCCAAACCCGTTCCCTCGTCCAGCCCAACTACAAAAACTTCGCCCCGCGCTTCGGCTTCGCTTACTCCATCGACCAGAAGACGATCGTCCGCGGCGGTTACGGCTACTACTACTCACTCTTTGAGCGTTTTGGCTCCGAGAACCAGATCGCGCTCAACCCGCCCTTCCTTATCAACAAGACCCCTGCCGTACCCGGTAACTCCAAGGTACCGGTCCTGATCGCGCAAAACGGCTTTCCCGCCAGCTTCGTCGACCCAACCAAATTCGACTTGACCCAGCTGCAGGCCTACCACATCCGCGCCGTCAACCCGCACCAGCCCGCGCCCAACGTCCAGCAGTGGAGCTTCGGCTTCCAGCGCGAACTCCCCATGCGCTTCACCGCCGACGTCAACTACGTCGGTACCAAGTCGACGCATCTCGACGTGCTCAACGACCTCAACCAGCCCATCTTCAACAACGGAGTCACTACCAACATCTCGCCCTTCCCCAAATTCGGCTACATCGAGTATCAAAACTCGATCGGCTTCGGCAACTACAACGGCCTGGAGGCGACCGTCTCCCGCCGCTTCTCGGACGGCTTCAGCTTCCGCGCAGCCTACACCTACTCCCACAGCCTGGACAACGCCCCACAGGAGCTCGAAAACAACTCCGGCGCGCCGCCTAACGGCCGCAACTATCGCGGCTGGTACGGCCGCAGCGACTTCGACATCCCCCAGCGCGTTTCCTTCAACTACCTCTACGAGCTCCCCTTCGGCAAGGGTAAGCAGTTCGCGCACCAGGGCGTCCTCAGCAACATCGTCGGCGGCTTCCGCACCTCCGGCGTGTACACCTTCTACCAGGGCCGCCCCTTCACCATCAACGGCGGCAGCCTCTCGAGCGCCCTCGATCCGTACGGTGCCGCGACGGCCACGGTCAACGTCATCGGCCCGGTCACGTATGTCGGCAGCCCTGACTGCTGGTACTACGCCGCGGCCAACTCGAAGTGCGCCGGCAAAGCTCCAGCCGGGCTCACCGACGCCTTCCGGCTGGCACCCGCGGGGGTCATCGGCAACAGTGGACGTAACACGCTGCGCGGTCCCGGCGTCAACGTCTTCGACGCCGCGCTCCTCCGCGAGTTCCCCCTCCACGACACCGCCAACCTCGAGTTCCGCTGGGAGGTCTTCAATGTCACCAACACCACCGAGTTCGGCCAGCCCAACAACAACTTCAGCAGCAGCTCCGCCGGTCAAATCACCTCTCTCGCCGGCGACCCCCGCGTCATGCAGCTAGCCCTGCGTCTGTCCTTCTAAGCCGTCCGTACTTCCCAGGCTGGTCCTCCTCTCGATGGGGCCAGCCGGACTCGCTAGCAAATCTCTGATTCAATTCTGTTTAAGAAGGCATCGCTCAGCTATGCCGTAATCCTCTCAAATGAAGTCGGCTTCAGCCGCCGAGGACGATGCGTCATTCACTGGGACTATTTTCTAAACGCTAGCCTTGCAGTCGGAGTCTTCATGAAGTTCAATACACTGCACCCCATCGCCGCCGCAGCTGTCGCTCTACTCCTTTCTGCTTTCACCTCACAAGCTCCCGCACAGCAAGCCCCTGACCTCACCCTTCGCGGCACCGTCACCGTCGCCGACGCCCAGACCTATCGCGAACTCCCCTTCACCGTTCCCGCCGGCGTCACCCGCATCACCGTCGACTTCGCTTACACCGAGCGCGACAAGAAGACAAGCATCGATCTCGGCATCCTTGACAACGAGCGCTTTCGCGGCTGGAGCGGCGGTAACAAAAGCTCCTTCACCCTCTCCGAGACCGACGCAACGCCCTCCTTCCTTCCCGGCGCCATCCGCCCTGGCACCTGGAAGCTGCTGCTCGGCATCCCCAACATCGAGCAGGGCGTAACCTCCAACTACGAGGCCAAGATCTTCTTCGCCCACACCGGCGATCAACCCGCCGTCTCAACCTTCAGCCGCACCCCCCTGCGGCAAGGTCCCGCCTGGTATCGCGGCGACTTCCACATGCACGACGCTCATAGTGACGGCTCCTGCCTCAGCCAGGCAGGTGTCAACGTCCCCTGTCCGCTCTTCAAGACCGTCGAAGCCGCTGTCGCGCACAAGCTCGACTTCATCGCCATCAGCGACCACAACGCCACCTCGCAATATAACGACGAGCGCGAGGTCCAGCCCTACTTCGACCAGCTCCTCCTCATCCCCGCCCGCGAGATCACCACCTTCCACGGCCACGCCAACATCTTCGGCATCACCGACTTCGTCGACTTCCGCCTCGGCAGCGCCACCGTCCCCGACATCAACACCATCAGCCAGCAGGTCGCCGCATACCACGGCCTCATCTCCATAAATCATCCCGGCTCGCCCACCGGTGCCTCCTGCATGGGCTGCGGCTGGGACGCGCCCAACACCGACTACTCTAAAATCACCGCCGTCGAAGCCATCAACGGCGGCTCACTCGACGGACGCGGCTCCGGCATCCCCTTCTGGCAGGACAAGCTCAACGCGGGCTTCCGCCTCACCGGCATCGGCGGCAGCGACAACCACGAGGCCGACTACCCGCCCATGATCCGCTCCGCCGTCGGCCACCCCACCACCGTCGTCTACGCCGCCAGCCTCTCCGACCGCGCCATCCTCGATGGCGTCCGTGCCGGCCACGTCTTCGTCGATCTCGAAGGCAGCCGCGACCGCGGCATCGAGTTCTCCGCGACCGCAGGCACGGCGACCGCGACAATGGGCGACAATCTCAAAGCACCGGACGGCCAGATGATCCACTTCCACCTCCGAATGCTTAACCTGCAAGGTGCCTATCCGGAGATCGTGCCCGATGAGCCGAAGGCACTCCTCTTTAACGAAGAGATGACCGGCTTCGACTACCGCTCTGACGGAAAACGTCACTGGTTCCGCGTCAACGTGCGCGCCAACGACGGACGGCTGCTCATCCTCGGCAACCCGATCTACATCAACTTTTAACAAGCTAATGTCCATAACGGTAGCTGGCATCCCGAGCATCATGCACTTTGCGCTTCACCTTTGATTCTGACCTCTACCGCCTCACTCCGGCTGCCTGAGTAACGCTTGTGCTTACCAGGGAAAGGAAATTGGCATGCACCATAAGGCACTCTCCATGCTCGCTTTCGTGTTTCTTACGTTGTCTTCTGGAATAGCTTGTGCCCAGGGAGCGGATCTGGACTTCCTCAATCACAATCAACCCCTCCTGGACACGCATAACTGCTATCCCTACGAGGAGCAATGGAGCGATCGCATCCAGCGTGCTCTGAATTCGGGCTTCCCGGTCTCGATCGAACAGGACCTTGCCTGGTATGTCGATCCGGCGACCGGCAAAGGTCGCGTCGTCGTCTCGCACACCCCGAAGACAACCGGCGAGGAGCCCACGCTCGAAAACTATTTCTTCAAGCAGGTTCGCCCGGTCATCGAGAAGGCGATCGCTGAAAACAAGCGCAGCCAATGGCCGGTCATTGTTCTGCACTTCGACTTCAAGGACACTCAAACTCCATTGCTCCAGGCTGTGTGGCAGGTGCTCGGCGAGCATCAGGACTGGCTCTCGACTGCATTAAAGACAAGCGACCCGGCCACGCTCTCACCCATCGACTGCAAGCCGATCCTTGTTCTCACCGAACAGTCCGACGCGCAGCAAGCGGTCTTCTACGACGCACTCCCGATCGGCGCGCGGCTGCGTGTCTTCGGTTCGGCGCACTCCCATCCCATCCCCAAAGACATGCCCCTGAAGCAGGTCATTCACTGGGCCGTCAATCTCACGCCTGAGGAGTTGCTCAGTGAGCCGCCTACGAACTACCGCCGCTGGTGGAACAGCTCCTGGTATACCGTCGAAGAGGGCGGAGAGCCGGGCGCCGGAGACTGGACAGCTGCCGACAACCAGCGTCTGCGATCACTCGTCGATCATGCCCACAAGATGGGTTATTGGGTTCGCTTCTATGCGCTCGACGGATTTGCGCCTGGTGACGATCAGGGCTGGGGACAGGGTTATAACTTCGGCTCGCGCGAGGCCGTCATTCTGCGCTGGAAAGCAGCGATCGCAGCCCGCGTCAACTTCATCGCCACCAACCAATATGAGGCGCTCGCCGCGTACCTGAAGCAGGATGCAAAGGAACTTCGTCCCGCGTCCGGAAAGTAGTTTACCTTCGCCGAAGCTGGCCTGATTGCAACTCCTGTAAAGGCTCCCGCCACCCTCGCCCATCACAAGCATTCAGGAGCAGGAATGACCTTTACGGTGTGCCGCAGACATGTTCTCTTCGGCCTTTTGTTCTCTGCGTTGAGCGGCTATAGGGCCGCAGGCCAGTCCTCCCGGTTGCCGGACGAAGGCGATCTTCAGGCAGTCGTGGTGCTGATGCGGCATGGCGTGCGCACGCCGATCGAGAGCGAAACCCGCTCCGGCGCCTACAACGCGCAACCCTGGCCCGCGTGGCCCACGGCGCCTGGAGTCCTTACACCACATGGCGCAAAGGCATTACGTTTGCTCGCGAACTTCTACCGCGCGCGCTATCCCTCACTGCTGCAGGTTGAATCCTGCGAGCATTCCGGCATCTACATCGAGGCGAATACCACGCAGCGTACCATTGCCTCTGCGGAAGCGCTCCGAACCGGGCTTTCGC
>JAABUX010001921.1_pt1 | contig 30300 bp, 21 predicted proteins | sample 5561851 | NCBI WGS metagenome assembly JAABUX01 (sample SAMN10711883, study PRJNA513361) | rock metagenome | isolation source: Antarctica rocks | place: Antarctica: Victoria Land, Richard Nunatak red sandstone | collected 2016-01-03 | reverse complement strand
CTATCGCTCTGACGCCGCCCTCGGTCACGCATGCCCCCTTAGACATGGTTCACGCGACGCTCGATCAAGCTTGACAGTTTAAGCCTCCGGCAGGCGCAACACTGTCAAGTCCGTTTGAACCATGTCTTAGACGAGATCGATGACCCGCGTGCCCTGGCTACGGCTATTGCACGGCGTCTGGACCGCATGGGCAGCCATACGGAGGCGGCGTCCCTACGCCTCGCGGATCAGTTGCGCGATTGCCAAATGCTGCTCCTGCTGGACAACTTCGAGCACCTGCTTACCGCTGGAGCTTTGCTCGGTGAGGTCCTTATGGCCGCGCCACACACGAAAATACTCGTCACGAGCCGTGCTGTCTTGCGCCTCACCGGCGCCTGCACGTATATGGTGCCGCCGCTGATGGTCACTGACCCTGTCGCTGACAGACGCACAGGTGCATGGGCTGACGCACCGGCGGTCATCCTCTTCGCGCGCCGTGCACAGGCTCTGCGCCCATCGTTTGCTCTCACTGAGGACAACGCGACGGCTATCGCCGAGATATGCTGGCGTCTGGATGGTGTACCCTTGGCGATTGAACTTGCCGCTGCATGGGGAGCGCTGCTCTCCCCGCAAGCTCTGCTACAACGCCTTGACCGGCCGCTGAGTATGCTGATCCGGGGCGCGCTCGATCTGCCGCCGCGCCAGCGCACGCTCAGGGCGTCACTGGAATGGAGCCATCAGCTCCTCACCCCACAGGAACAGCAGGTGTTCGCCCGCATCGGTGTCTTCGCTGGGAGTTGGCTGCTGGACGCCGCCGAGGCAGTGTGCGCCGGTAATACTGCGGCGACCGTCGAGGGGGCGCTTCTTCCCATACATACACAAGCCCTGGCTGAGCGGGCCAATCTTGCCGTCCCCGCACCGGACGCGGGGACAGCGCCAGAGGGGGCATATCCAGACGCTTCTTCTCATGTGCTCAACAGCATCGCCTCCTTGCTCGACATGAGTATGCTCGCTCATGCGGGGGAGGGGCGAGGAGAGCAACGCTTCCGCATGCTAGCGACGGTGCGCGCCTATGCGTGCGAACGGCTGCGTGTGAGCGGCGAGGAGAGGTGTTTTAGGGATCGCCATGCCCGCCACTTCCTGGATGTGGCTGAGAGGGCCGGCCATGGCCTGCGCGGTCCAGGGCAAGCTCTGTGGCTCGCACGCCTTGAGCAGGACCACGACAACCTCCGCGTGGCGCTGGACTGGGCTGGGCAGGCTCCCGCGGCGCCTGATCTGGATGGGCGCCTGGCGGGGGCGTTGGGCATCTTCTGGCATATGGCGGGGCACATCACAGAGGGCCGACGCTGGCTCGAAGGGGCCTTGGCCCGCTGTCCCGCTGGCGCGGGCACGGCTCGGACGCACTACTGGGCCGGGGCTTTTGCCGTGCAGCAGGGAGATCTCCAGCAGGCCCTGGCGCATTTCGAGGAGAGCGCGGCTGCCTATCAGGCGGGAGACGAGCCTGGGAGTCTGGGCTGGCTCCTCCTTCAGCGTGGTCTTCTCGCCGTACGACACGGCCAGACTACGGAGGCGCAGGCACACTTTATGCGTGCGTGCGCGGTGCTCAGGGACGTGGGTGATCAGCGCGGTATCGCCTACGCGCTCTTCAATCTCGGCCGACTGGCGCAGGCCGATCAAGGCCAGTGGCGCCAGATGCGCGAGGAGAGTCTAGCCTTGTTGACGCATGCAGGAGACCTGTGGAGTATGCGCTATCAGCAAACCGTGTTGAACTAGGCGCTTGTCATAGCGACATCGACAAAAAGTTGTCTATGCGACGAGGCCCAGGTCCTCGAACAGGGTCTGCATATCCTTGCGGACCGTTTCATAGTGTTCATCGATGGCCCTCCAGGTCTTCGGCTTCCGGCCCATCTTGGGCTGGGCTGTGCCGGCCAGAATCGGCTTGATGACCTGGTCGCGCAGGATCACCAGCGCGGCGATCGTGCGCAACCCATCCGGCGGCGCCTGATAGCGCCGCGAGGACCCGACTTTGCCGATCAAGCCCTTGGCCCGCAGCTTCTTGAGGTCGTAGGCGGCATGCCGCGCCTGGTAGGCCGGCGCGGTTGGCCCAAGCGCTGCCTGCACCTGCGCGGCGACCTGGCTCAAGGTGAACCCGGCGGGGGCTGGCGCTAGCGCGAGCACTGCTGCCAGGACGGCGCGCATCCGCGGCTTGTTGAGGTCGACACCTCCCACCCTGGTCTGGCCCAGATACGCCGGCGTGGGTAGTTGCTCCAACATGTCGTCGGCCACGAAGGCGTGGTCCACGCAGTCCAGTGTGGTTAGGAAATGATCCACCATGGCGTGGAGCCGCGCAACCAGCTGCGGGAAACGCGCCACCACCCGCCCACACCCCAACTCCTTCGCGTTGTGCGCCTGTGCCTCAAAGCGGAGGACGTGTGCGCCTTTGGTATAGGCCTTGAGGGTCAGCTTGCCGAAGTGCAGCTTGAACACCGTCAGGTCATACACAGGTGTCTCGACCACGACCTCCAAGCGCGGGGCTTTCGCCCCACTGATGTGGCGGGGGCGCATCTTGGCGCCGAAGATCGTCTTAAGCCCGCGCACGTCGAGGTGGGCGCGCGTCCGATCGATCATCGCCTGAAAGACCTGCTCCATCTGTCCGCCCACCCGGAACAGCAGATTGCGGCTGTACGCGAGTTGATAGACCGAGTACGCGTAGCGAAAGCCGCTACGCTCCTGCTCATCAACATCCAGAGCGAAACATAAGCAGTAGGAATAGATCCAGCGGTCACAGACGTGCGTCAGACGCCCTATCATCCGCTCCTCGGACAAGGTGTCTGCGATCGACGCCAGAGCTGTGGGGTCGGCCAGGTGCGTGAAACAGTTGCCCTCCTGCTGGGTCGTGATCCCAGCCGTGGCCGCTTGCGCGGCGACATATTCATGCCCATTGAGGATGATCTGCGCCCCGAAGGGCGGATGCCCGGACATCTTGATCGTGAGGTGGCCCCAGTCAGGGTCCAGGATGTGGAAGGAATAGTGATTCACGTAGGCTTTCTTGGACACGAGATCCACGATCACGCCGTTCTTGGCCTGCTGCACATCCCACACCGGGGCGACAGCGCGCGCCACCAGGATCATGAAGAGCCCCTGCGTCGACGGATGCGTCGCCAGATACTCCTCGGCGAGATCGTGCTTGCGCTCCCCACGTAGACAGTCCACGACGGTGATATCGTGCGCTTTGGCAAAACCGCGGACACGGCGACTGAATCGGCCGGCCATACGCATGAGGTGCGCGTTGTCCAGGGTCGCATCGGAGCCGGTGAGTTGCCGCCACCAGTACCGAAACCCCGGCGGCGCGTAGCACAGCGTGTGGTAGGCGTTGAGGACGATGCGATCCACGCAATCGTAGCTGCCTTCGAGCAGGTCCGCATACCGCTCACTCACCGCGTCTCCCATGATACAACCTCCATCGTTGCGACACACCACGTCCATCATGAGAGGGAGCGTACACCCTGCGGGCCTCGGAGGCAACTGCTCCGCCAGGAGCCACTTGCTCTGAGCGCAGTCTCAGAGCAAGGTTGGACTCCTAATACAGGCAAACATGATGCGATTGAGTCACGTTTTCGCGTCATGTCTCGTCGGTCTGAGGCAGAGCCTCGCTAGTATTAGGGACGCCGAAATACTAATTCATCCCACAACGGCGCTGCTTTAGTTCGTACAGGCGCTGCGTCCCCTGGGAAGCGGGGGAAGCCTGGGATACGCAGGTATTTCGGCGTCCCTTAGTTGCCGTCCATGTGAGTGGAGGATGGCAGTAGGCAAACAGTCGGCGAGGATGCAGGCATCCGGAGCACGTACGCGGCGCGTCGGAGTGGCGGTGGACTTTCAGGCGCTACCCACAGGTATACCCGGCACTGACAGGCGGATTCGGTACAAGCTCGTGGTCGCCGTGATGAACAGTGTAGACCAGTCGTTTCCACCCCATGCCAGATTCGCGGCCACTTCCGGCACGGTGATGGTGCCCAGCGGCCTACCCCCCGGATTGAAGATCCATACCCCACCGATTGAACCGACGTACAGGTTTCCCTCACCGTCCACCTTCAAGCCGTCGGGCGGTCCGTCGTCCGGTCCCAACGGAGATGGCAGCGGCGTCTCGGCAAAGATCCGCCGATTGATAAGAGTACCGTCGGATGCCACATCGAAAACATGGACCAATCCGGTGGCGTCATCGCCGACATAGAGCATGGATTCATCCGGCGAGAACGCGAGTCCGTTAGGATGCTGCAATTCATCCGAGAGCAGGTGCAACACGCTGGCGGTCGAGCATCGATACACGCCCTGGATAGGCAACTCCTTGCCGTCCGTGAGGTGACGCAGGCCATGTGGGGGGTCGGTGAAGTAGATGGCGCCGCCGCTGTGAACAACCACGTCATTGGGGCTATTCAGGCGCTTACCCTCATACTGCTCGGCCAGCACGGTGATGTTGCCATCATGCTCGGTGCGGGTGAGGCGGCGGGCGCTCTGGCCGCACACGATCAGTCTGTTTTCCTGATCCAGGGTCATGCCATTGCAGTGCCCCGTCGCCGATGGATGGGCTACCCCGTCGTGCTCCACCCGAAAGGTCGTCACCTGTGGACCCTCTGGACATTCCTGCCAGCGCACAATGCGGCTATGGGGGATATCCGTGAACAGCAGATGATCGCCGCGCCAGACCGGTCCTTCCGTGAAGAGGAAACCTCCAGCCACGCGCTCAAGGCGCGCCTCAGGGGGAACCAATCGATGAAACGACGCATCCAGCACGATAAAAGGCTTTGCCATATCTCTTCCTCTCCATGACCAACGCCATCAGACCTGTGCTGGAGACGTTCTTCCCGTATCGCTTATTCGGTCCAGTAGGCGGCGCCCGGCAAGCTGCCATCCATGGTGTACCCGCCGTCTATGGTGAGCACCTGCCCAGTCATATACCGTGCGTCATCAGAAGCCAGGAAAACCGCGCCGGCCGCGATCCACTCCGGCTGTGCGATCTCCTTGAGTGGGATACGCTCATAGAGGGCGCGCTTGACCTGCTCGGTATACATCGGCGTGGTGAGATCGGTGTAGGTCGCCCCTGGAGCCAGACAATTGACGATGATGCGGTGCGGCGCCAACTCAGTGGCCAACGTGCGCGAGAATGCCTCCATGCCCCCTTTGGCCGCCGTGTAGGCGGCCGCGTTCGGCTCGGAGAGCCGGGCGTGGATGGACGAGACATTGATGATACGGCCGCCCGTGTCCTGGGCGACCATATGGCGTGCCGCTGCCTGACTACAGAGGAAACAGCTTTTCAAGTTGTTGGTCAGCACCTGATCCCATTGTTCCTCGCGCATCTCTAGCACCGGGGCCTGCAGAATGATGCCGGCATTGTTGACCAGGATATGGAGGCCGCCGAGTTGCTCCACGGTGCGCGCCACCACCTCCTCGACGTCCACGGCACGCCCCACATCCGCCCGCAGCGCGAGCGCCGGCTGCCCAGTGGATCGGATACGGGCGGCCACAGCCTGTCCACTTGCGAGGTCCAGATCCACGATGGCGACAGCCGCGCCCTCCTGGGCGAAAGCCAGCGCAATCGCTCGGCCGATACCCGAGGCCGCCCCGGTTACCAGCGCGACACGTCCGTCAAGCCTGCCTGGCATGGCAGCGCCTCCTTCCAGGTTCTCTTATCACATCATTGTCCGTCACTCAGTCAGGCGTAGGCGAGCGGCCTCATCTGAGATGTTCAGTTCCACCAACGCCGGGCTAAGCGGCGCGATCTCTACGGTGAGGGTCAGGGCGCCGTCTGCGGCGGGCGCCAGTGCGCCGCCCTCGACCTTTGTGAGCGCCGCGAGTCCGAGTCGCGGCAGGTCGAGGGCCACCGTCCGCGTGTGTGGCTCGTTGCTCAGGTTGAAGAACAGCGCCACGGCGGCACCGCTCCCCGGCAGCACATGCACATGGGTCAGGGGGTCGATGCCCACGAACTCTCCTTGCGTAAAGAAACGCTTCAGGCGACGGTAGCGCGTGACCGCCTGTTTGAGCGCGGCATACAAGGGCGTCCGGGGATCGCTGACCCCGCCGATGCCCAGATGCCGGCAGGTCGACGCATACCACCAGTAGGCGAGCATCGTGGTGGAATCGCGGCCTTCATGGATATGCAGGTACAGCGGGATCTCGTACGCCAGATTGTATTCGTAGAGACTTAGCGCCTTGCCCGAGAGCAGGTCATAATACGGATCCCACATGTACTCGAAGCCCCAGTTATCGTCGAATGAATAGGGAAGGCCATGCTGATAATAGAGCGGGTGATAGTCCTGCATACCGCCATTGATGCGGTCGTGCGCTTCAATCAAGACGTGCGGGTAGGCGCGCTTCACCGCCTGGATAACCTCCAGGACACCCTCGGCATGCCCCTGCCTCGTGAGAGGTACCGCATGGCCGTGGGTGGAATCCCAGCAGGCGACTCCCCGCGCGCCACCATGCGCGCCATCGGGGTTGTACGAGAGGAAGTCGAACATAAAGAAGATGGCGCCGGCTTCCGCCAGGGCCAATAAACGCTGTGTCTTGAGTTTTTTCCAGGCAGTGGAGGCGGTGCAGACACAGGCATTGGGGTACAACGCGGCGGACGCCATGAAAGGCGCCGTCTTGCCCTCCGCGTCCCGTAGATAGATCGCCGGATCCTCGCCCAAGTCCGTGGTATGCATCATCAGGTGCAGCGAGAGGCCCAGGTGATAGCGATCGCGCAGCAGCCGGGCAAACTCGGCCTGCGGACCGAGGCGTGCGGTATCCCAGATGGAGGTACCTTCCGCGATGTCCCAGGTGGGGTCGAGATAGAGCGACTCGGCTCCAACATCGGCTGCAATTGCTGCCTCGGCTTCCAATTGCTCCCGCGTCTGCAAGGGCGCATTATCGCCGAGACGCCAGCCCAGGTTGTACAGCTCGTTCCAGTGCAGCGGTGGGTCAAAGTCGGGAGGTAGCTGATGACCCAGTGCCTGTAGATGGCTGTGGTAGGCGCGATAGCCGTCCTGCCAGTCGCCCTGAAAGGCCACCAACCGCGTTGGACCAAAGGCGATCGTGGCGTCGGGCAGGAGCGTCTGCGCCGCTTCGGGGTCGCCGCGGTAGAGTCCAGCGCCAGCGAAGCGCGCACAGACGTGATAGGGCGTGTGCTCATGCGACGAGACAGTATCCATCACGGAGCGCTCAGGGCCGCTCGAGTCCTGTACCACGAATTCCCCATCGAAGATGCCAAACTCGATAGCCTCATGGTTGTACTTGGCGACCAAAATACCGCGTTCCCCGTCGCCCCACACCCAGGCTTCGCTCCCGTGGTCGGGAAGATTGCCACGCGGGTTCCAGGAGATGGGGAAGAGGTCCGCCGACGTATATTGTTGGAGGTGACGATCCACACTATGGCCGAAGCGGCGGCGATGCGGGACGGGAACCAGGCGAAAGCGATCCACGCCGTCGGCCCACGCATAGCGTTCGCGATCGAAGAGCACCTTGCGCAGCCCGAAGCGCAGCCCGTCGAGTTGGTGATCATGCCTCCCAAAACGATGTTGTAAGGTGATCTGCTCCTCCAACCATGGAGCATCGGTGGGCAGGGTGATACGGTGGCGCAAGAATATATCAGTCGGGCCATCCCTGCCCAAGTCGAGCCGACCTTCTAATATCACGCTCTGCCCGCCATCGGGCTCTTCCTGTCGTCGGTGCGTCAGCTCCACCAGCCCGCGACAGGTGTGCCGCAGTGGCCCGGTGACCACGTCCAGGGTATAGCAATAGCGCTCATCGGCGACGACGATGCCCTGGCGACGATCCACGATCCGGCATGGCCCCGCATCCGCGTCCACGCGCACAACGACGTCCCACCAGGGATTAGTGAGCGTCATTGGTTGGGTATCGGTCGGCTGTTGCCCCGTGGTCTTCACAATTGTCACGGTACAAACACCCCTTTCTATCAGTGTTGCCCAGGGCCGCTACCCCTTCACGCCGGCCTTGCTGAACGTACCCTTGTTGTCATAGCGCGTGCGGGCATCGTAGTAGGGTAGACTCGTCGCGAAGTAAGGTCATGCCCGTTGCGCCTCCAGACTATAGCGCCGCACGACCACCGCGATGGCCTGTTGTTGCAGTGGATCGAGTGGAGCGTGGGGTGGGGCCGGATCGCCATTGCCCAGCCCGAGTATTCCGCAGGCGGCCTTAATGATCCTGGTGGGATTGGCCAATTGGATGATCCTGTCTATCTCAAGCAACTCCGTGGCCACACGTCGCCACGTAGTCGTATCGCCGGCCACGCGCGCCTTATGCAGCGCGACATACAGATGTGGCACAATGTTCGCTGGACCGGGCACCAATCCATCGGCCGGCAGTGGCCGCTCGGCGACCATCAGGGCGCCGTCGCCCAGCAGCACGCGGAAGCGGGGGTGGCGTCGCTTGATCGCCAAGAAGCTCATGAACGCGTCGCGGTCGCCGGCCGAGTCCTTGATCCCGATGACGCGTGGCTCGTTCGCCAAGGTAGCGGCGGTGTCAGGCAGGATGGCGTGGTGCGTGCAGGACGGGATGTTGTAGAGCATGACGGGGAGATCCACCGCTGCCAGGACCGCTTCGACGTGGCGGCGTTGATCGTCGGGCTCGGCGCTTGAGTAATAGGGCGACCCGACCACGAGCGCGTCGGCCCCATCGGCCTCGGCTTGTTGGGCCGCCTCGCGCGCCAACGCGGCGCCAGGCTGTAGAATCCCGGCGAGGACGGGCACGCGGCCACGGCTCGCGGCTACGGTCGCGCACACGACCGTCCGGCGTTGCGCGGCGGTTAACCAGGCGCCTTCACCCGTGGTACCGAGGGCGAACAACCCGCTGCACCCACCGACGAGGACATGCTCGATGACCTTGTCGAACGCTGCTGTGTCGATCTCGCCGCCCACCCCCAACGGCGTGATGATGGGCGGGATGACGCCCTTCAGGGCTATCTCCCACGTCCACTGCTTAACCGCGCTGTCTTCACCGCCCATCGTATGACCGTTCAATCGTCCTCTCCCTCGGTGTAAAGCTCGTGATTATCGAAGCCCGCGACCGCGGTCGCGGGCCAGGCCCAACCACCACAAACAAACGTCTTTGATCCTATGCTAGCGCGGAGTCACTACTCTGTAGAACCAGATGGCCCCGGCGCGTCGCGGGAGTTCGAAAGTGAAACCGTCACTTAACAGGACGGAGCCGTCCACCTCGCGCACGGCGCCTGTCTCTTGGTTCTCCAACACATAGCTTGAGCGTGGATCGAGCGCCTTTGGATAAACGGTCAAGTGATCCTGCGCGCAGGCCCTGTGGCGGATACCCTGGATAAGCCCCTCACCCGTGTCCGGCCGGTCAAACTGCCAGGCGACCCACGCGTCGCCATTGCGGCTGAACGGGGTCAACGGATAATAGTCGCCGCCCAGTAACAACTCGGATGCCTTGCGCCAGATACCGACCATTTTCTTGCTCTGCGCGATATCGGTATCGTCCTTACGGATATCTATACTGAGAAAAAGCATCGGCGCCATGGCGCAATGGAACGAGAAGCTGTCGGGTTGCGCGCCGGGCTTGATATCGTCGCTCGCGTCGTCCAGGTCCCAGGAAACGACGGATTCCTTGAAATAGGGTATCCAGGCGTAGAGGGTGTGGTGGAAGGCCAGTTTGACGGGATGGATGCCATACCCGTAATCCGTGTAATGCAAGGGGACCGACCGGCGCATCGTCTCAAGGTCGTTGCGGCGACCGCCCGACGCGCAGGAATCGATCCACAGGCCGGGATTGCGCGCCAGCAGGTCGTCCCAGAAACGCAGATAGCCCTGCACATGGAGGTTTTCTTTGATGCCCTGGCGGTCCTCCGCGTCGTTGTCCCGCCAGAACGCCAGCGGGGGGAAATTGAAATCCTGCCGGTAGATCTTGATGCCATTATCTTGGATCAGCGCGCTTACATGATCGGTCAACCACTGTCGGCAGTGCGGATTGCCGAGATCGAGCAAATAGGATCGCGAGACCGACCCGTCGCCTTCCTTGGTATGCAGCAGCCACTCGGGGTGATTGTTGAAGAGCCAGGTGTCGCGGGTCACCCTCTCCGGCTCGAACCAGAGCAAGAAATCGGCGCCATGCTCCGTCGCGTGGTCGGACACGGGTTTCAAGCCGCGGGGGAACCGCTCCGGGTCCGGCTGCCACGTCCCGGTCAGCCGCCACTTACGCTCGTGGCTCTCGTTGTAACATGGGTACCATCCCGCGTCGATCCACCACACGTCGTAGTCGAATCCCGCGTCCTTGAACTTATCCAGGTACCGGAGCTGATTCTGCTCGGTGGCGGCCGTGTACTCCTCGCCCTCATCCGTGGCGGACGCCGTCAGCAACGGCGTCAGCGGCCGTCCGTCGGGCCGTGGGAGCACATGGTCCCGGTACCAGCGACGCCATAGGTTGACAGCCCGGGCGGTGTCGCCCGTCCACGACATGACAGTCATCCGTGGGGTGCGGATGCGCTCTCCGGGCATCAGCCGCATGTTCGTCTTTTCCTGGCCCGCCGCGACAGAGACGCTATCGTCGCCCCCGCTAAAAATGGCCGACCACTGGCCGGGCCAGCCCACGGCTATAGTCAGGCCACATCCCTCGAACGCGATGCGCGCGTACGGGAAAGCGCCGTCGCACGAGCGACCGCCTGTGGGGACGAGCGTGAGGGCGTCTCCGGCGCGCAGGGGCGTTTCTTGTGGCGTATAGCCATCCTCGTTGTTGAAGTCGCCGTTGCAATGGTACAAGACAGGCGAGGCCCCCTCGAACGTCGTCCGTAGCGCGAGGATATCGCGGAGCGGCGGCGTGGGCTGGTCGCCCTTGTTGGCGAACCATGCCGTCCACTCGACGACCGGATAGTCGAGATACTCCAGACACTCGACGCGTACCTGCAGACCAGTAGCAGGGTCGTTTCCCTCGAAAATTGTCTCGATGAGGTTGGCATCGATGCGCCGTCTTTGCAGAGTAGGAGCCCAGGCGGCAGGGATGCCGGCTATTTCCTTCCCGTCATAGAGGAAGGACACCGGTAGCTTCTCCGCAGCGGAAACGAGTTGCCCGACCCATGCACGGCTTTTGGCCATGTCTTCCGCCGTCGTCGTGGGCGTCATCGCTGGTGTCTGCATGACCATGACAAAGCATTCTCCCCTCTAACGAAACGCGGGATAGATCGGCTCCCGCCGACCCATCCCGCGGTCCGCATATCCGGCGTCTTGTCGCTACGTCTACGTGGTCCTTATAGTATGGGCGCCTGTTCGCGGATTAGCCCTGGCCGAGCCAGGTCCCGTACTCACCGGCTGCGGGGCCGACGAAGGTCCCAGTCCAATTCAGCACATTGAAGCCTGGCCGCGACCACCCGGTTATCAGGACGGAGCCCCTGGCGCCCACGGGCAACGCCGCCTCAAGGGACGACTTTTGGGCATTCACGTATCCCTGCACGATGCTGGGCACGCCGCCGTTGGCCGGGCTATATGTCCCGATCGCCCAACCGGCGGCCGTCGCGCCGAGATCCACGGCTCCGGTCAACGACACTTTGCCCTTGCTCTTAGCGTTCGACTTCAGACCCAGGTCAATGTGGATCGTCGTCGTCTGGCGGGTCAGTGTCCATGTGCCTACGGTGGCGCTACCCTGCAATAATGCGCCAGCCCACGAGCCGGTCGCGCCGCCCGCCGAGCCGGCGAGCACCCACGTCCAGCCAAGGCCCTTGGCTGTGAGCGCCGTCGTCGCGACGGGACCCGCGCCCACGATGCGTCCGCCCACATTCGCCGTGGGCGGTAATCCACACGCCGGCCCGAAGTCGACATAGGGGGCGCAGCCCGCCTTCAGGCGGGGCAACACGTCGGTGGTGAGGGTCGCGGTGAGCACACCGGTGCTGTCCTGCGTGCCGCTCAACCAGCCGTGCAGGGCGGCGCCGGCGTGCGTGCCGGCGGTCAACACGCTGTCGAAGCGATACGAGATCGGTGTGGTCGTGACCGGCGCCGCCGCGGCAACACGCGCACGCGCCTGTGCGTGGGGCGCGACGGAGAGCGTGAGCGTCATTGCTAGCACGAGAAGACCGCCGGATACAGTCGTGCGGAGTAAGCGCCGTCGATTCAAGGTGCCTGTCATGGACCTTCCTCCTAATTACTCGACATCTACTGGGGGAGCGCCAAGACCACAACTACAATGGTGTACGTGGTCAGCCTACGAGACCAAGAAAGAAAACCGCCGTGTCCGAGTCAACCGTCATATGCTCGACCCGCGCCCGTTGCCACTACGACGCAAGGGTCGTCTATCTATCCCCTCCCTTCGTGCCGGCTACAGCGTCCTACATTTTCAGCCCCGTCATGGCGATGCCCTGGATCATGTACCGCGAGCCGAAGATATAGGCGATCATTAGCGGTATGACCGAAACGACCGCCGCCGTGATCAGGTAATCATAGTTCTGCCAGTAGAGGCCCTGCAGGCCGTTGATGATGATTGGCAAGGTCTGCCGATCCTGGGTGGTCAGCACTACCTGGGGCCAGATGAAGTCGTTCCAGACCCCCAGGAACGTGAGGATGGCCAGCGCCGCCATCGGCGAGGCCGCGAGCGGGACGACGATTTGCGCGAAAATACGCGGTTCCGACGCCCCGTCGATACGCCCGCTTTCGATCAGCTCGTTGGGCACGTTGAACATAAACTGACGGATCAGGAAGATGCCGAACGCGCTGAAGAGGCCTGGGACGATGAGGCCCGTTAGGTGGTTGGTCATGCCAAAGCCACTGATGATGAGATACAGGGGGATCAGCACCACAAAGAACGGCACCATCATCGTCGCCAACAGGATCGTGAACAGGATGTTCTTGAACGGAAAGTCGAATTTGGCGAAGACGTAGCCTTCTAAGGTAGAGGTAAACACCGTCGCTACCGTCACACTACCGGTGACGATGGCGGTATTGCGAAAGCCGGTCCACAAGCTACCCAGGCCAAAGACTGCTTTGTACGAATCCAGCGTCCACACCTGGGGCAATAATGCGGTGGACGACACCAACTCCTTGAAGTGCTTGAAGGAGGCAAACAGACACCACACCAGCGGCAGCAACGCTATCAGCGCGACAATGATCAAGATGACGTGCGCCGCGACCTGGCCCCACCGCACGCGTGGACCGCGCCTAGACAGCGCTGACGACGCGCTGGCCGCGGATGTCCGCGACTGATCCCCAACCGTGGTTGTGCTCATCGGTCTATCCTTCCTCCTCTGGTACGCGGGATGATCGGCGCTGCTCAGTAGGACCACTTGAGGCGCAGCGCGCGTAGCACCACGAGCGTGAGAAACAGCGTGATGGCGAACTCGACCACCGCGGCGGCCGCAGCCTGCCCGAACTGTAGGTTGCCGATCCCGACTTGATAGATATACATGTTCAGCACGTAGGTCGCGTAGTTCGGGCCGCCTTGACCAGCAGTCATCACCCAGGGCTCGGTAAACACCTGCAACGCGCCGATCACGCCGAAGATCAGCACGAAGTTAAGCGTCGGCTGCAACAGCGGCAAGGTGACGCGCCAGAAGCGCTGCCAGGCGCTCGCCCCATCAATCTGGGCCGCCTCCAACATATCCTGAGGGATGTTCAGCAGCCCCGCCGTCAGGATGACGATAGTGGTGCCCCAGTTTTTCCAGATGGCGAAGCCGACGAGGGTGGGGAGGGCGGTGTGCTCGCTATCCATGAACGTCGACGTCGGCAGATGCAACTGCGCCAAGATATTATCTATGGGGCCGTTCTGCGTATCGAGGAGATAGCGGAACAGCACGACCACGGAGACCAGCGAGAGCACGACGGGTAGAAAGATCAGGGTCTGGTATAGATTGCGCGCCCGCCGCACGCTCACCAGGCACACCGCGATACCCAGACAGAGAGGGATGCCAATGCCGTTGCTCATCAGGCCCCACAGGGCGCTATTGCCGAGCGCATGGGCGAAGAGAGGGTCCTGGAACACGTACCGAAAGTTGTTGAGACCGATGAACTTGTTCAGCCCCGGATTAACCAGGTGATAGGTGGTGAAGGACAGCTTGAGGCCTTGCACGAGCGCCCATATGGAGAAGATAGAGTACCAGACGATCATGGGCACAATCGCGGCCAGCACAAACCACAATTTCCCGCCGCGCGACACCTTGCGCAGCCGGTTACCGATATCCCGTGACCGCGGGCGGCCGGCAATTGCTATCATAAGTTCTCCCTGTACGCATATCCACTCAGATGAGAGAGGCTATAGGGCGGTGGGCGGACGTGTGGCAGGATCGCCGCACGTCCGCTCATGCGCCGCAGCGCGACGTGGCGTCTACTGTAGGTTGGACAGATCGATCTTATACTGCCGGTACTGCGCCTCGCACGCCTGCTGTACTTTGGCCATGGCTTGCGCCGAGTTTAGCTTGCCCAGCCGGACGGATTGGCAGGCCGTGAAAATCGCCGCGTCGACGCGGTCGATGTACCCGGCCCGGCCGATGTAGTGGGCATTCTCGAGCACCAAATTGGTCAGGGGCTTCTTGGCCGACACATACTGCGGGTTGCTGTTGTTGGCGGGATGGAAGCGTGACGTATCGTGCAGTAGGATGTCCTTCCAGGCCACGACGTTCACGCCGCCGTAGGTCAGGTCGTACGCGTACTGTCCCTCGCGGGTATCCATCATGCGCAGGAAAGCCAGTTGCAAGTTCGGATGCTGCGACTTGATGGGTCCGATGATGCCCCAGCCCTGGCCTTCCCCGAAGGCTTGCGGGGTCTTGCCGTCGATCTTGGGCATCCCAGCGCCTTCGTAGTCATAGCCGTATTGCTTGCCGAAGGTGGTGGGTGCGCCATTAGCCAGAGTGATGGCCGCGTTGCCGTTGAGAGCCTCGTCGATCACGGCAGAGGCATCGTTCCATTCCTTCTCGATGCCCATCTTGACCGGCGTTTCCGCGTGCAATTGCATGGCCCGGATGCCGGCCGGCGTATTGAAGTTGAATTGCCCCTTCTCTTCAACGAACGGGGCCACGCCCATGGTGTACATCATGCCGCCGATCGTCGCCAGATCCCAGCCTTCGCCGCACAGGCCCCAGCGCTTGACCTTACCGTTCTGTGTAACCTGCAGCGCCTTGGCCAGACTAAACAGCTCATCGAAGCTGCTGAAAAACTCCTGGCCGTTGGTCGGGGGATACTTGTGGGCCAGACCGGCCTTCTTGACGGCGTCGACCGGCACGTTCACCGCGGAGCCGAGGCCGCCGTCGGTCTCGAGTGGTATACCATAGATCTTATCGCCCAGTGAAAACGGCACTACCGCGTCACCGACGAAGTATGTCTGCCAGGGCCAGGTCTTGTTGTATTTGTAGACGGAATCCCTGATCTCCATCAGCGCGCCTTGCAGGACCAGCGCGGAGATCAACTGGCCGTTCTGGCAGACCACGTCGGGCTGCGTACCCGCCGCGAGGGCGGCGATCAAGTTGGTATAGCCATAAGGCTGCGGCTGGACCGTGATCGTCGAGCCGTATTTCTTCTTGAATAGATCGGCCATGCGATGATAAGCCTGGACGTGGGGCGCGTAGTTCAGCCCCCACATGGTACCGCTTGATTCGACCGCTTGCGTGCGCACACTCGGCGTCGCGGCGGACGCCTTGACGCCCGCGCCTAGTCCGCTGGCGACCGCCACGCCGGCCCCGACGGTCCCAGCTGCTACTTTGAGGAAATCGCGTCGGTTTGTCTTCTGTGATTCCATAGCTACGACCTCCTTGATATATGGATGTATGAAGATATATGGATGTATGAAGGACTAAATGCCTCGATAACATCACTGTCGTCCGCGTGCGTAAGAACCGTTGCGCTGCCCTCCCTTCCCGCTATCTATACCTACCTGGCACACTGGCTCTTTGCCGGTCGCCGCCGTATAGAGGGGCGTAATTGTTGACAGTCTACAGCAAGCCCAACCCGACGTCAAGTACGCCACTAGATGCGGAAAGCAATCCATAACCCGCTCGTCATGCCGACGCATCCGGTTCTTACATCAAAGCAGTAATCACGTATTTTGTCAACAGTTGACTGCATGTGCCGCGTTCTGCTAAGGTGTTGATACGCGATGGGCGCGATGGGCGCGAAGATGCCCGCTCATCCTACACCGGCATTTGGACGCCCTGTGTATCTTCTTATCATCTATCGCCGGGTTCGCGTATGGCGAGGGCGAAAAGGAGCGTGAAGCGTGAATGACAATGGACCGGCCACGCCAACCGGCATGACCATCGATGCCGCCGACCTGCGCGCTTTCGCCACGGACATCCTGCTCCGGACGGGGATGGCGCCGGCCGACGCACAACTAGCCGCCGCTGTCATCGTCGACGCCAACCTGCGCGGCGTCGATACGCACGGCGCCTTCCTGCTCACCATCTACGCGCGCCGGCTGCGGCTGGGTCTCATCAATCCGACGCCCAACATGCGCTTCGAGCGACGACGCGCGGCCGTGGGCGTCCTCGACGCCGATCACGGCATGGGCCATGTGGTCACGGCGCGCGCTATGGAGCAGGCCATCGCGATGGCCAAGGAGTCCGGCGTCGCAAGCGTCCTGGTCACCAACTCCAATCACTTCGGGGGCGCCGCCTACTATGTGAAGATGGCGGCGGAGCAAGGCTGTATCGGCATGGTCCTCTCGCCAGCCGAGGCGAGTGTCGTGCCGTTCGGCGGACACCAGCGATTCTTCGGGACCAATCCCATCGCGGTCGCCACGCCACCGGGTCACACCTACCCCGGCCTGACCCTCGATATGGCGACCAGCGCCGTCGCGGGCGGCAAGATTCATCTGGCGGGTAAGACCGGCAAGACCATCCCCGAGGGTTGGGCTATCGACCCCCAAGGACGCCCCGTCACTGCACCGTCCGACGACGACGACGCCCTGCGTGGTTACCTGTTGCTGCCCCTGGGTGGAGCTAAGGGGTATGGCCTGGCCGCGATGGTGGAGTGGATGACCTCGCTGCTCGGCGGCACGCAGTGGGGACCGCAGATCGTGCGCTGGACGGAGGATTGGGACCATCAGGTCAACCTCAGCCATTATGTCCAGGCCATCGACGTCGAAGCCTTCGATGCGCTGGATGCGTATCGCCGCCGCGTCGACGACTTCTGCGCCGCGCTGAAAGGTGTCGCGCCCGCGGACGGCGTCGCCGAGGTCCTGTTGCCCGGCGAGCCGGAGTCGCGCACCGCGCAGAGGCGCGCCGTCGAGGGATGCCCACTCAGCGCCTATCATGTGCAGGTCCTCTCCGACCTGGGCGCCTCGCTCGGCGTGCCGTTTCCCGGACCAGTATCTGAGCCCGCAGCGAGCGCGACGTCACGAAGCTAATATATATATAGGATAGATACCCGATGACGACCGCGGACGTAGCGCGCACAACCTGGACGTGGGGAACGGCCCTTGGCGGCGTCGTGCCGCCCATTATCACCCCCTTGCAGCCCGGCGGCGAGATCGACGTCGATGCGCTCACCAAGGTCGTCGAGCACGTCCTCGCGGGTGGGTGCGGCGGGCTGTTCGCCCTAGGCGGCACGGGTGAGGGCGCCTGGCTGACGACACGGCAACGCGGGGCGGTCGTGCGCGCGACCGTGGCCGCGAGCAGGGGACGCGTGCCCGTCCTCGCCGGGCTGATGTTGCCCGCCACCGGTCCGGCCTGCGACGCGGCCAAGCAGGCCGAGGACGAAGGCGCCAATGCGCTGGTCGTCGGGTCGCCCTATTACTTGCCCGTCGGTCCGGACGACCAGCGGCGGCACGTCGAAGCCATCCTGGCAGCAGTGGATCTCCCGGTCATGCTCTACAATATCCCGTCCTGCACGCATCATGTGCTGCTGCCGGAAACGGTCGCCGCGCTCGCTGCGGAGCCGCGCATCCTGGGCGTCAAGGATTCGGGCGGCGATGTAGAGGCTTTCGCGCGCCTGCTGCCGATCAAGCGGCAGCGGCCCGACTTCCGCGTCCTCATGGGCGACGGCAACCTGATGGTGGCCGAACCGCCGCCGCCAGCCGACGGGCTCGTCCCCGGTCCGGCGAACATTGCGCCGCATCTGTACGTCGCGCTGCACAAGGCGCGCGTGGCCGGCGATATGACGGCGTGGCGGCGTGTGGCCGCGGAGTTGCGCGAGTTGTACGCCTTCACGCGCTACGGCCATCCCATCACCGTGATCAAGGCGGCCTGCGCGGCAATCGGGCTCGGTGATGGGCGTCCGGCTCCACCGCTGGTCCCCGTCACGCCGGAGCAGCAGGAATCCATCGCCGCGATCGTGCGGCGCTACCAACCGCAACGGCGGAGCACATAACACGAGAGGGAGGAAGCGGTGACCATGATGAGTCACGTTCAGGACGCCATGCGGGATGTCGACGCGCAGTTGCTCTCGGCCGCATATATCGAGAGCCCGTACGAAACCTATGACCTGCTGCGCGCGCACGCGCCGGTCTATTGGAGCGCGCGCTGGTCGGCCTGGATCGTCACGCGCTACGACGACGTGCTCGCCATCTTGCGCGACCATCGCCGCTTCTCCAACCAAGGCCGCTACACCCAGTACATCGGCCAGTTGCCCCACGATCAGCAGCGCCAGTTGACGGCCTTGATCGCGCACTACGAGCATGGTGGCCTCGTGCAGTTGGACCCGCCCGCGCACACGCGGCTGCGGCGGCTGGTCAATCTGGCCTTCACCCCGCGCGCCGTCGCCGGGATGCGCGCGACCGTCGAGGATCTCGTAGACCACATGCTGGATGATGCGGAGGCTCGTGGTGAGTTTGAGTTGATCCGCGACCTGGCCTTCCCGCTGCCGGCGACGGTGATCGCCACCATGCTCGGCGTACCCGCGTCGGAGCGCGACCAATTCAAGGACTGGTCCGCCAAGATTCAGCGCTTCCTGGGCAGCGGCGACGCCCACTTCCCCTACGCGTTGGAGGCGCAGGACAGTTGGCTGCGCATGAACGCCTACTTTCAGGCCATGCTCGACGAGCGCATACGCCGGCCGCAAGATGACCTATTGAGCGCGCTGGCGGCGGCGCGGGATGCGGGCGACGCCCTGGGCGAGGACGAGCTTGTGCACACATGCGGGGCCATGTTGATCGCCGGGCATGAAACCACGACCAACCTGATCGCGAGCGGGACGCTCGCGCTGCTCACCCATCCCGATCAACTGCGCGCGGTGCGCCAGGACCCGTCCCTCTATCCAGGCGCAGTCGAGGAGGTCCTGCGCTACGACAGCCCCTTCCAGAGCGGGCTGCGCACGGTGGTGGAAGACGTGGAGATGCGCGGCCAGTCGGTGAGGCAGGGCCAACTGGTGTATCCCATGTTGGGCGCGGCCAACCGCGATCCGTCGCGGTTCCCGAACCCGCACGCGTTCGACATCCGGCGCGACGTGAGCAGACAGATCGCCTTCGGCCACGGTATCCATCACTGCCTCGGTGCAGCGCTGGCGCGCCTCGAGGCCCCCATCGCCCTCGATCGCCTGCTTGGACGCTTCCCCACCCTGCGCCTGGTGCCTGGAGACCCACCGTGCTGGAAGCGCAGCATGGTGCAGCGTGGCCTCGATCGGCTGGCTTTGCGGTGGTAGATGTACACGCTTAGATAGGCGTGGACACGGCCAGCTTATGGCCGGGAGTAAGAAAGGAGAGGAGCCCGCTCATGACCATGCCCACTGAGGGAACGACAACGATTCAAGCGCTGACCGAACACTGGACTATCGCGCTCGACCCGGACGATCGCGGCCGCACAGACCGCTGGTTCGACCATATCCCCGATGTGGGCCGGCGCGATGCGTCCGTGCCCGGCACGATCCAGCAGGTCTTCCCCGGACGACACGGGCTGGCCTGGTACTGGTCCGCATTCGTCCCAGGGCGCTCGCCCGCGCCGGGCGAGCGCGCCCTGCTCCGTTTCCAGGCCGTCGACTATCTAGCGGATGTCTGGATCAACGGGCACAGCATCGGGCGCCACGAGGGCGGTGAGGCCCCCTTTGCACTCGACGCGACGGAGGCGCTGGTATCCGGTGAAAACCTCCTGGCCGTGCGCGTGCTCAATCCCACCAAGACGCCCATCGACGGCCTCGTGCTCGATCAGACGCCCCACGCCAACAAAAGTCTCCCCGAGGATTTCCATCCGGGCAACGGCCGCAATTACGGCGGCGTCACGGGTCCCGTGGATATGCTGCTCGCGCCTGCGGTACGCATCACCGATGTCTACGCGCGGCCCGACGTGCGCAGCAGTCGGATAGACTTGGACATCACGGTGCGCAACGACACGCAGTCGCCCGTGAGCGCCACCGTGTCTATCACTGCCGGCCCGGCGCAGGACGGCACGACCCTGGCCGCGACCGAGCTGGCGATCGAGGCGGCCGCGGGCGACACACATCGCGCGGCTAGCGTGACCATCCCCGCCTATCGCCTCTGGAGCCTCGACGATCCGTACCTCTATAGGGTAGCCGTCGACCTGCGGGCGACGGACGGCGACGGCGCGCCGCATCACCATGCGCACGCGGTTCGGTGCGGCTTCCGCGATTTTCGAGTCACCGACGGATTCTTCCGGCTCAACGGCACGCGCCTCTTCCTGCGCTCGACGCACACCGGCAACCACTATCCCATCGGGTCGCGCGAGCCGGCCGACCATGACCTGGTGCGCCGCGACATCATCTATGCCAAAGCCGCCGGCTTCAACATGGTGCGCTTCATCGCCGGCATGGCCCTGCCCGAGCAACTCGATGTCTGCGACGAGATCGGACTGCTGGTGTATGAGGAAACACGGGCAGCGTGGTTGTTGCAGGATTCGCCGCAGCTGGGCGAGCGCTTCGACCGCTCGGTGCGCGAGATGATCGTGCGCGACCGCAATCACCCCTGCGTGGCCATCTGGGGCCTGCTCAACGAGACGCAGGACGGCCCAACGTTCGCGCACGCCACGGGCATGCTGCCGCTCGTGCGCGCGCTCGACCCGACGCGCTTGGTATTACTCAGCAGCGGGCGGTGGGACGGCGACTGGAGCGTCGGCTCGGTCTGCAACCCAGGCAGCGCCACATGGGACAACGCATGGGGCATGGATGGCACCGCGCCTCCCCCGCAACAGCGGGGGGACGGGTCGTTCTATTTGCCCCGCGGCCGGAGGGAGGCCGGCTACATGGACGGCGCCGGCGACGCGCACGTCTATCCCCATGTGCCCCACTCGGACGAGACCAACGCGTTCTTGCGCACTATGGGGCACGACTCTAAGCCCGTCTTCCTGTCCGAATACGGCATCGGCAGCATGCTCGATGTCGTCCAGATCATGGGACGGTATCAGCAGGCGCGGGGTGCGTCGGCCGAGGACGAGGTGTCCGTGTACCGGACGATGCGTGAGCGTTTCGAGGCGGATTGGGTCCGCTTCGGCATGGCGGACGTGTATCCGTTCCCCCAGGATTTGTTGCGGGAGAGTCAGCGCCTGCACGCGCAGCAACGCCTCTTGGGGCTCAACCTCATCCGCTCCAATCCCCAGATGGCCGGCCACAACGTGACGGGCATGCTGGACCACGGGTACACCGGCGAGGGGCTGTGGACGCTCTGGCGCGAGTGGAAACCGGGCATCGTCGACGCCCTGCAGGATGGCTTCGCGCCACTGCGCTGGTGCCTCTTCGTGGAGCCGCAACACATCTACGCGGGGCGAACGGTCACGGTGGAGGCCATGCTGGCTAACGAGGACGTGTTGCCGCCCGGCGCATACCCCGCGCGCTTGCGTATCTTCGGCCCGGAGGGGCCGGTTTGGGAGCGCTCCATACAGGTAACGATCCCCGCGCCATCTGATGGTGGCGACGGCCCGCTCGCCGTGCCGGTCTACAAGGGCGAGGCGCGGCTCGACGGGCCGTCCGGCCCCTACGTGCTGGCCGCCCACCTGGAGCAGGGCGGTAGCCCGGCGGGCAATCGGGTCGCCTTCCGGGCCTCCGACGCGCCCGCCTCGCCGCCCGCGCCGGCCCCGGTCACGCTCTGGGGCGTGGACGACCGGACGCGGACGTGGCTGCAGGCTCGCGGCATCGCCTGTCGCCGCTTCGACGACGCGCCGTCGAGCGCCCGTGAGACTATCCTCATCGGTGAGCCTTCAGGGGACGCGTCGACGGACGCCGCCTGGCGCGCCCTGGCCGAGCGAGTCGCGCGGGGTAGCGTCGCCCTGTTCCTGACGCCGTCGGCCTTCCGCCGCGGCGATGACGCGGTAGGCTGGCTTCCGCTCACGACTAAAGGGCGTTGCCACGAGTTCAGCAACTGGCTCTACCACCGCGAGGACGTGGCCAGGCGGCACCCCATCTTCGCCGGGCTGCCGCCCGCGGGCATCATGGACTGGGACTACTACGGCCCCGTGATCCCACGTTACGTCTTCGAGGGGCAACCGCCGCCCGACGACGTCGCCGCAGCCTTCTTCGCTGTCGGGTACGCCTCGATGACGGAGCGCGTCATGTCGGGCTATGCCTCCGGCCTGGTGGCGGCGTCGTACCCATTCGGAGCGGGGCGCTTCCTGCTGAACAGCCTGCGCATCCTGGAGAACGTCGACCGCCATCCAGCGGCCGATCGGTTGCTGCTCAACACCATTGCCTACGGCACGGCGCTCACGCAAGAGGCACCGGCCCCGCTGCCGGGCGAATTCGACGCCCTGCTCGGCGCCATCGGCTATCGGTCGTAGAGAGGTCGATGGATTCCATAGCACATGCCAGGCGACAGTTCCGCTACCGAAACCTGCGACCATGGTCGCAGACGCCTTCTCACAATGTAGTACTAATTTTTCGTGCGCGGATCGAGGGCGTCGCGCAGACCGTCACCGATGAAGTTGATGGCCAGCACAGTGACGACGGTGGCCACGCCGGCCGGGGCCCATTGCCATGGATACCCTTGCAGTACGCCGATATCGCGCGCGGCATTGAGCATGTTGCCCCAGCTGGCGGTTGGTGGCTGGATGCCCTGGCCCAGGAACGAGAGCCCGGCCTCGAGCAGGATCGCGCCGGCCACGCCCAGACTGCCATACACCACCAGGACGTCGACGACGTTCGGCAGGGCGTGCAGGAGGACGATGCGCCATGTAGGCACGCCAACAGCGCGCGCGGCTTGGATGAACTCCTGTTCGCGCAAGACCAGAAACTTGGCGCGCACGAGCCGGCACGGCGCCGGCCAAGACACCAACCCGATAACCAGGATCGTCGTCAAGAGCCCCGGCCCCACGATGGTGGCGAGCGTGAGGAGCACGACGATAGCCGGGAAGGCCATCACGATGTCGACGAAACGCATCACCACGTTGTCGACGATCCCACCGGCGAAGCCAGCCAGCGTGCCCAACGCCGTGCCGATAACGAGCGACATCAGCGTCGCTACGACTCCGACCGCGAGCGAAACCCGCCCCGCGTAGAATGTTCGTGCGAGAGTATCACGGCCGACCTGGTCGGTGCCGAAAATGTGCTGTGCTGTCGGTCCCTGGTTGAGGTTAAGCAGGTCGACGGCATCGGGGCTATAGCGCGTTACCAGAGGCGCGCCGGCGGCCAGTAATACGAACAAGACAAAGACGGCGAGACCGGCCACACCGAGGCGGTTGCGCGAGAAGCGGCCTATGGCCAGTCGCCATGGGCTCTGTAGCCGCCCGACGGCCTCCCCGGACTGGACCAGAGCCTCCACCGGGGTGTCGGTGCGCACGGTGTCTGTCACGGTCTATCCTCCAAACCTATCCGTAGTGCACGCGGGGGTCGATCACCGCGTAGGCGAGGTCGGTCAGCAGATTCGCCAGCAGGACCGCCGTGGCGAAGATCAGCGTGATGCCCATGACGAGCGGGTAGTCGCGGTTCTCCACGCCGTCGAGGTAGAGTTGCCCCATCCCTGGCCACGAGAACACCGACTCGATGAACACCGCGCCGCCGAGCAGGGAGGGAATAATTGTACCGATCACGGTGACAATTGGCAAAAGCGCGTTGCGCAACGCGTGCCGGCCTAAGACAACCCGGACCGGGAGCCCTTTGGCGTACGCCGTCCGGATGTAGTCCTGGCCGATCACCTCCAATAGAGACGATCGGGTGTAGCGCATGATCACGGCCAGATTGTATAGGGCGAGGATAGCCGCCGGCAGGATCAGGTGATCAAGGTGGTCCCATATCGAGAAGGGCTGCCCTGGGGTGGAGTAGCCGCCAGCAGGGAACCAGTGTAGGAGCAGGGCGAACACGTAGAGACCGACTAGCCCCACCCAGAAGGGCGGCATCGAGATGCCCAGGTAGGCGATGAGCGTGAAGAAGACGTCCACGACGGAGCCGGGCCGGGAGGCCGAGAAGACGCCCAGCGCCAGGCCCATCACAATGGCGAGGACGATACTCGAACCCATCAGGACGAGCGTCGGCCCCACGGCATTGCCAATCGCACTGCTCACCGGCTGGAAGTCCGAGGCGCGGACCCCCAGGTTACCCTGCAGTGTGTCGCGCAGCCAGTAGAAGTAGCGGATAGCCGGCGGCTGGTCGAGTCCCAGCGCGTGACGCAGCGCGACGCGTTGCGCGGCGGGGATCGCATCGTCGGGCGGCGCGTAGGCGTCGAGTGGGTCACCGGGGATTAGCTGGAGCAATGCGAAGATCAGCATAGTGACCACGAGGAGCATCGGCGCCGTGATAATGAGCCGCCGCAGGACGTACTGTTGCATCGCCGTCTTTCTACTGCTGTCTCAGGGTAAGGGGGGAGGGGGAGGGCTTTTGAGGGTTTCGTCCGCGGCCCTCCCCCCACGCGCTGTCACGGTCTTACTGTCCGAGCGACCAGTCCTGGGCCGCGTCGTAGTAGCGGCCGCCGCCGGGGGCTGGCGTCCAGATGAAATGGCTGACCTTCGTCGACACCGCTCCGTAGCGCAACTGAATCCACATGGGCGCGATGGGTACCTGTGCGTTGATGGCGCGGCACACATCTTGGTAATGGACGGCGCGCTTAGCCGGGTTGGTCTCGCGCCGTCCCTGGGCGAAGCCCTGGTCGACGGCGGGGATATTGAGATGGTCGAGGTTGGTACCGTTCGGCGGCGTCGCGCTCGAGATGAGGTAGATGCCGACCGCGTCGGGATCAGGTCCGGTTAGCGCCCCGGCGTACAACATAGACCAGTTGTTACCGCCTGATATTTGCCCATAGGTGACCGTATCGACCGTTCTGATGGTGATGTTGATGCCGACCTGGGCCAACTCCTGCTGCACGACCGTGAGGGCGTTCAGGTTGGTCTGGTCGTTGTAGTATGTCACCACCTCGATCGGCGCCCCCTTGATCGTGTCCCAGTGCGCCTGCTGTAAGAGCGACTTCGCCCGCGCGATATTCTGCGCATAGGCGTTGAGGCCCTCCGGCACATAGGCTGGGTTGCTGAAACTACAGGCGGCGACCGAGCCTTGCTTGAGGACCTGGCCGACGATAGCCTGGCGGTCGATGGCGTACATGAAAGCCTGGCGGACCCGCAGATCCTGGAACCGGCGGTCTCGCAGATTAAACCCTATGTAGTTCAGGATCTGTGAGGGGGCGGCGATGACGCGAAAGCTCGGATCATGCTGAAGCGTCGCCGCGTTACTCGCCGTCACGTATGTAAACTGGATCTCGCCCGCGCGTAGCGCGATGAGCGCGCCGCTCGGATCTTTGAAGTATCGGTTGATGAGCTTGTCGAGCTTGGGCCGGCCGCGCCAGTAGTGATCGTTGGCCACCAACTCGACGTACTGGCCCGTGACGTATTTGCTCCATTTGAACGGACCCGTCCCGATCGGATTGGTATACCAGATGTTGGATTTGACAAGGTTTTTCGGCGAGATCGAGGCGAGTTGGTGTTGCGGCACCATCACGATGAAGGTCAACGCATCGAGCAGGGCGGCGTTGGGCTGCTTGAGGGTGATGACAGCGGTCTGGGGATCGGGCGTCAACACGGCCGTGACGTCGCGAAACCGCGTGATATAACCGCTGGCGCTGTCGGGGTTCTTGACGAGGTTAATGGTGAACTGGACGTCCTTGGATGTGAACGGCTGACCGTCGTGCCACGTCACGCCCTTGCGCAGGTGGAACGTGTAGCGCAGACCGTCGGGAGACACGTCCCACGATGTCGCGAGCTCCCCCTGGAGCTTGCGGAAGGTGGCGTCGTACGTTAAAAGCGGTGAGTAGTATTTCATAAGCCAGGTGTAGCCGGCGCCGTCCGTCAGCGGGTTGAACTTTCCCGGACTGCCGCTCGGGCCAACATCGAAGCCACCGACGAGCGTGCCGCCGCTGGCCGCGGCGCGCACGAACGGGCCGGCCGCCGACGTAGCCCGCGCCGTTGCGCCGCCGACGGATATGACGATCGCGACGGTTAGGGCCGCGCGTGAGAAGAGCTTACGAGTCCGCCATCTGTGCCACAACATCGAGGCTGCTCCTTGAGATGAACGATTAACATAATAGCATGTGCGGATAGGCCAGCGAACAGCAACGGAAAACGTCCTCCTTTTTAGCCCTTTTGCGTATACTGCCAGCAACTTTTCGTATACTGTCAACAGTACTGCAACTCATTGAGGATATCATAGCTCCGCCGCCCATCATCTGTCAATATGCCTTACGGCCCTCGGGTGCGCCACAGCAAAGTTCCCTTTGTGCTGATGACGGTACCCTACCGAGGGGCGGAGATGCAGGCACATCTCCAGAACGGCCCCTCGGAGGATACACATGGACAGAACAGAGCTGTCCAGCGCCATCAGACAGGAGATGCAGGCGCTGGTGGGGGAGGCGCTGGAGGCGGTGGTGCCGGCGTTGTTGACGGTGGATCTGGCGACGCTGGAGCAGCGGGTGCAACAGGTCGGTCGCGTGATCCTGGGCGGACTGGTGGAGCGGGTGGCGGCGGGGCAGGCCCAGGGGCTGCCGCGTCCGGCGCGCTGCCCGGACTGTCACGGCCCCCTGAAACGACGGGAGCGCCCGCGCCCGCTCGTGGGTCTGGTGGGTGACTATACGCTGCACCGCGCCTATTATTGGTGCGCGGCCTGCAGGCGGGGCACGGCGCCGCTGGACGCGGCGTTGGGCCTGGGGCCAGGGGAGGTCTCACCGGGATTGACACGGGTGGTGGCTGGCCTGGACCGTCGGAGCGCAGCGGAGAGGGGCCAGTGCCCATGGGCGGCCGTGGACGCGACCTTCACGCCCGCGGCGGAGCAGGTGCAGGAGGCGCTCGGCGCCACGCTGAGCGACGAAACGGTGCGCCGTCTGGCCGCGTGCATCGGGGCGGCGGCCGAGGCGCAGACGCAGGCGGCGATCACGCGCGCCCAGCAGGGCCAACTGGTCTGGACGGAGGACGAGGTGGAGCGCGGGGACGATACCACGATCCTGGCCGTGGAGGTGGACGGGGTGCTGGTGCATCAGGAGGCCGGGTGGCACGAGATGAAGGTCGCCACGCTGGCCCCGCTCGGCCCGGACCTGTACACCGACCCCGAGAGTAAACGCACCCACCTGGCCTGGGGCGCCGCGAGCTAGGGGGTGGGCGCGGAGGAGGCCGAGGCGTGCTGGTGGCGCGTCTACGTGGAGGCGCTACGACGCGGCTTGGGCACGCCAGCCGTCCGCACCGTGGTCGTGCTGGCCGACGGCGCCCGCTGGATCTGGGAGCGGGCGCGCGCCTTCTTGGGGCTGCCGGGCGTCGAAGTGGTCGAGATCGCGGACATCTATCACGCCTACAGCTACCTGTGGGCGGTTGGGCACGCGCTCCATGGGGCGGGGAGCCGGCGGGCGACGGCCTGGGTCGAGGCACTCAAGGACCAGCTCTACCTGCACGGCGCGGCCCCCGTCCTTACGGCTCTGGCGGCGCTCACGCCGACGACGGAGGAGGCGCTGACCGCCATCGCGGACGCCCAGACCTACGTCACGCGCAACGCGGCGCGCATGGACTACCCGCGCTTCGTGGCCCGGCAGCTGCCGATCGGCTCAGGGGCCGTGGAGAGTTCGTGCACGTGTCTGGTGGAAGCGCGGCTCAAGCAGGCCGGCATGCGCGGGGGTGTTCCCGGCAGTCAGGCCATCGCCAGTCTACGTGCCCTGCACCGCTCGGGCCGTTGGGCCGCCTTCTGGCAGACCCATCCCGACCAGTACCGCCCGCCGACAGAGGACGCTGCTCCGCCCACCCCGCGCGTGCCTACCGCCTCCGCGCCGCGTCCCGCCGTCACTGCAGCACCTGCGCTATCCACCACCGCGCCGTGTGTCGCCGCGCCGGCCGCGACCCCGCGCGCCGCGCCGCGTCCCAAACCCACCCGTGCCCAGCGTCCGCTACTCCTGCCGCGCTCCGCGTAAGGGAACTTTGCTGTGGCCCACCCACGGCCCTCACCACCGACCTATGCGGATTGGGCTGTCGGACCGCGGCTAGGGCTGGAGGTGAGTGGGGAAAGACATGGCCCTGGGACGTGGCGACGTGGCGTCAGGCGCGCTCGAAGACCGGCAGCAACACATGGGAGGGGTGTGTGTGGTCGTGGTACACGCGGTTGACCGCTTGCACAAAATCATCCGCGCCCTCGCGGGCGATTGTCCCGCCGGTGTTGGTGTTGCGATCGAAGCGCGGGAAGTTGCTGCTTGACACCTCGAGGCGTACGCGATGCCCCGCGTCGAAGACATTGGCCGTGGCCCACAAGTCCAGATGTAGCTCGTAGATTCGCCCCGGCTCGAGCGGCGATGGACGGGAGGGCGAGTCACGGTAGCGCGCCCGGAGGATGCCTTCGGTCAGGATTTCAGCCCGTCCATCCGGCGCCACGTCGACCAGTTTGCCCGTGAAGTCGGTATCGCGGGCCGAGGACGAGACATACAGGACTAATTCAACCGGCCCTGTCACCTCAAGAGGGCCCGTCAGTGGCGGCGTCGTGTAGCAGAGCACGTCGTGGCGCATCTCCACCGGACGCTGGTCGCGCGGGCCCATATTGGCGCCGACGCTCGCCCCCGGCAACAAGGTTGGGCCGCCGAGCGTCGGGGTTGGATTGCGCGGATCATACAGATAGACATCGTCGGACTCGGTAGCGGGCGGCTCCGGGGTAAGGGCGCCGTCGCCGTGCAGGCTGTTGGCCTGGCCGCCGCTGTGCAGGTAGTAGGGCCGGTAGATCGTGTCCGGCAGCGGCCAGTCGTCCTCGTCGCGCCAGACGTTGGCGCCCATGATGAACAGCCGGACAGGGCGCTCGCCCGCGATCCCGTTGTCAATGCCCTTCAGGATGTGGTCAAACCAGCGTAACTGCACGCCGGTCAGATCCACCGCCTCACTCCCGGCCCTGAATCCATACCCGCGCTCGGCGTAGATACTGCCGAAGACCCCATGCGACCAGGGCCCGATGAGGAGGCGCTGCCCCGTGCGAGCGAAGGCGGAGCCGCCCCGGGCCTTCATACCGCGGTAGTTGGCTAACGTACCGCCCAGGAAGATATCGTACCACCCCCCGATGTTGAGGGCCGGCGCGGTCATCCGCTCGTAGTAGGCGTTCGGGGCGATCCGCCGCCAGTAAGCGTCGTCATCCGGGTGATCCAGCCATGTGGCATAGTAGGGCGCCGCGCGCAGGATAGAGGCCACGTCGACAAGCGGCGTACGTTTATATAAGTCATTCAGCGTATCCACGGCGTCGATCAACAGCTCGAGGCTCTCCGCTGCCGCCATACCCGACGAGGCGCCACGTTCGATGTCGGTGCGCGCGAAGCCCAAGGCCCAACTGAGGTTGAAGCCGAGTTCGAAGGCGCCGCCCTGATACGTCCAGCCGTCGTGGTAGTCGGCCGCTGTGATGAAGGGCGCCATGGCCTTGAGCGCCGGCGGGGATGTCGTCGCCGTGAGCCATTGGGTCGCGCCGATGTACGATCCGCCGATCGTTCCCACAGCCCCTGTTGACCACGGTTGAGACGCCGCCCAAGCCAGAGCGTCCGCGCCGTCCTCGGCCTCGTGGATAAACGGCTCAAATTGGCCGGCCGAAGCGAAGCGGCCTCGTACGTCCTGAACGACGACGGCGTACCCCGCATTGGCCATGCGGACGATATCCGTCACGCTTGCCAAATCCTTGTTGTACGGCGTACGCTGCACGAGCGCCGGTAAACGCCCTTCTGTAACAGGGTGATAGATGTCCGTCGCGAGCGCGACCCCATCGCGCATCGGCGCCATCACGTTCTTATCAACAACGAGGCGGCTAACCATCGGGACAGGTCCTTTCACTTGGCGCCAGGCCTCGTCATCTTGTCAACAGTAGACAGACGCAGCTATAGGATGAGCATAACGCTGCTTGATCGGCCCTGTCAAGCCTCTGCCCTCCTCTGGCAGGGTCTGTGAAAAGTCAGGCAGAGCGGGTCCTGGGGACAAGGAAGCGGAGGGCCTTGGTGGGACGGGAGCGGAGATGCTGACGGAAGGCGGCGATCTCCGTGGTGCCGGTGCGCCGGATGAGG
>JAABUX010001920.1_pt1 | contig 30303 bp, 25 predicted proteins | sample 5561851 | NCBI WGS metagenome assembly JAABUX01 (sample SAMN10711883, study PRJNA513361) | rock metagenome | isolation source: Antarctica rocks | place: Antarctica: Victoria Land, Richard Nunatak red sandstone | collected 2016-01-03 | reverse complement strand
CCCTCCCAGCTGACGCCGAGCTTCCCATCGAGCGGCACGGGGTCGGGGTACCGAACCCGTGGCACCCGCAAAGCCCAATCCCGCCAAAATCAAAAGTCACACCCCGACTCCCCGAGGCTTGGCCTTGGGCTTCGGCTCGCTCAGGGCTTGGCCGGCTCCGGCTTCGGGGCCGAGGCGGGCGGGGCGCAGAGCTTCACCTTCTCTTGGCGCCAGGCTTGGGCTTTGTCGGGCTCTCCGGTCATTTCGGCCAGCGTAATCAATCGGTCGAGGGCATCGCTTATGAGGGTCCCGCGATTGGACGAGGTCGGCTCGAAACGCCGCTTCATTCCCTCGAAACCGGCGACGAGCAACGGCTTGGCCTCTTCGGACTTTTTTTGCCCGAGCAACGCCCCTCCGAGCATCGACCTGGCATCGAGCGTCATCCAGGGGTCTCTGGCTTCGCGTTCGAGGATGGACAAGCTTTCCCGCATGACCGGCTCGGCCTCGGCCCACTTTTCCCGTCGAAGGAGGCAACGGCCGAGCGAAGCCAGGCCTTCGCCGTACGACAACTCTCCCAGACAGTCGCGATGGACCAAGACTTCGCGGAGGATGGGGAGCGCCCGATCGAGCTGGCCGTCGGCTTCGTAAGCTTCGGCCAAGAAAAGGCGAACCTCCAGGGTCTCCTGTCGGTCGCGCCCGAACTTCGCCTCGTAGGTTTTGAGCGACCGCTCCAAAGGTCCGATCGCTTCGGGAAAAAGTCCCGCGTTCCTGTAGTCGCCGGCAAGCTTCCGGAGGTTGTCGAACGTCTCGGGATGGTCTGAGCCCAACGTCGCATCGCGGGCCTTGAGCGTCGCGAGGCGGACCGGGATCATCTCGGCATTCCGGTTCTGATGCCAATATTCGGTCGCCAGGTCGTCTCGGGCCGAGATCGAGGCTTCGTGGTTGGGTCCACACTTCCGATCGAGATCGAGGACCTGTTTCTCATGGACCGCGATCGCCTCGTCGTAGCGTCCAAGCTCCCCGTAGGTCAGGGAGAGATGGCAGAGGGTGCCGCGGATGTCGGGGTTTTCCAGTCCCAGCGTGGCTTTCTGGAGTGCCAGGGTTTGCTCGAGCGTCATCAGGGTCCGATGAAGCCGACCGATCTTCGTGTTCTCATAGATCCAGGTGAGGAGGTCTCTGTTGGAGACGGTCTGCGGGTGGTCCGGGCCGAGCTTCCGCTCCCGGGTCGCCACGGCCCGCTCCAACAGCGGCAACGCCCGGTCGACCTGCCCGGCCTTCTGGTAGGCCGAGGCCAGGTGGCCCATGCCGACCAAGGTATCGGGGTGGTCCGGGCCGAGCTTCCGCTCCCGGGTCGCCACGGCCCGCTCCAACAGCGGCAACGCCCGGTCGACCTGCCCCGCCTCGGCGTGGGCCGTCGCCAGTTGGATGACGCTGGCCAGGGCCTCGGCGTGGTCCGGGCCGAGCTTCCGCTCCCGAGTCGCCACGGCCCGCTCCAGCAGCGGCAACGCCCGGTCGACCTGCCCCGCCTCGGCGTGGGCCATCGCCAGTTGGATGACGCTGTCGAGGGTCTCGGAGTGGTCCGGGCCGAGTTCCAGGGCGAGCGTTTCTCGCGACTTGACGAACAGAGCGATTGCTCGTTGCGGATAGCCCAGGCCAAGCTGCGATTGGCCCAGCGTGATCTGCATCCGGGCCACCGCCACCGGGTCGCCGATCGACTCCCCTTCGATCGCCGCCGTCGCCTGGTCCAACCGCTCGCCCAGGAGCGCCGCGAGCGGCTTGCCCGCCTTCTCGGCGTTCCTCGGGTTGAGGTCCTTGAAGATCGAGCCGAGGATCTCGTTGGCCTTCTCGACCTGCGTCAAGCGCCGCTCCGCCCGGCGATGCTGCTCGGCTTCGGCCTGGCGGGCCGCCTCCTTCTTCTCGATCGCTTCGGCCAGGGCCACGTCCCTGAGGCGGGTCTCGCGCTCTTGCCGCCTCGCCTCGACCAGCCCGAGAGTCGTCCCGACCATGCCTCCGACCAGGGCCAGGAGCACCAGGCTCGCCGCCACCACCTGGCCCCGGTGGCGTCGGATGAACTTCCCCATCCGGTAGCGGGCCGTGGGCGGGCCCGCGCTGACCGGCTCGTCGTTGAGGAACCGCTCGACGTCGTTGGCCAGGCCGATGGCCGAGTTGTAGCGCCGACTCCGCTCCTTGTCCAGCGCCTTCATGACGACCCAGTCGAGGTCGCCCCGGACGAACCGACCCAGCCGCGTCGGCTCGATGAGGCGGTTCGCCGACAGGCTGGGCAGCTTGTCCGACATGCTGATCCGCTGGCTCGGCGTCGGCGGATCGTCTTCTCGGACCACGCGGAGGATCTCGTCGAGTTCGGCGTTGTGCAGCGACTCGCGGCGGATCGGCGTCGAGCCGGTCAGCAGCTCGTACAAGATCACCCCCAGGGCGTAGATGTCGGTCCGGGTGTCGACGTCCGGCGTGCTGAAGGTGGCCTGCTCCGGCGCCATGTAGCGAGGCGTCCCGGTGATCGCGCCGAAGGCGGTGAACAGGCTCTGGTCGGTCAGTTGCAGGCCCGAGGTCGCCTTGGCCAGGCCGAAGTCGATCACCTTGGGCACGGGGTGGCCGTCGTGATCTTCCACTAGGATGTTCGTCGGCTTCAGGTCGCGATGGATGATCCCCTTCTGGTGCGCGTGCTGCACCGCACCGCAGACCTGCTTGAACAGGGCTAGCCGCTCGCGCAGCCCCAGGCGGTGCCGGTCGCAGTAATCGGTGATCGGGACGCCCTTGACCAGGTCCATGACGAAGAAGGGCCGCCCGGCGTCGGTGGTCCCGGCGTCGAGGACCCGGGCGATGTTGGGGTGATCCATGATCGCCAACGCCTGACGCTCGGAGTCGAACCGGGCCAGGACCGTGCGGGTGTCCATGCCCGGCTTGATCAGCTTGAGTGCCACCATCCGCTTGACGGGGCGGGACTGCTCGGCGAGGAACACCGACCCCATGCCGCCTTCGCCGATCTCCTGGCGGATCTTGTAGCGGCCCCCGATCGTCGAGCCGACCGGCGACGTGAAGTCGACGGACCGAGGAATTTTCTTCGGCTCGACTCGCGGCCCTTCGAGGCGGATGGTCGGACCCGAGGGGTCATCGGCGGTCCCGCCGGGGCTGGATTCGGGCTGGTCGATCGCGGCCAGGATTTGATCCAGTCGTCGCCGCAACTCATCGTCGTCGCCGCACTCCCGGTCGAGGAAGGTGGCCCGATCGGCGGGGTCTTCGCGTTCGATGGCGGCGACGAAGAGGGCTTTGACATGTCGGGGATCAAGCGGCATGGGGCCGGCCTTCACTTTGTGGGGAAGTCGACGAGTTTGGCGGAAACCGATCCCAAACCGTCTCAACGATCCCCGGAAGGAGTCGGGATCTCGGGGGATCTCCCGATCGACCGAAGACCCGGTCCGTCGCGGCTCGCGGTCGTCCCCCTTGATCCGTTATGATGGCGAGGGCTAACCTCCTCGAAATTCGGTCGAGGGATGTCATCGCCGACCGTTCCAGGTTCGAGTCGACGCCGCCAACTGTCAAGGGGGTGGTTGACACTTCGCCACGACCAGAGGTTGATCCACCGTGCATTTCGCCCCCGCCGCTTTCGTGCTCCCCTCGAAGATCCGGGCCATCGCCGCCTTGAGACCGGGCACTCCGGCCCAATCACCGAGGAGCTCATGATTCGGTTCCGCTGGCTAGCCCCCTATGGTTGAGAGCCGGAGAACAAATTCCTCATCGCCTCCCCGGCCGTTGTTACCGAGCCGCCCACCCGGCGAGCTTCGTTGAGTGGGTCTATCATCAAAACTCGCCAACGACTTCCGAACCGGCTCGCGTTGATAGAGCCTGATAAACCCCGAACTTGACCCCAGGACTGATGGTTGGAATCCATCCCGACGCATCTACCACACCGACCGGACTGAAAGAAGGGTTTTGCATCGGCCAGGAGTCGATCGTATCGGTGAGGAAATGAACAGACCCGTCGGCAAAGGCGAAATTGGCACCGCCCGGATGATAGCTCCCCGCGACGGCCTGTTGGCAATAAGTGACGCTTGGTTGGAGGTTCCCCTCCGCCGGTGCCGAGTTGATGGGACGATAGGTCCAGAAAAGCGTTTTCGCGGAACTCGCGTCGAACCACCAGTTGGCGAAGTCCCTGATAACATGCCCCCGGCTGTCTTGGACGGGAAGTCGGCCCAACGCGCGCTCGCCCAAAGCGATAGTTTGGCTTGACCCGTCGACGATATCGGCATAGCGGATCGCGCTGTTTGCGAACGCGATGCCGTTGTCATGGGCTGAGAGAGCGGCCAACTTCGCCGGGTAAACCGTGTCGTGATACCAGGTACCCGAACAGGCCGCATAGCTGGTCCGAGTCGCGATGAAAGAAAGAGTCGCGGGGTAACTGAAGGTGCCGGTGCGGAATCGAGCCTCTTCCCCGACCAAGGCGTCACTGGGGCACCAAAAAGCCGAGATCGAGGTCCGATGAAGAGTCAGGTGGCTAACGCCCTCGATCGACCGCGAAAAGTTGACACAATTGTACAACGGAGTTTGGTCTAAATGGGGCAGCAACGAAACGAAAACGCTTTGGTTTTGGTAAAGCCATCCGTTGATCAACCGCATTGGCGTCCCCATTGGGAAAGCACCGTGCGACGCACTATAGGTCTGCATGGCGATGGACAATTGCCGCAACTGATGCGTACACTGCGCTCGCCTTGCCGACTCTCGTGCCGATTGAACAGCGGGCAGGAGCAGGGCGATCAGAAGACCCAAGATGGCGATCACGACCAAGGTTTCGACGAGCGTCAAGCCGCAGTGCTTGACCGCAATTCCCCTTCGTGTCGATCTCATGGCAAATCCTTAATCCAAGGTTAGTTGCGAGATCGTCGCCAGGCGAGAATTGCAGCCGAGCAGGAGATTACCAGCAACACCATCCCGGAGATCGCGATCAAGAAACTCGACGACCGCACTGGGGGTTCTGATAGTGGCGACGTCACCGACGATAGTTCGAGTGGGGTCTTCGCCGGTGCGGATTGGGGTGGTTCGCTCCTATTGAGGGTGACGGGCTGAACCGCCCCGGTTCGACCGAGAATGACCGACTTGTTTCGTCCCAACCGCTTGTCGACGATCATCGTTCCCTTCGGTGCACCCATCGAGTCGAACTCGAATTCCTGGTCGGGGATTGGCGTGTTGATCGCGACCCAGTTGAACTTAACCTCGTCGCTGATGTGGGCGTCTCGATGAATTTCTTTCACCTTCGAGGGCAGCCAAAGATCGCCATATTGAGTCCACTCGGTATGAATCTCAGATTCGTTTGGCGTACCCGGCAGTTGAGAGTTGTAGTGGGCGTAATGTTCCCTGTCTTCGAATGAATAGCCTTTGCGTTCATTGATAGTCACAACCTCACGGTAGGTATAACCACCATTGGTGTTGCCCACATCGAGGACAGCCTTAAAGCGACCCTGCCCTAACGAAGTCAGCGATTGTAAAGAAAAGTCATTAAGGACGACTCGTTCGACCAAATCGATCTGGCTTTCATAATTACCTTTATGAGAGTCAACCATGCCGCAAAACCCGACCGCTTCCGGTTCGAAATTGAACGCAAATTCTTGCCGTTTGTCGTTTGGTTTGATCAGATCGATTAACGGGACTTGGGTCTTCACGAACTCGGCCACATAATCTTTCGTGGCGATCCAAGTCCCTTCGGACTGGACTGCGTGACCCCACTGAATCACGTTTTTTCGTTTCGAGCCGGTCTGGTCGCGCACGAAACGTAGATCAATATCAACACGGGTCGTGGGATCAAGGAGTTCACCCGATACACCCGAGGCGCGTCCCTGGTACCTCTGCTCGTGGCCTTTGATCCGAAGGTCGAACGACCGTAATTTCTCCCGCTCCGAACGCCACCCCGAAACTAGATAAGTCCAATGCTCCCGCGCCTTGGTACCAGTTTCTACCTCGCCGCCATCGGCAAAGACGATTTGTGGTACCATCATGCAAATGAATGATAATGCATACGCGAGTCCGATGGTGAGCGAATTCATGCGAGTTTCCAAACGATCGGTTGGTGGTGGGACTCCCTAGCATGAAGCGTCAAGTTCATGACTAGGGAATCGACGGATTGTACTACTCTTGCATCTTGAGATTTAGCCGTGAAAGTTGCTATCAACCGGGACCGACCTTTGCACAATCGGGTTGGGGCCCTTTGGCTGCTGGTCCACCTCCGGGGGGCGGACATGGAGGACCACACTCGGCGCTGTTGGTGTCTGCTTCGGTGGGAGTTACGGTATCTGAGCCGGCTCCCGCGTTGTTTTTGTTGCTGATACAGAGATCCTTTCCTGAGTTGAAGAAGAAGAAACACCCGTCACAAATCACGGATTTCGTGCAATTGACAACAGCCAAGTTTTTTGTGGCCGAATAACCAGATGAATCGGTCGTGATGGCGTCGGGGTAGGAAGCTTGCGATTGAGATTTTTGCAAGGTATCATCGGGGCAATTCACGCCGACACATTCCGTCGAAGTGCAGGACGAGGCGTTGTCGGGACAATCCAGCGTCGAGTCGGCATAGCAAGCACCGCCGTAGATGTCCGCCACCGCACTCGCCGGAAGCAAGACGCTCGCCTGGATCGGAGCCAACCAACTCGACTTCCATCCCACCGAACAAATCACAACGAGCAGAGCAATAGTCAAGCTGAAACGTCGCATCGCTTTTCCCTTTTGATGATCAAGTCTTAGACGTGTTGCTCAGTAGACGCTAGGTTCACGACAACCCGACGAAGCCGGGGCTACGCCGGGGGAATCAGGTACTTTTCGCTTGACGACCTCATCAACCTTCCTCCCGCATGGGTAGCGGAGGTCCAACTGGCCCAGGCGAAACCAATCAGCGGCGTCGCGATAAGGATGAACGTCCATCCCAAGCGGCGTATCAGGGCATCGGTATTGAGTGGAAAGAAAAACGTAGCCTCCTTGATGGGTTGGGGGGAAACGAGCAACGCACCACCATCGATGCGTTCGGACAGCCGCCATGTCGGCATTCGGGTAATCCCCGCGAGACCCGACCACATCGTCGCGATCGAACGATCGGAGGTGGGCAAAAGGACGACATAATGCCCTAGATTGTCGTTTTCTCCACGCAGGTGCAGCAAGACCGGGTGGGGCCAGACGATCGTGCTGTTTGAAGCGGGTTTGATCGCCGCCGTGAACAAACCCTGATCCTCCAAGTAATCCTTGAGTCGTGGGAGCGACGAGCCCTTCTCAAATTCGGGTTGAACCCGCGTGACGATTTCTAGGAGGTCAGGCGCGGCGGATGGCTTTAGGGTGCTCAAGATATATTGCAAAGACCGAGGGCCGCAGACGATGTCCCCGGAACGCCTCGCTTCTCCAGGCGTGTTGGCCGGTTCGGCCCATGCAGGGGACGCGATGAGCAGCGCGAACAGCGAAACTGTTCGAGTCAAGCCGAGACGCATCACGGTCTACCTCCGTCGGGGAGTCAGTTCAAGGGCGAGGCCGGATCTGGGCATGAATCGGGATCACGACGTCGGAAGGCTCGCCCCCGGGGAACGCGACGGTCAACTCGCCGGCGACGAAATCGCCCGGATTCCCATCCGGCACGATCCGCGTCGTGAGCTTCCATCGGTTTTCCGCGAGAATATCGATCTTCTTCCCCACAACCCTCGCCCCTTTGCATGAGATCGCAACTCGATCGGGTGAGCACGGGGCCGAGTCGGCGAAGAATCGCAGGATTGTTGTCGCCTCGACGGGTCGAGACGCCTCCGTTTGCCCGAGCATGAAGAGGGTCGGGCGTGCCGCTACGGGAATCCCGGCGACGAACTCGACCGGGACTGTCACGGTCTCGCCGGTGCTCGACTCCAAACGGATTTCTTCGCGGTACGCACCGGCCTTCAATGAGGCGGTGGCGGCTTCGAGGTCGAGCGACCAAGTCTCGCGGGGCGTGGCACCGCTCCACTTCCGTTGGACTTTCGCGGTTCGACGGATTGTCAGCCACTTGGGAGCTTTGGGCATGTCGACGCCGCCCCAATCCGTCGCCCCGAAATTGCCGATTTCCAGGCTCTGAGACGAAACGCTACCTAGGGCGATGTTGCCGAAATTTAACGAAGGCGGACGCGAAACCATGGCCGGGCGGACCCAAGCCGTCACAATCAGTTTGACATCATGCTCGACCGAATCTCGAAACGTGGCGGTGATCGTACGCCGCTCGTCCGCGATCTTCGATGGGGCGTGATAGTCGAATCGAAAAGTTTCTTGACCACCCGCCTTGATCGTCTGATTCGACGCGCTGGCGACCGAGCATGTGCAGCTTTGCGTGATCTTGACCAAAGTCCAGTCCTTGTCGGACGGATTGGCGATCACGAAGTCATGACTGACCCGTTCATCGGGTTTCAACATCCCGAAGTCGTGAACAATCTCGGTGTCGGAGCCGTTCTTGATCGATGCCGACGCATCAGCGGTTTTCGACTTCTCAACATCAAGAGAACTGGACTGGACTGGACTGGACTGGGACCTCACTTCGCACCCAGCCGAAAAGATCAGAACACAAAAGACAAGATTCTGTTTCTTACCGCTCATGGAGTTCTCGCGAGGGGAACGAGAGGCACCGCTGGTCGGAAACAAATTTCGATCTGAGGCCGGAAAGTACCAAACCCGTATTTAGTTCGTCAACCATCCTCCAAAAATTTTAGAATAGGCCGCTGTCGCGTTTGCCGTTCTTTCGGTTGACGGGTTCATCGCGGGCAAGGTAGCTTTGCGTTGGATCGTCGGTCAGGTCTCTCTTGATTTGACGGTCGGTCTCGTGTTTTCCGCTATTTACAGGTGTCCGCACCGTGCATTTCGCCCCCGCCGCTTTCGTGCTCCCCTCGAAGATCCGGGCCATCGCCGCCTTGGCGGAAGACCATCCGGGAACGCTTCGCCTGTTCTACGGCGAGGACTCGCTGGCGACGCCCGACTTCGTCAAGGAGGCCGGTTGCCGGGCGATCGCCGAGAGCCACACCTTCTACACGCCCAACGCCGGGACCCCCGGGCTCCGCAAAGCCATCGCCGACCAGACGGCCATGCTCCACGGGGTCGAGCTCGACCCGATGCGCGAGGTGGTCGTCACCGCCAGCGGGATGGTCGCGCTGGTCCTGGCCTGCCAGGCGACGGTCGGGCCGGGCGACTCGGCGGTGGTCTTGACCCCGCTCTGGCCCAACGTGGCTTCGGCGGTCCGGGTCGCGGGGGCCGAGGCGATCGAGGTCCCCCTGGCTTTGAGCGACCTCGGGTTCGAGCTCGACTGGGAGCGGATCGGAGGGGCGATCAAGCCGAATACCCGACTCCTGGCGCTGGCCAGCCCCGGGAACCCGACCGCCTGGACCGCGACCCTTGACGACTGGACCCGGCTCGTCGAACTTTGCCATCGCCACGACCTCTGGCTCATGGCCGACGGGGTTTACGAGCGCTTGGTTTATGACGGCTCGACCGTCGCCCCCAGCCCCTTGAGCGTCCCCGGCGCCCGGTCGCGGACGATCGTCGTCCAGAGTTTCTCCAAGACGTACCGGATGACCGGCTGGCGGGTCGGCTACGCGGTCGCCCCCCCGGATCTGGCCCGCGCGATGACCCACCTCCAGGAGTTCGTCGTCTCCAACGCCCCGAGCATCGCCCAGGAAGCCGCCCGGGTGGCGATCCTCGAAGGCGAACCGTTCGTCAAGGCCAGCCAGGAGCGCTATGCCCGACACCGCCGGATCGCCGTCGACCGCCTGGGCCGACTCGAAGGGGTGACCGTGCCCGAACCCACCGGCGCGTTCTACGTCTTCCCCCGGATGGAAGGCTTGGCCGACTCGTTCGACTTCTGCCGCCACCTCGTCCAAAGCCACGGCGTCGGCCTCGCCCCCGGCGGCGCGTTCGGGACCGGCGGCGAAGGGCACATCCGGCTCTGCTTCGCCGTCGACGAGCCGATCCTGCTCGAAGCCTTGGACCGGTTCGAAGCCGGTTGGCTCGACTATCAACGACCTCGAAATTGCTCCTGAACACCGCGACGGAAGGCACTCACTTGGACGAAACCCAGCCCGAGCGTCGGATCATCTACCGAGGCCGGAAGGTCGACCTCGCCCTCCAGCCGGTCCGACTGCTCGACGGGACGCTCGCCGACCGCGAGGTGGTCATCCACCGGGGGGCGGTGGCCTTGGTCCCGATGGTCGACGCCGACCATATTTGCCTGATCAAGAACTTCCGCTACTCGGTGGGGCGGACCTTGATCGAACTCCCCGCCGGGACGATCGACGAGGGCGACTCACCCGACTCGACCGCCCCCCGCGAGCTGGCCGAGGAAACCGGCTACCGGGCGGGTTCGATCACCCGGATCGCCGAGTGGTTCGTCTCGCCCGGCGTCATGAACGAGCGGATGTACCTCTACCTCTGCGAAGACCTGACCCCCGGCCCGACCGACCACCAGCCCGACGAGCGAATGGAACCCCTGGTCGTCCCCTGGCCCGAAGCGGTCGCGATGGTCCTCGACGGTCGGATCGAAGATGCCAAGAGCCGACTGGCGATCCTGCTCTGCGACCACCGCCGCCGGTCTCCCGGTTGACCCGACCGGCAAAGTCTTTGCGCATCCAGCCAATCCGAGCAGTTTCGTTCTCACCCCCGCGCAATGGCTCTGAGACCGGTCCACCCAATTTGACAGAGGCCGAATGCTCATAAGACCCACCATCGCCGGTTTTGGCTTGGGGGGCGGGTGGTTTATCGAACTTGGCGCGACGTTTGCCTTGAAAGTTTCTCGATGGGTCGCCACGAGGTTGGCACAGGCAGGCGAGCGGACCGAACCGGCCGGCTCGCCGATTCGAGGCGACAACCCTTTAATTCGCTCAACCAAGGACATCACAAGATGCGTACCGTCGTGGGATTGTTTGACACTCGGGAAACAGCCGAAGCCGCGATTCACCGACTGACCGCCGATGGGGTCGACCGCGACTCGATCAGCGTCGCCATGAAAGACGCTCGCGAAGCGACCGCGATCTCCGAAGCGACCGGAGCCCATGACCTGAGTGCCGAAGGCGCGACCGCCGGGGCCATGTCGGGAGCGGGTGTCGGAGCCTTAGTCGGAATCGCCCTGATCGGCAGTACCGTCCTCTTACCCGGCCTCGGGACTTTCCTGATCGGCGGCCCGATCGCCGCCGCCCTGACTGGCGCCGGCATCGGAGCGGCCTCGGGAGGCTTGATCGGCGGCCTGATCGGCGCCGGGATTCCCGAAGACGAAGCCGAACACTACGCCGCCGGGATCGAAAAGGGCGGGATCTTCGTTTCGGCCCACGTCGACGACACCAAGGTCGCCGACATTCGCCGCGTCTTCGACGAAGAAGGTTCGCAGCGGACGTATGCCCCTTGATTACGAATTGAGTAATCACAAGATCAACTTTGCAGCCCAACCTGAATTGGTTGGGCTTTTTCGTTGCCCCAACTTGATTTCCCCTTGGTCATCGACGGGTTGCGTCATCACTTGGCCGAATCTATAGTTGGGAAGAATAGTCAAGGCTCGCACCGTTTGCGGCGACGTGATGGCTTTTCCTTAGGATTCTATCATGATGTAGATTAATCTCAACAAAACCGACATTCCTCCTCGATCCGCAGCGATCGAACGAACCGCAGGGGTTTGCGGCGGTTCGGCTCGAATTTCGGGAACTCGAATCCCCGTCTGGGTCTTGGTCGAGGCTCGCGACTTGGGCGTTTCGGAAGCACAACTTCTACTAGATTACCCCGACCTTCAACCCTCGAACTTGGTTGACGCCTGGAATTACGAGGAGCAGCATCGGGCGGATATTGCCTCGGAGATCGATCGGAACGAGGTCGCTTGATTCTTAGCCGACTTTTACGCCGATGAAAACTTTCGCTACCCGGTCGTCGAGGCGTTGCGGGCACTTGGGCATGATGTGCTGACATGCCGTTAGGCGGGCCAGGGCATCACCGATGAGGCTGTTCCCGCCCAAGCGTTGATATTTCGTCGGACAGCGGCATCGGACCGCCGCTTGGCTTGGCCCGGGGAAATTCGGGACGAAACTTTGACTTGGTCACGCAATCGGGGTATTTTTGCCACCGCGTCGGAAAACTTAAGTACACCGACGTCCACTTTTCGATCAATGCCGATCACCTTGAGACGACACGAGGAGCAGTGCGCCGTGTCGAACCCGATCGACTCGCCGCCGCCGGACCTGTCGCGCCGCCGCTTCCTGAGGGCCGCCGCCGCCGCCATCGTCACCGTCGGCGGCGGGCTTGTGGCCCTGGCCGACGACAAGACCAGGAAGGCCAAGAAGGTAATCACGTCGCAGGTCGCCCCGCCCCGAGCGGCCAAGCCGGCGCTGGCCAGTGTCGGCCCCAGGCCCTTGAAGTACGATCGTTGTTTGGGCTATCAAGCCTGCAACGACGACGCCGTCAAGAGGTGGGAGGATTGCGTCGATGCCGCGTACGCCTCCAACAACTCCTGGCGTTGGAAGAAGTTCATTGCCGAGCCTAAATGCATGGCGCAGTTGGTGGCGGACCTAGCGGAGTGCGAGGCACTGTATCTGGCGAGCCTGGCCACCGATGCTGCCAATTGGATCGCCAGAAACCCCGGTTTGGCCGCCCTCGGCGCGATCGTTGTCATCGCGGGCGTGACTTACATCGTGGTATCGGGCGGTTCCGGTGCCTTGGTACTGGCTCCACTGCTCTGATCCGAATCATCCCCGGTCGCGTCCCACTTCTGCCCTCCGACCCACGACACCAAAGCGAGGAAATCCATGCAAGCCGCACTCAACCTGCCCGCCGCAGGGTTCCCGGTCATGGCGAGCCGCCCGATGGTCTACACCCGGCAAGACGGAGTCCGGTCGGCCGCCGTGGTTTACATCGGCTTACCGTTCGCCCTGCCGCCTTACCCCGACGGCACTCCCGCATGGGGCTGCCAGGTCCAAACGATCGGGATCGGCAACGACAGGATCATGACGTCACGCGGGCCGGACACGGCCCAGGCGGTCATCTACGCCCTCGTCTTGGCCGGAACGCTCTGCAACGGCTCGGTCGTGGCCGCCCAAATCGACTGGTCTGCCATGCCCAACTTCGGCTTCCCGACCGTCCCCCCAGGCGCCCCGGACAACGGCGGCGACCCCTTCATTCTCCAGTTAAGCCCGATCTTCAACTGAGGCCCGCGATCGATCGCGATTGACGACGCATGCGTCGAGTCGAGAGGGCACCGGGGGAGCCACCGACGACGGTATTTCCCCGGTGCCTTTGATCATGAAGACACCGAGCCTAGGTGGTCGTCGCCGAACGATTCAACCTCCCCACTCGATAAATCTGTCCCGAACGGTCGCATTCATTCCGATCGCCCGGGACATCGCTTTTTTCGCCTCAATAGCGGCGAATCAGGCGATCTGTGTCTCGAAGCCATGCTGCCTGCGGTGGACGGGGCCGTCGAAGTCCTTCGAGCTTTTGAAGAGCTCGTAGCGGCCGTCGCCCGCGACGGCGAGGTACTTCTGTTCGAGGTCGGACTTTTCGTCGGTCGACATCGGTGTGTGGCTTCGGACGATGCTGAGGTTCTGGTCGAGGAACTTCTCCGAGTCGATCCCCGAAACCAGGGTCGAGATCGGCAGCGAGAAAACGTAATTCAAGGCTTGCTCGACCGGGATGCCCGCCTTGGTGATGATGTTGCCATTGCCACCCAGGCTCTTCATGGCGATGCAGCCGATCCCTTTTTGATTCATCACCGGCAAGACTTCCTTCTGGAAGCTCCGGTAGTTGGCGTCGAGGACGTTCAGGGGCATCTGCGAGGCAGCCCATTCGTAGGGCTTGGCGATCATCTTGAGGTGGATCGACGGGTCCTTGTGGCCGGTGAAGCCGAGGTAGCGGATCTTGCCGTCCTTGAGCGCCTTGAGCGCGGTGTGGATCGCGCCGTCCTCGGCGAATACCCAGTCCGGATCATTATCATAGCACATTTCGTGGAACTGCCAGAGGTCGAGGTGATCGGTTTTCAGCCTCCGGAGGCTGTCTTCGAGGCCCGACTGGGCGTCCTTGGCGGTTCGTCCGCAGCACTTGGTCATGAGGAAGACCTTGTCGCGGAGCTTGCCTTCGGCCAGGGCCTTGCCCATCCGTTCTTCGGCGAGGCCGTCGTGGTAGTCCCAGGCGTTGTCGAGGAAGGTGATCCCCTCGTGGACGGCCCTTTGGATCAGCTTGAAGCTGGACTTTTCGTCGGGGAAATATTTGGGGTCGGTGCTGGCGTAGCCGCCGAGGCCGAGGAGCGAGACCATCTCGCCGGTCTTGCCGAGCGGGCGGAGCGGGACACCGCCTTCGTTCTTCTTGACATCGGCTCCGGCGGCGCCCGCGAGTCCGACGGCGGCGACCCCGGCGGCTCCGGCCTGGAGGAACTCGCGGCGGTTGGGGTTCTGGGGTTGAATCATAGCCGAAGGCCCTTTCGCGAGGATTCGGGCGAAAAATCGAGGAGGGCGGGCAAGAAACCCGCGCCTCGACCGAAGACTTTCCCGAGGATGCCGCAATCGACGCGCCACGGTGCGGACCCGGCTGACCGGCCAGGGTTGTTGGTCGCGTTTCAACGGGTGGCGTCCCCAGGGTTTCCTCCGGGCAAACTTCGACTCGGCGAGGCGAAAACGGCTTGGCGGATGGGCACACCATTCGCGACAAGTCTTAGCGTTGCCGATGTTTAACCGTGATCGGACGTGACCGGTCGCGGCGATACCGCCCAGTGTTGGCATTAGACTGGAAGTGATTTCGATGGCAAGTTCGACACCGAGTTTGAAGGCGACCGACCTCCTGGCCGTGAAAAGCCGGGTGAGTTGGGGCGCAATCTCCGCAGGCGCGATGGTCGCGCTGGCGATTTATTTCCTCCTGACCTTGATGGGAATCGCCGTCGGGCTGGAAGCCGCCGCTCGTCGACCGAACGAGGTCGCGAACTCGCTGGGCCTGGGCGTGGCGATCTTCTCGATCACGACGCTCTTGCTCGCGATGTTCTTCGGGGGGTGGGCGACGTCCCGACTCGCTGTGGGCGAAACGAAGCTCGAAGCGGTGCTTTACGGCGTGATCTTGTGGGGCGTCCTGTTCGTCGGGATGCTCTGGCTGGTCAGCGCCGGGGTCCGGATCGGCTTCGGGGCGATGCTCGGGCTGGCCTCGGGCGCGGTGGTTGTCACCGACGAGGACCCCGCCGGGGCCGCCAGCCAAGGTGGGGTCAGCACCCTGATCGACCGATTTAACAGCAAATACGGCGACGACAAGTTCGTCGCCGACATGAAGAAGATGGGCGTTGACGAGGCGCAAGCCAAGAAGATCCAGCAGTCATATCGCGAAAACCTTGACACCCTCAAGAACGACCCCGCCAGCCTCCCTGGCAAGATCGGCGACGCGGCCAGCGCCAACGCTCCCGCCGTCCGCGACGTTTCGAGGCAGGCCGCCTGGTATTCGCTCGCCGGGGTCGTGATCTCGATGGCCGCCGTGATCCTCGGCTCGTTGATCGGTTCGGGCGACCTCCCGGTCCCGGTCCCGATCCTGGGCGTTCGCCGCCAGCCGGTCGACCCTCGGCTCTGATCTGATCTAATTTGATCGGGTGGGATTGATCGCCCGAAGTTGAACCTTCATCGCCCTCCTTGCCCTCGTGGCTTTCCATCCTCCACATCTGGGGCTGGCAATCTTCATGGGTCGGGAGGGCCTTCGTTTCGCGGACCAATGGACTTCCTTTTCGTCCTCGATTGTTCCCCACTTCCCGCTTTCCGCCCCAATCAAAGGAGGGCTGACCATTGGCCTCGAATCGTCGGGCGTTTTCGATGAATCACCCGGTGGTGATCACCTTTTTGATCCTCGCGATCATCGGGTTCATGTACGCGGCGGGCGAAGTCCTCAAGCCGCTGGCGCTGGCGATCTTGCTCAGCTTCGCGCTGGTCCCGATCTCGCGGTTCTTCGAGAATCGCGGCCTTCCCCGGGCGTTGTCGGTGATCTTGACGGTCACGGTCGCCCTGGGCGTAATCGGCTTCATGGCTTATGAAGTCGGCCGAGAGTTGAACCAGTTGACCAGCAACATCGGCAAGTACGAAACCAACATCATCGGCAAGATCCGAGGGATGAAGACCGACCAACCCAACGCGATTAACAAGGTGCAAGCCGCCGTCAAGGAAGTCAGCGAGTCGATCGCCCCGAACACGACGAAGGATGTTCAGGAAGTCCGTATCTCGAAGGAATCCGACTTCTTCGCCGACACCCAGACGCTCCTCGGCCCCTACCTCCAAGGGTTGGGCACGGGGTTCATCGTCCTGATCCTGCTCTTATTCCTGATGATCAACCGCGAGAATATGAGCGACCGGGTCACCCAATTGTTCGGCCAAGGCAAGATTAGCCTGACGACCAAGACGACCGTCGAGGTTGGCCAGAGGATCAGCAAATACCTGGTCACGTTCGCCGCGATGAACACGGCGATGGGGATCGTCATCGGCATGGGGTGCTGGGCGATCGGCATCCCCTACGCCGTGCTCTGGGGCGTCCTGGCCGGTGCCCTCCGGTTCATCCCCTACGCCGGTCCCGCCACGGCGTTCGCCCTTCCGCTCGTGTTCTCGGTCGCTAGCTTCGAAACCTGGCGGGAGCCGCTCTTGCTGATCGCCCTGTACGGCGTGGTCGAGGTCGCCGCCAACATGTTCCTGGAGCCGGTGATCTACGGCAAGACGACCGGGGTCTCGGCGGTGGCCCTGCTCATCGCGGCGATGTTCTGGACCTGGCTTTGGGGCGCCTTGGGCCTGCTCCTGTCCACCCCCTTGACGGTGAGCCTGGCGGTCCTGGGCAAATATGTGCCCAGCCTCCACTTCTTCGCCACCTTCTTGAACGAGGAGGTCGACCTCGACCCTGGGGTCCGGTTCTACCAGAGGTTGCTGGCGGCGGACCACGACGGGGCGATGGCGGTGATCGACGAGATGCTCAAGGAAAAGCCCCGAGCCGAGGTCTTCGACGAGGTGATCATCCCGACGCTCTCGCTGGCCGAGCGCGACCACGCCCGCGACGAGATCGACGACCGCGAGCTGGCGTTCATCCACCGAGTCACCGCCAACGTCCTCGACGACCTCGACGACGAGCCGGAAGTCAACCTGACCACCCTGGCGACCGACGCCCAGGGGCCGTCTTCCACGACGATCTCGCCGGACCCATCGGGGACTCCGGTCAAGATCATGGCGCTACCGGCCCACGACGAGACCGACGCCCTGGTCCTGAGGCTCCTCGACCTGCTCCTCAAGCCGACGGGAGTTTCGATGGCCATCGGCGATCACGGAGCGTCGCCGCTCGAAGTGGTCGACCGGATCGAGGAGGAGAACCCCGACCTCGTCCTGGTCTCGCACCTGCCCCCCGACGGCTTGACCGCGACTCGCTACCTAACCCGCCGGATCAGGGCCCGATTCCCCCGCCTGACGATCGCCGTCGGCCGATGGGACCACGACAGCGAGGCCGAGGCCGCCACCGCTAGCCTGACCCACGCCGGGGCGAACTCCGTCTTCAACAGTCTGGGCGACGCCCGCGAATTCCTCGTCAAGCAGCCGAAGACCACCAAGGAAGTGGCCCATGAGGTGCTCGACCACGCCAAAGCCTGAACCTTGAACCGATCGCTTTCGAGGAGTTGTCGATGAGTCGACCGTTCGGTGCCGGGTTCCGGCTCGTCCTCTCGGTGTGCGTCCTCGTGATCGTCGGTGTGGGGGCCGTCATGCTCTCCGAAGCGATGGCCCCGCAGCCCATCACCTCGATGGTCTCGGAAGCGGTCCAGGTCACCCAGGACATCGAGTTCGGTCAAGTCGACGGCGTCAAGCTCCGACTTGACGTCTACGGACCTCGGGTTTCAACCCGGTCGCTCCGCCCGTCGATCTTGCTGATCCACGGCGGAGGCTGGGTTGAGGGGGACAAGTCGGGCCAGCGCGACCTGGCGGCGCACCTGGTCCCCAAAGGGTTCGTCGCCTTCGCGATCAACTACCGGCTTGCCGACTCGGACAAGACGCGACACCCCGCCGCCGTGCTCGACGTCCGGAGGGCGGCGCGCTGGGTCCGGACTCATGCCCGAGACTACGGGGCCGACCCGACCCGTCTGGGAGCGGTCGGTCTGTCCGCCGGAGGGCACCTCGCGGCACTCCTGGGGACGACCGACCCCCTCGATCCGCTCGACCCGAACTCCCCCAAAGCTCCGGGCCGGGTCGATTGCGTCGTCGACACCGCCGGGCCGACCGACTTCACCGACGACGCCAGCCCCGCCGTCGGCCCCGCGATCGCCTACGTCATCCCCGCCTTCTTCGGCAAGGGTCGAGACGCCATCCCCCAAGCCTTCCGCGAAGCCTCTCCAAGCTTGCACGTCGACTCGAAATCCGCCCCCACCTTGATCGTCCACGGGACGCTCGACGACATCGTGCCGCTCGATCAGTCCCGGAAATTTCACCAGGCCCTCGCCAAAGCCGGGGTCGAAACCAAGCTCGTCGAACTCGAAGGCGAGGGGCACGGCTTCATCCAGCCCGAGAATCAGAGGCGATGGCTCGACGAGATGGGTCGATTCCTGACATTCCACCTCAAACCTTCAAGCTGATCCGACCGTCAATCACAGGATTGCAGGAGTTGCCCCTCGATGAGGGTTCTTCGCAATCCGCAATCCTGCGATTTGCCGATGTTTGCCTCGAATCAACGAGTCGAGCCGGCCCGAGTCGCCTCGGTGTCGCTCGAAGCCGGGCGGCCATAAACCAGCCGGGGCTGTCGGATCGCCGAGACCGTTGGCTTGGTTTCGACAAGTTTGGTCTTCTCTTCGACCTTGCCGTAAGGGAAGTAATCCTTGAGCCGGAGGATCGGCTTCTCGAAGTAGTGGTACGACAACGTCGCGACGACGAACGTGATCGCGATCTTAGCCACCCACATCGTCCAGGGTTCGCCCACCTGAATCCAGTATCCGTTGACGAACCAGTACACCGGCATGTGGAACAGGTAGAGCCCGTAGCTGATCTCGCCGAGGAACGCCAGCTCCTTCATCCGGAGCGGGGCCAAGAACCAGGCCCCGGCATTGGTCGCCACGAAGCCGACAATCCCGAAGTGCAAGGTGTAGAACGCGAAGTTCTGGAGCGAGTGGCGGTACATATCATACGGCGCCATCCAGCTCGGCGGGGGCGTGGTGTAGTACCACCGGACATAGGCGAAGCCGGCCAGACCGCTCACCAGGAAGAAGATCGACAGGAGCGGTCGGAATCGCGCGACCCGGTCCTTGTCGTTCAACATCGCCGCGATCAGGCCCCCCATCGCGAACGCGCCGAAGACATTGGGCAAGATCCAGGTATGATACCCCAGGGTCTTGAACCAGACGCCGAAGCCGAGGATGGCCAACACCATCGGCACGACCATCTTCCGGCCTACCAACGCAATCGCCAGCGGCCAGAGCAGGTAGAATTGTTCTTCCAGTGCCAGAGTCCACGAGTGCTCGAAGGCGTGGACCGTGTCGCCCGGCGGCTTAGGCAAGATGCCACCCGCACCCGGCCATTCCCAGGTGTATTGGGTGAAGGTCAGGTAGTAGGGCAACCCTCGGAGCGAAGGGGCGTTGGGCAGGTAGTGCTGGAACACCACCAGGAAGCCGAGCGTCGCGTAGTAGATCGGCCAAATCCGGAGGATGCGTCGGGCATAGAACGCCCAGAAGAAGTTGGGCGAGCCGACATGGTTGATCACGATGTTGGTGATCAGGTACCCCGACAAGACCAAGAACAGGTGGACCCCGGTCATCCCGAAGTGGGTCCAGCCTTCGTTCGGCTTGAGGTGGAACAACAACACGCCCAGCGCGGCCATCGCGCGGAGCGCGTCGAACTCGGACACTCGACGCATCGTTTCCTCTCCCATCCTTGGGAATCCCGGCGCAATTTCAACAAGCGCGGCGCGACCGCCCGATCCCGATCGTTCGAGATATTACCCGATCGACACAATCCGCCAATCCGAATCAGTCAATTCCGGGAACTTTTGATCAATCCGCTTATTGCTGGAGCATTCTGGGCTATCGTGCTCGAAACGTCCCCTCGGCCATCAACGTCTCCCGAAGCATCACGGCCTGAGCACAGTTGATCTTCAAAACTCCAATCGTCGTCCGACCAATCGCGGTCCGCCCGACCAATGTTGAACCTTCCCATCGAAAGTGCCACGCCCATTTGTGACGTCGGGGGTGAAACAACAGGGTGAGCCTTTTCGTTTTCGGGTCAAATCCCGCGATGTTTGAGCCTTGGTCGCTGTTGCAGTAGAAGCAAGCGAAGGCTAAATTCGCTCCATTTGTCGGTCCGCTATGCTTGCGAGCGATGATGAGATCGATCTCGAACGGGGTCGAAGTTGCCAGCTCTGGCAAGTGACAATACTCGCAACGCCCCTCCGATCGCTGACGGACATGAGACTCACGCCTTGGTGCCATGCCCTCAGTCGGCTTTCTGGTGCTTCTTTAATACCAAACGAGCTTTTGAGTGCATCAGGTCCAGCAAATAACTCACCCTCCGATAATTATCCAACTCGGTCTGTTCCGCAGACGTGAGTTGATCGTCCTGATTTTTGACGACCAGCTCGTGGATTCGATCCAAGTCGTGCTGTTGATAGCGAATGGAAAGGAATCCCCTGGCCGCTTCGACCGAAAAGTCCTTGCCTTCGGGAAAAATCAGCCGCGACAATATCGCCGAGTCACTAATCAACAAGCTCGCATCGGTCGCCATGAGCGGATCTCAACCAAAGAAGTTTTGAGTGGTCGACCGTATGTGGTGCTCGCGGACTGAGAATCAAGTCGCCAACTCGATGTCAAAGCTCCCACCGCATGAGGTTGGCATGCGGCTGGAGCGATGAAGTCAAAAATTGGACTCAAATCAAGCGATGATCCGCTCGCCGTTGGAGATGATCGGGTCGCCCTTGACGATGATCCGGTCGCCGTTCATCCGGACCCTCGCGCCGTTCTCGTTCAAGAAGTCGAGGCAGCGGCGGGGGATTCGGCACTGGAGGAGGACGCGATCCTCATCGTAGACCTGCCCCTTGATGTTGGCGTGCTGCGCGAGGTAAGACAGGACCCGGCCGTTGCCGACCCCGGTCTCGACCTCGGCGTCGAGCGCCCGCTCGTTGAGGCTCTCGCGGACCGCCTGTTCGAGCCGGTCCAAGCCTTCTCCGCTGGAGGCGCTGATGGCGATCGACTCGTCGTGGTGGGCCTTCAAGACGTCCAAGAACGACCGATCGGTGACCTTGTCGACCTTGTTGAGGACCAGGATCGTCGGCTGGCCGGCCAGTCCGAGTTCCTCCAGGACGGTGTTGACCGCCTTGATCTGCGCCTCGGCGTCGGGGCTGGAGGCGTCGGCGATGTGGAGGAGCAAGTCGGCCTGGCGGGCCTCTTCCAAGGTCGCCTTGAACGAGGCGACCAGCGAGTGCGGCAAGTCGCGGATGAACCCGACGGTGTCGGACAGGAGGACGTACCCGCCGCCTCGGAACCGCCAGCGCTTGGTCCGGGTGTCGAGCGTGGCGAACAGCTTGTCCTCCGCCAGCACCCCGGCGTTGGTCAGCTTGTTCATCAAGGTCGACTTGCCCGCGTTGGTGTAGCCCACCAACCCGACGGTCGCCACGTCGCCTCGACCGGCGACCTCGCGCTCGCGCCTCGACTCGACCTTGCCGAGCTTTTCCTTCAGGTCGCGGATTCGCTTGGTGACGAGTCGCCGGTCTTCTTCCAACTGCTTCTCGCCCGGACCTCGGACGCCGATCCCGCCCTTGTACCTCGACAAGTGGGTCCACATCCGCTTGAGCCGGGGCAAGGCGTATTCGAGCTGCGCCAGTTCGACCTGGAGATGCGCCTCGTGCGACCTTGCCCGGGTGGCGAAGATGTCCAAGATGACCTCGGTCCGGTCGATCACCTTGACGCCGAGGAGCTTTTCGAGGTTCCGCGTCTGCGCGGGGCCGAGGTCGTTGTCGAAGACGACGAGATCCGCCTCGTGGGCTTCCACCAGTTCTTTAAGTTCGTCGACCTTGCCCGAGCCGATGTAGGTGGCGATATCCACCTGATGCCGCTTTTGCAACATCCCGCCCGCGACAATCAAGCCCGCCGTCTTGGTCAGGCCGCGAATTTCTTCGAGCGGGTCGTCGGGCGAGTACTCGCCGTCGGACAGGAGAACCTTGACCAGGACCGCCTTTTCGTGGCGGTCTTCACGTTCGGTGCTTTTGATTTCGATCAAAGTGGGTGATGACCTCGATGAGAAGGTGGCGGAGATGGGTGGACGGAAGCCCCCGTCGACTGGATTCTAGGCCCGAGCGACGGGCCGAGTCAACGAGCGAGCCGCCAACCCGATCGCCTCAAGAAGAGGAGACACGAAGTCTCCTTCTTTAGTTCGCTCCTTCACCCGGTTCGGTTCGATTGGTGAGGAGGGGGTCCAGGAGCTGCTCCCCGCGACGGAGTCGGCCACCATCTCTCCCTTCGGAGAGTTCAAGGCTCGGATCAGACAGCGATGGCGTTCGCCGATTCGAATTCCCCGAGGATCAAGATCAAACCGCTTCCGTCGACAGTCGCTCTATGGCCGCATCTTCCAGTCGGACGCATCGGCTGAGATGGCGAATGGAGGCGCCGTTCCGTTCGTAGAAGGCGATCCCTCGGTCATTGCTCAAGGCGACGGTCCATTCGATCCGACCGCAATTCGTTCCCTTGGCGATCCGGGCGAGGGCCGACATGATCGCCTTGCCGACCCCACGGCTCCGATATCCGTCTCGAACGTAGAGGTCATCGAGCCAGATGCCCGGTCGAGCCTGGAGGGTCGAAAACGTCGGGTAGTAGCTGGCAATTCCGATTGCAGGCCCCTCGGATTCGGCGAGGAGGGCTTGCATGCGCGGGGGAGAAGAGAAGAAAGCCTGTCGAATTTGATCGGACGTCGCCTTGAAAGCGTTTGGCCAACCATCGAACTCGGCCTTGAGCTGGATCAACTCCATCATCGCGGGCAGATCGGCTTCCATCGCGGCGCGTACGATTAGATGCATTGAAGTCGCTCGCTTGGGATGCGTCGAGCGAATCGGGCTCGACTTGATCGTGGTGAGATCCTCAATCTTGACACCCGCACCGTGCCGGTGGTTCACCCCCCTTGGCGATTGAATTTTTATCGATGAACTTTAGATCGTCTCGATTAACTCGAAGGAGGTCTTTGATGAAACGCGGCCCGCCCAAAGATTCGGAGCCGACCAAAGAGATGCGTGACCATTCGGGCCTGGTCGATGATGCCCCGTCGCATCCGCTCCGCGTGCGCATCCTGGGCTGGATACGCCACCGACCGGCGAGGACCCAGAGCGAGGCCCGACGACGGAGGTCGGTGCGTTCCACACACCCTACATAAATCGCTTCCCGCTCAACCAACTGCGTAAGTCCAATGAAGATTGCAGGATCGCAAATCTCAAAAAATTTTGGAACCATGTTCGTTCCCTCTTTTGAGATTTGCGATCCCGCGATTCTTGATCTCCCGATTCGACGGTTAGACCCCTACTGGACACGCGGTCGCCACCCTTGGTTCGCTCTCCCAACCGGTTCGGTTCGCGCCGATGGTTGAAGGCGACGCTTTCGGGAACCGCACCGGTGCCGACGATCGGGCGTCGCGGCTTTCGGATCAAGAATGCGGTCGATGCCAACCAGGACGGGCTTCGCTCCGGAAAGAATTCCATGATCCCGAAAGCGAAAGAAACCCGGTTAATTTTCCCGCAAACTCCCGATGTTAACCGAGAACCGTCGTCGACCGATCAAGACCGGCGTCGATCGTTCGGAGACCGGACCATGTTCGCAACCAGGTGATGCCTTGGGAAAAACGAACCCAATGCGAAGTCGCCCTGCTCGGGAACAGATCTTTGGCAAAACGAACCCAACCTCTGGCAACTCAAAACAGAGTCGCTTCGATTCCCGGAGACGACGAAACGAACCCATGATTGCCACCAGGTGGAATGGCTTTGATTCCCGGATTCGGCGAAACGAACCCATGACACCGAGCCTCCAGATCCAACGCATCATCAAAACCGCGGATCGCAAATGGTTCATTCATCATGCTTTGCGACTCATCATCCGCGATTTGGGACGCGAGGGACGACCGGGAGTCGGGTTGTTGGCCGACACCCGGATGGCTTTGGTTCTTGGATTTGACGAAACGAACCCATTCCTGGTGGTCGGGCCTCTCAGGCTTTGGGGACGGTCTGGGCGACGAAGACCCGTCGTGGCTGGATCGCTCCCGAGGGCAAAATTTCGGCGACGGCGACGAGGGTTCCGTCGGGGGCGAGCAGGCCAACTTCCCCGGCGGGGAGGCTCGCGGCCCCGGCGACTCGCGACGGATCGAGGGGCTTCCCGCCGCTCGCCATCGCAACCTGTTCAGGGGAGAGTTGGAGGCGAGGCATCTCTCCCAGGGCTTCGACCGGCGAGCGGAGTCGTGCCAAGATGGCTTCGATCGGTTGGCCGACCGGGTTGGTCGCGTCGAGCAAGGTGAATGGGCCGATCCGGGTCCGGACCAGGACCTCGATCAGGCCGCCGCAGCCGAGGGCCTCGCCGACGTCGCGGGCGACCGAGCGGATGTAGGTCCCGCTCCCGCAGTCGACGGTGATCTCCAGTCGAGGCCAGGCATAGGCGATCAGGTCGATCCGGTCGACCCGGACGGGTCGGGGAACCAAGGGGGCCGACTGGCCGATCCGGGCCAGGTCGTAGGCGCGTCGGCCTTCGACCTTGAGCGCCGAGAACTGGGGAGGAAGTTGTTGAATCCAACCGACTTGCGACTCGAGCGCGGCGCGGACCTTGGCTTCGTTCGGGATCTCAAGGTCCGGGTCGAGGTTGGGTTCGATCCGGCCGTCGGCGTCGAGGGTGTCGCTGGTCGCCCCGAGGCGGATCACCGCACGGTACGCCTTGGGCATCCGCTGGACCTGCTCGATCAACCGGGTCGCCGAGCCGACGCAGACGACCAGGACCCCCGAAGCGAGCGGGTCCAACGTCCCGGCGTGGCCGACCTTGACCTTGCGGAGCGGTCGGGAAACCAGGTCGACGACGTCGCGCGAGGTCATCCCGCCGGGCTTGTCGAAGTTGAGGACACCCGACAGATCTCGATAGGGGGGCGAGACTTGCGAACCAGGGGCGGAGGGTTGGTCGTGGTCGGGCATGGTCGGGTCTTATCGAGGGGGGACGGGCAAGATCAGGAGCGATTCGATCGCGTCGAGGTCGGTGGGCTTGACGAGGTGGTGGTCGAACCCGGCTTCGAGGGCCAGGCGGATGTCGCCTTCCTGGCCGTAGCCGGTCAGGGCCACGAGGAGGATGGGAGCCTCACCCACTTCGGCCCGGATGCGGCGGGCGACCTCGTAGCCGTTCATACCCGGCAGGCCGATGTCGAGCAGGACCACGTCGGGCCGGTCGGAATGGATCGCTTCCAGGGCCGAGACGCCGTCGCCGACCGCCCGGGCCTGGTGGCCCCTCGACCGCAGAAGCCGCGCCAGGATCGACGCGGAGTCGACCTGATCGTCGACGACGAGGATCTTCCGAGGCCCCGATGGAACCCGTGCGGGCTGCTGGGTTGGCCCGTTGACCGCCGCGTCGGTCAGGGGGAACTCGACGACGAACTCGCTCCCTCGACCGGCCCCTTCGCTCCGGACCGACACGGTCCCGCCGTGCAATTCGACGAGGCGGCGGACCAAGGTCAGGCCGATCCCCAACCCCCCCTGCGACCGATCGAGGGCCTGGTGGACCTGGGCGAACAGGTCGAAGATCTTCGACAGCATCTCGGACGGGATGCCGATCCCGGTGTCGGCCACCTCGACCCGGGCGTGATCTCCGCGCCGCGCCGCCCGGACGGTGATGGTCCCGCCCGCTTCGGTGTACTTGGTGGCGTTGTTGAGGAGGTTGGTCATCACCTGGTCGAGCCGGGTCGGGTCGCCAAGCATCGGCAACGGCCCGGGCGAAGCCTCGACGATCAGGCCGAGGCGGTGCGACTCGACGTTGGGGCGAGATGCCTCGACGACCCGGGCGATCACCTCGGCGAGGTCGACCGGCTCCCGCCTGAGCTGGATCTTGCCGCTGGTGATCCGGGACACGTCGAGGAGGTCGTCGACCAGGCGGGCGAGGTGGCGGGCCTGGCGCTCGGCGACCTGGCGGACGCTGGCGGCCTCCCCCTCGTCGAGGTTGCCGACCCGGATCACCTCGAAGGCGTTGAGAATCGGACCGAGGGGGTTGCGCAGCTCGTGGGCGAGCATGGCCAGGAACTCGTCCTTGCGGCGGTCGTCGACGACCAGGGCCTCGGCCCGGCCTCGGAGTTCATGTTCGAGGCGGTGGCGGTCGGTGACCTCGGTGAAGACGCAGACCGAGCCGACTTCCACCCCGTCGTCGAACGTCGGGTCGCTCGCCACCCGGAACCAGCGGTCGCCGATCAACCGGTCGCCCGGGGCGGTCGGCGAGTCGATCAGGTCGGGCAACCTCCGGCCGATCAGCCCCGAGGTCTCGACCCCGAGGATCGACCCGACGGCGCGATTCCCTCGGAGGATCAGGCCGTCGAGGTCGAGCAGGCAGACCCCGTCGCCGATGGCGTCGAAGGTCGCCTCCCACTGGACCGCCGCCCGCCTGGCCCAGCGCTCGGCGGACCGGATTCGGAGCAAGGCCCGGACCGTGGCGATCAGCTCGGGCGACTCGACCGGGCGGATCAGGTAGCCGTCGGCCCCCTCTTCCAGCCCTCGGGTCTTGTCCTCGCTGAGGATGTAGCTGGCCGACATGTGGAGCACCGGGATCGACGCCGTTTCCGGGTCGGCCTTGATCCGGCGGCAGACCTCGAACCCGTCGATGTCGGGCATATTCACGTCGAGGATCACCAGGTCGGGGCGGCCGGCCACCATCCGGAGGGCCTCGGCGCCGCTGGCGGCCTCGATCATCGTGAACCCGGCTCGCTTGAGCATCCGGCTCACGGCGTAGCGGTTGGCCTCGTTGTCGTCGACGTTGAGGATGGTCGTGGGGGGTGCCTCGACCGGCTTGCGATGGAGATCAGGCATCGGCAACTCCTTGCGAGTGGGGCACCATCGACGAGGGGAGGACGGCCCCGGGGTCGTCCACCGGGAGGGTCGCGGTGAACGTCGAGCCGACCCCGGGCCGGCTGGCCACTTCCAGCGTGCCGCCCAGGAGTTCCGCCAGCTTCCGGGCGAGCGGCAAGCCGAGCCCCGACCCCTTGCTTTTCCGCTGCAAAGGGCTGTCGACCTGGCCAAACTCGTCGAAGATCCGCCCGAAATCGCCCGGGTCGATGCCGATCCCGGTGTCGCTCACGGCGACCGTGACGAACCCCTCGGGGCCGACCGCCCCCCGGACCCGGACCTCGCCGCGCTCGGTGAACTTCAAGGCGTTCGACACCAGGTTGCGGACGATCTGGACGAGCTTCCCCTCGTCGGTGTTCAAGACCGGGACGTCGGGATCGACCTGGAACACCAGCTCCACCGGGGAGTCGTCCGGGAGCAGCGGGCGAAGCATCCCACGCATCACGCCGAAGAACTCGGGCAAGGCGACCTCGCCGAGGACGACCTCGTCGCGTCCCGCCTCGATCCGCGCGAGGTCGAGCAGGTCGTTGACCATTCCCAGGAGGTCGTGCGCCGCCCGGAGGATGTACCGGACCTGGCGCCCTTGCTCGTCGTTGAGCGGTCCGTCGTCTCCGTCCAGAAGAAGGCGGCTCATCCCGAGGATCGAGGTCAAGGGGGTCCGGAACTCGTGGCTGACGTTGGACAGGAACCGGGTTTTCAGCTCGCTGGCGCGCTGGAACGAGTCGGCCCGCTCGTCGATCTCGTGGTAGAGGGCGACCACGCCTCGGTTGGTGTCTTCGAGTTCGCGGTTGAGTTGGGCCAGCTCAATCTCCCGGCTTTTCAGGTCGTCGAGGAGCCTGACCAGCTCCCGATTCTGGGTGAGGAGCTCGTCGACCGGCGACGAAGGGGCGATCTCTTCCAGCTCCAGGGCGATCCGGGCGGCGGCCTGGCTCGACAACCCCGCGCCCCGTCGCGGGAGCGACTTGGTCATCGCGATCACGAGGCCCGAGCCCCCCGACGGCTCGACCCGGAAGGCGTCCATCATCCGCCGGGGGCCGTCGAAGGCTCCGTCGGCGTCGATCTCGGTCGGTTCGAAGGGTTGGGGCACGACGACCTGGATGGTCAGGGCCGTGCCGGGGTTGCCTTCGACCAGGAACTCGACGCGAACGACCCCGCCCGACCGGATCGCGTGGCGGGCGACCTCGGACACCGCCGAGGCGATCCGGATCTGGTCCTGCGACTCGAAGCCGAGCCGGCTGGCGACCACCCGGGCGCGCTGGCGGGCCAGGACGATGTCGCGGTCGGCCCGGAGGTCGAGGAAGGTCAGGAGGGTGCTCATCGAGGGGTCGGCCCCCCTCGGGCGACGACCACCGTGACGTCGTCGCGCCTTCGGCTGTGGTCCCGGTACAAGACCCCAGCGATCACGCCCGTCGCTTTTCGCCTCAAGGCCGACGCATCGTCGAGCCGCCACTGCGAGGCCAGGCCGTCGGAGTGCATGACGAGCAAGGCGTCGTCCGACCAGGGGACGGTGAATTCCTGGGTCTTCCGCATGTTGCCGCCGACCGTCCCGTTGTGCGAAACCAGCCCCCGGCGCTGGCCGTCGTCGCCCAGGACCGTCGCGGCGATGTTGCCCACCCCGGCGAACCGGACCTCTCGGCGGTCGAGGTCGATCGAGGCGACGGCGACGGCCGCGCCTCGGGTCCCCTTGATTGCCTGGTGGATCGCCTCCAGGTGCTCGCCCGGGCCGATCGAAGGATGGCTTCGGAAGCTGGCCACAGCGGCGCTGGAGGCTTCGGCGGCCTTGGGACCGTGGCCCAGGCCGTCGGCGACGATCAGGGAAGCCTGACCGGGCGCAAATTCCTCGAAAGCCCAGGCGTCGCCGCACTCGACCTCGCCCGCCATCGGCAAGCAGACCCCGCCGACCTCCAGCGAAGAGTGGGCTTCGGAGCGATTCGACACTCCAGGAGCGGGAACCCAGACCCGGGCCGAGATCACGGTGCCCGAAGCCGGGACCGAGTGGACGTCGAAGGCGTCGGCCAGGCGGACCACCGCCCCGAGGCCGTTGCCGGGGGTCCCTGCGGTCGAATAGCCATCCACGAGGCAGCGGCGAAAATCGGGCACGCCCGGTCCCCGGTCGATTGCCAGGATCTCGATTCCCCTTCGGGGGCCGGAGCGAGTCGCCTGGATGATCAACTCCCCCTGGGCGGCGTGGCGGATCAGGTTGTTGGCCAGCTCGGTGACGACCAAGGCGATCTTGCCTTGCCCCACCGGGTCGAACCCGACGGCCCTGGCCAGGGCCGAGGCGAGCCGACGCGCCTCACCGGCCTGGCTCGGCTCGACGACCGCCAGGGCGACGGGGTCGCGGCCCGATTCGAGCATCGGTCGGCTCACTTCCATTTGGTGATGGTGACTTTGGTCCCTTCACCCGGTCGGGACTCGATGGCGAAGTCGTTGACCAGCCGACGAGCCCCGCTCAAACCCAGGCCCAGGCCATGCCCAGTAGTGTACCCATCCTTCAGCGCCAACTCAACGTCGGCGATCCCCGGCCCCGAGTCCTCGAACGTCACCCGGAGCCCTCGCCTCGGGCCGTTCTGGAGGGTTTCGAACCGGGCGAACCCCCCTCCCCCGTAGATCAAGGTATTCCTCGCCAACTCGCTCGCCGCCGTGATGGTCTTGGTCTGGTCGACCAGGCCGAAGCCGAGCGCCACCACGCGCGCCCGGACCGCTTGGCGGACCAGGACGATGTCGGTTTCGGTCCGGATCGGCATCTCGTCAAGCGGAGGAGTCGCCATCGCCGTCCCCTCCCCGGCGAGGCCCGAGCGATTCTCGGAGGATCTCCAAGCCTCGCTCGACGTTCAAGCCGGTCCGGACCCCGGGGAGCGACATCCCCAGTTCCACCAGCGTGATCGCCACCGCCGGGCTCATCCCGACGACCACGGTGGTCGCGTCCAGGATCGTCGTCATCGAGGCGACCTGGCCGAGCATCCGACCGATGAACGAGTCGACGATCTCCAAGGACGAGATGTCGATCAAGACCCCCCGGGCGCCGGTGTCGACGATCCGAGTCGTCAAGTCCTCCTGCAAGGCCATGACCAGGTGGTCGTGCATGTCGACTTGGATCGACACCAGCAAGAAGTCGCCCATCCGCAAGATCGGGATACGGTCCATGACGCTCTCTCGATGATATACTTCACGCGGTTAGCATTTGAGGGTTTCCGAAGGTTTGGAATTTGAGTGTCATCAGCGACTTGATCGCGGCTTTGTGCTTCCCCTCGACACCATCCAGGCAATCGATGATCGCCGCTTCAA
>JAABUX010001918.1_pt1 | contig 30340 bp, 34 predicted proteins | sample 5561851 | NCBI WGS metagenome assembly JAABUX01 (sample SAMN10711883, study PRJNA513361) | rock metagenome | isolation source: Antarctica rocks | place: Antarctica: Victoria Land, Richard Nunatak red sandstone | collected 2016-01-03 | reverse complement strand
ATCTCCCGCCCTAAATACAAAATGGCGTTGCAGAGCATCTACAACACAGCCAAAAGAGAAACTAAGCCTACCCCCCAATCTTCCTGAGCTATGGATCCAGGAAAGAATAGTCCAGAGCATTGATATGTGTGCTGAAGCGACTGACTGCTATCAAGTATGCGGTAATTATGAATATTCGCAGGCTGACTGCCATTTCGGTTGTGATTGGCATTTATAGTTGTTTGGTTCAGGGCGTGAGGGATGATGGAGAGGTCGTGCATGTGTGTGTGTCCGGGTGTTTCTATTATGTATGAGCGTGTCGATTTGGGGTTGTGAATTGGCTCGTCATCGCAGTGCCAGGGAATATTTTTGAGAACGGGCTCAAGGGTCATGCATTGTTGGTGGAGGGGAAGGGTGTAGAATGCGGAAGGAGATGGTAGACCTCATGCAAGCAAAAGTCAGTCGAGCTTTCGGATAGTAAACACAGATACACGTTGTGAACAATCGAGACTTATTCGTCGTTTGACAATTTTTGGAGCAGAGGGGCCCTGACGTATGATAGCAGAGCCTACGTTCCTGAACCGAGGGAAAAGCTTGACGCGCGAGTTGGAGGGCCACGGACCCTTCGGTATGTATATTGTAGGGTGTCATCGAGTAGGATATGATGTGGTCAAAGATTCAAGTGGTATGTAAGTGTTTATTTCCAATTGTGTATGAGATACAAAGAAAGTCTCGAAGAACCGCGAAGATTGTGTACGACTCAAGAATGAGCAGGAACTCGGTCGTCATAGGACGAGTGCGAGTCAAAATCAAGAATATGCACGATGTAACAACAAACGACGAACAAGACTCTCCATCCTCTCCTAAGCTCACAATGTGTGTCGTTCTCTCTTCGAGGTTCCCTACCCCGATCACACTAATTCGGCCCTTCAAGGCAAAGAAGAACGGCGTCCATGCCTATATCTCTACTCCGGCAAGCCACCACCCATAGCCAGTGGCACTTGCGTACCCAGCGGCAAAGTCTGATTCTTCTCACGCAGCATGGGCGAAGCAGAATGAGCCATACGGCCTGGAACGCCGCTGGACTGATACACCCTCAACGAGTTGATCAACCAGTACGACTCTGCGAATGCGCTGGGATTGTTCCGAACATAGTCTATACAGCTGGAGGCGAGAGCGGAGCATTTCGGAGAACTAGAGAAGACCGCGCCGGCCCAGTCGCCGCAAAAGGTCGTGTCGAACACCTTGAAATATGTGTTAGAAACGACAGGGGTATACCAGGAGTGAGGGTGAAAGACGTACAATCTGCTGATTCTTGAAATGAGCATCAATGTTGCAATTGCCCTGGAATTGCGCAACAGGCGGTCCCCAACTCATCGGGTCTGGATTTCCGCTCGCGATGTCACTCGGAATGTTTCGACGGGAGAAGAACCAGACGTTGATATCGTTACTGGTCCACTCTGTGGCGTAGACGCCACCGCCGGCGGAGTTGAAACCACTGCCGTAGGATTCCTTATCCTGATTCTGAATGCCGCAGCCAATGGTACTGCCATGGCTAGTATCACAGTTGTTGTTACCGAGAGTGCCTGTGAAGCTGCCATTATTGGCGATTGTGCAGCCTTCTGAGGTATGCAGGGTCATGGCGTTATTGGTGTTGTCATTGACACCTTCGATAACGTCGATTTCGCCTTCGTTCGGCTGCACAAGTCAGCTGCTGATACATACAAATTACTGCACATGCATGTCGTACGATATCTCCAAGGCAGACTGCTTGGCAAGATACAATGCAAATAAGAGGTATGGAACAGACGACATTGGGAGGCCAGCTTTACCCAATTAGGACCAACAAGCCAGCTTCAAGATCTGTCAGTTAATACACCAATATTGCTTTCGCAGACCAGCTTACAAGGCGGGCCATGTGCCACAAACACTCCCAGGCATATGGGCAAGATCAAGGATGAACAAGCCATGGTTATATGAGGCAGTGCTGGTGAGCCGCACGCTACTGCGTCCACTGTCAGAGGCAGAGTTGGTTTTGTCGACGCCTAAGTAGACTTGATTGTTCTTGATGTCGATTAGGCCCGTATTTTGTGCTGTGACTTGGTCGACATAGTTGACATATCCATGAGTGGGATCGCCACCCTGTATCCGAAGTAAGATATCGCGTCTGTAATACAGGCTTATCAAGAGGGCCCACCGTCCAGAAGCTGAAGTCACCAAAGAATGAAGAGACGTCATAGCCATCTTGAAGGGTATAGGTCGCTGCAGCAAGCTTGAGGAGGAGAGCAGGAGAAGCCCAGGTAGAATAATGCATCTTGATGACTTTCTAGATAAGCTTGAATAATCGACGAACCTCCCAACCATTCGTATGTAGCGAAAGCAGGAGGAAGGAAGAATACAATTAGAAAAGGCTATCCTTCTTTACTGAAGACGACCAGTATCAGGGGCTTCATCCTCATGACCGAGAGGCACCGGTGCGCAGTCCCTCGGTGTCCGAGAGCAGTCTGGCCCACCCAGATTCAGAGACGTCACTTAGTATCCCCTACATCGGCTTCGATGTGATTTTGATTCAATCGAAACTGGGGCATCGACTCCGTGCGTACATTAGTCCAGGACAACATTCGTCTCAGATATGGATGGAATAGTCCGTGCATTCTCCTTCTCAGGATAGGTAAACGACAAGCATAGTACGTGGATTTTCAACCTAAGATATGAGAACCCTAGCATACTGGAATTGAAAAGAATATAGCAGTATGATGTCGAAGCCGCATTGTGTAGGGTAAGTTGACTTTCATGTAGATCATTTATCATATAAGTAGAAGCCTTAGGCTCATAGTGAAAATACAGGCGCTACCGTGCTCAAGGTCAGAAGCTCCATATACACGACCATTCTTTAGAGGGTAGCCGAAGTCCAGGGTATCGAATTCTGACACTCACTTGCTAGTTGTCATTTAGCGTCGGTACATGCGTTCGATGTGATATTGGTATCGGAGTACTCTATGCATCCTATGTGAGGTCAAAGAGTTTGAAGGGTAAGGTATTATGCCTTGTATGTGGGGCATCGTGGCAAGGTTCGCAGAGTCCTTCATCTGATAGATCATTGTAGCCTCACAGGCCACATGCTTCACTCTGTGTCATGCGATCGATGCGCCTCTGTTGGGAAAGATTCAACACTGTAGAGTATTTTGATGGAAGGCAGTCCTATGATCTTAGGGACAGGAAAGGCGACGACAGGCCTGGATTCTTCGTCATCGGCAGTAAAGCTAGTCTAGGGATGTCTATCAGCCAGATGTCAAGGATTAAGATCTGCAGGGATTCCGAGATCAGGCCATCAAGAACAGGTGCTCTGGAAGCACCTGGGCAAGGTCGCGGCTCGTGGTAGGCCGAAGAAGTCCTATCAAGACTGGCATAGCGACAGGGTTGATCCAAGGATCTTGACCTTGTGGACCAAATAGCTTGGAATCAACAGATCGATGTGCAACGAAGGATCTTAGTGGCGACGGCACGGTACATGACAGGCATAGGTCGCATCACCAGGACCTGTCGATCCTTCCCCGCATCGTCTGGAGAAATCTGTCAACCCTCTATCTCCGTTCTGCATTGGGCTTTGACGAGAAGGCCCGAACGTGATATCGGGTGTAGTTGATGGAGCGCATGAAATATGAAACAAGAGACCAGATCAGAAAGTGGAAGTCGGAAGTTGGAGGGGAAAGAACGCTAAGGATCTGATTATGTCAGATTCAAAAGCCACCAATCATAGTGAGACCTGAAGTTAGCCTATACCTGGATACCCCGAGTCACATTCTGCATATCTCCAGTTGAAAGCAACGTTATGCGAGGAATGGGGACATAGCAATCGCCACATAGACCCGTGTCATGGCGCACTTACGACGTTCAATGTCTCCTCAGATTCCTATGTGGTTTTATAATCATGTGTTAATGCAAACATTCATCATATGAATAGGGACTTTCCGGAAACAGAGAAGGCATCTTGTGCTCTGCACGATGTAGCTAATATGCTAATGCTCGTCGTTGGTGTCGCACTGTAAATGTAATTTCGCGGGGCAAGTCAGGATTGTGGGCGGCGGAGATTCATCGGGGTGGATTCGGGAGAGTCGGTGATTGGAGATGTAGGTGAATCTTAGCGCTGGAACTTCATGGGAAGGGTGAGGAGGGTTGGTCTTGTTCTTGACGGGTTGTGTATGGGAAGTACAGTGTAAAGGTTCAGGGCCGCCGTGACTGGATGATGTCGGGGCTTTGCAAGTGGTAAGGCTTTGGCTGATCATGAAAGTTCGCGCTTGAATCTCTTGTTTCTATTGCTGCATTATTCGTGACCTTTTGTGATTGGACTTGATGGTATTAGGATGTTGAAGAATATGTGGAGCATTAGTCGGTTATCAGCGCTGATGGAGAGCGGCCGACTGTGGCCGCGCATTATATGGCTGCTTTTGGCGCGCTGTATCCAGGGCTAGAAGGCTGTAAGACAGACCATTTCATGGATCGCTTGACTGAGCTTGAAATACAGCCCCTGGTTGTATTCTTGGTCCAGATAGTCGAAGGCAGCATGTCGGACAGCGGTGCAACCTTTTGCAGCAGTGCATTGCCGTGTCGTTGCGTGACATCCTACTGTCATATTTTCCTCAATGCCACAGCCGATTTACGACACCGTTCCTTCTTCAACATACAGGCCCGACACAGTCGCTCACGTGCTCTCTCTCCTCCAACGCCCTTTAGCCGCGTAGTGTTGTCACGGTTGAAGTCGGGGACATAAAGGATAGCCAGGCAGCCGTAGCATGGATAGAACCATACTGGAAGGGGATGGAGAACGCTGGATTCGCCCGCCTGAAGCTGATCGATACTCCAATAACCTATGGCGTGGAAGAACGTATCATAAGGAATCAGCTGACGAAATGAGCGGTGGACACGGCGAAGTGTCATGAGCGACGGCTCGGGATAATACCGGCCACTGGCCATGGGACGCCCTCCTTCAGAAACATAGAATATGATCTTCAACTTGAGCTCGGTTGGTAGAGCGATGAGAGGCGGGATCTTGGTACTGAAGATAGAAAGGAATGCTGGTTCGATGGCTATATTGAACATGACAACCATCTTTGGTGACAATGTGATCGCTGAGAGTATTTGGAGCAGATGTATTCGTACACTGAACGGGGGAAGGTGAAAGGTTGATGATGAACAAGTGAAGTGGTGAGTACTCGAGGTGTTGGTGATTATTTAGCCGTGATACCCGCGGTATGATGTTGTGTCGATGTACTTTTACCACGTGTTGATATTCGATTTCGCATTACCAGCAGAGGAAGCGATGATGGCCAAGGCCGAAACGGGTCATGCTTGACCCAATGACTTTCCTCTGTGATATTCTATAGTCGTCCTCATCCTTCAAGTATTCCAGCGCGACAGAATTCCAACAGCCAGCAGCCACTGGGTCGCGATGTTGGCGCTCTATGTTGCGTGGGCGAAGAAGTTGAAACACTTAGCGTCTCATCTGGCTATGTTCGCGTACTCGTCATCCAGTGCGAGTATAGAAGTGGCGAATATCTGAAACAGCGACGCCAACCTAGCCCTGTCATTGTCTTCTATGCTATACCGTCGACCATTGCAATCGAGGTTATCGGGGCGCTCACAGTGCATATGCTACATTTTTGATGCAAGTTGCCGTGATTTGAGGGACTATACCTTAGCAGTCCTCAGCTTGACTTGAGTAGTTGGTCTTCTTGCATTACTTAAACAGACGAGGGTGGGGCGCAAGAAATCCCACAAGAGCCCAAGAGAGCACATCATACCGTATGAGTCTCAGACGGAATGCACTAGGTGCGCGCAAACACCCTTAGTAGCGTATCCTGAAAAGTCTGTACATTTTGGTCAATGAGCACCTTTCCAGACTCAAAGTTAGAATCCTTCGAAATGCCAATGAAGGCCAGATTTCTGCGATGTGTCAGCTTTTAATCCTAGGGATTTTGGTTTTACAGGATGGATGACCTGTTGATCTCTCGCAGGTATAAATGATAGCCTTTGATATTACAGACAAAAGACTCGGCACTCGGAGATGCCAATTCCCTGTATTGCTCACTTTCCTCTCCATCTTCATCTCGGATCCAACCGTATACTTCGGACAGGTCCACGATAATGTCAATGAAGTCAGAGCAAAGCTCGTAAGCCCGCGAGCTGAATGGAGTGCTATCGGATGCAATGTAAACTTTGCTAAAAACGTCAAAAAGGTATACTTTTTCGAACCTGCAATTGGTAGAGATGGTATTGAGCAGTGTTTCGAATGTGGGAAGCTGAGGCACAAGTCCCTGCATGACCTTGCTGAACGCCTCGAATATCGTATGATCGTAGATTGAAGTACCGTAGTAGCTGATTGGGGGGTTCTCCAATCCAGCATCAAAAAGGTCATCGGTGATACGTTGGGTTATGTCCCGTACAGTGTCATCACGAAAATCCTCTGTAAGGGAGTCAATTTTGTGAATGAAGACCGTGTAATTGATGTCTGGGTACGAATGCTGGAGGTGTAAGATGGTTTCGGTGAGACGTCCGACGGGCTCCATGTAATTGTCCACTGCGTCCAGAACCCATATCATTGCACCAACGCCACCAAAGATGCTCTCTGCGTCGAAGCCAGGGTCGAGATAGTCTATTTGCCCGGGCATGTCCCAGACTTGGAAATCCATGAACGAACTAAGCGAACGATTGGTCAGCGTTCAAGCAGGTGGGCATCGTCCTTACTGCATTGCTTCCTTGCGGATGTTGGTGGTAGTCTCGAGAAATAGGGTCTCATGAGGGGCCATCTTGCGGAACACGACATTCGATATCGACGACTTCCCGCTTCTGCGAGCTGAGGCATTAGCTCCTGAGCGGTCGACTCTCATGTTGTGCGTCTCACCGCTTCAAACCCATGAGTAGCAACCGAGGCTTGTTATCAGGATGGAGGGAGTCTATATCTCCGACCCCGGCGCTCCTGATCCGAGCATCGTTTCCCTCTGGTCCCTCAGCGGTAACGAAACTTGCATCAGGTTGGAGCGAGTCCTGTGTTCGACAGAACATCAGTAATGCTGTTCACATGAATGGAAGCCAGATCAAAGTCCTGATATGGCGTTATAATACAAGAGGTATTCGCGCGCCCTGACGTTCTTGAGTGGAATTGACACCTTACCTCCTCAGCATCTTCCTCGTTGGACATCTTGTTCTCTTGATGGGAACTCCAGGGGCTTCGACCCAAAGCCTGGAGATTGACTTTCGGAGGAACTCCGGGACGTTCGGCCGCGCCAAGTGAAGGAAGTAAATATCAGCAGAGAGCCATGAGTACAACATAGACCTATGTGAAACGGTATCTACCTTGTCAGCTTGCCACCTGAGGACCTCTGATGGCTACATAGGAAGTTGACATCGCCGACGAACACCAAGCCTGCACTGCCGAAAGGTCGGCCGCAAGCAGTACATGGTCTATCTGGAGTAAGTATCCGATTCCGTGCATACAAAGCTGGTCCCTACTTAGTCACGGACCACGTCTGCTATCGTAAATCATTCCCGGTACCTATGAGGTACTGCTATACTGGCTAAAAGGGGACGTCGGTTCTCCACTAAATATTGCCTCACTTTCACATCATCAAGCACTATGAGTATCGAATAACGAGGTCAACTTTCAGATGTTCTTTCCCACATGCTATGTTGAAATCAAGGCTTCAAAGCTCAACAATAAGCATGGACCTCAAGTTACAATATCCCCAATCGACCTAAAGTCATGTATGTAGGCCTTCAGTGGCTTGATCAGGCTTTTCATTCTCTCTAGCGGATACGGCCCAGCTCTGTAGCCTTCATCACCGTACATTGGAATGGTCGCAGGATACTCGTCCGGCATCAGAAACGGGGGCTGTTGGAGCAGCTGGATGTACCGAGGTCACCTTGCCTTCCCAATTTGGTGACAAGATCTCAGGGGATTGGTCAGATGTAAATCAGGGTTCCAGAGCTGGCACTGTTGTCAAATTTGAAGCTTGATATCCGATGGGTGACAGTGAATATCAGACTACATCCATCTCAATCATCGTTTGCTCAGGGTTATGATCAATATCGTCCAAAGCAATGTTGAGTGAGAATGATAATCACAAACGGTGAGGACAAGCTCCCGGCAGTTTTTCACTTGAGTGGGTTTGGTTCGACCACCTACCTATATACTCGGATAGGAAGGACGTGATACGTCTTGCTGGACGTCAAGACATTACTCCGTCCCCGCATTTACTATGACGAAAGACATAGCCACTTCATGGCAAAGCTTCAATCGATGGTTACGCATATAGCCGGGGGGTCCAATAGCTGAGGCGAAGATATGCTCTTCACACTTGAGAGCTTCGGGCCTTACTGAATCAATGGATGGTTTTCTTTATGGTTGGGCGTATCGAATAACATGGTAGTGTCATCTTGGGGTTCTATCATTAAGGGCTTCGAGGCAATTTATGGCTCTAGCGAGTGGTTCAGCAATCAGTACAAGTTGTTGTGAGGTATCAGTCCACCGTTTCACTGATGTCACAGGGTAGTTGGGGTGTATTGCGAGGTAGGTATTTAGCGATTCTGAATCATTCGCGTATCCATGACAGGTCTACAAATTTCCGCAAGGACTCCACTTTCATGACTATCGGTCATATCTAGACCTTCATTGCTGACAGACCATGCTTCCAGATGATGACATATGGTGTGATGCCATCTTCGCGGTAATTTAAGAAGACAACCCTATTGGAAGCATGTCAGCTCATACTCACGAGCCCCTGGGCGCATGGAAAATTACTAACATTCCATCGGGATCCATAGATTCGCCAGTGTAGAAATCAAAGTCGCCAAAATTTGGCACAATCTTTTTCGTATAATATTCCTGCACACCCTTTTGAAAGGACTTGATCGTGGCCTCATCTGCCTTGTTTTCCTTCATCTTTTCGACGACCTTCTTCAGATACCCTGATGATAGCAAACCTTGTTAGCAGTTATCCAACACCTATGCCAGTATGATACCGGTGTCCAACGTACCCTTGAATTGACTTTGAAAGTCCTTTTTTGTTTGGAACGCTCTTGAGCCAGATGCCTCGTCGCCAAGGTAATTCATGCGAAAACCGTCTATCACATCAATGACCTGCTTGGATCCTTCCTCAAGCCCCTCGTCTGCTTCTTCAGCGGAGGGGTTGGCGCCAATATCGACGTTATCGGTGCCCTTGGTTATCCTTCGGCAGTCGACTTCGTAAACAACATCGTCAACGTCCTTAAGGTTGTAAGTGTCGGAAATGATTTCGTCGCCAGTAACGAGATCCTATAATTAATTATCGGCCAAAAATCCCGAAGCACTGACTGGAGCTTTGAGAAGAGGCACAATGGCTGCGAAGCGGGGCTTTTCATGTCGAACTTAACGGACCTTATAGATGATCATGACGACAGCTTGCTGTGGTTTGATAGTACAGGTGTGCGTCTCAGGGGTAGCAAGAGGTTCTTTGCAAATCTTTGTGGGAAAGCTGCAGAGCAAGATATCGAGAACTGGGCAAAATCGATGCACATTACTTCGTAGTGGGATGGAGAAATGCGCAAAATGCGGGAGGGAATTATTAGCTGGATCCAAGCCGCCTTACCCTATCCGGTTACTCAGGGCTGAGCTAGGGTGGCGAATTGAGATGACGCTGTTTCGTTCGATTGTATGAATCCAATGGGAGCCTCTACCTTCGTCCTTCAACATCTACTCATTCACTTCGCCTTGCTTTATCATACCTTTCAATAAAGCCGCCTTTCACTTCTCTCCTTTCTGTCCGAATTATCTCGCGCGCATAAACATCGCATTTGGTGTGCCGTGAAGGCCAAAGATCCGGGGCGTGCCGAATAAGCAGTGATTCAGCATTCAGTTGGGCTTCCAGCAACGACAGCATGGCCAACGCAACAACTATGGCTACCTTCGATAACCTGCCTCCGCTTCCTGTTTACAACCTGACTCACCTTCCTCCTCTCCTATGGCCCATACCCGACAAACTCCTCACACTCCTATTACCGATCGCGGCTTATTGGGGCCTCTCAATGTTCTTTCATTGGATCGACACAAAGGACTACTTCCCACAGTACCGACTACATACGCCCACGGAGGTTGCAAAGAGAAACAAGGTGTCAAGATGGGAGGTCATAAGAGATGTAGTGATCCAACAGATTATCCAGACTGCTGTTGGGTGGTTGCTCGGGATGACGGAGCCGGACGACTTCTTCGGGAAAGAGAAGTATAATGTCGCGATATGGGCAAGGAGAATACGGATCGCGCAGAGGGCTATCCCTGGATTGCTAGCTTTTGTCGGTTTGGACGCTACCGGATTAGCAAAGAATCTTTCTCCCACACACCCAATGCTTGCCGGAGCAATATTGGGCGGGCAGTATACTTCCATCACGCGCAGAGATACAACTGGAGGTGTTCCCGATTTTGGGACGCCAAGCTTCGCAGCCTGGGAAGTAATGCTCGCTTCGGCCATTTACTGGGTCCTAGTACCAGCACTCCAGTTCGGCGTTGCCATCATAGTGGTAGATACATGGCAATACTTTCTACACAGGGCCATGCACATGAATAAGTGGCTTTACAGTAAGTTATTCCGAATGGAATGCAACAAAAGACTTCTACTGAGTCGCAGTGTAGCTACATTCCATTCGCGACACCACCGCCTATACGTGCCCTATGCGTATGGCGCACTTTACAACCACCCATTTGAAGGCTTTCTACTCGATACACTAGGCGCTAGTATAGCATACAAGATCGCCGGAATGAATACGAGACAAGGCATGGTCTTCTTCACTGGTTCGACCATCAAAACTGTCGATGACCACTGCGGATATGCTCTACCCTGGGACCCTCTGCAGCGCATCACCTCGAACAACGCGGGATACCATGATGTGCATCATCAAAGCTGGGGCATCAAGACAAACTTTTCGCAGCCCTTCTTCACATTCTGGGACCGGCTACTCGGCACCGTCTGGACTGGAGGTGACGTATCAGCTCGCTACGAGAAATCGCGCCTGGCTGCGCAAAAAGCGTACGATCAAGACAAGATATCTGCAATCACAAACTCCAAGACCTCAACCACCACCACACAAGACCTCAAACCCTATAATCACACCCCCCAAGAAGCCGCTCAAGTCCCCTCAACACCAACAACTCGAAGCCTCCAACCGCAAACCCCCACCTCCAAAGCCGAGCTCCAAGCCCTAAATTCACGACAACAGGTCCTCGACGACACGCAAAACGGCGGACCAGGCGTCCTCGCCGAAGAAGCTTATGAGGAGAAAGAAGCCAAAGCTACGCTGAGAAAGGGTCCTCGGAGCCGGGCGGCGAGTACGCTGTCGGCGAGAGATATTAGCTTCAAGGGATTGAGGGATCGGATGACGGGGGGGAGTATGCATGGGAGGGCGGGGGGGATCATTGGGGTTGATGGTAGTAGGTAGCGTATTTCGTTGACGGATGGTGATGTCTGAAGTGTACAAAAATCGACATTCGTTTGCATCGGTTCTGGTCTGTTTATATAATGGTTCGTGGGGTCTGTAAAGTTACTTGTGCTGTGCGTGGCGTTCGTTATGCTCCAGGATGGGTTCTTGGGGGGGCTTTCCTTGGTATCGTAATTCAAAGTCGTTCGTTCCTGATATAGTACTGGATTTTGAAGCTCGAAGCGCGTTTTCCCCACCCCAACAATGTTTCAGTGTGTCCGCAGTGCGTGGTCATCTCCATACCTGGAATAGTTCATCATCTCCCTACCTATAATGGCCTATCTCCCTATTAGCAACGACAAGGACGTCTGTCACTAGTAAATGAATGTGATCATCGGAGGTTCAACAAATGCATATTACCAGCATTTCAACTGAGCTTCGCAAGTTGGGCTTCTATCTTTCAATGCTATGATGGTAGCGTTGTGGATGTTGAAAGAGGGAGAGAGACGAGGTGAGGGAAATGACTTTCATGAGGGCATGTTTGCTGTGATTGTTAGGATTTAGTACAGCAAGACAGAGGATAATGGGATGAAGGGAATAGATATTCGATTGATATCACCAGATCATGCACATTTCTACTCATTACCTCTTCGCATCCCTCATCTCCCATCATCAAGAAGAAAATCACTCACCTCCTCCCCCTCCCTCCCCTACCACAGTAAACCAGCTCACGTCACGTATAGAGATTCCTACATAGTACACTAATCAGCCCTTGAATTCTTCGTCATCTTCCCCCAAATTAGCCATTCCGAACCCAATCGACATCCCGAAACCTCACCCTAACCCCCAACCCCTCCACCCCCGCCAGGGCTACCGCATCCTGCCGCCCCAACGAAGAGAAAGAACAGCCAAAGAACGACATCCCCGCTGTGCAGTCTTCCCATTCTTCTTCGGAAAGTGGGCGTATTAGACCCTGGCTGCGGAGGGTGTAGTATTCGAATATTGGGTGGGGGATGGAGTTTTGGATCTTTTGCGCGGTGGCGCTGAGGGGGTTGGTGTGCGGCCATGGTGGTGTCATCGTTGGTGATGGGGGTGTGGGTGTATGAAGGGGGTTTTGGCTGGGGGGAAGGGGGGTTGTATGGTGGTGGTTTTGGCAGGGGGGGGGGAGAGGATTGTATGGTGGTGGTTTTGGATAATGGGGGGATGGTGTGGGTGGTGAGGGTCGAGGTCCTTTGTGCATTGTTTCGGATTGATATTGTAGATACCATTGCCCTTTGAACCTTTGACGATTTGGATAATGCTGGGTAGTCGAACAATGGGATTCTTTCATTGTAGACTTGCACGAAAGGTAATGCCATTCTGAACTCTTGGACCGGGGAAGCACAAAGGGATGATATTGTAACTTACCTGTATATCTTCTCACCAACCTCAATCCTTCGCTGTTTGCCTGCTCCCCGAGTCTTTCATCCCTCGCAAACACGGGTACCCATATCTTCTGAGCCGAGAAAATTTCACTCTTCCGTTTTCCAGTATAGTCGACAACAACTTATACAGACAAACCTCCAATCATCGTGTAGAATGCCTCTTCCAACCAGAATCAAGCGCGGTCTGTCCCTTGGCAAGTCCGGCGACAAAAGAGTGGTGGATCCCAGGAGTAAGCCTTTAGCCCAACCCTCGCAATCGTCCGCTTCAGCTCTTCAACGAGCCATCCACAGGTCAACTTTCTTGTATGGGCCCGTACCTCCTACCACTGGTACAAAGTTGAGCCCCGAGCAGGTCCGTAACCTCCTTGACATGCTCCCTCAACCCAATAGCACACCCATGCTCACGACCAACATCGCAAGATTACCTTCCCCACTTTCCCGTCACGCAAAGTCTTCGTTCTCGGCCTGTCTCTGTGATATACACGGATGGTTCGATATACGATGGATTGAAGAGCTGATGGACATAATAGGGGCAGAAATCGGTCCTCATCTCAATCACCTGCGAAACGCACCCAAGTGGCTCACCACGGTGGAGACCAAGAAGATACTCGATATGCTCGATCCTTATACCCACATCTTCCCGGCCCAAGACCCCGATGGTCCCCGCATGGCAAGTCCCTACCAATGCACTGATACCAAATGTGGTATAGAAGCATGCAAGCTGACGTGCAAAGCATGCAAGCTCTCCATCTTCTTTCAGAATTCAGAAGCCGTCAAAGCCTTGAACATCTGTGCAAAAGGTAGGAAGAGAGGGGGTAAACCTTGGCCTGTCTCGTGCTCTTGGTTGGACCCGCTCCCACCACGACCAGGGTGGGCGGCGACGTGGAAGAAGGAGGGATTGCCTATCCTGAGCGATCGCATCATCGCTAGGCGCTGGAGGAAGTCTGGACGGCAAGAGCGGATTACGGAAGGGATGAAGAGCGTCCAAGCAGAAGTCCTGGCTGACCGAGACTCAGTGGCTAGTGTGCTGGACCAGATGACTCGACAATCGGTCCAGAGCGCGCTTGTGGACAGTGACAGCGTGTACAACGAGATCACTGGTAGGAAGTGGAGCGTCCATAAAGAGGCAAGGCAAAGCTCTGCGACAATCAATTTGCTGAAGAGATTGGGCCTGGACAACGATGACGGGGAGGAGCAAGTCTTCCAGGGAGGGTGCGTACCATGCGTCAAATCCTATGAGACGCTAACAACTAATCAGCCTGAATCCGCGCGCGGATCCATTCATCATGTCGATGAAGATGAGAACCACGATGTAGGAGAAAAGGTCAGACGTGATCGACGGTCTACTCTGCTTGTGGAATCACCTCGGACCACGAATGGAGGCGTAGCCAGGTATAGCCACGGGACAGCATCAAGTAGCTCCAAAGGCTCAGTCGGTTCTTTGAACTCGAGATCATCCCGCAACAGTCGCGCAGCGTCTCCTAGCCATAGTAGCCCTTACGTGGAAGCAGGTAAGGACGATGGAAGGATGGGGTCGAGAGATTCGTGGGCAAACTTTGACAACAGCCCTTTAGCCAGGAGTAGATCTTCGGGACCACAGACGCAAAGCATGGCTAGTAAGACCAAGGTCAACGCTATCGGGCAGTCAGAACACAACTCGAGATGCTCAGCCGCACCAGCCATTCCGCCGAGGTCGCCGGCGAGGTTGTCAGCTAGTGCGAGGGGCTTGCTCTCCGTTCATGAAAAACATGAGACGCGGCAGGAGTGGGTCCTAGCATGAGGTAGGTCAATAGAGTGCGGGTTTCATGATCTGCAGCTCTAGGCGGTACGGCATCGCATTGGTAGTAATCTGCATGTGGTGGATCTGGGTTGTGCAGAGTTATCAGGATCCAGGCACCTGGGATTTTATGTTTTGATATAAAGAGTAAATGAACACACTTTTGCTTCCAATCAATATGAAACGTCAGATTCGTATGAAGAGGTTCGAGAGTAAGAAGGACTGATGGTCCCTAGAATATAGCCATTTTTGCAAAGGAAAAATAATATAACCAGCCGAGTGTCACCGTAATTTGGCTTCAAGAAAAGTCATGAAAATACCAACACAGAGAGATGATTTTTGAAGAGTCTTACCAAAGCCGAACACTTGGTAGTCTTTGATCAGATCACTCATTTTCATCTTTGGCCATCCTAGAACCCTCCTGTGCCATGCGATTGTTTCGATCAAGCATCTCGACTTGAGAGAGGATATAATTCTAGGAGACTGAAGTTGGGGATGATAAGCCGTCAGTCAAGACCCTACTGGTTTGTGGAATTCTTGAGTAGTATCGTATGCTCAGTGTCCGGTCAACGACAGACCAATCGATGTGTGTAGTACCAACACGAGAAGTACATAAAGTAAGTAAAGTAGACACGAGCGAGCGAGCCACAGAGTGGCCGGCGGCCCGGCGCTGCCTTGAATTTTACCGAATGCCGAGGAGAAGTTATGAAATGCATAAACATAGCCCCCTTGAGCCCCTACGAATCTTGCTGAGTGCCTCAGGTCTTTCTTTTCCTCTTGATCATTCACTTCCAACTTTCCTCACCTTCACCAACGTTGTCCTATTACCTCAAGATTGGTTTCCCTATCGCTATTACAAGGCTCATCCGCCTTGCCGGGAAGATCAGGAGCACGAAAGACTGGGTTTTGCGACCAAAGGCCAAACAAACACAAGCGATCCATTAGGCTCCCGTTTCAAGTACGACTCCTCAAAACCGCCTTCGCAATTCCAAACCCATTCCTCTGAGGCCAACGTTCGAAAACATCTAGTCACAGGCTTGCGTGGCTCGCTACGTGGCTCGCTACTTGATTGATCATACAACATGACGACTTCTTTCAAGCAAGAGCACCTAGCGGAGCCCTCTCCAGGCTCTCAATGCTTCGACCCTCTCGACAGCTTCATCAATTACGATCAAACTGTTGTTCCTACACCATCCACATCACCCCTGACCTCTCGATCGAAATCCGCTACACCGACTTCATCATTTTCATCACCACAAAGCACCCTCACTCCCATTCAGCCGAGTCCACAGACCTTCGCAGGTCCAAGCCATCAGTATGCGCTCTACAAACAACAGGCCGGACTGCCGGTCGGTGCACTCGCAAACACTTTCGCAGTCAACCAAGTGGATCAATTTGGATTCGGTCGCGACCCCTTCTCATATGGCATGGTGCCACCCACCGACGGCTACTTCGGCCTGAACACCACAGATGACTTCTTGGACTTCGGCTCTGTGCCAAGCCAAAGCTCGGCTGGCGATATGGAAATGGACTTCAATTCTCCGACCGATCTTGACATGTCCAACCCTGACTTTATCAATCCTGCAGCCATCGCAGGACAGCCGTCCCACTCTCTCCCATCTCAGCCTGTCCGGGTGTATCCGGGCATGCATCAGCAGGCTGCCTTGGCAAAAGCTCAAGCAGAAGCACAACGGCAGCAGCAACAGAAAACCCTTGCACAACAGCAACCGCATCCGGCATCGACCCACTCTCGCCAACCTAGCGGTAGCAGGAGCCATACCCGACCTCCCACTGATCCTATCGTTGAGGAGAGCATATCGCGTTTACTCAATCAGATGAGGCACAGCAGCGTTGCGTCGTCGAATGATGATGATGCTGCCACACCTACAAACGGGAGCCAATCTCATGGACGCTTAAGGAAGGATGACGAAGACATGGATGAGGATGAGAGACTGCTTGCTAGTGAGGAGGGAAAGAAGTTGAGCAGCAAAGAGCGCCGCCAGCTTAGAAATAAAGTATCCGCAAGAGCCTTCCGCTCACGAAGAAAGGGTACATATTTGGAATTGCCATTACCGTTGATTCGTCGCTGATGATTGTACAGAATATATTGGCCAGCTCGAAGGAGAAATTGCCGCCAAACAGTCCGAGGCTGATGACCTTCGCGTAAAGAACGAGGAGCTCATGGCAGAAAACACTCGCTTGACTGATCTAACGCGCATGCTCCTCTCCTCGCCTGCATTCTCAACCTTTCTCAACGACCTTAGTGACACTGGAGCACCTACTTCGATGCCAGAGCACGCACGCCCGCAAACTCAGATACCAACTCCACAACCACAGTCAGCCACTCTCCATAAGGACGTCAACCCAAATCAGGTCACATCTCGGCACTCTCAAGGTTCTCAACAGAATAACATGCATGTTGGCTTGACCATGATCCCAGAGGAGAGCTCCTTCGATTACAACGCAGCTGTAGCCATAAATACCGGCTACAACAACAACGTAGACTTCGGCGGCCTTTACGATGCTCAGGTCTATGCTATTACTTCCGTCCCCGAAGGACCTGCCGTCGACTTGATTGATTTCACGATGCTCCATGGCAAGAAAACAAACTCTATCAATTCATATTCCAATACCGACGACTCTAAGGATGTAATCGCAACACTCGACTGTATGCCAATCGCCAATAAGGCCGAGTGGCCTGAGCTTCTTGATGTCCCATCTGAGGAGGATGATATTGATGTATCCGACCCTGTGTTTGCCCTCTTTGTTGACCGGCCATCAACCAGCCTTTCGTGTTCGGCATTCAGTGCAGCGCCCAAAGGCTGTATCTTTGGCGAGATCGAGCTTGAGAAAGCATTTGGCCGTGTCGAGCTCATTGTGGAGGAGGATGTGAACGAACGGACCGGAGTCAGCTCAGCGACAATCGAGAGATTCGAGCGATTGTGTTCGAGATTGGATGCGTCGTCGGCTAGCATAACTGCGATAACCAGACGTTCGTGATTTTACAATATCTGAGTGCTGCCTTGTGGCTTGTGTATCCGGTGGACTCGGCATATCCACGATGACTGTCATGACTATTATGGTTTATATCAAGGCGATCTTCCGTTGGGAGTTGATGGAATTCTAGACCTGCGCCTGCAACGGCTGTCACGCAGAATACCTGGAATCTAGACAAACTTCATTGATCACTCATGAAATGTATGCAAATATGTATAGCATAGCTTTGCATCTGTGGTTTCATCTCATCTAAGAGAAGGTATATATGTACTGATCTGTTACGGAGTATGGTAGTAACTTTTGGATGCTCGGCAGTAACCGTTAGCGGCCGAGGACAATGACACGCCTCGAGGCCTTCCCAATAACACTGTGAGAAACCACTTGGTGCTCCAACATTCCTCGCACCTTTTCTTTGTGCTAACGCTATGTTTACTTTAACCACGGTTCCTCTTCACATCGTTTCCCATCTACCAGAGCCATGGAAACGCTTTTGCTTCGCGCGACAAGGCGGGTGAAACCTGCCGGCCGCCTCTTATCTCGAGTCCACCAAGGAGAGCAATCTCGAAGTATCGCCTCAGCAACATCATCTGTGAACGATCTTTCTCCCATCCATGATCTCCCTCCCTTCTCACCCGTTCATCGAGTGCCAAGTAACTCTCTACCTCAAACTCAAGGCCCTCCAGTCACCAAACCTTTCTCCTCCTTCTTGACCGATAAGTTCTCCCGTCACCATGACTATCTCCGAATCTCAATTACGGAACGTTGCAATCTACGGTGTACATACTGCATGCCAGAGGAAGGCGTACCGCTGTCCCCACATTCTCATCTTCTTACTACACCAGAGATAACATACCTCTCGGCTCTGTTTGTATCACAAGGTGTCACTAAAATACGGTTGACAGGCGGAGAACCTACGATACGGAAGGATATAGTATCTCTTATGCATCAGATTGGAAACTTGCGGCGCAACGGATTGAAAGAGTTATGTCTGACGACCAACGGCATCGCTCTACACCGAAAATTAGACAGCATGGCCGAAGCCGGACTGACGGGCGTGAATCTGAGTCTAGACACCCTCGATCCTTTTCAATTCCAGATCATGACGCGACGGAACGGTTTCGACGCCGTCGTCCGTTCCATTGATCGCATATTGGAGATGAATAAGCTCGGCGCTGGTATAAAGCTTAAGATAAATTGTGTTGTCATGCGAGGGATCAATGAGCGGGAAATCATTCCGTTCGTTGAGATGGGAAGGGAGAAAGATGTGGAGGTGCGATTCATCGAATACATGCCCTTTGACGGCAACAAGTGGAGTAAGGAAAAGATGCTCAGCTACAAGGAAATGGTGGGTGCGATACGGGAGAAATACCCTAGCTTGCGAAAAGTGCAAGATCACGAGAATGATACGAGTAAGACATTTGCGGTGCCAGGATTTGCAGGAAGAATTGGGTTTATAACAAGCATGACGCATAACTTTTGTGGGACGTGTAATCGATTACGCGTTACAAGCGACGGAAATCTCAAGGTTTGTCTTTTTGGGAATGCAGAGGTCAGCCTCAGGGACCTCCTAAGAAAAGACAACGGCGGACAGCCTATAGACGAACAGGCGATGGAGGCCATCAAGAATTTGGAGATGGATAGGAGACAGACGCTACCCGGTGATCCTCAACCACTTGGTTATGGCGAGAGGGAGAGAGAGCTCTTGCATGTCATTGGGATGGCCGTCAAGAGGAAGAAGGAACAGCATGCGGGCATGGGCGAGTTGGAGAAAATGAAGAATCGGCCAATGATTTTGATCGGTGGGTAGGTCTAAGTCCTTTGTCCATGCATTACGATGTACGTACGTGGAATTGATGTACGAACTAATCGTAACTTTATGTTACTTCATGGGTGCAATACATGGCTGACCCACCGAAAAATGTCAGATAACGCATCAGGACCTTCAGGTCAGCGATTGGCGCTACTTTCCCATTCACTACAGCCAACAATGCCAGCCAGGAAATCACCAGCCAAACTGTACCGGTCACTGGCTGGTGTTGTTAGGCCCAGCGCCATCCCTCTGCATCTCGTCTCCGCAGCCATCAGTCCCCCCAAAGCTCTCTACCGTCCTATCTCAACAACCTCGCCCAAAACACCACCACCAAATGAACCACCCGCAGAATCATCCCTCCCATACTCGCCATCCGCCTTGCCCCACCTAACGCCCACGTCCGAAATTCACATCATCTCCACAAGCAGCAAAAGAATCACTCATCGATTCGCCTCGGCAATCGGCTACGTCCGCTTCGCCAACCCTGAACCACTCCGCCTGATTAGAGAACACGGACTGACGAAGGGCGATGTGCTTGCCGTTGCCCGCGTAGCCGGTATCCAAGCTGTCAAAAAGACTGGAGAGATTATCCCTCTAGCGCATTCCAGTATTCCTATAGAAGGCTGTGTCGTCAGGGTTGAACCAGTGGATAGTAAAAGTCCTGCAATGTGGAGTCTATCAGAAGAATCGGCAGCAGAAGCAGCCAGTCGGGAAAAGCGATCACTCGGTCTCTATGGTAGCGTGCGCATAACTGTTTCCGTCGAGACGACTGCGAAAACAGGGATTGAGATGGAGGCGCTCACTGGAGTTATGGGCGCTGCGCTGACGATTGTCGATATGTGCAAGGGTGTGGATAAACATTGTGTTATCACTGGTGTGCGAGTGGTTTCGAAGAAAGGGGGAAGAACGCATTGGGGAAATAAGGAAAGCGAGGGAGACACGGCGAGGGTAGATGACCCATCGAATAATTGGGACGAGGGTCGGTGTCAAAAGTCTCTGCCGACTTTTACCCGGAATTGGGCGAGAAAGTCGGCAGAGACTTTTGATACCGACCCTCGGGAGGGTCCAGTCCTGAGCAAGGCCCGAATAGAATGCTTGGCAGGTTACTAAGCACTTTCTTCTTATCGCCAAGAGATCAAGACCAAAAAGTACCAGAAAAGGGGATCAGTCAACTAATGCTGGATGCACCGTTCTGAAAGCAAACTCGTACACCTAGAAATAACAATAATTGATATCAATGAGACTCCAAATCCATGTATGTATGCTACTAGCCAAGGCCTTATTACATAACCATGACGGGGACGCCAAGTAATTTCCTCCTCATCAGTACCACTCGTGCCACCCAGAGCACACAAAGAAACCGATACCAAACTACGAACGTGCCAATTGGGAAGCTCACTTACGCGTGGCCTTCTGCAGATCTATCACGGGACAAGTTTCATCCTAAACCTTATGGCAGACGTTATTGACATGACAAGTGAACCAATCCGAAGCATACATGAGAATTCCCAAGGCGCAGGTACGATCCTCTACATAAATCAGAATTTATCCAAGCATAGCGCCGGCCACGTCACACCAACAGACATTACAATATCGTACAAGCATGATCTCTCGACTATCATGCAACGTCGTCCCGGATCAACTTTGACTCGTGTCCCATGAAGCTTCGACGCCTTCAACTGCCTGAAATAGCCGATACCACTCCATCCCTACTTTCCTTGAACTTTCTATCGTCCCCATCAGTTTGCGGATCATAACAGTGTTGCAACGCATGGGACGAATTCTACTTACCCCTGTCTTAAACTTTCCTGTCGATAATACCAGGTGGCCGGAAATCGGTCCGTCTTTCTCTGCTCTAAACTGTTCAAGCTTGGACTTCTTTCCGACTTGGCGTAGATCCGTCTCGAAAGCTTGCGATTTCTGGGTCTTCGCCTCCATACCGTTCGCAGCGGTCTCGCTGTTGGTACTGTGTGACCCTTGCTGCGACTTGGTGGAAGTGTTCGAGCCCTTTCCGGACATGGCCGTAACGAGTTTGCAATATGTGGACTACCAGAAGTCATGAGCACATTTTAGCTGGGCAGCAATGATGCTAAATGGATGTACGGACCACTGAGTGGAGACAGCAAGAATAGGGACCTTTGGCTTTGGTGGCTGCTCCACAGTCCACAAGTCTTCGAGGAAGCACCGAAGTTGTGAATACCAGAACTTTGGTGATGAGGATACTCATATATAACATCGCTTGTCACCATGGTCACCATTGCACTTCTTATACGCTTCTCACATCTGTGGGAACCCCCCACCGCTTAGCTGTTCATTTCTCTCGTGCACACCGTCCAGCGGCATTGTGGCGAAAGCTCATCTTAACTATTCAAGCTCGCCTCTAGGATCACTCCGTTGCTTATGTACAATGAGAATCCGCTTTTCCTCCTTTCACCGTTCAGAAAGAAACCCGTGATTTGTTAGTTAGCAACGATGTTGGACCACACTAGCTGTCACCCACCGGTAAAGGAGATGGAAGGGACAATTCAATCACCTGTGGAACAAATGGTCCCTCTATCCGAGTACGGGCCGGAGAGCCGGAAAGCTTCATTGTGGAATAGAGCAGACGCGGCCCTATGGGAGTAAGATTCGCCATACCGTAAAATGGTTCAAGCTTATGTTTCCAAATCCTTTGTATACCGGTTAATCGTTCCATGCTCTGATTCGTTCAAATTGGGCAACTTCAAAGTCTCTAACCAACCGTTCAGTTCATCAGTTGGCGTTGAAGTCCTTCAGCACACGTCACGTAAACGCGCATGAGAAGCTCGTGCCGAAGAGGACTGCTTTCGTTTGATCTAATGGTACTTGATCTTCATACAAGTCGAGCCGAGTGCAGGGTTTTCTTTGAACGACAGTGTTGACCGGTTTCGATTGAGTTTGCTGTCAGGGAAATCTCCCGTGATTTGATATGAAGCTAACAGATAAAGCTAGCTAACAAACAGGGACGCCATACTCGCATCTGTCTCCTTGAAAATGAGTGTGTGGGTGTGTGGAGCTTGCCAGGGGCAAAAGAAATGTCAATATTCGATCTCACCCGGGCCTCAACACCTTCGGTCTTAGCTAATTATTTTTGACGGTATCAGCTAGGACACGAATCATTCTCCCTCTGCCATATCCGGATCACGTACACCTATCCATAGTGAGATACTCCCAGGGTGTCCACAGTAGCCCTTAATCTCAACTACTTCCTTTCCCTTGAATCCCATATGGTGAAAGAGTTTCCGGCCCATGGGCGTTGCAGATACGCCAATCCCAGCGTGGTCTACTTCTGCAAGCGCCATACACCATCTTGTGAGCTCCGAGGCATGGCCACGCTGCCAATAGGCTGGATGCACAACCATGGTAGAAATCTCGAGACGGCTACTGAACCATCTGCGCTCACATCGCGAGGAAGTCAGTATCCTGTTACATCAGGTTTGGTGTGACTTATACTTATTCTCAGGCCCTTTCAGATATTGGTCCAAGAGATCCCCAGCCTCAGCTTCTTTGTCGCGCCGGCAATTGAAAGAATAATCACTTGGCATGCCGATATCTTACTCTCTCAGTACCAAAGTCCACAAAGTTCTATCCACGCTAATCTTACCTTCAGGTTGGAAATTGCCATGCCTCAAACTATGGGGTTGGAGCCTCAAACTACCCACACCGACGATCATCTTCCTTGACGGCCACTCTTCCGGGGGTATCCCCTTGTGGAAAGAAGGGTACACGATGCTGAGCGCGTCATAAGCACTAGTCACTTCATCTTTTTTGTAGTCATCCTCAATCACAAGCACAACAGTTTTTGGATCGATGATGGCCTGGTGATATTCCTTTCGGTAGCTGGCTAGAGTGTCATAAGGAAACCTGTTGGAGTGGGGTCTCTCATATTTGAAAACGGGAGAATGCCAAAAGCCCGCGGCTGCAACGACAGCGATTCGTGGCACGTCGGAGAGCTTGGCAAGACGAAGCCGACCAAGAGGTGGTGGCGGAGCTAGGCTCATCCTTGAGAACGCTCGAGGTAGCTCCTCCTCGTAACAAATGTTGATGCACCAGCTCTTGATGTGGTCCCATCTGCGGATGCTCACATTCAGTGGGTTCTTTATAGGAGATCACTCGCTCATTTTGAGGTTTCACAGTGTGTAACTCGATACCCATGGTCACACACACAGGAGTGAAGTGCGGGCAGAACTCCGCCCTTTGTTCTTGTTTGTCATTCACCATCCCCAATCTCCACATTATTCCCAGGAAGACGGGTATAGGTCAAACAATGTGAAGACTGGGGTGTAACGAGAAGCATTATACCTCGATTCATGTGTGTGTTCCATGTTGAGGAAAGGCGCTGCATCTGACCCAAGGTGTCGGAATATCTCAATTATCGAGGAGAAAATAAAAGGACAAAGACCCTCGGAACTGGGAATTCCATTTCCTTTGTGTTTATATGTTGCAAAGGCAGTGGTAAGCTACTTTAGTTTTAAGCGCTAACATCTCAGCCTTAAGTACCTAGGTACCTATGTGCTGGATTGCATGACGATACAACAAGACGGTGATAGAACGAGGCCTCACCGGTTAATGTACCAGGCTTTCAATTGGTAGATCAATCCGAAATCCGGACCGAACCATGCGGGTACAGACCCCGCTATCGACGAATTTCGTTAGTACCCTTTTCATATCGCATTCAACCACTGTGCGCCTTCTCTAGACACATCCACCAGGTGAGGGACTTCATGTCGGGCGTATTCTTACGATCAACCGGGTCGTTTTCTCCTCACTTTGCTACATTCTTTGCCATCCATACCATCCCGTATGACTTCGCCCTTGCACCAATCGTTTCCTCTCTTTGTTCACCATGGTAAACCGGTGAAGCATGAAGAGCCTCTCCAACCTGATGCCAGCCTCAGCTCTCGTGATTCCATGCAATTAGCTACCGGCTCGGTGGCTATATAAAAGGCAGACTTGGTATGATATCCGAACAAAGGATTCTTGTCCCGAAGGTTGCACACCCGTTGGCTCATAGTCCAAGTCATAATGTCGTATTCTACAGATCCTTATACGTACCTCGGTCTCCCTACACCAACGGAGACACAGTCCTCGGATCACGGCTCGGAGCCATTCGATTATGGATCAAATTATTCTGAGACCCAATTTACCTCCAATACACTTGTGGGGTTGTCAAATTCACAATTCGATGTCAGTCATAGCCATGCCTTTGGCCCAGAGTTGAGACTTTCGCCAATCTATGACACGGAGGTAAGGGAAGTCATGGTTTTGTTGGATGTGTATTGTTGCTGAAATAATCTAGGCGACCTCTGGGTCTCAGTACTCAGAAGGATTACGTGAAAAGGACCACATAGAAGCTCCCCCATCGCAAACTGTATCGGACCAGAATTTTCACGATGACCAAGCCATCGTTGAGCCCGTTATGCCCCGGGACTTCATTAGAAGAACGAATGAGTTCCAGTGGAACGTGGCCGATGCCTCGCTTCATCATCATCAACCACCGCAGCAATTTGTGCAGGGAACTCGTCAGGTGTCCTTCGTACCACTTATTCCACCAATACCCCTGTATGACAACGGAACTCAGCCTCTACGAGGTCCGGACTATTACCATCATGTCCCCAATTCATCTTATTCTTCATGGGATCTCCTCCATTCAGGCAATTCTACAACAAGTCCATGGGGAACAGAGGACCTCTTGCTGATGCCAACGGGACTAGGAACCCAATCGAGTCACTTACAATCTTACGAGGCCAGCCTATCTGCCGACTCGGCCCTTATATCTCACAATGCTGTATATTCCCCGCCTAATTCTAAGCATTCCTTGATTCAGAGTATGAATGCTACTTATTCTGATTCGCTACGACTATCGTCCAACAGCAACGATCTAGAGGCAGTGTCAAATTCCAAAGCCAGCACGAAAAGGAAACGTGGCAAGCTCAGCCCTGTACGAAGAGCCAAAGCCAAAGCCATGAGACGAATGGGAAGTTGTGTTCGCTGCCGTGTTATGAAATCTGATGTGAGTTCTTCCTACCAAGCTAAGCCATGAAATGATCGATCGTCAGAGGTATTTTCATAGGGAAGAGGCTAACAGGAGTCAAGTGCGACGGCAATAACCCTTGTGCTAGATGCGTCAAGGTAATTGGTAAGGCCCGAACTTATCTTGAACCTTGCTACAGGGAAGACTTGGGAAGTATTAGTCTGGTTCGCCGTGGTAAGCAAGACCCATTGAACATGTTCCCTCACGCAGATGTTGAATAGATTAGGGAATAGCGAATTCGACCAAGAAATCATGGCATTTCGAGATTACAGCTGGAAGTCTACGATCGTGAAGCCCAAAGTTCTGTGCCTGAGCTGGTCGCTCCCTACGATTGCTTCATCGAATTTACCAAAACTCAAAGTCGAATGCAATGAGTTTGCTAAGCGCTATGGGGACATCACTGACGCCGTATGGCAACACAAGGGCCGTGTCAGAATCGTAAAGTTACCTTGTTATGCCTGTCGGGACACATCAAAGCTACTCTGTGATGTTGCCGGATTCTTAGATACCGGCCGGATGGCCCTCGAAAGGGACCTTGTGGATCAAGTTCCCAATGAGTTGGAGCGAATAACTCTTCGTGAAGCACATCGATACGCTGATCAATATCAAAGCAAATTATTGAAACTTGCATTGCGTCTACGTACGAACACGATCTTAAGCGCAGGCTCTGGCACTCTCGAGGGCGGCGAGACCCTCGGCATTCGGCACGTAGATGATGCTGCTGCTGGCTACGTTGGAGATAGACCCTTACCACCCGCCATCGACCATCAGATCGATGTCGCCATTTGGGAATACATACGGAAAGACCAGGAGGATCTAATAAGGCAGCTGAAGAAAGTACTCTTCCAGCAATCAGGGCATAAACCATGGTTCGAGATCTTCCTCACATTCTTTATCGCTTTGGCCAATGTGCAGTATGTACATGGTCAGGCTGTAGGTTGGATGAAAAGTCAGCTAGAGACAGTAAGTGAACCTGCTAGATCTTCGAGAACCCTGTCTTACATTGCGAACTAGGACTCTGCAGTCCGGGTGAGCTACCTGGTAAAAAAGATGATTGAACATTGGAATTATTCCGCCGACAATGTACTCCACCATTTCCGATCCATTTTCAGAGGCGAATTGCCGCTTGCTACAGCAGACAGGGACCTTGATGAATTAGTGCAGCGAGAGAATTTGGACTCTAAATCAAAGGCATATATTGTGCAAGTGTTGCGGATCATCAAAGATCAAGGTATGTTGAACTTTCTCAATAGCACCATTGGTCCCGATCTAAAAACATGCACCGTTACTTACGCAAGCAGACGGAAGCTTTCTGAGGCCTAGGACTGTGTCTACTGGATCAAATACTCCAGAAGTTACTGAATTAGGCGATCATTGGATTCGCCGATTGTTCACAGACCAGTATCTTGTACCGCGAAGAAGTTGAAACAGATATACCATCGCTTCCTTGCATACTATCCTATCGAGTGTACTCATTATAGGCCGTCTCTCCCTCAAGTCATCCATATAACATACGCCAAGCGCCAAGTCGAAGCTACCGAAACCTAGCCGTGATGAGCAGTAGTAGCGGCCACAGTGGTCTTGAAGTATGGATCAAAGTCCAATACCGGGATATCTTGCTCCTCCACAGCTTTATAAGCCGACTCTGTCAGCTTCCGATATCGCGTTGGGAGAAGCCAGCCGCGACTTGCATCACGCAATCCCAAACGGAGTATGTGTCTAGCGCTTTCTGGGGAGTCTGTGAAGCTATTGCGAGCGTGGAGGACAGCCAAGTTATTGACGAGTTGAATATCGCCAGCCTTATGATCAAGCTCGATTGAGACTTGCTCGGCAATGCCTTGTACAGCCTCCAATGCTCGCCACTGCTCTGGTGATGCTAGCTCGGGATTCTCGATGAAGGCTTGCCAGACCAATTGCACGAGGACGCGCCCGGCGGATTCGTAGATGACGGGACCATGCAAATCGCAGCTGTTAGTTAGGTCTCGTCAGCTTATCTGTCGGACCGAAACGGAAAGACTTCAGCTTACATGGAATCCTTCGGCCACTTCCATTCCTGCGCTAAAACCTTCAAACTATCGGGATCTTCTTCCATCATCCTGTTGTATATTGTGGAGAAGCTGGCCAGATATTGTTCGCCTCCAAACGCCGCATTCTCTTTGACGAACATCGCCAGTATCTCAGCGTAGTAGCGGTCGGCATGGAACTTCTGAAGAACAAAAGCTACTTAGCTTAAAGCTCCATACGTCTCGGAGGCGGCATGGAATGCGGATGTTCTTACCAGTCCTCCCGAGAGCTTGGAGGCATTCAACTTCATGGTCTCCCGATTGTCTGGTCTCGGGTCGTGCTCAGCATTTCGGAGATGATCTAATCACAATACAATGTCAGCCTATGATATCGACCACGATATCGGTTTCGAAACTTGACGACGTACTCATCGACATTCCGAACGCATTCGTGATCCTCTCTGCTCCAACGTACGATGCTATACCACAGTACGCAATCACGTTGTCCGTGTCAGTGTACTCTTTAGGGTTGAGTCCGCGCAAGACTGCAAAACCTATGCCATCGTGCAGCTGTGTACTGATCTGCCCAAGACGATCGGCTAGTACTTGCGGCAGAGGGAACGTCTCGGGGCTCAGATGTGGGAGTCCTTTGCCGAGTGCTTAAGAGACAACTGATAAGCCTTCATCAAATGGACAGCGAGTGTAAGTACCCTTGAAGGAGACAGTCGCCCTTTCCACAGCGCGGATTTCGTCCGTGGTCAACTCCACAACGTACTTATCCTTGCTGACTTCGATATCTTTCGATTTCCAGCATAACTTTCCAGATAGAGAGTTGGGAAAGTTGTCAAACTGGCTGTTCATTGGACTGTATGCCTTTGGCGCACTGGTATTCCCAGCCATATCTTCGATATTATCAATGTTGGGGAGAGCGATCAGAACGCTAGGGCTGAGTACGATGATATATGATGAAACACTTTGAAAATCGGAGAGCTCGAACGTTCGAATAAGCCAACTATATTTTGAGTTACAGCGGTGGACAGGATGAATAGCAATGGTGCAGAGAGCGGATCCCCTATATCTCAGCCCCTTATGGGCTTCTATCGAGGGGACTGTAAACAGTGAGGCTCTGCATCTTGGCATCCCAGAGGAATCCCAAAGAGCGGTCTCTCTGGGTGTGCCATCCACCCATCAGAAACTCTCGTGGCCCTATGGCAGCGTGGCAGCTATCGGGAGGACGGGAAGGAACCAAGGAAATGTCCAGAAGCCGCTCCCCATGCAGCTCACGCGGCACATACGTGGCACTCTGCTGCACGAAACCCCATCCGACAGATATTAGTGGACGCGTAGCCGAGCCTTGCAGCATTCTGACAGGTCGGTAAGGACGGATGCGGTCGATTGCGATGGCTGAAGATTGCAGAAAGGGGGTCTCATGGCACACCGACTCGGTCTGCTGACCATGTTTTACCATGTTTGGTGCCAAAATAGGAGTGAAGTCCTGCGGTTCGGGTACGATAGAGAGCTTGGGTAGTGATGGGCGGTGGTTGCATGGAGATGGCGCGCATGGGATCGACGAGGTGTTCGTGTGGGAGCTGGCGTATGGGAGTGGTTCAAGGAGGGAGCTAGAGGGTTGGCTAGGACGGATCTGGAGATGGGACAGATAATGGGTAGGAGATGTTTTCCTGGTATCGTTTTGTCTGTTGCTGGCGGTGCTACTGGGTTACGATTACCTCCAAAGGGGTTCGAGACGGGATAGACGAGGGTTACTTTAGAATCGGTTGTGATGTTGGATGGATGGAGATAAGCACGAGGTAGGATTTGGTCTTTGCGCGGTCATTCCTGGATGTGAGTGCCATCATTGGAGAAGAGTACATTGCTTTCGATAGAGATCACCATGGCCGTCGAGGGTGTCGCGCCCATCGCTCTCACGAACGTATCGCATTGAATCATTCTATTATTATATCGTGAGCACTCGAGTTGAAATACAAGAAGTCGTACGTGATTGTAGAAAGATGTCTTTAGAATACGATGAGGTTGAATAGAATACCGTCACCGACCCAACTTGGATCTGCACACTGATGCTACCCTACAGGGCCACACATGCCACACCACACATCGAATATAGAACATAGGATAGGCGATCTAGACCTGCGTGTACAACATAGGTACTTCATGCCGCTTAAAGAACGTACAAACATGAAAATAGTGTTACCTACCTACCTATCTATCTATCCTACTCCTAAGACATTCGCTGTCGCTATCGCTATCGATAGAAGGTACCTACCTCGTCATGTTCTATTCTACAGGAAGACAACATTTCCGTCTCATCTCGAATAGAGTATAGAATATAGAATAGGACAAGAATTGGCGTTGTTAGGATAGCTATAGGAGTGTGAGAGTAAGGCTGGAAGATACCGTAAAGTGGGTTTGTTTGGAGATGAGAGGAGAGGAGGGGATTGTGAGGAGGGGATAGGGGGAGGGGGACGGGGACGGGACGGGGAAGGGGAAGGGGACGGGGAAGGGGACGGGGAAGGATGGGTGGCGTGGGAGGGTGGGTGGTAGGGTGGGCGAGGAGGTATGTGTGTGGCTCAAGGGGACTGTGGCTGTGGCTAGTGGCTAGTGGGAAACTGTGGCTGAGGACGTATTGACCGTAGTTCTATTCTACGTCTTATCACCGGTGTTTACTCCGGGAGTCCAACTCTCTACATACATCCCACCACCCTCCATACCTCCCTCCATCCCTCCCTCAATCCATCCCATCCCAAATGTCCTCTCCACCCTCACCCCCAACCCTCCGTTCCCGACCCAACCCAAAATCCAAACCCACCATCCCCTCTAACCCTTCCTCAAACCCGCCCT
>JAABUX010001917.1_pt1 | contig 30343 bp, 21 predicted proteins | sample 5561851 | NCBI WGS metagenome assembly JAABUX01 (sample SAMN10711883, study PRJNA513361) | rock metagenome | isolation source: Antarctica rocks | place: Antarctica: Victoria Land, Richard Nunatak red sandstone | collected 2016-01-03 | reverse complement strand
GAGTTGCGGGTATTGAGCACGAGTTGGCTGTAGGTGAACTGCTCCCCCTGCGGGTTGACGCCGATCGCGGGGTGGCGCAGCAGCAAGCCCTGCTGGATGAGGTCCTGCACCAGGCTATCGATCTGGTCGCGCGCAAGCTGCGGCAGCACGCTGTTGCGCGTCAGGTTGTCGACGACGTACTTGAAGACCAGGTAGGTGGAGCGTTGCTCCAACTCGCGTAGCGCCCGCAGCAGGGCGCGGGCATCGTCCTCCGACAGGGCGTCAAGCCCGATCGCGGTGGCCGACGCCCAGGCCGAGACGCGCGTCCCCGCCGGGTGCTCGTCCGAGGGGTCGGGCAACGCGTCGGGGACGGGCTGCAGGGCCCCCGGCAGCGAGACGTGATCGACGCCGCCGATGGTGCTCAGATGAATCTGGGCGGCTTCCTGGCCGCGGACAAGCAGGTCCTTGAGCCGCAGCCCGTACCACTGGCGGGCGTCGAACCCGTGGACGCGGCGGAGGTGCTGCCCCAGGTCGGTCAGCGGGTAGGGGGCGCCCGAGGCGCTCTGGCGCAGGATCTCGACGACCCAGCCGATGACAGCCTCGATCGGCGGGGCGCCGGGCGTCGCCAGCGTTGTCTCGGCGGGCGACGAGGGCGGCGCGGCCAGCGGCTCGATGTCGCGCTCGTAGAGCAACACCGAGTCGGCGGCGGCGGAGAGCAAGGCGTTCATGGTGTCGCCGACGCCGACGACCACCCCGTGGCGCCCGTTGAGGCGCAGGAAGTTCAGCGCGTGGATCAGGTCGCCGTCCCCGGTCACCAGCAGGTAGGTGCCGACGTGGGGCAGGCGCACGCACAACTCCACGGCGTCGACGGCCAGGCGCACGTCCGCGCTGTTCTTGAGCGTCCCGCTGCCGCCGGGGTGACGGCCGGGGACGTAGACGGGCTCGATGCCCGCGCGATAGAGGTTCGGCGCATCCGGGACCAGGCGGGGCATGGTCCAATCGGCGTAGGCGCGGGCGACGACGAGGCGTCCACACTCGCGCGCGGCCTCGACCAGCGAGCTGATGTTGGGCGTCACACGATAGTTATTGGCCAGGCTCCACTTCAAGTTCTCCCAGTCGATCAACAGCGCCACGTCACTGTTGGACGCGGACGTGCCCGGAGACGGGCGCTGCAGCCCGGACAGGGCGGCCGGAGTAAGAGGCGCATGCTCATCACGCAACACCGATGGTACAGTCCCATTGTTCATCGCTGGCCCTTGCCCGCCGTTACCGTTCGCGCTGCCCATCCACCCATCCCCTCTCGCTCACCTCCGCGTCATCGCCCCATCCCCATTGTACTAGCCCGGCGCGTCGAGCGAACGCTAAGTGAGGGTCCAACTGACTTATGTAAAACCCAGGCGTGGCGACGCTCATAGGCAGGAGCCGCCTACGCACGCGCATCACAATTTTCAGTCACCCCCGTAACCTAAGTGTCTAAGTGACGAACCGCTATCATCGTAACGCCGCTTTCGTGTAGGATAGTGGTGCTATGACGAAAATTGACAGGTTGCCGGACCGGAAGGCCGAAGTTCTCGACGCGATACTGACGTTGCGGCTTCATGTCGCGGCGTTTGGTGAGCAAGACGCTCTCGGTTGGTGGGACAGCTATGCCTTGGGTGACGTCGGCGAGTATGCGCTGGGCCGTCTCTTCCCGCGTACGGCGCGGTGGGCCGCGCTAGAATTGGGGAGCGAGGCGGCCCGCCGCCGCCAGCAGCAACTCCTTGAGGGAGTACCGGGGGCTCTACACTTGTTCGACCTGGGGAACCAGGTCGAGTCCATGCTTGAGGCGCGTATCCTGTCCCACAAGGCGGGTGAGTCCTACAGTACGCTGGCGTTCGCTGTGCGGAACAGGCCGCGCTCCGTCGACGAGCTTGCCGTGGCGCTTGGCCGTCTCGTCGGCGATGACGCCGTCGCGCAAGCGAGGAGTCAGACGCCGCAATCGGCAATCCTGCTGCAACTGCCGTCCCTGTCAGGAGCTGACGTCACCTCCCTCGCCCTGCGCCGCGCCCGGACTCTCACGACAGCCTACGTCCACGGCGACCGCGCCAGGCTCGTCGTCCCCTATCTATTGCCCGGCCCACAGGTCGCGTCATGACGACTATTCTGGAGTCATTGGGCACAGTCCGCCGCTACACGGCCAACATCAGCAAGGGGAGCGCCCTCGTCCCCGAGATGGTGGCGCTGTTGCGCGAGTGGACGCCGAGCTTGTCGGACGAGGAGTTCGATGCGCGGGTTGTCGAGTCGAACATCCTGGGCAAGACGACCCGTAGTCGCGTGCGCGACGTGCTCTCACGCGTCTTCGCCCCGCGCTTTCTCGCGCCAGGTCGTCCACCCGCGACAGCGATGAAGGCACTGGTCGAGGGGGATGCCAGTCGGGACGTCATCGAGCGGCTCGTGCTCTATCACGCTGCCCTTGCGGACGACCTCCTCTATGATTTTGCCTCCGAGCGGCTGATGGCTTTGCGCGACCAGGGCCGCTATCACGTCTCCACGGGAGATGCCCTGGCCTACATCACGAGCCTGATGGACGATGGCCTCATCCAGCCAAGATGGTCGGATAGCATGGCCGAACGCGCGGCCCAGGGCTTGCTTGCCACGTGCCGCGATACCGGTTTGTTGGAGGGGGCCGTGAACAAGCGGTTCGCGCCCGTCTATATGCCCTTCGAGGCGTTTGTCTACGTTGCCTATGCATTGAAGGACCGTGGCGTCGCGGGCTCGGCCGTCGTCAAACACCGCGATTGGCGTCTATTCCTTCTGGACCAGGACGCCGTCGAGCGGCTCTTTATCGAGGCCGACGGGCGTCGCGTGCTGCGGTACGATGCCGCGGGTGAGCTGCGGCGAATCGATTGGACCTACAATTCGTTGATGGAGGCGATCCATGGTCTCGGCTACTGACCTCGCGCAACGCCTGCGCCTCCTGGAAGACGATCTGGTCGCCACGCCGTCGCGCATCGCCATGTACCACGACATGCCCTTCGCTATCTTCCGGTACGACCCTGAGGAGGAGTTTGCCATGCGCGCCGAGCTGCGGCTGCTCCTCACCCGCTTACAGGGGCAGCATGGGCGGGAGCCGCTCATCGTCTCCCTCGCCGATTTACTCTGGGAGTCGCTGGTGGATGTGGGGTATTCGCTGGACGAGTGGTTTGCCATGGAGGAGGATCAGGGACTGCAGGGTATTGTCGATACAATCAATATGGTCCTCGCGCCGGATGAAAAAGGAGAGGACGGGGCGCCAAGTCCCGGACCGCTGGTCCGCCGCATCGTCGAGCGCCTGGATGGACATGATCCCCGGCGCACCGTCGCGTTTTTGACGCGCGCGGAGGCGCTCTACCCGGCGTACCATACGTCGGCGCTGCTGGAGCGCATGTTGGGCCGCGTGCGCGTGCCGGTGATCCTGCTGTATCCCGGCACGTCGGCGACGGGCACGGAACTGAGTTTCATGGGCGTCCACGAGGCGTCGCACCACTATCGCGGCAAGCCGTATTAGAAAGACGGGGGAGATGGTGACACAGACAGCGCGCATCCTCGACCTGTTCGATCGCCCCGTCGCGCGGCAGATCGAGGAGGTCGTCAAGGTCGATCAGACGAACCCAGGGGCCGTGTACGAGGAGATTTCGGAGTATGTGGTGACGGACACGATCCGCCGCTACTTTACCGATATCCTCGACCGCTACGACGAGACGCCGCACAAGCCGCACGAGGGGATCGGCATCTGGATCAGCGGATTTTTCGGCTCCGGCAAGTCGTCGTTTGCCAAGATCCTGGGCTATGTGCTCGAGGGCCGTGCGCTGCCGGGAATCGACGCGCGAGAGTTATTCCTCCAGCGCGCCCAGGATGACAAAATCCAGGCGCTCCTGACGAGCATCGCGGCTCGCATCCCGACGACGGCCGTGATCTTCGACGTCTCGACCGACCGCGGCGTGCGCAGCGGGTCGGAGAAGATCACCGAAATCATGTACCGCGCTTTCCTGCGCAACCTCGGCTACGCCGACGACCTTGGTCTCGCCGAGCTGGAAATCGCATTGGAGGGAGACAAACCGGGACGGCTCGGCCAATTCGTGGCCGCCTATGAGGCGCGCTACAACCGCTCATGGGACGAGGGCAAAAGGGTGACCGCGTTCGCCATCAACCAGGCCAGCGCCATCATGCACGACCTGGAGCCGGACACGTATCCGCAGGCCGACTCCTGGGCCAAGGCCCAACGCGACGTGGATGTCAGCCCCAACCTGCTCGCCGAGCGCGTGTTCACGCTGATGGAGCGGCGGCGCGAGGGACGCTCCGTCCTCTTTGTGATCGACGAGGTCGGCCAGTACGTCTCGCGCTCGGTCGATAAAATCCTCGATCTGCAGGGCGTGGTGCAGGCGCTCGGTCGCGTCGGTCGCGACCGCGCCTTGCAGGGGAAGGGGACGGGCCAGGCCTGGGTTGCCGTGACCTCGCAGGAGAAGCTCAACGAAATCGTGTCGTCGCTTGACGACAAGCGCGTCGAGCTGGCCCGCCTGCAGGATCGCTTTCCCCTACGCGTGGACCTCGCGCCACAGGACATCAGTGAGGTCACCAGCAAGCGCGTGCTCACCAAAACAGCAGCGGCCGAGGCCGAGTTGATGGCGCTCTACACGACGCACCAGCATACGCTGGCCGCGCGCACGCGCATCCAGAGCGCCATTCCGCGCGCGGCGCTCTCGGCGATCGACTTTGCCGGCCTCTACCCGTTCCTGCCGTATCAAGTGGATCTGATCATCTCGATCGTGTCCGGTCTGCGCAACCAGCCGGGGGCCAACCGCGCCACCGGCGGCTCCAACCGCACAATCATCAAGCTGGCGCAGCAGGTGCTCATCAACGACCGGGTCAAGCTCGGCGACAAGCCGGTCGGCGCGCTGGTCACGCTCGACATGATTTACGATCTCACCGAGGGCAACCTGACCTACGAGCGACGCCAGGACATCGCCGAGATCGCACGCGCGGTCGAGGTGGCTAGCGCCTCCACCGGCGCCTCCGATTCGCCGTTCCACGGCGCCGACGGAGCGACCATCCTGCGCGTGGCCAAGGCAATCACCTTGCTCGGGTTCATCCGTGATACTCCCGCGACGGCGGAGAACATTGCCGCCGTCCTCTATCCTACGCTCGCCGCGGACTCGCTGCAGCCCGTCGTCCAGGCGGCTATCGACGCCCTCGTGCAGGGTCGCATGATCAAGCCGACCGACAACGGCTATCAGATGCTCTCCGCCGAAGGCAAGCAGTGGGAGGAGGAACGGCAGGGCATCGCCCTGCGCCCCGGCGACTACAGCCGGCAGCAGAAGGACATGCTCACCGCCCTACTCGATAGTCTGAGTTACCGCTACAAGGACCTCAAGACGGTCAAACCGACCCTCTACGTAGGTGAGGAGCGGCTCGGCAAGGAGGGCGACGTGGCGTTGCGGCTCGTGCTGGCCGACGAGGGGCCGGAGTTTGCCGCGGCCTGCGACGAGGCCCGCGGGCGCAGCCGCACGGAGAGCACGGGCGCGGTGTGGGTGCTCAAGCGTGGCGCGGAGGTCGACCGGTGGACGGAGGAGCTGCACCGCTCCAGGGAGATGGTTGCCCGGCATGAGCGACAGACCCGGACCACCGAGGAGGGCAAGCTGCTCGGTGACGAGAAGGAGCGGCAGAAGGATGCGGGCACCCGTCTCACGGTAGCCCTGACCGAAGCGCTTTTGAGCGGCCGCGCCTACCACAACGGCGTCGAGTACGACCTCCGCGGCCTCGGCGCCGACCTCAGAGACGCCTTCGGGTGCCTGTTCGAGAAGGTTGTCCCCGACGCCTATCCGAAGTTCGGCCTCGCTGCCGTCAAAGTCAAGGGCGACGAGGCCGAGGTCCTGCTGGCGTCGGCGAACCTAAGTGGCCTTCCTCCGGTCTTTTACGGTAGCCAAGATGGCCTGCGACTCGTAACCGAGCAGGGCGGCAAGGCCAGTATCGACACGACCGCTCCCGCCGTCAAGGAGGTATTCAACTATATCGACGAACGCGCCGTCAAAGGTGAGAAGGCCACGGGCAAGGGTCTTGAGGCGCACTTTACGGGCCTCGACTACGGCTGGGATCTCGATGTGGTGCGTCTGATCGCCGCAGCGCTCTTCCGTGCCGGGCAGATCGAGGTCTATGCGCAGGGCGCTTCATTCCGAGACTTCCGCAACGCGGCAGCGCGCGAACCTTTCACCCGCACACCGGCCTTCCGCGCCGCCTCATTCCTTCGTCGTAGCGGCGGCATCACCATCCAGGAGAAGGTCGCGGCGGCAAAAACATATCAGGCGATATACGGCGAGGACGTCGAACTGGATGAGGGCATTCTGGCCGAGGCGATCAAGCGCCGTTTAGGCGAGGAACAGCCCACGCTCGTGCATCTGTCCACCCTTCTACGGACTAAGAAGCTGCCGGGCGAGGACCAAGCAGCCCAGACGCTGGCGACGTGCCAGAGCATCGTCAAAGGAGACACCGAGGAGGCCGTGAAGGGCTTCGCGGCGAGCGCCACGACGCTACGTGAAGGGTTGGAGCTAGCCCGACGACTGCGCGATGCGACGACTGAAAGCAATCTAGGCGTCCTCGACCGTGCGCGCATCCTGCTCGACCGTGCCGTGCCCTCCCTACGTGACGACTCCGCGTGGTCGAGCCTGGCAAGTGCCGATGGCGCGACCTCAGAAGCCAGGTCTGGGCCGGATGCATCCGCGGGCACGGAACCCATCGAGGCTGCTATCGTGCGGCTGACCAACAGTATGGCGGCCGAGAGCTGGTACAACCGTCTTGCCGATATTGCTACCGACAGCCACACGATCGAGGGTGGGTATCGGGATCGTTACGCTTACGTGAGTGATACTTACTGTCGAACATACGAAACAGCCCGGGATCGCATTTGTGCCCACGCCGATTGGCCCACGCTCGGGGAGAGCATCCAGGACCGGGTGCTGACACCACTGGCCGTACGCTGGCCGGATATCTTATCGATTGCCCATGCGTCCGCTCTCCCGCTCTCCCCGTCGCTCTCCGAGTTGCGCGAATCGCTCGCCGCCGTCGGAGGGCGCGAGACGGACGCACGGGGGCTGCTGGAGGAGGCGCTGACGCCGCCGACAGAGACGATTCAACGGGTGCGGGTTCGTAACTACCTCGGGGCCGCGATAGGCCGCGAGGACCCTGAGGAGGACATTGAGGCGGTTGCGCGGCGGCTGGACGGCGCCCTCCAGTCGTTGCGCGACGCATGTTTGCGGCTCGTGGCCGAAGGCTCACGCGTTATATTAGAGTAAAGAGATGGACACCGAGATTCGCAACACGCTCCGCAACGCCGTCGTCGCTTGCCGCCGCGTCCTCGAAGCCGATGTGCAGGCCCAGCTAGAGGGGACGTTCGGCATTCATCCCGACGGCACGATTGAGCCGATCGGCGACATGCCCACTCTGTCCAGGGATGCGCGCCTGGCGGGAGCACGTGGGCGGCTAGAGGCCGGAGTGCGCCACCTCATGGCCTCGGGCGCCACGCCCGCCGACGCCGTGGACCGCTTCGCGCGTGAGGTGGCCTTCACCTACCTCAACCGCCTGGCCGCCCTCAAGATGATGGAGGCGCGCAAACTGATCCCCCAATCCATCGGAGCGGGGGCGGAGTCGCGCGGCTTCAAGGAGTTCGCGCAGGTCGCTCCGGCCGTCTGCCGGGGCGAACGCGACGGCGGGTACCGGCGCTATCTGGAGTTGATGTTCGACGAGGTCTCCGCCGAGATACGCGTGCTGTTCGACCGCAGGCAGCCGGCAAGCGCCATCTTCCCGCGCCCCGAGACCCTGGCCACCGTGCTCGACCAGCTCAATGCCCTCGCGCTGGCCGCCGTGTGGGACCAGGACGAGACGATCGGCTGGGTCTACCAGTACTTCACACCGGAAGAGCAGCGCAAGCGAGCAAGGAAGGAAAGTCAGGCCCCGCGCAACAGCTACGAGCTGGCCTTCCGCAACCAGTTCTACACGCCCGAGTATGTCGTGCGCTTCCTGACCGACAACACGCTGGGCCGCCAGTGGTACGAGATGCGCCGGGGCGAGACACGGCTCGTGGAGCAGTGCCGGTACATGGTGCGGCGCAAGCATACCGTCTTCCTGCGCGAGGGCGGGCAGTCGCCGCGGCCCTATCAACCGTCGGACAGCACGGGCGACCCCGACCTGCCCGGCGAGATGTGGACGCGCCCCAATCCCGACCTGGCAGCGATTAGCGACATTCTCCTGTACGGCCTCACCGTCGGCGGCTACGCCTATGCCCGCACGTATATGGGAACCGAGTGCGACGACGTGGCGCGGCGCGTCGAGGAGCGGTACCGCGAGCGCGGCAAGTGGGAGGGAGGTTTCGAGGAACTGCGACTTGCCCTATTCATGAGGCAGCGCCAGACGGACGACTGGGACGAGAGCCCCGAGGACGATTTCGGTTGGCAGGATGAGGTCAAGGCCCTGTATCGCGCTATCTGCGCCCAATGGGACCTTGAGACGGAGTTTATCCCGTATCGGGCGCTTCGATCGCCGCACGGCATCAAGGTGCTCGACCCGGCCTGCGGCAGCGGTCACTTCCTGCTCTACGCCTTTGACCTGCTGGCGACCATGTACGAAGAGGCCGAGTCGGATCTGACGCCTGCAGAGGTCGCGGCGTCCATCCTTCAATACAACCTGCACGGCATCGACATTGACCCGCGCGCCGTGCAGATCGCCTGCCTCGCCCTCTACCTCAAGGCGCGCAAGCACGACAAGGGCGCCGTGGTGGGCAGCGTCAACGTCGTCTGCGCCGCGCCGATGCCTGGGGAGAAGGCCCTGTTCGACCGCTTCCTGGACGACCTTGGCTCGCCGACTCTCAAGGCCATCGCCGAGCCAATGTGGAACGAGTTGAAGCTGGCCGGCGAGATGGGTAGCCTGCTCAAGCCCGAGGTGCGCCTGCGTGAGGTCGTGGCCGAGCAGCGCCGACTCTATGATACATAGCGGCAGAGCCACCAGCTCCCGCTCAATCCCGATTGGCAGCCGCCCACGCAACTTACGCTCGACTTCTCCGATGTCGGTGACGACTCTTTCTGGGACCGCGCCGAGGACGACATCCTGGCCGTACTCCAGCAGTACACCGAGCAGGCGGGCGAGGCCGACGCTACCACGCGCCGCCTCTTCGCTGAGGATAGCGCGCAGGGCTTCCGCTTCGTCGACCTGCTGCGCCGCCGCTATGACGTGGTGCTCATGAATCCGCCATTCGGTGAAAGTACGCTAGCCACACGGCAAGCGGTCGAAAAACTGTATCCGTACGGCAAAAATGATCTCTATGCGATGTTCGTTGAGCGTGGTCTTAATCTGCTTCGTCATGAAAGTCGATTAGGCGCCATCACGAGCCGCGCAGGGTTTTTCTTAACCAGCTTTAAAGAGTGGCGTCGAAATATTATATTAACATCACACGTTGATGTGGTATCTGATTTAGGGCAAGGGATACTCGATACGGCTATGGTGGAGACAGCAGCCTATGTATTGCGGCGAGTGAACCTCAAGGACTCTAACGAAAACAACTCACTCTTCTTGCGGCTACTTCTTAACAAGCCGAAAAAGGATGTGCTCCAGAGGGTACTTATTGAATTGGAATCTGGAGCAAGAAACGTCTCTTTGCATTTGGTAAACCAGAAAACGTTCGACTTGCTGCCTGGTTCTCTTGTAGCCTATTGGGTATCAGATGCAATGCGTGCATTGTATCGACAGCTTGCGCCCTTAGAAGGAAATGGTTCAGAAGTAAGACAAGGGCTCGCAACCGCTGACGACTTCCGATTTGTTCGTTGTGCTTGGGAAGTTTTGCCAAGCACAATAGGAAGAGATTCGTGTTGGAGTAGTTTTGCGAAGGGAGGCGAGTACTCTCCCTACTATGCTGATGTTTACTTGACGGTGAATTGGTACGCTAACGGCTTAGAGATAAAGCGGCATATTCTAAGACAATACCCTTACCTAAAGGATAATTGGGAGTGGGTAGCAAAAAACACGGCATGGTACTTCAAGTCAGGCTTGACATATCCACTTCGTACCCAACGCGGCTTTAATGCTCGTGCTATGCCAGCAGACTGTATTTTTGGGCACAAAGGTCCGGCCATCTTTGAACTGCTGCCAAATTCCAGTCAGAGTTACCTACTCGGCCTAATAAATTCATCCGTTGTTCGAACCCTTCTTTCAATGCAAGTTGCCTTTGGCGCCTACGAAGTTGGAACTATTCAAAAGGTACCTTTTGTTACTCCATCTAAAGACACTAGCATGCAGATAAGCGAGTTAGCGTTGCACTGTCACGACCACAAGCGTGATGACGACTACGGCGACGAGACGACGCATGCCTTCTACGTGCCGGCCCTGTTGCTTGGGATAGGCGCAACGCTAGCAGCGCGCATAAACGTGACGCTCGACCATACAGGCGTGAATGCCGCCGAGGTGGCACGGGGTGGCTATCAGATTGATCAACTCGTGCGCGACCTCTACAACATCGGTCTCGAGGACCGTGCGGCCATCGACGAGGAGTTAAAGCCGCACCCCGGCAGCTACCCCGACGACACGTCGCTACTAGACGAGGCGCGCTTCCGGCAGGCCTACCTAACCAAGGAGGAGGTGGCTGACGAGGATGAGGAAGAGGGCGACACGGGCGAGGCGCATGTGGAAGAGCCGGCGCAAAAAGGTAAGAGGAAGCGCGCCCGCTACCGCGACTGGGAGGATCTGGCGCACCTCTTCCGCGTGCATCCCGCAGCTATCGCCCGCCGTCGCGCCGAGCTGGGGCTGGTGCGGCCCGAGGAGGCCGCGACTGAGGTCGAAAGCCTGCTCTCCTATTGTCTCGGCGTCGCCTTTGGCCGCTGGGATGCGCGCATCGGCAGGGACCCCTCTCTCGGCGCATCGCTGGGAGGCGCGTTCGACCAGCTACCCGTCTGCGCGCCCGGTATGCTCACCGAGGATGCCGCGCTGGTCGGCAAAGATGGCCCGCTACCCTATCGGCCTGAGCGGCTGCCGGCCGCGCCGGAGCATGTGCCCGCCGACTACCCGCTCCCGGTGCAGTGGTCGGGCATCCTGGTCGACGACGAGGGACACCCCGACGACCTCGTGGCGCGCGTGCGCGGCGTGCTGGCCTACCTGTTCGGCCCTGAGCATGCTTCTGCCATTGAGGACGAGGTGGTCGCGCTGCTGCAGGAGGGCGGCGTCAAGGTCAAGGGTTTGCGCGACTACTACGCCACGCGCTTCTTCGGCACGCACATCAAGCGGTACAGCAAGAGCCGGCGCAAGGCCCCGATCTACTGGCAACTCGCCAGCCGCCGCAAGAGCTACTCGTTGTGGCTGTACTACCACCGGCTGCACCCCGGCACGCTCTACCAGGCGATCCAGGAGTACGTGGAACCCAAGATCGAGCTAGAGCAGACGCGTCTGCGCGAGCTGGAAGCGCAACAGCGCGCGGCGACGGACTCCCACGCGGCCCGCACCCTGGCCGGGCAGGTGGACAAAAAGGCCTCCCTGGTCGAGGAATTGATCCAGTTCGGCAACGACCTGAAAGAAGCCGCGGATCGCGGCTTCGCCCCCGATCTGAATGACGGCGTGATCCTGAACATCGCGCCGCTGCACAAGCTCGTCCCCTGGCCCGACGCGGCAACCGCCTGGAAGGAGTTGACCGCGGGTAAGTATTCGTGGAGCACCATCGGCCAGCGTCTCGCGGGACGCACAAGTAGCGCGCCACGCGGGTCTGAAGGGAGTAGTCATGCATAGCAGCAGTGCGCATCCGCGCAAGGGCGCACCATATTATCTCACCGCTTGCAACTCATGCACCTCCGCGATGAAGCAGTCGACCAGCTTGACGGCCTCATACGCCGCTTCGAGCATGACGTGTGGTTTGAGTTCATGGATGCGCTGCGCTTGAGCATCGACGTCGGGGGCGACGTTCGGGTCGCGTATCACGTAGAGCGCCGTGGCCACACGTTCGAGATCGGCCACGTTCATGCGTCCCAGCTTCTTGGCGACGAAAGTCGTCGGCCAACTGTACTCTTCTATCGTACTAGGGTATTGTCGCTTAACCTGACCGCTTTCATCGCCCGGGATGATATGTGGGCCATATAGATAGGGTTGTGGGTCTAGCTTGAGCAAGCGATCCGCCCGCAATGCGGTGATTTCATCGCTGAGGTCAAACGAGTAAGGGCCGTGTTTGTACAAGGTGAAGTCGAAGCCTAGGGGCACTCCCAGGAGCTCTTCCAGAAAGTAGGTGGCCTTTTGTACGTGCGTCTCTCCGCACCAACTCCCCTCGGACCGAAGCTTCTCGATCAACGAAAGCAACACGGCGGCGCGCTGCAACCTCTTCATGATACGGTCTCCCCCTTCGGCGTGATAATCGTCTTGCGCTCCTTCCTCAACCATGCCTGGGCCTCGACGCAATGGTCAGGCGAGATAAAAATATAATCGACGTTGGCCCCCGGCACGTCATTCAATGTCGTCGATAGCTCCAAGCACGATTCGAGCGTCCCGTCATCCATGCGTACCGGGAAGTCCAGGGGCGCATTTCTCTGGAGATAAGAGTCGCGACGCACCGCTGACGCCCCAAACTTATCGCACACCGCGGCAAATATCCCGTCTGTTGCCTCTAAGTTGACTTTTCGGTCACTTGGCGTGAACTGATAGAGGAGGCGAAAGTGTTTCCGCTCCATAATGCGCCGCGCCGCGTCGTGCCCTGGAGCGTCGGGATCTCGTGCTGCTTCGCCCAGTGCGACCAGCACCTCGTTATCGGTCATACGCAGGTGATCTTCCAACTCCACCGAAAACTTTCCCGATGACAGCCAGTTCACTAGAAAATCTTTCAGATGAGTGTCATAGATGCGGCGCACGGGATGGAAATACAATTGGGTGAACATGAAAAACCGTGCGAGCGATAGCGCCTCGGCGGCGTGCAATCCCCCATACTCTATCCCTAAGGTTGCCGTACTGCTACCATCCGTGCTTTCGCTCTTCGGCAAGATGCGGAGTGTGTCGATCAAACGGTGCTGATCGAATCTTCCGTAGGCGACGCCGGCATGGTACGAGTCGCGCAGCAGATAATCCATGCGGTCGACGCCAAAAGCATTCCCGACGATAATCTGCGAGAGCACCTCCTCCCAATCCGAGTACGGAATCTCGCCGAGTATCTTTTTAAGCGACTTAGATCCTACGGCCAGCTTGGCAATATGCTCGGCTTGTGGGGGCGGTTGCATCGCTTTCCAGATGGCCTGCATCTCGTCGCTCATGATCAAAGCATGCGTCAGTCGCTCGTGATCCCACCCATCCGGCAGCAATTCATGCTCAGCCGCATGAGAGAAGGGCAAGTGTCCGATATCGTGGCACAGGGCCGCCATGCGGATAACCCGCCGCCAATAACGCAGCGCATCATCGTCCGGCAAGAAATCCGGTAAGTCGCGTATATCAGGATGGATGTTGCCGGGCGCTGTAACGACATTGAAGACGCGCTCCGCCAAGTCCATCACGCCAAGGCAGTGCTCGAACCGCCGATGCGTAGCGCCGGGATAGACGAGATACGTCATTGCCAGTTGATGGATGTAGCGCAGCCGCTGGAACGGACGTGAATCGAGCGCTCTACGCTCATCCGAATCGAGGCGGATGAATACGTGGATCGGGTCACGAACCTCGTGAAGGCGCTTTACCACCGCTACCTCGTCGCACTATTACTATCTCGGGTTAGGCTATGATACCACGACGATCAATACTCGGTCTACGACCTATCAGACATTATATTAGCACAAAAGTTCTAATGATGCCTGGTTGTGGGCAAGCCCGAGCGGCCACATGCAATTCTCTCTTACGAATGAGAACGGCTTTCTACGGTGGCGGTGATACTATTGTATGTAGTGCCCTACCTGACGCGGTTCCGGCGGCTGCACATCATGGTGATTGAAGGCCCAAGGAAGGAGGACATCGGTGTCGCTGACCGTTGTCGACACGTCTCGCTTCAACGGGGGACACGTCGCGGATCAAGATGGCGGCCCGTCCATCGTGCACATCGCGGAGGTGGCCGTTCCCAAGGTGCTGCCGGATGACACCGAGATCATCCTGAGCGGCATCCTTATAGAACCCAATCCCTACCTCGCGTTCGTGGGCATGTCCCTCGATAGCCCATACATGGCCGAGATTGACGCCTCCAACACGGCCGAGCGATAGTGCCGTCATCGCGGTCGCGCTCAGGTGTACGCTCGTGACGCGCAACATTGTAGACTTTAGGGACGTGCCCGGATTGGCCCTCGACGATTGGATGGCGCCGTGAGGGGACGAGAAAGGCCCTTGGTGCGCCTATGAGTGGCGGTCCTGTGTCGGAGCATCTGAGCGGGTTGTTGGCGCAAGAGGTGAAGCGCCACGGCGTCGTGGTATGGTACGACGCGGATGCGCACTTCTCGGAGTTTGTGCAGAGTCTGGCGCTCGACCATGCGACGGTCGTCCCATTCCGTGGCAGTTACTATCGCCTCCGACACGACATCGAGCCCGCCTACGCGGCGTACGACCGCGACACCGTCGCCACCCTGCCCGGCCTCATCCTGTACGTACCACGCGCACCCCTGGCGCCCGAGGCCGACGTGCTGCGCGGGCCGAGCCGCGCGGGGAAAGTCTTCGACGTCAGCCTCCGCGCCGTTGCCCGCGAAGCCCTCGGGGAGCGAATACCGGCGGCGAAGCTCGACGATTTGCTGCGCGACGAGCGCCTGACGCTGGCCGATCTCGACCGCCTTGGGACCACGACGACAGGCGATGTATCGGTTATCGGCCTGGTGTTCGGCACGACATCGCCAACGGAGATCGCGACGCGCTACCTCGGTGAGCCGCTCTGGCGTGACCTCGCCAAAGAAACCGATAAGCGTCACGGACGTCAGGATCTCGCCGCCGTGTTCGAGACCGCGTTGGGATTGCCCCCCTTATCCACATCCAAGATGGGGCACGAGGCACTGCGGGACGCTCTTGCCCGCCACGTTCTACTCGCCGCATTCCGTGCCGGCCTACCCGCTCAGCGTGTTCCCGCGGCCCTCGCGGCGTTCCCCCAACCGTCCTCGCCCGCACAGGTGGCCGCCTGCATCGCCGTTGTGGAGGCCATGCGTGAACGGCAGTCGATGCGGACGGCCTACATCGCGTGGGCTCAAGACGTGCAGAATGAGGTGCGCCTGGGTGACCTGGAGCTACCGTCCGAAGCCGCCGATGGTATCGTCTTCCCTCGACAGGACGATGTGCTGCTACGTCGTGCGATCGATTTGGCCGGGCAGGGAACGGACGGAAACGGGGCGTGGACCGTGATGCGTGACGAGGCCGTGGCGCGGGCGACGGGTTTCTGGGCGCAGGCCGAGCCAGGACGCGACGTGGCCTGGCGCACCGTCGCCGCGACGCTCGACCTGCTCTCTGTAGCGGCGCGGGTGCGGCAGGACCTCGCCAAAGTGCCGAGCAAGGCGACGCCGGGCGAGTTGGTGCGGCAATACGCCGCGAGTTTTCCCGAGTCCGCCCGCGAGACCGGCGCCGGGGGGTGGTACCGTCTGGATGCGCTGCATCGGGAGGTCGAGTACCTGGTGACAGGGCTCGGCGAGGCATTCGCCGACGGAGGGATGGAGCGGCTGTTGCATCGGGCGCGCCAGGTACATCGAGGGGCGGCAGAGGCGCTGAACACGCGCCTTATCGCCGCCATCGAGAAAGTCGGTTTCGACTTCGCACCGCTCGACCCGCAGGCGGATACGTTCGACCGCTATGTACGCCCCTCCCTCGACGCGGGGCCGGTCGCCTACGTCCTGGTGGATGCCCTGCGCTATGAAATGGGCATGGAGTTGTTCGCGAGCCTATCACACGCCGGACGCATGCGCGACGCGCACGCTCATCCAGCGATTGGCGTCGTGCCCACCATCACACCGATCGGCATGGCCGCGTTGCTGCCGGGGGCTGAGGAGGGGATCGGCCTTGTCCCCGCCAGCGGTGATGTGGCGGCCGTGGTCAAGGATCACGTCCTCAAGAACTACGCCGACCGCAAGGCCCTCTGGAGCGACCGCTTCGACAGTCGCCTCGCCGACCTCACCCTCGGAGAGGTGCTGACCGTGCGCGCGGACCGGCTCAAGAAAGCGGTGGCGGGCAAGACGCTTATCCTGGTGCGCTCACAGGAAATCGACGAGTTCGGCGAACAGGGCAATCCCTACCAGGCCCGTCGCACGATGAGCGAGGTGATCGGCGACGTCAAGAAAGCCGTCAGCCTGCTCGCCAACGCCGGCGTGTCCCGCTTTGTCGTCGCCGCCGACCATGGCCATCTGTTGTTCGAGGAACTCGGCGATGATCAAAAGATCGACCCGCCCGGCGGCGAGACCGTGAGCCTGCACCGCCGGTGCTGGGCCGGTCGCGGCGGGACCACGGCGCCAGGCGTGCTGCGCGTGAAGGCGGCGGACATGGGCATGGGCGGCGATCTGGAGCTGGCCTTCCCGCGCGGGTTGGGCGCGTTCAAGGCGGGCGGCGCGACGACCTATTTCCACGGCGGCCTTTCCCCGCAAGAGTTGATCGTGCCGATCTTGACGTTTACGCTTGAAGGCGCGCGACCGGCAAACGAGGGCGCGACCGGCTTCTCACTTGGTTTCCCACAGGGCAAGATCACGACGCGCGTGTTTACGGTGACGGCTCGCTTCGATCAATATCAGCGCGGCCTGATGGATGACCCGGCCGTCGCCGTCACGCGGCGTGTCCGATGCAATGCCTGGGATGGTAAGCGGAGCGTGGCGCGGGCATTGGCGGCTCTCTCGGGCTTCGAGCCCGCCACGGCCGAAGTGGCCCTGGAGACGGGGCGAGACAATTCGATCACCCTGGTGCTCGACGACGAGATGGAGGGGGCGGGGACGTTGCGCCTGCGCCTGCTCGACGCAGAGACGGGCGCGGAGTTGAGCGGACTGCCGAAGGTAGGATATGAGCTCTCATTCTGATACGCTTGACGACAAGGCTAACGCGGTCTTTGGCGGCAAGGTCGTGCGCAAGGACCTCGTACGACGTGTGAAGGTCGGCGCCAACGTGCCCGTCTACGTACTCGAATACCTGCTTGGCCGCTATGCGGCTTCCAACGACGAGGCCACGATCCAGGTGGGCATGCGCGTCGTCGACGACACACTCTCGCGCAACTTCGTGCGGCCCGACGAGGCCGAGCGCATCCGCTCGCTGGTCAAGGAGCGCGGCAAGTACACCGTCATCGACAAGGTGCGAGTGCGCCTGCTCGACAGCGAGGACAAATACTGGGCCGAGTTGGTCAACTTCGGCCACAAGTACGTCCATGTCCCGGCGCACTACCTCAGCCAGTACGAGCGCCTCCTGGAGGGCGGTATCTGGGCACAGATTGATCTGGAGTACCACGCCGACGAGGAGGCCGGTGGCCGGCAGCGCCCCTTCGTCATCACGGGCATCAAGCCGATCCAGCTCGCCAGCTTCCGCCTGGAGGAGTACATCGAGGGGCGCAAAACGTTCACGACCGATGAGTGGCTCGACCTGCTCATTCGTACCATTGGCTTCGAGCCGTCGGAGTTCAGCCGCCGCCTCAAGCTGCTCTTCCTGTTGCGCCTCGTGCCGATGGTCGAGCGGAACTACAACCTCGTCGAGCTCGGCCCGCGCGGGACCGGCAAGAGTTTCGTCTACCGCGAGGTCTCGCCCTACAGCATCCTCGTGTCCGGCGGGCGGACGACCGTCGCCAACCTGTTCTACAATATGGCCAGCGGCAAGATGGGTCTCGTCGGGCTGTGGGATGTGGTGGCCTTCGATGAGGTTGCCGGGATCGAATTCTCCGACCGGACCGCCGTGCAGATCCTCAAGGACTACATGGAGGCGGGCTCGTTCAGCCGTGGACGCGAGGAGTTGATCGCCGATGCGAGCATGGTCTTCCTGGGCAACATCAACGCGCCGCTGGAGGTCCTGATGCGAACCGGCCACCTCTTCCAGCCGCTGCCGGAGGCCATGCAGGACATGGCGCTGATCGACCGTCTCCATTGCTACCTACCTGGCTGGGAAGCGCCCAAGATGCAGTCAGAGTACTTCACTGACCACTATGGCTTCGTTGTGGACTACCTGGCCGAGGCGTTGCGCGATCTGCGGACGCAGAACTTCACCGACATCATCGACGGACGCTTCTCGCTCGGCTCGCAACTCAACGTACGCGACGCCAAGGCCGTGCGCAAGACCGTCGCGGGCCTCGTCAAGCTCCTGCATCCGCACCGGGAGGTGACCGACGACGAACTCGTCGAGTATCTGACCCTCGCGTTGGAGTGCCGGCGGCGCGTGAAAGAGCAGCTCAAGAAGATGGGCTCCTTCGAGTACTACCAGACCGCGTTTTCGTACATCGACGAACGGACGATGCAGGAGCACGTCGTCGGCGTGCCGGAGCAAACGGGCTCCCATCTCCTCTCGACAGATCCGTTGCCCGCCGGCTCCGTCTACGCCGCGGGCCTAACCTCGGATGACCGTGTGGCGCTGCGCCGCATCGAGGTAGCCCGGCTCGGCGGCTCTGGTGGTCTCAAGATCACGGGGCAGGTCGATCGCGCGGTGAAGAATAGCATTACCACGGCGTTCGACTACGCCCGTGCGCGCAAGCGGGAGTTCGGCATCGAGAAAGAGTTGGATAGCTACGATCTGCACGTACAGATCATCGACCTGATGTCAGGGTACGAGGGGGGCGGCGTGGGCGTCGCTTGCTTCGTTGCGCTCTACTCGGCATTGAAAGACCAGCCGGTACAACCGGCAATGGTCGTCTTCGGCGACCTCACCATTCAGGGCAACGTGATCGCCGCTCACTCGCTCAGTGAGCCGTTGCAGGTGGCGATGGACAATGGCGCGCGGCGCGCGCTTATCCCGCTAGAGAACAAGCGCAGCTTCCTGGAGGTGCCCGGCGACGTCGTCGAGCGCGTCGATCCGGTCTTTTACAGCGATCCGATCACAGCGGCATTGAAGTCGATAGGAGTTGGCTAACCAATGGGCGTGAGCGCCCCCGAGAAACGACGTAGAGATAGTATGTCAGCGTTCGCGGAAGAACTCGACGACCTCGCGGCGCTCCTCTTCGCTGGCCATGACCTCGATGAACGAGATGCGGTGCCAGGCGAAGATGATGCTCGACATGCCCTGCGTGACGTAGCGCAGCGGCTTGCCGTCGCGTGAGCGTGGGTTCATGAAGGCGGCGCTGGTGTCGTTTGGGCCGGGCAGGTCGTCTATGTCGGCCACAAAAGGGTCTTCGTTGGTGAGGTGGACGATCACGTTGCGCATTGTCGCTCCGTTCTATTAGCCTTTAGCCTTTAGTAATTAGCCTTTAGCCTTTGGTCGTTGATGACTGTCTACGTTGCTATTGTCGGCATGACCATGCTACTTGTCTACCAACTCAAGCTACTAGCTACTAGCTAACGGCTAATTACTAATAACTATTTACTAATCGTGATGGCATACACGTTATGGTCGTTGCAGCCGAAGAAGACGGCGTCGCCGACGACCAGCGGCGAACCTGGGATAGGGCCGCCGGCACGGTACGTCCACAGGTTCTTGCCGGACTTCAACTGCAGTCCGTACACCTGCTCGTCGACGCCGGTGACCACCACGGTATCGCCGAGCAGCGCCAGGGAGCTGGTGATCTGGCCGTTGGTCGCGAACTTCCAGAGCTGGCGGCCCGATTTGGCCTCGATGCCGTACACGTTGCCGTCGACCGACCCGACGACGATGATGCCGTCCTTGATGCGCGGCGACGAGACGATGTAGTGGCCGGTCTTGAACTTCCACAAGAGCCAGCCCATCTCGGCGTCGAAGGCGTAGAGGTGAGAGTCGAGCGAGCCGACGTAGATGAAGCCGTTGTGGGCCAGCGGTGAGCTGGTCACGCCGCGCAGGGTCTGGAATTTCCACTTGATGGCCCCGCTCTCGGCGTCGATGGCGTAGAGGTGTGTGTCCTCGGAACCGACATAGACCATCGGACCGGCGACGACGGGCGTGGAGCGGAGCGGCTTCCACGTCTTCGTCTTCCAGACCTCGACGCCGTTGGCGACGTTCAGGGCATAGAGGTGGCCGTCGTCGGAGCCGATGTACACGTGCTTGCCCGCCGCGTGCGGCGACGAGCGCACCGGGCCGCCCGTGGCGAAGCGCCAGCGCACCCGCTTGTCCTTGGTGTCGATGGCGTAGACGGTGTGGTCTTCGGAGCCGAAGATGACGAGGTCTCCGTGCGGCAGCGGCGTGCCACAGATCCCGGCGTCGGTGGCGAACTTCCAGGCCAGCGTGCCCTTGCCGGCGTTGAGAGCGTAGAGGTTGCCATCATAGGAGCCAATATAGAGCGTCTTGCCCGAGAGCGCCGGGGTGGAGCGCACCTCGTCGCCCGTGTCGAAGCGCCAGCGTAGCGTGACGTGTTCGTCAGAGACGGCTCCACCAACCGTGGCCGTGGCCGGTCTGGACGGCATGATGGCGGACAGTCCGGCCGTTTGCACGCGGCCTCCAGCCGCGAGCAAGGCCGCCTTCATGTCGGCCGCGGAGGCGTAGCGATCCTCGACGTCGTACGAGAGCGCCCTCATGATCACGGTCTCGACGGCTGGGGTAACGCTGGGGTTGAGCGCGCGGGGCTTGCGCTCGTGGAAGGTAAACGGCGCCTCGAGGCGCGGATCGCTGCGCGTGAGCAGGTGGTGCATCATGGCGCCGAGCGAGTACAGGTCGCCGCGCAACTCGGCCAGGCCGCGGTACTGCTCGGGCGGACAATAGCCCTCGGTCCCGATCATGGTACCCTTACGGCCGGACTGGAAGGCCTTGGCGATGCCGAAGTCGATCAGGACGACGCGATCGGCGTCGGAGAGCATCACATTGGAGGGCTTGAGGTCACGGAAGACGATCGGGGTCGGCTTATGGTTGTGCAGGTAGTGCAGCACGTCCAGGACCTGCACCGCCCAGTCGACCACGGTAGCCTCGGGCAACTGCTGCGTCGCCTGGTTGAGCACGGTTTCCAGGTCGTTGCCGCGCACGAACTCCAGCACCAGGTAGACCTGCTTCCCGTTGGCGAAATAGTCGAAGACCTTGGGGATGGCCGGGTGCGAAAGGCTGGCCAGCAGGTTGGCCTCGCGCTCGAAGCTGGCCAGGAGTTGCTGGCGGTCGCTGAGAGTTGCCGTGGTGTCGGCCATCTCCTTGACGGCGCAGGGCTTGAACGTGGTGGCGAAGCGCAGATCGCGGGCGGCGTAGACCGTACTCATCCCGCCGAGACCAAGCACTTTGTTGATCTCGTAGCGATCGACCAGGATGGCGCCGCGCTTGAGGACGGAGCGGTTACTGCTCCCCGCGCTCTCGGCGGACGCCACGGCGCTGGCGTTGTTCTCGAAGCCATCGACCACGCTGGCGCCATTCTCGAAACCATCGACCACGGATGAGCCTTTCTTGTCGTTAAACCGGCGTCGCGCTCTCTTACCCTCTGTTGAATCCTATGCTACGACCCCCACCCGGCGCGACGCCATAGGCCGTTCGGGCTATGAGGAGCCGCGATTACGACGCAACACGCGAGGGGTAAAACTGTGCTCCTGTCTCGAATTCGGCCTCCGTATTGGGGATAGCTTTCCAGTCGTTCTTACCCTCCTGTTGCTGCTGCAAGACGACCCGGATGTGACGCCGCAAGCACGTCTTGCAGTATTGGAGCTGCAGTTCCGACGCGGCGCCAAAGTGCCTTTGTCTCGTCCCTTCACCACTGGCCGCGTGCCGGGCGAGGGCCGCGTGGAATTGTCCGCCTCGCAACAGGTCAAGCGCCTCGCCGTACGCCGGGGCTGCCGCCGCGACATCCGGGAAATAGCGTTTCTCGGTCTTTTCGGGGAAGAAGTAGCGCGCGCACGCTGTGCAATACGTCAGGGAACTGAGATAAGCGTAGACGGAGGCGCCGCCGACGAAAAAGCCGAGTACCTGCAGGCCGGCCGCCACGTATCCCAGGGGACCCAGGCCAATACCTCCGCCGACACACCCGTGGACGCAGAGGGACATGTTGCTCAGCGCGATGCCAAGGTAGTCGGTGAACGAGATGAACTCGCGCACGTGCTGGCCATCGACGGTGGTGAAATAGTAGTCCAGGTAGTTGATCAAGAAGAATGTCAGCGCCGACAGGGCCAGGACGCCGATCAGAAGGGTACCCGTTGGTTTGTAGTTCAGCCAGCGACCGGCGAAGTAGCATCCGCTCGCGGCCACGAATCCCGAGAGCAGCGCGCCAACCGGGACGATGAACCACAGCGAGAAGCTGTACAAGGAAAACCCCGTCGTGAGATCGACAAAGGCGAGCACGATACATGTCAGGAGCGTCGTGACGCCCGTTACTAGCAGGACAGCTACCTCTTTTACGGTCTTGCCCATGATGATCCTCGTTCCCTCTTTTTTTATTGGCTACAGCTGAGAAAGGCCCCGACGATGGTGCGCCGGCGCACGACCGGGACAAGTCACGCCATGTCCGCACGTGCATGCGACAGTTGAGATAAGTTTACCATAGCGACCCATGGCGTGTGTCGAATGGCTAACCCTCCCCGGCGTCCGCACGTCACCACCGCGTCGACCCCGTCACGCCACCGCGTTGTCCTGACCGGTTCCCCCCCTCGTAGCCATAGCCGCTGTCGCATCGTTACGTTACTACTCCCGCGCGCTAGGACGCTATAGGCCATAGGGGCTATCAGGGCCACTTTATAGTCATCGATCATGGAATGAGTAGCGGCGTATGCAATGCGCCCCTATCGGAACGTGGACATCCAGGGCAAGCATGACAGGGTCCCGAGGGGCTATAGCCGGAGTTGACGGCGACGTGGCCGGCGGGCATACTGGGGCGAAGACCGATAGAGGGATGAGGCAGCGAGGAGGAGGACGACACAATGGCCTATCAGACCCTGGTGATCGAGGATACCAACGGCGTGCGCGCCATCACGCTGAACCGCCCCGACGCGCTCAACGCCTTCAACGAGGCGCTCAAAATCGAGCTCGCCGACGCCCTCGCCGCGGCCGCGCGCGATGCGACGGCCCGCGCCGTGGTCATCACGGGCGCCGGCCGCGCCTTTTGCGCCGGACAGGACCTCAAGGACCGCGCGAACGCCGACGTGTCGCTCGGGGAGTCGTTGCGCGCGCGCTACAACCCGATCATCATGCGCGTGCGCGAGATGGAGAAGCCGGTCATCGCCGCGGTCAACGGGGTGGCCGCGGGAGCGGGCTGCTCGTTGGCGCTGGCCTGCGACCTGCGCATCGCTGCGGAAGGGGCCAGCTTCATCCAAGCCTTCGTGCGCATCGGGCTGATCCCCGACTCGGGCGCGACCTTCTTCCTGCCGCGCCTGGCCGGACTGGGCAAAGCGTTCGAGTTGGCCGTCACCGGCGACGCGCTGCGGGCCGGCGAGGCCGAGCGGCTGGGCATGGTCAACCGCGTGGTCCCCGCGGCGGAGCTGATGTCCGTGACCATGGAACTGGCCGGGCGGCTGGCGCAGGCGCCGACGCGCGCCATCGGGCTGACCAAGCGGGCCATGAACCGCGCCCTGCTCACCAGCCTGGAGGAATCGTTGGACTACGAAGCCTCGATGCAGGAACTGGCCGGCCGTACCCACGACCATGCCGAGGGCGTGCAGGCCTTTATGGAGAAGCGAGCGCCGCATTTTACGGGCAACTGAGCGCGCTTTGACAAGTAGGCCCGGTATCGCTGACTATGAAAGAGGGAGGGGTATCCAGGCCACCCAGACGTGACGCGGACTGGGGCTCCAAGAACGTTGTGCTACGGAACGCGGCACAAGCCGGTGGGAGGCCTGGAATGGTCAGGACTATGGAGGGATACGACATGGCTGCAACCTGGGGACGCTCGATGCGCGCTACAACGTCAGTGTGCCTTGGTCTCGCCGTACTGACACCGGTTGCATCAGCTGTGCAGGCCACGCCGTTCCCATCTATCTCCTACTTTCACCTGCCAGGGAACGTTGCCGGCGCGTCTGCTCAGCCTGTTGGGACGGGACCGGGCGCGTCGAGCGATCGCAGCGGTCGTCGTCGCTGCACGAGCGGCAGCGCCCCTGTCGCGCTCTCCTGCTACTCGTACAGCTACAACGTGATCCCCAACGTGCCCACGCGCATGCGCGTCGATCCGCACGGCAGCCAGGCCTTCGAGGGGGCGTATTTTGTCTCCATCTTCGACACGGATGAGCAGGCCAGACAGGACAATGTGGCGGCACGGGAGAGCAGCGCGACTGGCGGTCCAGAAGGTCCGTCCCGAGCGTATACATTCCTGCCCATTGCCCGGCCTGTCGCGTCCAACGAGTGGCTGCGCGGCGGCATCGCGAGCAACACGACCGCGGATTGCTATGCGCAAGGCGGCGTGCGGTACCAGAATGTGACCATGAGCGCGGCCATCTTCGCGCGCGACACGATTACCCCAGCAGGATTTGTGACGTGCCAGGCCTCGTACAAGTGGACCACCCGGGTCCTCGCCGCGCTGTATGCCCGCGCGTTGCCGTACGTATCGGGGATTTCAGGGACGCCCACGCAACCTCAAACGAGCACGATTACTCCGTCCACAGGCGCATACACGATCGTCGATCTTGGTGCGTTGCCAGGCTCCCCGAGCAGCAGCGCTGCCGCGATCAATGCCACGGGGGATGTCGTAGGGAGCAGCGGCTCCGGGGGCAGTCAAGTGTTCCTCTACACGGGTGGCGCGCTGAGAGACCTTGGAACTATGGGCGGCTTGAACGCCGGGGCCGCCGCCATTAACGATGCAGACCAGGTGGTTGGCATCATCACGCCACGGCAAGGGCCACCTCACGCCTACGTGTATGCGCGTGGTTCGGTGAAGAACATCGGGGTAGGGGGCGCGGAAGTCACCAGCTACGCAACGGCTATTAACGATGCGGGTCAGATCGTCGGCGTATTCAGCAGCGCCAACGGGCCGCGGCATGCATTCTTGTATAGCAAGGGGCAGGCGCGCGACCTGGGTACCCTGCCGGGCTATCAAAACAGCTCGGCGCAAAGTATTAATGCGGCTGGACAGGTTGTTGGCCAAGCTTTCACATTCAACAGATCGACCGGCGTCGATCAGGCGCGAGCGTTCCTCTACAGCGATGGTGTGCTGCGTGGTTTACCTCTACCTACGGGAGCCTCCGCCGGGGCTACCAGCATTAATGACGTTGGCCAAGTCGTGGGCGGCATGACTACGAAGGACGGAATGTCAGATCATGCCTTTCTCTACGATGTCAACCGCAAGGTGTCGCGCGACCTTGGAGTATTACCAGGCTATCCATCTAGTACCGCCGCCAGCATCGACGATGCGGGCCAGATCGTGGGAGTGGTAGGCCCGATGGGCAATGCGGCGCAGGGCGTCGCCGGGGACTTGCTGCGGCCCTTCATCTATGATAAGGGGGCTATGAGAGACCTGAATACCTTGTTGCCGCCAAACTCCGGCTGGACGTTGCACTCCGTTGGAGGAATCAACCCTAAAGGGCAGATCGTGGGCGCCGGACTGTTCAAAGGGCACGTCCGCGCCTTCCTAATGACGCCGTATCAGTCGTCGTGAGCGGACAAAATAAATTGTCACGCCTCGCCGCGCAACGCCCCCGCATGGCGCACGCCCAACGCTCCATCGGCAGCATCGCGCATAACACGACGACAGGGTGCTATTTACCCGTCTACTGCGCACTCGGCAACCATGCAACGATCCCGATCGGGTAAGAATGTGGTTGCCGGTAGACAGTCGAAATGGCTCTCGATGAGACATTTATGACGTGGACCTCGACCGGATTGTTGGGGAAATTGCCCGGCAGCTCTTTTGTATACGCGAGGAATCGGCCGTCGGGAGACCAGCGAGGTTGGCCTAGTGGCATCGTCGTGCGCGCGAGGATGGTTGTGGAACCCGTCGCTATGTTGCGCACAGAAAGGGTTGAGACAAAATGGGGATCGTAGCGCGTCGGGCGAGAGATCACGACGAGAGAGGTCCCATCCGGCGACACGACACCTGCAACGCGTGGGACTATGAGCCGTCGTGACCCGCTCGGGATCGCGATCTCCTCCAAGCCACGCGGAGTGTTGGCGTACACGGCTGTTCCGTCTGGAGTCCAACTTAGAAGCCCAAAGGGGCCGCCCACCCCCATCGTCGTCGCGCTCATGATGAGTTGCGGTTTCTTCGTCCCATCGTACCGAACGGTCCACAATCCGTCACCCGTCATCGTATCTACCGTCGGCGCGCCACATCCACAACCCATATTGCGTGTGTCGCGCATGTAGGCTATGGTGTAGCGATCAGGGCTCCAGGCCACGGCGGTTACATCGACCGCAACCCCGTGATGCGGGTCCCCACCTACGAACTGATAGGGCGACGAGCCGTTGGCATTAACAATCCACAGACCGCCTAACTGCTCGGCGAGGGCAATAAAGCGACCGCGGGGCGACGGCGCACCAGAGATGAAATAGCCGTTACCGTAAGAGGCAGTTCCCAAAAGATGTGTAGGTGCGTCAACACCTACCGAGTAGAGGGATGCTCGACCAGACGTGCCCGGAGACGCCTCTTCGATAACAAGCGGACCGTTAGTGGGACTGTGGATCGTTGCTGCTAGGAATCGGGTCCGTGTCGAGAGGACAATAGCGCCGACCAGAGCAAAGAAGGTGAAGATTGTACGCAACGTGACGCGCCCCAATGGCAAAGTTCTTTTAATCTCCATAGGCGCCATGCTATCTCCTTTTGTGACATCGTCGCCTGATGTTGTCATGTTCGTCGACGGCTACCAACGCTAGAGCGCCGTCCAAGTCATCGTGAGAGGGCTTGGCAAGCGGGATGGCGAGGGCATAGGCTGGCGGGAGCCGGCGGGCAGTTAGTAGCTGACGCCGCTCATCGACAAACCAAGGTTGAAGTGATAAACCGCACCACCCTCCGCCCGTCTAGCCGTGTCGGTAAACGTACCGATCGGCTGGTACATGGTACTGCCGCCATACGCGCCGAAACTCTGACCAGGACCCGAGCAGAACGCCACGTGCGCAAAGTTTGTGTACTGCGCTATGTCTTGAGAATTCTGGGTGGCAGCGTACCCTATCTCAGACGCATCGACGACGAAGAGCAAGTCGCCTTCGACCGCCTGGTCAAGGTGGTCGGCCGTGAGTACTGTCGCCCCTCTGCTCACGAAGTAATCGAAGATACCATTTGGCCCCCCATCCGTGTTATGGTCCGTACCATTGGCGGGAGACCATGTTGCGATAAGGTTGGGATACTGACACATAGCGAACGCGTAGGCGATTAATCCGGAGCAGTCGACAGCCTTCGGACCCGCGCGCCCCATATATACGGGAAGTTTGCCAGGTTATTTTCCGCATAGCGTAACGCCTGTGCGGCCAAGTCGCCCCCGGCAGCAGTACTATGTTGTGCCGTTGTACCACTCTGGTGGGTACGGCTCAGGAGAGAGCCGAGCACGTACCCATGATGCGTGCCCTGGTAGGTCACCGGGTACCACGGCCCACCAGATCCTGCGACCGGTTGGCCCGTGGCCTCAACCTCCGACCTGTTCGGAATCCAGTGCGTGCTGAGCGCAACAGCCGGCGCATCGTGGCTCGGCCGAGTGTGCAGATGGGCGCCTACGTACGTCGGGTCCTGCGTCTCCACGTACATAGGAAGCGTCGCCGGCGCGGGATGCTGCGATCCGGGGTGGACACCGGTCGCGTCGGGCTGCGGCGCCGGCTGCGGCGCGGGCGTACGGTCCGGCGGGGCGTGGTGCGACGCACTGGGGGCAGGGGTTGGGACAGGGGCGCGATGGGCAGCGCAGGCGCGCTCTGGCCCTGCGTCGCCCGGTGCTCGGTGACCACGATGTGCTCCGTCGCCCCCTCCGGGACCCACAGGTGCTCCGACACCTCACTGGTCACGTGGCCGTTCACCACCACGTCCACCGTCACGTCCACGTCCTCGGTCCGGGTCGTGGGGGCCGTCGCCGGGGCCGCGGGCCCGTCGTGAGCCGCGGGGGCGGAGGTCGCAGGCGTCCGCGGGCCGAAGCGCCGGTTGAGCATCCCGTTGACCCGCATCGTGTTGATAGCCTGATTGGCCGCCAGCTCCTCGGGCGTCAGCGCCGGGCGGGCGGCGGGCGCGTAGCCCTGCTCCTGGCCGTGCTTCTGGCCGTGGCTGGTCGGCGTGCGGCGTGTGGTCGTCCCGCGCTTGTGCTCGTTGCTCGTAGTCCATGCTCAGTATCTCCCCAGGCCCGGCCTGTTACTCGTGTGCGCCCGGCCCTGCTCCGGCGCCAGGACCATGGTGATCCGGTCGTCGAACAGTTGACCCATCGTCCTGAACTCCCCGCGTAGCGCCCGTAGCAGCCGCGCTCCGTTGATGGGGCCGCCCTCCTCGGCCGCCGGGTGCGCCGCGCTCAGCGCCGCGTTCATGATGGCCCCGCCCGGCAGGGCGTCGTACACGGCAGTCACAGTCACGGCGGCCAGGATGGGTGCGGGCAGGGTCACACTTGGCCCGCCGCGAACTCCGAGAGCATGCCACCGCCTTCCGTTGCCGTCACCTCTCCCGAGGTGGCCAACGCGCATACCTGTCCCCACGACGGTACCACATCCTCGCCCGGTCGGCAATCCCCTTTACGTCACAACATGCGTCACCACATGTGTTTCAGGGCTGGGCCAACGGCGCGTACACTGACGGCGCATGATCGTGATATGAGCGCGGCGCTTTGTAAGACTACTCTTGCAACTGCCGTTCGCGAAAGACGTCGAGCGGATAGAGGCTCATGCCGCCCGCGATGACCCGCGTCACGCGCCCCTGGTCGTCGCGCACGTAGCGCATCGTCTCGCCCGGCGCGCCGTAGCCGCTCGCCGCTATGATGCGCAGCGTGTCGTCGTCGTCCACGGCCAGCCGCGTCACGGGTGTCAGCGGATCCTCGGCATCCGGGTTCAGCGCGACCAGCGCATCGCCGAACGGGGCCACGTCGGTGACACCCCACATGTTGACAAAGCGCCCGGTGAAGCGGTCGTAGAGGCCGGACGGCCGCCCCGGTGCGGTCTGGGTTTGCTCCAGCGCGAAGTCGATGATCCTGACGACCGTGCGCGCGAGGAGGGCGGCGGGGCCGCCTATCTCGTTGGTCAGCACCGTGACGGCCAGACGATCGCGCGGGTCGAACAGCGTCCTGCTGGCATGGCCCGGGAAAGCGCCCCCATGGCCGACCATCCGCCGCTTGCCCAGTTCAAGGATGCTGAATCCCAGGCCGTAGCGTTCGTCCGATCCGTCGATCCGCCAGGACGGCTGCTGCATCTCCCGCTTGGCCGCGTCGCCGAGCAGCGTGTCGTCCCCGAAGAAGTGCGCGGCCGCGTAGCGGCACAGATCCTCCGCCGTGGAATAGAACCCCGTCGCCGGCGCCAGGGCGCCCGTGGCAACGTCCGGGATGGGGCGCCGCGGCAGGCCGAGCCGCCGCGCGGTATAGCCCGTGGCCAGCCGCTCCCGCGCATGGGCGTCTGTCTCCGGTCCGGTATCGAGCAGGTCCAGGCGGTCGACGATGTGGTGCCTGACGTACTGGTGGTACGGCAGGCCGGCGGCCGCCTCGATCACCAGGCCGAGCAGCCCGTAGCCGATATTGGAATACTTGAAGGCCTCGTTGGCCGCCACCGCCGCGCTCCCGTCCTCCGCCAGCCGGCGCAGCCCGTCGCCGTCGGGAAACTCCGCGTCCAGTTGCCAGTAGTCCGCGTCGTTGCCGTCGCGCACGAGTCCCGTGGCGTGGCTCAGCGCCTGGCGGACCGTCACCCGCGCCAGGTCGCCCTGTTGCTCCAGCCAGGGGATATACTGCGCGAGCCGGTCGTCCAGGCGCAGCGTCCCCTGCTCCATCAATTGCATGACCGCCGTGGCGGTGAACGTCTTGGAATGGGAGGCGACGCGGAAGATGTGCCGTGGGGTCATGGGGGTCTGTCTCTCAAGGTCGGCGTAGCCATAGCCCCTGGCGAGGAGGAGCCCGTCGTCATGCCAGATCGCGACCACGACGCCGGGCAGCTCGCGCCGGTCCTGCTGATACTCCACCCACTGATCGGCGTAGGCCACTCCATCGCGCAGCAAATCCAAATCTATCCCGTCCATGCGCACGCGCCCAACCGTGGTCATGGCTTTCCCCTCCGTTCCCCGGCCGCTCGTCATGTTGTTCTTTATTGTACAGGCGCACGCGTCCCGATTGCACCCTCGATTTTCGCTCGGGGTGCACCTTACAATGGTGGAATCCGACCTGCGACGGCGGTCGCATGGCACACCACGGACACTGCGGTGTCAGAACGGGGCCAAGAGCAGCGTGGCGGCGGACCACACCCGACCGCAGTCGGCCCGTCGTGTGCCATGCGACACATGCGGACTGGCCCCCGACCGGCTGCGGCCGGTCCCGGTCCAGCCGGGCAGTCG
>JAABUX010001915.1_pt1 | contig 30348 bp, 21 predicted proteins | sample 5561851 | NCBI WGS metagenome assembly JAABUX01 (sample SAMN10711883, study PRJNA513361) | rock metagenome | isolation source: Antarctica rocks | place: Antarctica: Victoria Land, Richard Nunatak red sandstone | collected 2016-01-03 | reverse complement strand
TCCAAACCAACATGGGTTGAAACAGCTACACAATGCCACCGAATCGGAGCTACCCACCCGTCTACAAAATGAGGGGATTCGTGAGGGCCAACTCAGGCCTTGTTAGGCAATTTGCTTCTTTCTCAACTCGGCGACTGCCGAATACTCGGGGTCGCGGTCAAGTTCCATCTCGCTCGCAAGGTCTTCAAAGGTGGCGAAGAGATCGGCCGACATACGAATTTTATTATCAAGAAACGCGCCAGCAATCGTATCGAGCGCGAGTCCATATTCACCCACCTCAATGAACTGTAAGACATCTGCCTTGAAGTAACCTCGTAGTGGAAGGGCAAGTTCGTGTAATGTGTTAAGCTTTGTGCGGGCAGTCTTGTAATCAAACATAATCACTCACTCCCACGCGGGACATTGGTCGGGTAGCCCGTGATGATAGTCTTTCCGTCAGCGCCTACAACAACCTCTATGTGGACTCCATTGCGTGTGCCCAAGACCCGAGTTCTTCCTTTAAACCCTGGAACTCGCGTGCTGGCGGGGTCATTTGCCACATCCGTTATGGCTTCGACGGCCTGATCGTCTGACCAGTCCGAGGGAAAGTTACTCTTGTCCGGTGTATTACGGCCCGGACCATGACCTCCGCCACCCTTTTCGTCCCCGTCCAAAATGTATCGGCGTCGGTCTTCGGGCAAGGTTGCCTCGGCTGGTTTGGCCAGGCTGGATGGAGCGGGTTCGGGCTGAGCGTTCTCTTCCGGAGGCTGCTGCTCCGAGTGAAATATTCGGCCAAGCTCCCAACCAAGCGCCATGATGCCTCGCGCCGTGTTCCGGGCCCACTCCTCGTTTTCCGGTGAGCCGGGCAGAAAAACGCCGAGCGGGTTGTAAGGAACCGTCTGCGTCCGGCCTTTATTCGATGTGCTGACGGTTTCGCCTTTCAAGGCGGCAACGACGGGTTCGGCGACCCCTCGGGCGACTTCTTCGCCCATGCTCGCCGCGACCGGCGCCAAGAACGGACGTGGAGGCATCCGCAACGTGCCCATTTCTTGCGGAGCGGCGGCCGGGTCGTTGCTGCCGATGGCGGCTTCGAGGCCGTTGGATTGAACGGCGATGCTGTCGTGCAGCGCGCCGGTGCGGGACCAGGGGCGGTCGTGGTTGCCGGCGCCCGGCGGGGTGGCGAGTCCGTCGCGGACGGCTTGGGCCAGGCGCTCGGCTTGTTCGGCCAGGGCGGCGGCCATGATGTCTTCGGCGCGGATGGCGGCAAGGCGGGCGCGGATTTCCGATAGTCCCTGGATCGCTAGTCGCATGCCTGATCTCCTCGGACCGGATTCTTGATTTGTTCGCGTTTGCTTGCAAGCGCCGCGGGGCGATGGTGGCCCCAACATCCATCGAGGGAGGGACACATGCGCGCTTGGGCAGTGGTCGAGAACGGCAAGGACCTAAAGGAAATGGAGATGCCGACGCCGGAGCCGAAGGGCGCCGAGGTGCTGCTCGAAGTAACGCATTGCGGCGTGTGCCATTCCGACCTGCATATCTGGGACGGGTATTACGATCTCGGCGGCGGCAAGCAGATGTCGTTGAAGGATCGCGGCGTGGTGCTGCCGTTGGCGATGGGGCACGAGATCGTGGGCCGGGTCAGCAAGTTGGGGCCGGATGCGACGGGTGTTACCGTGGGCGATGTGCGGATCGTGTTCCCGTGGCTGGGCTGCGGGCATTGCGACCGGTGCCTGGCCGAGGAGGACAATATGTGCCTCGTCTCGCGCGCGCTGGGCGTGTTCCAAAACGGGGGCTATGCGACGCACGTGCTGGCGCCGCATCCGCGTCACCTGATCGATCCGGGGACGATCGAGCCGGCGCTCGCGTCGACCTATGCCTGCTCGGGCGTGACGGTCTATTCGGCGATCCAGAAGGTGATGCCGATGGCGCCGACCAAGCCGATCGTGCTGATCGGGGCCGGCGGATTGGGGCTGGCGGCGATCGCGGTGCTGAAGGCGCTGGGGCACGAGGCGATCGTGTCAGTCGATCTGAGCGCGGAGAAGCGGCAGGCGGCGCTGGATGCGGGTGCGACGCAGGTCGTGGACGGCGACGGCGAGGACGTGGTCAAGCGACTGATGGCGGCGTGCGGCGGGCCGGCGGAGGCGATCATCGACCTGGTCAACGGGTCGGGAACCGCGGCGCTGGCGTTCGCGGCGCTGCGCAAGGGCGGCAAGCTGGTCCAGGTCGGGCTGTTCGGCGGCGAGCTGAACCTGCCGTTGCCGGTGATGGCGATGCGGGGGCTGACGATCCAGGGCAGCTATGTCGGCAATCCGAAGGAGCTGCGCGCGCTGGTGGCGCTGGCGCAGACCGGCAAGCTGCAACGAATGCCGATCACCGAGATGCCGCAGCGGGAGGCGAACACGGCGCTGATGCGGCTGCGGGATGGCAAGGTTACGGGCCGGGTGGTGCTGACGGCTGCTTGAACGAGGCGATCACCCACGTCGTCCTCCTCTCGCTCGAGATCAGCGGCGGGGCGACGGTGGCGGCGTCGGTGCTGGGGTTGCCGATCGGGGCGGCGCTGGCGATGCGGCGGTTTCCGGGGCGGTTCGGGGTGATCGTCGTTGTCAACGCACTGCTCGGGCTGCCGCCGGTCGTGGTGGGGCTGGCGCTCTATGTCCTGCTGTCGCGGGCGGGGCCGTTGGGGGCGTTGGGGCTGCTGTTCACGCCGGGGGCGATGCTGCTGGCGCAGACGTTGCTGGCATTGCCGATCGTGATCGCTTTGGCGCACCGGGCGGCGTCGGGCGTGTGGCGGGAGTTTGGCGACGAGTTGCGGATCGTGGGCGCCGGGCTGCCGGTGTCGGTGCTAACGGCGCTCGCGATCGGGCGTGAGGCGATGCTGACGGCGGTGCTGGCGGCATTCGGGCGGGCGATTTCGGAAGTGGGGGCGATCATCATCGTGGGCGGCAATATCGGGGGGGCTACGCGGACGATGACGACGTCAATCGTGCTCGAGACGAGCAAGGGCAATCTGGGCGACGCGCTGTCGCTCGGGGCGGCGCTGATCGCGATCAGCCTGGCGGTGAGCGGGGCGGCGTTCGCGATGGCCGGGCGGGCGGCACGATGAGGCGGCTCTTGGCAGTGGCGCTCGGTCTGGGGCTCGGCTTGGGGCTGGCCGAGGCGCCGGCGGAGACGGTCGTGCTGGCGTCGACGACATCGGTCGAGAATAGCGGGTTGCTGGCGCACATCCTGCCGCTGTTCGAGAAGGAGACCGGGATCGAGGTGCGAGTGCTCGCGCTCGGCACCGGGCAGGCGCTGGCGGTGACGGCGCGGGGCGATGCGGACCTGTTGCTGGTGCACGATCCGGAGGCGGAGGCGGCGTTCATGGCGGCGGGTCACGGCGAGAGCCGTCAGTTCGTCGCGTGGAACGATTTTATCGTCGTCGGCCCGGCCACCGACCCGGCGCACGTCAAGGGCAGCCACGACGCGACGGCGGCGCTCGTGTCGATCTCGTCGGTGCAGGCGCCATTCGTCTCGCGCGGCGACAAGAGCGGGACCAATGCGCTCGAGCTCCGGCTGTGGCGCGCGGCCGGGCTGGATCCGGCTGACTTCGGCGGGTGGTACAAGGATATCGGCGGCGGAATGGGGGCGGCGCTGAACGCGGCGTCGGCCATGGGCGGCTACACGCTGTCCGATCGGGGCACGTGGCTCGCGTTCAACAACAAGGGCGAGTTGGTCATCGAGGTCGAGGGCGCGAAGGATTTGCTCAATCTCTACAGCGTCATTGTGCCCACTCCGGCGGAGCATCGCGAGGCGGGCAGGGCGCCGGCCCGACGCTTGGCGACTTGGCTGCTCTCACCCGAAGGGCAGGAGACGATCGCCGACTACCGGCTGCAGGGACAAACGCTGTTCCATTCCAATGCGGACCCGCTGCCGCAGTAACTACTAGAGCATTTTCCGATCGGGTGGAATCACCCGAGCGGAAGTAATGCTCGCTAAAACAATGTAATAGAGCACTACTTCCGAGCCAAGCGGCTCGGAAAGTGCTCTAGACCAAGCGCATCGTCTCGCCGTCGTCGCGGCCGGCCTGTATGACGGACGCTGGTTCGCCCTCGCCGGAAAGCGCTTTGCGGGGCGTGCTCGCGCGCAACAGGGCGCTGACGAAGCTGCGGCCCCAGCCGAGCGCGGTCGTATCCTTGATCGTGTCCCACGCCTGCTGCCAGCGCGCTTGGCGATCGGCGAGGCTCATGGAGAGGGCTTGCTCGAGCGCGTCGGCCATCTCCTCCTGGTCGTAGGGGTTGACCAGGATAGCGGAGCGGAGCTGCTCGGCGGCGCCGGCGAAACGCGAGAGGATCAGCACGCCCGGGTCCTGCGGGTCCTGCGCGGCGACGAATTCCTTGGCGACCAGGTTCATGCCATCACGCAGCGGGGTGACGAGGCCGACTCGCGCCTCGCGCATGTAGCCCGCGATCGTGTTGCGCGGGACGGCGCGGGCGATCAGTCGCAGCGGCGTCCAGTCCGGTTCGGCAAAGGCGGAGTTGAGATTGCCGGCGACGCCCTCGATCTCCTCGCGCAGGTCGCGATAGGCGGCGACGTCGGAGCGGGATTCGGCCGCGATTTGCAGGAACGTGACCCGGCGGCGCCATTTGTCGCCGCGCTCGATCAGGCGCCGGTAGCCGGCAAGGCGCTGCGGCAAGCCCTTGGTCGGGTCGAGCCGGTCGACGCCGAGGACGAGCGACTGGCCCGACAGGCTGCGGCGAAGACGCTCGGCGGGGGCGGCGAACCAAGCATCCTGCGCGATGTCGGCGAACTCGCGCGGCTCGATCTCGACCGGGAAGACGCCGATCCGGACCCGGCGGCCGGCATGCATCAGCCAGTTGGCGCCGGCGCGCTCGGCTCCGCGCAACCGGCAGGCGGCCTCGGCGAAATTGTGGGCGTCGTTCTCGGTCTGGAACCCGATCAGGTCGGCGGCGAGCAGGTCGTCGACCAGCGACGCCGCCTCCGGCACCTTGGTCAGCATGTCCGGGCCGGGAAACGGGATGTGCAGGAAGAACCCGATCGGGGCGGCGACGCCCTTGGCGCGCAAGATCGCGGGCAGCGCCATCAGGTGGTAGTCGTGCACCCAGATCAGGTCGCCCTCGCGCAGGATGGGGACGAGCCGGTCGGCGAAACGCTCGTTGACTTCACGGTAGACCTGGCCGTTGCGCCGTCCGTAGGTCATCAGCTCGGGCATCGAATGCAGCAGCGGCCACAGCGTGGCGTTGGAGAATTCGTTGTAGAAACGTTGGTGCTGCTCGGCGGTCAGGTCGATCGTGGCGAACCGGACGGCGCCGTCCTCGACCATGCGCATCGCTGGTGCATCCGACGTCCGGCCGCTCCAGCCGAACCAGAGGCCGCCACGCTGCTGCATCAGCGCCTCAAGCGCCACCGCCAGGCCGCCGGCCTGGGCGCCCGCCGCCGTGGGCGTGGGAACCCGGTTGCTGACAACGACGAGGCGGTTCATCGGACCTCCAAAAGCCCTACGGGCAGACGAGAGAGAATTGACCCCACTGTCAAAGCGGCGCCAATCACGCTCGGTTGAGAGTCATCGTAGAGATTGACCGCGGACCGCCCGATGAAGTTGCGGGGCAGCATGAGGCGGGTGTCTTGCCAGGCGGCGAGCAGAGGCAGCGGCAAGGTCGGATCCATGTCGAAGGCGGCAACGAGACGCGGCGCGACAACGATCGCCGCCCGGCCCTCATGGACTCTGACGAAGGCCAAAAGATGGTCTGCCTTGGCGCCGTCCACCCGCAGCTTGTGGTAGGTGCCGACCGTGAACAGGCCCGGCGAGCGCTCCCGTAGCGCCAGCGCCCGCGCGATTACCGCCTGTTTCACCCGGCCGTCGCGCCAGGCTCCGAGCAAGGCGGCCGGCGACGCAGCCTCGGTTAGCGAGCGCTCGCGGGCGGGAAAGTCGACCGGCCGCCGATTGTCGGGGTCGACCAGCGAGAAATCCCAGTATTCGGTGCCCTGATACAGGTCGCAGACGCCGGGGCAGGTGAGGCGCAGCAGCGTTTGGCTGAGGCCGTTGACGATTCCCGGGCGGGAGAGGCGGTCGGCGAAGGCGGCGATCTCGCCGCAGACGGGGCGCGCCGGGTCGAGGCAGGCGGCGAGGAAGAACTGTGCGGCCTGTTCGTAGTCGGCGTTGGGCGCGGTCCAGCCGGATTTGCGCTTGGCCTCGCGCATCGACTTTTCGAGCCAGGCGCCGACCCGGTCGCGGTAGGCGGCCAGGCCGTCGGCGTCGTCGGCCGCCAGGTCGAGCGGCCAGGCGGCGACCAGCGTTTGGTAGAGCATGATCTCGTCCGCGGCGTCGGGCGCCGGGCCGTCGAGGTCGCGTTTGAGGGCGGCGTTGAGACGGGTCCAGCGATGCAGCGCGGCTTGCCACTCGCCGGGGATCTCGGACAGCACGGCCAGGCGCATGCGGGTATCCTCGCCGCGCTTGTGGTCGTGCGTCGCGGTGGCGAGGAGGGCGAGCGGCAGGCGCTTTTGGCGCAGGCGCATGGCGTTGTGGAAGGCGGCCGGCGCGACCGCGAATTGCGAGGGCTCGCTGCCGACCTCGTTACGCGAAAGCAGGCGGCCGAAGCGATAGAAGGTGGTGTCCTCGATCGATTTGGCGGCCATCGGCGCGCTGAGCTGCTGGAACTTGACCATCGCGCGCAGCCATTCCTGGCGTGCGGTGCCGGCCGGGGTCTGGCGCAGCCCGGTGCCGGAGAGCCAGTCGCCGACCAGGTCGAGCAGCGGCAAGTCGGCGGTGCGGACCGTCTTGCGAGCGCCAGCCATGGCCCAGCTGAGCTGGTGCTGATCGATTTCAGAAATACCGGCTGGGCCGGAGTAGATCCGATAGAGCTTGAAGTGGACCAGCAGCTCGATCACGACGGCGCGGATCGCCGACAGCGTGTAGTCGCGGGTGACGAGGCGGCGGCGGGCGATGCGGTGCAGCGCGGTGGCGGTATTGGTGAGTTCGCTGCTGAGGCTTTCGCGGACGATCTGGTGGCGGGCGGCGTGGGCCTCGGTCTCGAATGCGGCGGGTCGGCCGGTAAGCGTGGTCCAGAGTTCGGTGAGCGGGGCTTCGCCGGCCGGGTCGTGCAGGACGGCGGCGGCGTCGTTCATGAAGTCGTAGCCGGTGGTGCCGTCGGTGAGCCAGTCGCCGGCGAGTTGTTCGTGCGGGGCGAGGATCTTCTCGACCCAGATGATTGCGCGCTGGTCCCGGAGCGAGTTGGGCCGCTCCTGCTGCAGCGTATCGAGGCGCCGGCGCAGCTTGCGGCAGTATTCGCGCGGGTAGGCGAGGCCGTCGACGTGGTCGATGCGGACGCCGTCGATCAAGCCCGCGGTGTAGAGGCGGAACACGGTGCGGTGGGTGTCTTCGAACACCTCGGGGACTTCCTGGCGCACGCCGGCGAGGCCGTTGACGTCGAAGAAGCGGCGCCAGTTGATCTCGTCGGTCGCCGCGCGCCACCAGGACAGGCGATAGGCCTGGCGCTCGAGCAAGCGATGCAGCCGGTCCTGGCCTTCGGCGGTGCCGGGGGCGTAGGCGTGCAGCGCTTCGGCGATGGCCGGGGCGTAGACCGGTTCGAGCAGCTCCTCGCGGGCGGCGCTGGCGGCTTCGCGGACGGTGGCGCGGCCGCCGGGTCCGAGGTCGGCGAAGGCGCGGGCGGGGGCTTCGAGGCGGCCACCGGCGGTGAGCAGGACGGCGGCGTAGTCGCGCGGCGCGATCGGGAAGCGATGCCCGAAGTAGGCGACGAACAGGCGGCCGTCGTGCTCGTCGAATTTCAGTTCGAGCTCGCCGTTCTGCAGGCATTCGCCGTAGGCCGCGCCGAGGAACGGGGCGAGCATGCGGCCGCGCAGCGTCGGGTCCGGCGGGTCCCAGTCGATGTCGAAATACTCGGCGTAGGGGCTACCGCGGCCCCACTCCAGCACGTCGAGCCACCAGTCATTATCGTCGCCGCCGACGCCCATGTGGTTCGGCACGATGTCGAGGATGAGGCCCATCTGATGGCTGCGCAGTGCCTCGACCAGGCGGACCAGCGCCGCTTCGCCGCCGAGCTCGGGATTGATCTCGTTGTGATCGACGATGTCGTAGCCATGCGTCGACCCGGCGCGCGCCTTCAGCAACGGCGACGCGTACAGGTGGCTGATGCCGAACTGGGCAAAGTAAGGCACCAGCTTGGTGGCGTCGTCGAGGGTGAAATCTTTGTGGAATTGCAGGCGCGCGGTGGCGGCGACAGGCTTCATGCGCGGCGGACCTCGGCGACGGTGGCTAGGCGTGCAGCAACGTGCGGCGCATCGAGCAGCGTCTCGGCGGCGTCGGGCATGCGGCGGCACCAATTCGGGTGCTGCTCGGACATCGTGCCCGGCAGGTTGGGCTGTTCGGAGAGGCCCAGCGCGTCCTCGACCGGCAGGATCACCAGGTCGCAGGCGGCCGCGGCGACGTGTCGCGTGGCGGCGTCGACGAAGCGATCCGGCTCCTCGTTAGGCGGCGGATCGCCTTGGACGGCGCCGCTCTCCTGCATCGCGGCCCAAATCCGGAACCGGTCCTCGAAACGCTCATGGCCCTCGGCCGCCGCGTTGTCAGGCCCGCCCGACAGCCCCAGCTTGGCGCGCCACTCGAGGTCGCGGCCGCGCCACCATCCGGCCAGCGTCGGCAGGTCGTGGGTGCTGGTCATCGCGGCAGCCGCGCGCGACCAGAGGCCGGGCGGGATGAAGCGGTCGAACAACCGCTCGAACCATAGCACGCGCATGCCGAGAATACCGGAGAGCGCCATCTCGTCCTGGAAGCCCGGCGGGATCGTGCCGAGGTCCTCGCCGACGACGACGGTGCGGCTGCGGTAGGATTCGAGCGCGATCAGGCGCAAGAGGTCGGTCTGCGGGAAGGCGAGATAGGCGCCGTCGCGCGAGGAATGCCCGTCCGGCACGACCCAGAGCCGGCGCAGGCCCAGCGCGTGGTCGATCCGCACGCCGCCGGCATGGCGCATGGCGCCGCGCAGCATCTCGAGGAACGCGCCGAAGCCGTTGGCGCGCAGCCCGGTCGGCGAGAACGCGGCCAGACCCCAACTCTGCCCCTGGCCGTTCAGCAGATCGGGCGGCGCGCCGATCGAGAGGCCTTGCAGGATCTGGTCCTGCCGCGCCCAGCAATGGCTGCCGCCGGAATCCGCGCCCACGGCGAGGTCGGCAATCAGGCCGATCGTCATGCCGGCCTGGCGCGCGCCGTCCTGGGCGGCGGCCAGGCCCTGGTCGGCGCGCCATTGCATGTAGGCGTGCAGTGCAACCTCGGCGGCGTTCTGCCGGGCGAAGGCGGTGACGGCGGGGCTGAGCGGGTGGCGCAGTTCATCCGGCCAGGTCCGCCAGTGCCAGCGCCCGTGCTGGCCGAACTGCTCAGCATGCAGGGCTTCGAACCGGGCGTGGGTCTCGAGCGGGTCGCCGAGTTCGGCGCGGAAGGCGGCCAGGTCGGCCAACGTCTGCGGCGAGGCCTGCGCGAATTCCGCCCGCAAGGCCGCCAGGCGCTGGCGCGAGACGGTCGGCCAATCGACCAGATCGCCTTGCGCCGGGTCGGACGGCATGTCGATGGCGGCGTGCAGCACGTTGAGGTTGATGCGGCTCGAGGGCGAATAGGGGCTGAACCGGTCCGGATCGGCGGAGAACTGGGCGTGCACCGGGCTGATCGCGATGGCCGAGGCGCCGTGGCGGGCGGCGGAGACGGCGAACTGGCGCAAGCCCTCGAAATCGCCGAGCCCGCCATCGCCCTCGCGCCGCAGCGAATAGAGCTGCACCGCGAGCGCCCAAGCCCGGCCGGACCCGCGGCCGGACCGGCTCGGGCCGAGATGCTCGGCGGTAAGCCCGTGCATCGGAGCGACGGCGAGCGTGGTGTGCTGCCCGCCAATCTCGAGCCGGTGATAGCCGATCGTCGTGATGGCCGGCAGCTGCGCGCCGCCCTCGTCCGCCTCGAGCCGCCCGCTTAGCTGGGTGCCGTCCTCGAGCGTGAGCGCGTAGAGGCCCGGTTCGACCGGCAGCACGATCGGCTCATCGACCATCGCGGTGATCAGCGGCGGCATGTTGCGGTGTGCCTGGACGACGCGGGCGAGGCTGTCGGCGATCTCGATCTCGGTATGGGACGGGAAGCCGAGCGCGGCCAGCACGGTGCGCAGCGACTCGTCGCTCACCTCCCGCCATTCGTAGCGGTAATTCTGCCAGCGAGGGGCCAGACCGACCGCCTCGGCGAGGGCGCGCAACATGCTCATCGCGACAGTGTCGCGACGAAACCGCCTGGGTGCAATGCACCATGATCCAACTCGCCCTCGCGATGCAGCACGTCGCCCTCGAGCAGCCCGGCCGCGACCGGCTCGGGCCCGAGATTGATCGCCACCGTCAGCCGCTCGCCGGTGCCCAACCTCCAAGCCGCGCGCACCGCCCCGTGGCCGAGCGCCTCCGCCCCCTCGCTGCGGCAACCGGGCATGCCCGGCACGATCGACCGACGGCGCAGCGCGATCACGTCGCGGAGCCAGTCGAAATGCGCCAGCTCGGTGCGCTCCGGGACCGAGGAGGCGAACGTGCTCGGCGCGTTCGGGTCGGGGATCAAGGCGCGCTTGGTCCCGTCGGAGAAGGCGGCGAACGAGCCGAATTCGCTGCGCCGGCCCTCTCGGACCATGTCGGCCAGCTCGTCATGGTGGTCTGTGAAGAACAGGAACGGGGTCTGCGTCGCCCATTCCTCGCCCATGAACAGCATCGGGATGAACGGGGTCAGCATCAGCAGCGCCCCCGCCGCCCGCAGTGCCGGCTTGTCGACCGATTTGGTCAACCGGTCGCCCAGGGCACGGTTGCCGATCTGGTCGTGGTTCTGCAGGAAGGTCACGAATGCGGTCGTCGGGAGGTCGACGCTGCTCTCGCCGCGCGGCTTGTCGCGACCCTTCGGCACCTCGCCCTGGAACGCGAACCCCTCGGCCAAAATCCGGCGCAGATGCTCCGTCGCGTCCTCGAATTCGGTGTAATACCCCTCCGTCTCGCCCGTGAGCAGCACGTGCATCGCGTGATGGAAGTCGTCGGTCCATTGCGCGTCGAACCGCGGCGGGCCGCCCAGCAACGCCGCCCGGTTGAACTCGTGCTCGACGACCAGCCCCACGTGCCGCCCCGGTTCGACCCGGCCGCGCGCCAAACGCGCCAGATCGAACAGGAAATCCTCCTCCGAAATCGCCGCCACCGCGTCGAACCGGAGCCCGTCGAAGCGAAACTCCATCAACCAATACACGACGTTCTGCAGATAGAAATCGCGCACCTCCATGCGCCGAAAATCGATCGCCGCACCCCAGGGGGTATGGATGTCCTCGCGGAAGAACTTGTTCGCGAAGACGTGGATATACGCGCCGTCGGGGCCGAAATGATTGTAGACGACGTCGAGGAGGACCGCGATGCCGAGCCCATGCGCCGCGTCGATCATCGCCTTGAGGTCGTCGGGCGTGCCGTAGGCCCGGTCGGGAGCGTAGGGCAATACGCCGTCGTAGCCCCAGTTGTGCCGTCCGGGGAAATCCGCGACCGGCATCAGTTCGATGGCGGTGATGCCCAGTCGTTGCAGCTCCGGCAGTTTGTCCTGGACGCCGCGAAAGCCGCCCAACACGCCCGGGTGCAACTCGTAGATGATCATCTCATGCCACGGCCGGCCGTTCCAGTCGGGGTTCTGCCACGCGTAATCGTGCGGATCGACCACGATCGAGGGGTCGTGCACGTCGCCGTCCTGCATGCGCGAAGCCGGGTCGGGGAAGTGCAGTCCATCGGGCATGACATAGCGATATCGCGTGCCGGCGGTCGCGGGCGCCGTCAGCGCGTGCCAGCCGTCGCCCTGCGCCACCATGGTGCGGCGGGCGCCGTCGATGACGAGGCCCAACTCATCGGCCGAGGGGGCCCAAACCCGGAACCGCGTCGTGCCATCCGGCTGAACGGCGGCGCCGAACGGGAAGTCGTGCTTGAATTTCATGGCGCTCTTCAATGCGCCCGGTTCCGCTGGCGGGTGCCGGGCCGAGTGGTGAGGCATCGTTCCGCCCGCGCCCACCAGCGGGCGCGGGCGGCTTTCACATCATCGCGGCATCAGGACGATCGTCGCCAGCGGCGGTAACGTCACCGCAACCGATGCCGGCAGGCCGTGCCAGCCCTGTTGGTCGGTTTGCACGGCACCGGCGTTGCTTACGTTGGAGCCGCCGTAGATCGCGGCGTCGGTATTCATCCGCTCCGCCCAGACGCCTTCCTGCGGTACGCCGAGCCGGTATCCGTAGCGCGGCACCGGCGTCATGTTGCAGACCACGAGCGCCACGGGCCCGCCCGACAGCGGCTGGCGCAGGTAGGCATAGATCGAGTGTTCCGCGTCGTCGAGCACGAGCCAGCGAAAGCCGGCCGGCTCGCAGTCGCCTTCGTGGAGCGCCGGGGTCGCGCGATAGAGTTCGTTGAGGTCGCGGATCAACGCCTGCACGCCGGAATGCCTGGGATCGTCGAGCAGAAACCAGTCGAGGCCGATATCATGGTTCCATTCGCGCTCCTGGGCGAACTCGCCGCCCATGAACAGCAGCTTTTTGCCCGGATGCGTCCACATCAGGCCGAAATAGGCCCGCAGGTTGGCGAAACGCTGCCAGTCGTCGCCGGGCATCTTCCGGATCAACGAACCCTTGCCGTAGACGACCTCGTCGTGGCTCAGCGGCAGCATGAACTTCTCGCTGAATGCGTAGACCAACCCGAACGTGATCTCGCCATGGTGCCAGCGCCGATAGATCGGCTGTTCTTCCATGTAGTGCAGCGTGTCGTGCATCCAGCCCATGTTCCACTTGAAGTGGAACCCGAGTCCGCCTTGATCGGCCGGGTTGGTCACCCCCGGCCACGCCGTGCTCTCCTCGGCGATCAGCAACGCGCCGGGGCAACGCTGCTCGACCACGCGACTGAGATCTTGCAAGAACGCAACAGATTCGAGGTTTTCGCGCCCGCCATGGACGTTGGGGATCCACTCGCCCGGATTGCGGCTGTAGTCGCGATACAACATCGACGCGACGGCATCGACCCGCAGCCCATCGCAATGATAATGCTCGAGCCAGAACAGCGCCGACCCGATCAGGAAATTGCGGACTTCGTTGCGGCCGAGGTTGAAGATCAGCGTGTTCCAGTCGAGGTGGAATCCCTCGCGCGGGTCCGCATGCTCGTAGAGTGGCGTGCCGTCGAATTGGGCGAGCCCGTGCGCGTCGGTCGGGAAATGCGCCGGCACCCAGTCGAGCAACACGCCGATGCCCATCGCGTGGCAGCGATCGACGAATTGCGCGAACCCTTCCGGCAGCCCGAGCCGCGACGAGGGCGCATACTGACCGAGCGGCTGATAACCCCAGGAGCCGCCGAACGGGTGCTCCATGATCGGCAGCAGCTCGATATGCGTGAACCCGAGCCCGGCGCAATACGGCACCAGCCGGTCGGCAAGCTCGTCCCAGCCGGCCTCGCCGCGTTGGGCGTCCGGCGCCCACGAGCCGGCGTGGACCTCGTAGATCGAGATCGGCGAGCGTGCGGTATGCGCAGCCCCGCGCCGCGCCATCCAGCTCGCATCGGCCCAGACGTGCTGCAGGTCGCCGGCGACGATCGAGCCGGTGGCGGGCGGGACTTCGGCGCGCCACGCCACCGGGTCGGCTTTTTGCGGGAGGACGTCGCCGTGCGGGCCGAGCATGTCGTATTTGTAGATGGCGCCGGGTTCGACGCCGGGGATGAACAGGTCCCACACGCCGCCGGTCCAGTGCTTGCGCATCGGGTGGCGGGCCGGGTTCCAGTGATTGAAGTCGCCCACGATCGACACGCGTTGCGCGTTCGGCGCCCACACCGCGAAACGTATTCCGGTCACGCCGTCATGGGACGCGGGGTGTGCGCCGAGCACGTGCCCGAGGTCGTGGTGCCGCCCCTCCGCCAGCAGATGGCGGTCGAGTTCTCCCAGGTTCGAGCCGAAGCGGTAGGGGTCGTCTGCGTCATAGCTCATGCCGTGGGTCTGCACGCGCAAACGGTAAGCGCCGCTCACCGTCAGGACGGCCTCGAAAAATCCGGCGGGATGGACGCGCTCGAGCGGCCCAAGGATCTTGCCCTTGGCGTCGATGACCGAGACGGCATCCGCGCCTGGGATGAAGACACGGATCGCCGTGCCGGCTCCGTCCGGATGTGGACCGAGGACGGCGAACGGATCGCCATGGCGCGCCTCGACAATCGCGACGATGGCCGGGCTCACGCGGAGTCTCCCAGATCGAGCAGACGTTGCGCGATCGAATACATACCTTGCACGGGAATGCCGATCCACGCCGGCCGATTGGCCGCCTCGTACTTGATCTCGTAGGCCGCCTTTTCCAACAGGAACAAGTCGAGCAACTCCATCTCCGCCGCCTCCGGCACCCACCGCACCGGTGCGGCGTCGAGCACCTTGCGATAGGCGGCCATGAACGCCGCCGACGCCTGCGCGTGCCACTCCTGCAGCCCGGCCAGTCGCCGCTGCGCCGCCTGCTCGGACGTCGCCGTCCGGCCCGGCGCCGCCGCCGCCGCCGCATAATCGAATGACCGCAACAGCCCGGCCACGTCGCGCATCGGGCACGATTTGGCCCGCCGCTGCGCCATCGTCCGCGCCGGCTCACCCTCGAAATCGATGATGAACGCATCCCCCTGCACGACCAGCACCTGGCCGAGATGGAAGTCGCCATGCACGCGGGTCTGCAGCGCGCCCTCGCCGGCATGGGCGAGCCGCCGCGCCGCATCGCGCAACCGGTCGCCGTTGTCGATCAACGTCTGCGCCCGCGTCTGCGTCGCCTCGTCCGGCCACTCGCTCACTCGCGACAGCAGCACCAGCGCCGCGTCGATCTGCTCGATCGCGCCATCGCCCCACTCGGCCAGCACCGCCGCGTTGGCCGGCGCGGGGGCGAACGCGGGGTCCTCGATCGGTTGCGACAAGACCGCGTGCAGCTCGCCCAAGCGCTGGCCGATATGGGCCGCGAACACCTCGTAGCCGGCATTCCCGTCCTGCGCACTTTCTTCCGGCTCCGCATTGGTCACCGCCGCTTCCTCGACCTGACGCGCAAGGAAATCGAGCGTCCACGTCCAGCCATCGCCCTGGTTGCGCACGAAGCCTTGCGCCAGCGCCACCGTATGCGGCGTGCCGTCCGCGTCGATCCGCACCATCTCGCCGAACAGCGGCGCGGTATTGGCAAAACCACGCTCGGTCAGCATCCGCGTCATTTCGGTCTCGGGATGGATGCCCGCCAGTTCCCGCCTGACCAGCTTCAGGACCAGCGTATCGCCCACGATCCAGGACGAGTTGCTCTGTTCGGCCGACAGGCGCCGGATTTCCGGCGGCGTGGGCATCTCGAGACCCGTCATGCGCGAGGTCGGCCGGAAACTCAGTTCGCCCTGTTCGAGCGGGACGGTGCGCCCGTCGCGCAATCCAGCCAGCAGTCCCTCGGTCAGCGCGTCGACCGCGAAGGCGTCGGTCAGGTAGCCGATCCGCGGGCCGCGGCGCACCCGGGTGAGTGCCAATTGTTGCGCCAACGCACCCGTCGTCTCATCCTCCCACGCGAGCCCGAGCGGCAGGACGTAGCGCTCGACGCGGCCCGGCAACTGCGCCTCGACCTCGGCGAACATGACCGTGCCAGCCGTGCCCGGCAGCATCGCCGTCTGCGTCAGGCGCACCCCCGAAAGCGGCTCCCCCTTGGCTGCGAACCAGCGCCGCTTCGGCAGGTAGGTCGGTAATACCTCGCGCTCGATCACCTGGCGGCCCTCGTGCCGCAGCACGTCTTCCAGCCCGGCGCCCGCACGGATCACCAGCGTCGTCAGTTCCGGCAACGGCTCGGGCGGGGCCGCGTGCCAGGCCGGTAATTGCGCCCCTTCGGCCAGGAGGAACCAGAAGAACCCATACGGCGGCAGGGTGAGCATATACGTGAGTTGGCCGACGCGCGGAAACACCGAGCCACCGACGATGTCGACCGGCACCCTGCCGGCAAATGCCGCCAAATCCAGTTCGACCGCCTGGGCCGTGCGCGAAAGATTGCTCACCGAGAGCAAGGTTTCGACCGAGCCGTCCTCGGTTTGCCACTCGCGCAGGAAGGCGAGCACCTTGCGATTGCCGGGGTACAGGAAGCGTTGCGTGCCCCGACCGAAGCCGCGATGGCGTTTGCGGACCGCGAGCATCCGCCGCGTCCAGTTCAGCAGGCTGTGCGTGTCGCGCGACTGCGATTCGACGTTGACGGCGGCAAAGCCGTAGATCGGGTCCATGATCGGGGGCAGCACGAGCCGCGCCGGATCGGCGCGCGAGAAGCCGCCGTTGCGATCGATCGACCATTGCATCGGGGTCCGCACGCCATCGCGGTCGCCGAGGAAGATGTTGTCGCCCATCCCGATTTCGTCGCCGTAATAGATCACCGGCGTGCCCGGCATCGAGAGCAGCAGGCCGTTCATCAATTCGATCCGGCGCCGATCGTGCTCGAGCAGCGGGGCGAGCCGCCGCCGGATGCCAAGATTGATCCGTGCGCGGCGATCGGACGCATAGGTTTCCCACAGGTAGTCGCGCTCGTTCGAGCTGACCATCTCGAGCGTCAACTCGTCATGGTTGCGCAGGAACACCGCCCACTGACAGTTGGCCGGGATCTCGGGCGTCTGGCGCATGATGTCGGTGATCGGGAAGCGATCCTCGCGCGCGATCGCCATGTACATCCGGGGCATCAGCGGGAAATGAAACGACATATGGCACTCGTCGCCATCGCCGAAATACTGCTGGGCGTCTTCGGGCCACTGGTTGGCCTCGGCCAGCAACATCCGGCCGGGCGCGTAGCGGTCCATCTCGGTGCGGATCTGCTTGAGGATCTCGTGGGTTTCGGGAAGGTTCTCGTTGTTGGTGCCCTCGCGCTCGACCAGGTAGGGCACTGCATCGAGCCGCATCGCATCGACGCCCATGTCGAGCCAGAAGCGCATGACCTTCAACACTTCGTCGAGAACGGCAGGATTGTCGAAGTTGAGGTCGGGCTGATGCGAATAGAACCGGTGCCAGTAATACGCGCCGGCGACCTTATCGAACGTCCAGTTGCTGCTCTCGGTGTCGAGGAAGATGATCCGGGTGCCGGTGTATTTCGTATCGGTATCGGACCAGACATAGAAGTCGCGCTCCGGGCTGCCCGGGGCGGCGTGGCGGGCGCGTTGGAACCACTCGTGCTGGTCGCTGGTATGGTTGATGACCAGCTCGTTGATCACCCGCAGCCCGCGCGCATGGGCCGCATCGATGAACGTGCGCACATCGTCGATGTCGCCATAATCCGGGTGCACGCCCGTGTATTGCGCGATGTCGTATCCGTCGTCGCGGCGCGGAGACGGATAGAACGGCAGCATCCAGATCGCGGTGACGCCGAGTTCGGCGATGTAGTCCAACTTCTCGAGCAACCCTCGGAAATCACCGACGCCGTCGTTGTTGCCGTCAAAGAACGACTTGACGTGCAGTTGGTAGATGATGGCGTCCTTGTACCACAACGGATCCTCGATTGCGGCGAGCGGGGCAGGGGCGTCCATCTTGGCGCTGATCTCGTTCATCGAATGGGGTCGTTCATGAGGTCGGGCTTAGCCTCCACAGGGCGTAGGGTCGGTCAGGCGGCAGGGTGACGGTGCGGGTGGGATCACGCCACTGCTCCTGCGCGCCGCCGAGCAGGTCGACGGCGGACAGCACGCCCGGTTCGGGCGCGTAACGCCAGAACGGAACCGAAATCGGCCCGGATTGGGTGTTGAACGGATCGAGGCTGATCGCCACGAGCACGACGTTGCCGCGGTCGGGCGTCGCCTTTTCGAACACGAGGATCTGTTCATTGGGACAGTCGAGAAAGGTGATCCCGAGATGGGTTTGCAGCGCCGGATTAAGCGTGCGCAGGGCGTTCAGCTGCGTAATTTCGGCCACGATGTTGCCCGGGCGCTCCCAGTCCCAGGCGCGGATCTCGTATTTCTCGCTGTCGACATACTCTTCCTTACCGGGCGCCAGCGGCGTTCCCTCGCACAGTTCGAACCCGTTATAGACGCCCCACAGCCCCGAGAGCGTAGCCGCCAACGCGGCCCGGATGAGGAAGCCCGGACGACCGCAGTTCTGCAGGAACGTCGGGTTGATGTCGGGCGTATTGACGAAGAAATGCGGCCGGAAGAAATCGGCGGCCGGGCCCTGCGTCAGTTCCGTCAGATACTGCTGGAACTCCCAGCGCTGATGCCGCCACGTGAAGTAGGTGTAGGACTGCGAGAAGCCGATCTTGGCCAACCGATACATCACCTTTGGCCGCGTGAACGCCTCTGCCAGGAACACCGTATCGGGATAGCGCGCCTGCACTTCGGCGATCATCCATTCCCAGAACGGGAACGCCTTCGTGTGTGGATTGTCGACCCGGAACAGCCTGACGCCATTGCGCGCCCAAAACATCACCGCGTCGCACAGCGCCACCCACAAGCCTGGCATCGCCCCCGGCGTGTAGAAATCGACGTTGACGATGTCCTCATATTTCTTGGGCGGGTTCTCGGCATACCGGATCGAGCCGTCGGGCCGCCAGTTGAACCAATCCGGATGCTGCTTGAGCCACGGGTGATCGGGCGAGCACTGGATGGCGAAGTCGAGCGCCAACTCGATGCCGTGCTCGGCGGCGACCATGCGCAGATGCTCGAAATCCTCGAGGCTGCCGAGGTCGGGGTGGATCGCGGTATGCCCGCCATCCTCGGAGCCGATCGCATACGGGCTGCCGACGTCATCCGGCCCCGGCGTCAACGTGTTGTTCCGGCCCTTGCGATTCTTGCGCCCGATCGGGTGGATCGGCGGGAAATATAGCACGTCGAAGCCCATGCCCCTGATCCGCGGCAACTGCCGAGCGACGTCGCGGAAGGTGCCGTGGCGCTGGGCATCGTCGCTCATCGAGCGCGGGAACACCTCGTACCAACTCGCAAATCCCGCCGCCGTCCGCTCCGCCTGCAACGGGATCGGCCGCTCGATCTCCATCGTGTGCGGCCGGTCGTCCGCCTCGGCCATCAATTCGGCTGCTTGCGGTGACAGCAGCGCCTCGCGCGCTGTCCCGTCGTCGTCCTTGCCGCTCAACAACGCCGTGAGCGCTGCTTGTAGCTTCTTCTTCGAACGCGCGGCCGCCTTGGCGATCAGCTCGCGGCCTTCCTGGATCTCGAGCGCGACGTTCACGCCCGCCTTATGCTTAGCGGCCAACTCGTAGACGTAATAAGCCCAGACATCCTTCCAGGCCACGATCGTGTATTGCGTCAGCCCGAGGCGATCGAGCGGGATCTCGGCGACCCAGCGATCGTTCACGAGCGGGCGCATCGCAACGTCGGTCCAGCTCGTCTCGCCGGGCCCGCGATAGCGAACGACGGCGGCGAAACGTTCGTGACCGTCGGCGATGATGTCGCACTCCACGGCGACCAGCGTGCCGACCGTCCTTCGCGCCGGGAACCGACCGCCATCCACGCAGGGCGTCGGGTTCTCGATCGCGATCCGAGGCATACCGAACGCCTGGTTGACTGCCGCCTTCGTCACCGGGCGCTCGATCGGAGGCGATACCACGGGCGCGGTGAATACGCGCGCCGCACCGGGCTCGAGCGTCACGATCGTCGCCGGCGACAGCCGGTCGCCATCGGCATCGGTAAAGCGGCCGAAATCGCCGCCCAAACGCGTCAACAACGCCGGCGCCACCAAATTCTGCGAGACCCCGCCCACGTTGACCACGGCCACGCTCGACCGCCCCGCGCGACGCGGATCGACGTGGTCGGTGAACTGCAGCGCAACCACCGTACCGCCAGGCGGCGCGATCGGGCGGGAGTGGGCGCCTGCCGAGAGTGCGGTGTTGCGCAGACGATGCGCCGCCGGGTCCGGCTGATCGGTCATCCATCCTTGCGACATGATCGCCGCCAGCTTCCGCCGGCCGGGCGCCGCATCCTCCCCCGCATCGGCCACCACGCTCGCGACGCGTTGCAGAACGTCGAGTTCCCGCCAAATCCAGTCGGCCCGCCCGTCCCACCAAGGCAGCGACGACGCCACCCAGTCCAGCGTCCCCGCCGGCAAACCGGCCAGCGCCTGCCACGGCAACCCCGGCGTCCAACCAAACAGCACCGCGTCAGGCACTCCCTGGCGCAGCGCGACCAAGAAGGGAGCCAGCAAATCCTGCGGCAAGCCCTGCAACCCGAGCAGGCGCACCCCCGCAAACCCTTCGCCCGCGAGATCGGCGATCTGCCCGGCCCAGAACTCCGCCAGCGCCGCCACCGACGCGGCCCCGGTCACCACCGCGATCCGGTGCAGCGCCAACTCGGTATCCCGCCGCGGATCGAGCGTCGGCCGCGGCAGCGCGGCGAACAGCGCTTCGGGGGCGTCCCCCTCCACCCGGTCAATCGCAATGTCGCGCAACACATCGATCCCGGCGGCGCGCGCGACATCGCACAGACCAGCCGGAACATCGCCGTGACACAGCACGGTGTCGAACCCTGTGTCGGCCGCTTGCGACAACACCTCGGCCCAATCGGCCGACGGCGTGAACCGCAGGATGCGCGGCGTGCGCCGTGGTGCCCGGCCTGCCTCGACGGCTTGCGTGCTCAATCCCATCGTCCCTTGTCCAATGTGGTCAGAATGCGGCGAGGCCTGCGAAGTTGCGCGTGCAAACGCCGCCAAGCGCTTGGCCCAAGCCGGAAGCAGCGGCGCCGCCTCAGTCGATCTGAACGCCGCCCGTCACCGCCTGATAGGTCGCGATCGCCAGCGTCATCGGCTCGAACGGCTTGGTGATCACGAACGCCGGCTCGAGCGCCTCGCCCGTCAACAGCCGCTCCGGATAGGCCGTCACGAAGATCACCGGTGCATAATGGTTGCGCATGATCCGGCTCACCGCCGTCGTGCCGTCACCGCCGATGCCGAGATTGATGTCGGCCAGGATCAAGCCCGGCCGCGTCCGCTCGGCGATCTCCACCGCCTCGGCCTCGGTCGAGGCCACGCCCACCACGTTGTGGCCGCAGCTCTGCACCAACTCCTCGATGTCCATCGCGATCACCGGCTCGTCCTCGATGATCAGCACGTCGGCCGCCGCTCCCGCCCGGAGCTGCTCGCGCGCATCGCCCAACTGCGTCTGCGCGTCGTCCGCCGACAGCCCGACGACGTGCGCGGCCGCCTCGAGCGGCAATTCCTCGAGCGACGTCAACAACAGCAACTGCCGCTGCTTGCTCGAGATCCGCCCGATCACGAACGGGCTCGCCGACCCGGCCGACGCCTCGAACCGCTGCGTGACGGCGCGATACAGCAGGCTCTGCGGCTCGCCACCAGCCTCGCTGCGGCCCAAGATCTCCTGCAAGCTCTCGGCGACCAGCGCGTCGCCCCGGGGTTGGCTTCCAGTCAGCGCCCGCGCGTAGCGCCGAGCGTACGGCAGCGCGCGGATCAGGTCCTCGCGGCGGAAGCTGGTCATTCGATATCCTTTTGATGCACAGGTTGGCGATGGACGTTGCGCAGCCCAACCCGGCCACGGTGGCCCGAGATCTCCCCGCAGACGATCACGGTCAGCTCCGCGCACAGATGGCGGCCTTGCTGCCCGATCTGCGCGGGTTCGCCCGTTTTCTGGTGCGCGACCGGGTCGCGGCCGACGATCTGGTGCAAGACGGCCTGGTGCGGGCCTTGGCGGCGATCGAGCAATTCCAACCCGGCTCTAATCTGAAAGCCTGGCTGTTCACCATCGTGCGCAACGCCTTCTACGAGACCGCTCGCCGCCGCAAGCGCGAGACCATCGGCCTGCCAGACGGCCACGATGCCGATCTGTCCACCCGCCCCGACGCCGAGGTCCGCGCCGAAATGCGCGATCTGCAAGGCATCATCTGGTCGCTGCCGCCGCTGCTGCGCGAGGCGCTGATCTTGGTCGGCGCACAGGAGATGACCTACGAGGAAGCCGCCCTCGTCTGCGGCGTGCCAGTCGGCACCATCAAGGCGCGCGTCTCTCGCGGGAGGACCGCATTGGCGACGGCCTTGCGGCGAGCAGAGAGTGAACTGGGCAGACCGCATGATGTCGGCGATACCTAATGAAGAGACCGGGACGAGCAATCGCATAATCCCCCCCGCTCGCGATCTTCACGACGACGTGACAAATCCGGTGCAACGATCCGTCAGCACCGTTCATTGCTCGGGCATAGGCTTCGAGGACATATTCATGACGACGCAGTTGTTTCACGATCAAGTCATCGCGATTATGCCAAAGCTGCGCGTTCAGGCGCTGGCACTCACCCGCAACCGGGCTGCGGCGGAAGATCTGGTCCAGGACGCGATCTGCAACGCCCTGTCGGCCAGCGGCAGCTTCATCCCCGGCACCAACTTCGCGGCTTGGATGCATCGCATCCTGCGCAACCGCTTCATCTCCAACCTGCGCAAGCGTCGCGACACCACCGACATTGACGATGTGCCGGCGAACACCTTCGCTACCGAAGCTCCGCATGAAGATCGTCTGGCGTTGAAGGAACTCGGCGTGGCGATGGCCAAGTTGCCGTCCGATCAGCGGGAAGCGCTCGTCATGGTCGTCGTGCACGGCATGAGCTATGAGGATCTCGCGGCCGCCACGGGTTGCGCCGTCGGCACCGCCAAGAGCCGCGTCTTCCGCGCTCGGCGCCAGCTGGAAGCCTGGTTGCTGGGCGAGACCAAGGAACCGAAAGAGCGTGCCCCGCGCAACACTCGCGCCCCGCTGGTCGGGCAGGAGCGTTCGATCGCGCTTGATTGAGCCGGTTTTATCGTAACCTGGGCGTCTGAATGGCTTGCAGCGTCGTTATGACGTTGCAAGCCGTAGAGAACAGAGGCCCGTCGCCATGAAGCAGCTCAGTATGGCCGATCGAAAGGGGAAACCTGATCCCAAATTGTCCCCGAAATCCCGGTCGACTGACTCCGCTTTCGATCGATGGCTCAACCGGGGCCTGCATCAATTGTTCGACGACGTGATGAACGAGCCAGTTCCGCCAGAATTGTTGAAACTCGTGCAGGACGACCGAAAGAAGTGACCATCAGCCGGTCCCGAAGGGCCGGTAGGGCACGAAGACATCTGGCGGTCTTGATGCGCGCACTCCCCACGCGCATCGGCGTAGTTTTCATACTCGCAGCCCTTCCCCTTCTCGTCCTCCTTGGTTTCTGGGCCCCGAACCAACGCGGCTATGGGCTTGGCCTTGTCGCTACGGGGATCGGCGTTGCGATCGCCATTGCGGGCCTCAATCACGTGGTGGCGTCCCCGCTGCGTCGCTTGGGGGAGGGCATCGATGTATGGCGCGGTGGCGGCGAGTTCCACGTCCGCTTGATCGGCCCGCTGCCACCGGAATTCCGCGCCGTGGCGTTATCGTTCAAGCGCTCGACTTTGGCCCTCGCCCGACGTCAAGCCGAGCTCGAGCGCGCCGTCACCAAGCAGCAATTGGCAATGCAGGAGATTCATCACAGGGTGAAGAACAACCTGCAGATCGTCGCCAGCCTGCTCAATCTCCAGTCCAGTCGGATCCGTTTGCCTGAAGCCCAAGCCGAGTTCCAATCGGCGCGCGACCGCGTGCGTGCCCTCGCTACCGTCCACCGCCATCTCTATGCCCACGGCGAAGTCAACTTCATCAACATGCGCATCTTCCTATCCGACCTGTGCGGCCCGTTGTTCCAGGCCATGGGGGAGAACCGCGGCGAGCGCATCGCCCTGATGATCGACGCGCCGGAGTTGCAGATGTCGAGCGACCAAGCCGTCCCGCTCAGCCTCATCATCACCGAGGCCGTGACCAACGCCATTCGCTACGCGTTCCCCGCCGGCCGCTCCGGCACCATCGCGATCCGGCTGCATCAGATCGACGACGAGGTCGAGCTCGACATCTGCGACGACGGCATCGGCATCGCCGCCGGCCGCGTCGAGACCGAAGCCGGCACCCGCGACGGCATCGGCATGCAGCTCATCCGCGGCTTCGCCCGCCAGCTCGGCGCCACGCTGACGCTCAAGGAGGGCGATGGCACCCGCTATCTCGTGCGCATGAAACTCCGCCGCGAACGTCTCGATAGCCCAGCCCTCGGCGCCGGCGCCTAGCGTCTTCGGCGCAAGCGGTTTGTGTGCGGCCAAGTCGGGCTCGTCACCTTCCCATTCGGCTTTGCCGCCTTCAACCGCGGGCCGTCGACGTGGCCCATCGTCGCGCCTAGCGGTTTGTCGGCAGGCGACCTAGCTTAGCCACTCGGCGTGCCGCGACAGGGCTCGACCGTGGAGGGCTTATGAATAGCGAGTGGCACCAGCGCGTCCGCGAATGGCGGCGGCACCTGCATCGACATGCCGAACTTTCGCTTCAAGAGCATCAGACGGCCGACTTCGTCTGCGGCCGGCTGACCGAATTGGGAGTCCCGTTCACCGCCGGTATCGGCGGCTATGGCGTGGTCGGCACCATCCGCCGCGGCGCGTCCGATCGTAGCGTCGGGCTGCGTGCCGACATGGACGCGCTGCCGATCCAGGAGACCACCGGTCTCGACTACGCCTCGCAGACCGATGGCGTCATGCACGCCTGCGGCCATGACGGCCACACCGCCAGCCTGCTCGGCGCCGCCGCCCTGCTAGCCTGCGACGACGGCTGGTCCGGCACCGTCCACTTCGTGTTTCAACCGGCCGAAGAAGGCTACGGCGGCGCCCGCTCGATGATCGACGGCGGCCTGTTCGAGCGCTTCCCGATGCAGCGCATCTTCGGCTTCCACAATTGGCCCGGCCTTGAAGCCGGCACGGTCGCGCTTCATCACGGCCCGGTGATGGCCGCCGGCGGCCGGGTCACCATCATCGTCGACGGCCACGCCGGCCATGCCGCCATGCCGCACCTCACCCGCGACCCGGTGCTCGCCGCCGGCCACATCCTGGTCTCCCTGCAATCCCTGGTCTCCCGCAACATCGACCCGAACGACGGCGCCGTGGTCTCGATCTGCACCCTCGATGGCGGCGTCGCCGGCAACCAGATCCCCAGCCGCGTGACCATGACCGGCACGTTGCGCAGCTTCCGCGACGACGTCGGCGACGCGCTCGAAGCCGGCATCCGCCGGATCGTCGATGGCGTCGGCCAGACCTTCGGCGTCCAGACCACGGTCGAAATCCGGCGCAGCGTCTCGGCGGTGATCAACACCCCGGCCGAGGCCGATCTCGCCGCTGACGGTGTGCGCGCGATCGGCGCGCCGCTGCGCCGCGACCTGCCGCCCAGCATGGCGAGCGAGGATTTCGGCTGGCTGCTCGGCCAGCGCCCCGGCGCTTTCGCCTGGATCGGCAACGGCGACGCGCAGCAAGGCGCCGGCCTGCACAACCCCGGCTACGACTTCAACGACGCGATCTTGCCAACCGCCGCCAATTGGCTCGCGGCGACCGCCCGCCGGGCGCTGGAGGCCTAGCGCTTGGCCCGCCGCACCAAAGGTCCCGGTCAGGCCTGGCTCGCCGCCCAAGTCCGACCCGCACGGCGCCGCCACGGCCGAATGGTGGTGCTCGGACTGATTGGCACGCTGGCGGCCATCATTCAGGCCTGGTGCATCGCGCGCCTCCTCGCGCCCGCCCTGGGCGATCCGCCTGGGCCGTGGCCGCTCTGGGCGGCCGGCTTCGCCATCACCGCGCTGCTTCGCGCCGGCCTCGCCTACGCGCTCGAACGGCTCGGCTTCCGCATCGGCGCCGATGCCCGCCGGCGCCTGCGCGGCGACCTGTTCGCCAACCTCTTCGCCGCCGGCCCCGCCGCGACCGACATCCACTCGCCCGGCACCTTGAGCGCACTCGCCTTCGATCACATCGAAGCGCTGGACGGCTATTTCGGCCGCTGGCTGCCCGCCGCCTGGCTCGCCATCGCCGCCCCGCTCCTGGTCGCACTCGCCGTGCTCGCGATCGACCCGTGGGCGGCGTTGCTGCTCGGCGTGGCCGGCCTCCTCGTCCCGGTCGGCATGGCGATCGCCGGCATCGGCGCGGCCAAGGCATCCCGCCGCCAGTTCATCGCCATGACCCGGCTGCAAGCCCGCTTCCTCGACCGCGTTCGCGGCATCGCGACCATCGTGCTCGCCGGCCAGGCCGACGCCGAAGCCGCCCGCCTCGACGCCGCCGCCCGCGAGCTCACCACCCGCACGCTCCGCGTCCTGCGCGTCGCCTTCCTGTCCTCCGCCGCCCTCGACCTCGCCGCCGTCAGCGCGCTCGTGTTGCTCGCGATCCGCTTCGCCGTCGAGACCCGCACCGGCATCCTGTCCGACCCGGCCGTCGCCGTGTTCCCGCTGCTCCTCGTCGCCGAGTTCTTCGCCCCGCTCCGCGCCTTCGCCGCAGCCTACCAGGACCGCATGCACGCGTCCCAAGCCGCCGAATTGCTCGCCGCCGCCCCCGCTGCACCGGTCGTAGATCCCGCCCCCGCGCGACCGATCCGCACCGTTCAAGCCACCGGCGTGACGATCTCGTTCGACAACGTGACCGTCATCCGCGACCCGGCCCGCGGCCCGGTGCTGAACGGTCTCAGCTTCCGCGTGCCCGCCGGGGAGACCGCGATCCTGGTCGGCCCGTCCGGCTCCGGCAAGACCACCGTCATGGAACTGCTGCTCGGCTTCCTGCGACCCGATTCCGGCAGCATCACCATCAACGGCGCCGAAATTTCCACCATCACCACCCAGGCGCTCTCGCGGATGACCGCCTGGATCGGCCAGCGCCCGGTCCTGTTCGCCGCCTCGATCCGCGACAACATCCGCTTCGGCCGCGACGACGCGAGCGAGGCCCAGATCGAGGCCGCCGCCGCCGCCGCCGGCCTCGGCAAGCTGCTGCAGCAACTGCCGAACGGGCTCGACACGCTGATCGGCGAGGACGGCTACGGCCTCTCCGGCGGCCAGGCTCAGCGCGTGGCGATCGCGCGCGCCTTTGTCCGCGACGCACCCTTGATCCTGCTCGACGAGCCCACCGCCCATCTCGACCCGGCCACCGAGGCCGACGTGCTCGACAGCCTGCGCCGCCTGACCGTCGGCCGCACCGTCATCCTCGCCAGTCACGCCAACGCCGCCTCCGCCTTCCCCGGCCGCCGCGTCATCCTGGCCGAAGCGCAGGCGCGGCGCGAAGTGGGCGCGGCATGACGGCGCTGTGGCGCGTGCTCGCCCTGTGGCGCGCGGAGACGGTGCTGTTGCTGGCCGGCGGCTTGGTGGCGCTGCTCGCGGTCGGTGCCGGTGCCGGGCTCGCGATGACCGCCGGGCAGGCGATCGTGCCGGCCGCACTCGGCGGCGTGATCCTGTTCTGGCTGCTGCGAACGCTCGGGGCAGGGCGGGTCGGGCTGCGCTATGGCGAGCGCTTGCTGACCCATGCGGCGACGTTCCGCGCGCTGGCCGGGCTGCGGGTCTGGTTCTTCCGCGGTCTGGCGCGATCGGGCCTTGCCGGGCTCGGCGCATTGCGCTCGGGCGATGCGCTCGCGCGATTGGTCGACGACGTGCAGGCGCTGGACGGACTCTACATCCGGATCGCCATCCCGGCGCTCTCGGTCGTCGTGTTGCTGCCTTTGTTGGTGTGGGCGATGTGGCCCGCCGGACCCGCGGCCGCGATCGGCGAGGGGTTGCTGCTGCTGTTCGCCGCCATCGGCCTGCCGCTGATCGCCGCGCGTCTGGCCTCGTCGCTGGGCGCCTCGCTCACCGCCTCGGGCGCGGGATTGCGGATCGCCGCGCTCGACGCCGTCGTCGGCCGGCGCGAAGTACGGGCGTTTGGCGCCGAGGATCGCGTGCTGGCGGCGGTCCGCACCCGCGAGCACGCCCTCCTCGCCGGGCAGGAGGAACTCGCCCGGCGCGGCGCGGCGGCGCAAGCGGGCGCCGTGCTGTGCGGGCAGGCGGCGTTGTTGGTCGTGCTCGTGGCGGGGCTGCCGGCAAGCCATCTGCTGCCGGCTTTGCTGCTCACCCTGGCCGCGTTCGAAACCGTCGCGGTCATGCCGCGCGCCGGCGTGCAGCTCGGCCTGGCCATGGCCGCGGCGAACCGCATCGTCGCCGCGGCCGACGTGCCGCCGCCGATCCCCGAGCCTGACGTCCCGACGCCCGCGCCGAAGGGCAACGCCATCCGCTTCGAACGCGTCACCTTCGCCTACCCGGACCGCCCGCCGGTCCTGCAGGATTTCTCGCTCGAGATCCCGGCCGGCGCCCGCATCGCGCTCCTCGGCCCATCCGGCGCCGGCAAGTCGACCGTTGCGGCCTTGGCGCTGCGGGTCGCCGCGCCGCAATCCGGCCGCGTCACCCTGGGCGGCGTCGACCTGCGCCAGCTTGCGGCCGCCGACCTGCACGCCCGCTTCGCGTGGCTCTCGCAGTCGACGACCCTGTTCGAGGACACGATCCGCGCCAACCTGCTCCTTGGCCGCCCCGACGCCACCGACGAGGCGCTGTGGCAGGCGCTCGCGCAAGCCGGGATCGACGACATCGTCCGCCTCCTGCCCGAGGGGATCGACACCTGGCTCGGCGCCGGCGGCGCCGGCCTGTCCGGCGGCCAGGCCCGCCGCGTCGCCCTGGCCCGCGCGCTGCTCTCCCGCGCCCCGATCCTGATCCTCGACGAACCCGCAACCGGTCTCGACGCCGCCGTCGAGCGCGCCTTCTACACCACCCTCAACGAGGTCGCCGACGGCCGCACCATCGTCCTCATCGTCCACCGCCTGACCGGCGTCGAACGCCTCGACCGCATCTGGCGCCTGTCCGCCGGCAAAGCCGTCGCCGCCGCCGGCTAGCCCCCGTCCCTCCATCAAAAGCCCTCCCCTCAAGGAGAGGGAGCAGTGGCGCCCGCGTCGGAGGTTGACGACCCAGCGGCCGCGTGAGCAGGGTTCGCCCATGCGCAAAACGCTGATTCGCTCGGCAGGGCAGGCCCTTTCCGCCGTGCTCCTGCTCGGCTGCAGCTACGGCGCCGACCCCGACCGGCGGACCGACTTCGTGCTGACCTTCCCCCCCGCCGCCACAGACCCCGATGGATCAGCGGCCGCCATCCTCGATCGCGCCGCCGCCGCCGCCCGCGCCGCGCCCGGCCTCGACGTCACCGTCGCCGGCTACGCCGACGCGCCGCTCGCGCCCGAAGCCAACCAGATCCGCTCGCGCCTGCGCGCTCAATCCGTCGCCGACGCCCTCGTCGCCCGCGGCGTCGCCCATGGCCGCATCACGCTCCTCCCGCGCCGCGCCATCGGCGCCGACCCGGCCGCGGAAAGCGCGCGCGTTGACATCCGGATCGGCTCGTGAACGCCCCCGCCGGCGCGACCCCACCCGGCGAACCTGGCGAGGTGCTCGACCGCGTCTTCGGCTTCGACGCCTTCCGCGGCCTGCAGGAAGACGCGGTCCGCCACATCGTGGCCGGTGGCGACGCGCTCGTCCTGATGCCCACCGGGGGCGGCAAGAGCCTCTGCTACCAAGTCCCCGCACTCTGCCGCAGCGGCACCGCCATCGTCGTCTCGCCGCTGATCGCGCTCATGGACGACCAGGTCGCCAGCCTGCGCCAACTCGGCGTCTCGGCCGCCGCGCTGCATTCCGAAGTGGACTCGCAGGAAGCCGGCGTCACCGCCCGCGCGCTCGAGGCCGGCACGCTCGATCTGCTCTATCTATCCCCCGAACGCCTGCTGATGAGCGGCACGCTGGAGCGGCTGTCGCGCCTGTCGATCGGCCTGATCGCGATCGACGAGGCGCATTGCGTCTCTGCCTGGGGCCACGAGTTCCGCCCGGAATACCGCGGCCTCGCCCGCCTGGCCGAGGTCTTCCCCGGCGTGCCCCGCGTCGCACTCACCGCCACCGCCGACCCGCGCACCCGGGCCGACATCCTCCAAGCGCTGCACATGGAGACGGCCACCGTCTTCGCAGCCAGCTTCTATCGCCCGAACCTGCATCTCGCCGCCCAGCCCAAGGAGGGCGAAACCCGCGAACTGCTCGACTTCCTGCGCGCGCGCGACGGCCAGGCCGGCATCGTCTACTGCGGCAGCCGGGCCAAGACCGAGCGGGTGACGCAACGGCTGGCCGAGCGCGGCCTGCCCTCGATCGCGTTCCACGCCGGGCTGTCGGCGCTCGAGAAGCGCGCCGGGCTGACGCGGTTCCGCAGCGGCGAGCCGGTGATCGTCGTCGCGACCGTCGCGTTCGGCATGGGGATCGACCGGCCCGACGTGCGCTACGTCGTCCACCTCGATATGCCCGACAGCCCGGAGGCCTACTACCAGCAGATCGGCCGCGCCGGCCGCGACGGCGAGCGGTCGGACACGCTGCTGCTGTATGGCGGCGAGGACATCGCTCGCGCGCGCTATTTCCTGTCCCAATCCGGGGCGCCGGAGGCGCAGCGCCGGGTCATGCGCGAGCGGCTCGAGCTGATGATCTCGCTGACCGAGACCTCCGGCTGCCGGACCCGCGCACTGCTCGCGTGCTTCGGCGAGGAG